>Ga0315902_10013881_pt1 | contig 10391 bp, 10 predicted proteins | sample LakEriMetagenome_9_FD_203523 | JGI IMG/M metagenome (GOLD analysis project Ga0315902, IMG submission 203523) | Freshwater fungal communities from buoy surface, Lake Erie, Ohio, United States - Buoy 12 MA117 | ecosystem: Environmental > Aquatic > Freshwater > Lake > Lake biofilm | place: USA...
AAAAGACGGGGAGAACTACCTAATTCAAGTGCCAGTACCATTCATCGCTGACACAATGTCAGTCGACTAGCCCGATGACAACATGGGTGGCATGACAGATAGTCGGCTTTTGTCGTCAGCGGGATGGGGGTGCGAGAAACGATAGCGACTAGAGGTCGTTCATCTATAGCTCACTCCCCAGTGATGCAACGCAGCGGTTTTTACAATTTGCAGAGCGCAAGGAGAGCGATGTATCCCACAAAAAGTACTGTGAGTCTGAAACCGACACTGTGTCGGCAGGTGGCAACAATGGCTCTGAAGGAGCCAAAAAGCGACGCCAAGATCAATCTTGGTGAAACTGGCAGAGCATCGACGGCATGGCGAAGCGATTCTTCAACGATTGGCATCGAAGAGTCATTCGGACAAACATGAATCCGATGAAGAAACTGGCAAAGACTCTTAAGGAACGGATCGATAACATCTTGACCTACTGCACCCATGGAATCACCAATGGCGTGGCTGAAGGCATCAACAGCATGATCATGTCCATCACGCGTCGAACTGGCGGTTATCGGAACATCGAAAACGTCAAATCGCTTTTTTCTGCTGTATTGGGCTAGATCTTTACCCACGTAATCCCAGTTGAACCGAAAGCTGTCCAGCAGCTAGAAGATGCCGGAGGTTACGGCAATTTCTTACCAGTTGTAAGTGTTAACTGCCCGTTAACGCACGCCCCGCAGGGCCTCCCTCCCTTGCCATTGCATATTGGACATTTTTCAGGATAAAAGAGATCCTGGTAAATTGGCTGTTTGATCAACTGATTGAAACCGACTTGCGTCTTCTTCGGCACCTGAACCACACCTTGTCGACAATTGCCGCAGTCTTGAAATCCAGTCCCCTTGCATTGCAGGCACGTAAGATCAGGAAGCAGACTGAACGCACGAAGCGTTATGGAGATGTCATTGTTTCTGGCGACAGGTAACGAAGTTTCCTTCCTTACTGCGTCGGGCGATGCCCAGCATTCAATGAGAAAAACTGACTCCTTTACATTCTGAACGATCTCTGGCAATGGCAACTTGTCCGATAACTCGGAGGACTGGCTATATCCATTTACGCCTTCAAGAAATTCCAAAACAGCGGTGTTTGACACGGCGAGGTTTCTCTGGTTAGCGCCAACGACTTGCATTTTGTAACCGGAGTAAATTACCGCAAGAACGTTGCCACGGTCGTCAAGGCAAGGACCCCCGCTGTTTCCCTTATTTACTACCGCATCATGCAGGACATTATTCCCATCGGAGACCAATTTGTTGACGGTACCCTGACTAACGGTCAGCGAGCGTTCTAAGAGTTCAGGCTTGGGATATCCTAGAACTGAAAACGGTTCACCGAGTTGCGCGGAAGACGACCGAATCGTGAGTGGCGTTTGTTCAACAGCAACCTCAAGCTCCAAGATTGCAAGATCTACCTCATCAATAATGCTAACCTTACCAACGCTCGCAAGTACTCCATTTTTTAAGCCAGACTCGTTGACAACGCGGTACCGAAATCCTTTTTCGCCGTCTTGAACAACATGCCTGTTGGTCAGAACCATTCTTGGCGCAATTAAGAAACCACTACCAAAGCTGGACAATTGGTAGCCAGGAGCGATTGACGCGAGTTCGGTGTCGCGTTTCTTAGGCACTGGTAAGTCCGCAACCGGTTGGTCTGCAGCCGTGGCGAAGTTAAATGGGTCGTGCGCGAGCGAATACAAGTAGCGTTGCGGAATAGCAGCTCCTGGTGACTCAGGTTTTTTTCTTGCCAAAAGCTGAACAAGCTCCGATCGGGAGCGACGGTCTAAGTCCAGAATCGTTTTTGGCTCAGACGATACTTCAAGAAGCAACGTGGAGTTGTGATATACCACGAAAGGTACGTCTTCAAACTGTGCCGCAGCATCCATCAAATACCGCACAGCTTCATCTGCCTTTAGTTCGCGAATTGCAATCACAGCACGATTATTAAGCGCCGACATCAATGTCTGCTTTTGAGAATCCGGAAATTCTTTTTGAACTAGACGCAATCTCCTAATTGTCTCGTCAGCGATTTGCTTTGCTTCTGCCAATCCAGCCTTTCCGCCAACAACCGCGCGTGCGCAACTAAGGTACAGACCAGCTACTGAACCTCTCCGATATTGCTTGTGGAGTAACGAGAATATCTCCAGGACTGCCCCAGGGCTTGTGTATAGACGGTCTATGTGGGGCAGAAGAAGTTCGTGTTGTTGGTCGCTTTCAGCAAGTACGTCTAACCCAATGAGAAAAGCTTTATCCGCTTCACTTAGTTTCGCCCTTGAAATGACAATTGACCTGCCATCGCTTGCACGAAGAGTGATTGATTCGGCGGACAGTTTGTCGAGTTCTGCCTGAATGGAGAACTTTCCTGTAGCGTCTCGCCACTCCTTCTGAATTGTTTGTCCGTAGGCAGGGTACGCAATTGCGAAAAGCAACCCAAGTACAATTATCAGTGGCTTCATCGCACCCCCAATTCAGTGATCTCGTGCCAAAAGGAATTAGATAGCAATACTAACGTTGTCCGCCAAGGCATCGCCCGCCCCTGATATGCAGGTACGAATGTTGGGTCGAGCCGATTGATCTTTGTAAGTTCCTTAATCGCTTTGTCGTACTCACGCCGATCATAAAGATCCATCGCTTGACGAAATCGATTAAAGAGTGGACCGATCTTAACACCTTGGACCCAAGGACGCAACTGAAATGTGATCGCGGAGAATGGGGATACCGCTACCGTCTCGTGCGACGGGGTGGGGGGTCTGGGTTGTTTTCCGTTGGTCCGCATCGTCTCGCGTCGTTTCGGTCGTCGTGCGGTCGATAGCCACACCACAGAAAATGTTGCCGATCGGCAACAAAAATCGTCAAATAGGGTCCATCGCTTCGCTCGCATCAAAACGCAGGGAAAACACCGCAAAACACCACGTAAAACAACGCACCAACAAGCCTATACCCGTGCCGTCCTGCCAAGTTGGCATCGGTTAGCGGTCGGTGAGCATCTCCGCCAACAACGACCGCATTTCGTCGATCGCCATCCGCTCTCGTCGTACCATATCCTGCTCGTCCTGTTGCGTAGCCGTGACTTTGGCTGCGACGTCGACGAACTTCGCATAAGCTCGAATGCTCGTTTCTAGCCACCCAAGTGCAGACCAAGAGGGAGTTGGCGTTCTGGCAAGATCGAGGTGAACGACGGTTGTGCCGTTGGACTTCTCCTCGACAACCCGCAGTCGGTTCGCCTGACACCAAGCGATCTCGGCTTGGAGCGTTGCATTGGAGGGTAGTTGCCCCCAGGATGCTGGGATGTCACTCAAGCCGGTAACGTTTCCACCATCAGCGGATCCCAAGTCGTCATCCGAGTCATCCGTCCACTGAGCGGCAAGGGGTGGATAGAGTCGGTTGAGCTCGGAATAGGTCCAAGCCTGAGCTTCTAGCTTGCTCATGCCCTGTTGCCGGCATTCTTTGATCAGGCGATTCCGGACCGGCTCAGCTTCAATCCAGCGTCCATCGCGTTGCAATCGCCTTGTGACGCTCAGTGGATCCACCTCGGGAGCCTGGGAGGTTTTGGCTGCTGTACCCTTGGTTTGCGACTCTCCGTCAACCTTCGATGCGTCCATGACTAATCCCTTCCATTGGTGTTCCCAAGTGTTATCGATCATTCAAAAATCCCCCGTCAGTCCATCAGGACATTCCATTGGCGTCCCTCGACCCAAGGATCCAGTCTGCAATCCAGCCTACTGTCACCGTGTCAGTACTCGCCGCCACCAATGCTCCCTAGGGTGCTACGGTTGGTTTGGTGGGTTAGGTGGGTTCGTTTTGGCGTACCTCGGACAAGCTCCGTTGTGTCGTCCGCTGCCAGTAGCCACATGGATTGGCAACCCAACACCAGTTCGAAAGAGTGCGATTGCAAACCCACCAAACCCATCTAACCCCACCGCTCACCCGTTTGCCACCCTGCGACTTAGCGCGTCTGCTAGCCCCTCCAAGGGTTCCTCCCCGAGCAGTTCGGCAATCGCATCGGCAAGCGTTTCAGGACCGTAACTTTCGATCATTCGGCGAATCTGGTGCAAGCATTGGTGCAAGCGTTCGCTATCCTCGCCGTTTTCCTTGTGTTTTGCAGGGTTTTTTATCAGTCGCTTGGACGTTGACATCGTTGAGGTCGTTGGTTCGAGTCCAATATCGCCTATCGGTAGATCCATCACAATCATCACAAGCATCATCAACAATACTCGAATCCCCTTGGTTTTCATTGGGATTCGGTAGATGGTGCGGGGTTGTGGTGGATTCTTGGGGATCAGTGATGAGCCCCGTTTTGGACCCCTTTTCGACGCGAATGGGTCCCCCTTTGGACCCCTCAAAACCGACTGTCGGCTGATTCTTGGCACGCTCAGAAAACTCACTCCGAGACTGCGCGTAATGCTTGGCAACGATCGCCGGTGAATTGCCAAACCAATCGCAAACATCCTTCACAGGAAACGAATCGAGTAGCTCTGTCTGACGGCTCGATCGTAGGTTTTGGATCAGCTTGGGCCATTGCTGCATTCCTGCCAGCCTGATCATCCGCTCGATGGGAGTCCTCAAGTTTGTGGTGCCATTCTTCACGAACGGAAAAACCCGCTCGCTCATCGGTACGTTGATCCCTGGGCAAATTACGTCAGCAAGCTCCTCAAGATACGGCACAAGTTCCAAGAACATCGGGCAAGATCGCACCGCATGACGCGACCCGAGATGCCTAGTTTTGGGCGAACGAATGGTGATTTTCCTGTCGGCAAAATCCAGGTCAGCCCATCGCAGGTCATGCACTTCGGACGGTGCCCTGCAACCTGTCAGCCTGAGGAATGCTAGCAAAGCACGCCACTCGGCATTCGGTGCCACGTCGATCAGCTTGAGAACATCGCTCCATGAAACGTACTGCATCCGATCGGGATTCTCTCGGATCGACTTTTCGAGCCCATCAAACGGATTCTTTCGGATTAGGTCCCACTTGATCGCCTTGCTGAAAATCTGACTTGCAACGCCTGTCCGACGGCGCACAGTGTTGTCACTCAATTCGGCTCGATCACTGTCCCGTTTATTGCCATGATCCTTGAGCCAATTTCGCCAACTCTCGGCATCCTGAGCGGTAATAGAATCGATAGCTCGATCGCCTCCAAAATACTCGATCAGAACATCGATCACCTGCCTGTCACGAACGGAAGTAGCAACAGCGATGCCACGCCTGGATTCCTGGAACGAATCGCAAAACGCCTTCAACGATCGCTTCGCTCTTGGAGTCACAAGCCCCTTGGCTGCAAGCCTCCCATGCAACTCATCGCCCAATCCATCTAGCCACTCGATCAAGCCAACTGGTTTGGTCGTGTTGGACCGCACGACGCCCTGCAACTCCTCAAACCGATTCTTGAATTGCTCTGCGGATTTCTTGGGCATGACTCCCAAGCCAATCGAGCATCGACGCCCCTGAGCATCATGCCAACGCAATTTCCAACTGTCACGCCCTGATTCTCTGATCAGACTTGCCATCGTATCACCTCAACGAAAATCACCTGAAGGATAAAACCCACGGCAGCCAATAGGTGAACATTGGTTTTCGGCTTCGAATTTCCTAGCCGTGGAACCATCAAAATACCCTATCGACCATCGCAAAACAACATGATTCCCAAAACGCTCTAAAATGCCTCAGGAATCGACTGGGGCAGCCGACGATGCAACAGCCGACTTAACCCGCTGCAACGCATCCTGGGGCAAATGCGGGGCTCGATTTCTTCCGTCAATGGATCTCAAACCGAGTCACCCGCAAAACGGCATCGATCAGCCGTTTTTTATGTCCAAACCCCTAGGACGCAACCCCCGAAACCCCCGAAACCTCCCTAGCCACCGCCATCACTGTCAGGGGTTTTGGTGGTTTTGGTGGTGCCATCCCCTAGAATCCCGATCCATTTTTTAGCCTCGGGATGCAAAAAGTAGGTCATGGTGGAACGGCCACCCCTGAGGGTTTTGCCATCCTCGATGGATTGCAACCAGCCGTCAGCCTCCAAAGCCTCTAACGTCGATTCGATCACCTTGGGATCACTGAGACCGCGCCACCCCTTATGCTTGATCTCCCTAACTCGAATCGGTCGATCTTTGTCCCACCCGATCAAACGATTGAGCAAGGGAGATGCCACCACTCGCTCTGGGCACGCTGCGACGGCATACAACCGCATAGCATGACTTTCGAGATATTGAACCCAGCCAACGGCACGCTGCACAGATCGCTTGCTCACGGCTCGCTCTGATCCGTCGCAAAGCTCGATGAGAAGTGCGATAGCTGGCACTAGCTTGTCATATTTTGCCAAGTGCGATTCGATCGCCTCAGGCATCGACTCGGATCTGCACCGCTGGGTTTTGCTGGCAAGCCATTCATTGAAAACCTCTTGGGCCGGTGGGTTAAACCTGATCCATTGAATCTCGCTGGGCTCGCATTGATCGTCGGCAATTCCTCGCACGTCCAATCCTGCCAGCCGTTCAAAAAGATCCCTAACTCGCTGCAACGCCAACTGATCCGGCTTTCGGTCGATCACCTTAACCTCGCTGGGCTCATCGGGCCAAACCGTTACTTGGAATCGCTGCAACAGCCCATCGTCACCACGGCCACCTCGCAAAGCCCCCTGCACATAATCCTGAATACCGCCGGGGGTAGCGCAACCAAAGATCGATAAGCATGGCGATTCGCAAACCGTTTCGCCACGTCCAATTCGATCGACGTTGATTCGCCCATAGCCGTTCCAAAGAGTCAAGAATTGTTGGCGCACGCCTGCCTGATCTTCACGATCGAGCCCTCGAATCCAACTGACAAGCTCATCGCGCCACAAGATCATTCCAAGCGGATGCTGATTGAGCATATCGATCAGTTTTTCGATCGTCGAATCGGTGGTGATGATTCTGCGAGACGTTGGTGCCTGGATTGCCGCGATTGAAACCAATTCACTAGCAATCCTTTTCTGTTCTGACTCGCTCTGATCGTCATCAACGGCTTTTTTCAGATCCTTTTCCATCGACTTCCTTTTTTGCTCTGCGAGCAAAGCATCGCGTTTCGAGTCAGCAATCATAGGCTCGATCCGTTTCCTGTCCCGATCTTCGATCCCACGGATCAGGTTTTCAGCAAACGATGCGGACGGGGATTTCTTCATGCTGGGACGCCCGATAATACAGCCCCAAAGATTAGGAATCACAAGCCATGAATCCTCCTGCTTGGGACGAATCCCTATGCGATTTCCAACCACCGCACCCATCGCTACCAAGACCGCACAAGCGACGTAATCAGGGGGGCATTGCATTCGATAGGCAACGTCGGCAACCGCAGAATCCACGCACGCTGGCAACAGATCGGAGTCATACGGCATCACCTCAGGGAGCGGATCGGGCAATGCCTTTGGTTTTGTCCACAGCCGACCATCGCTGTCGATCAGATCGAGCCCGCTGGGATCGATTGTCTGCAGCTGACTCACAACGCTCTTGGTTGAAACCCCTGGGATCGCCTTATGCACCTCCGCCGCGACTCGCTGCACGTCAGCCGTACAAGACAGATCCACGTCACCACTCCAAGCCGATTGCTGGTTGTCAGATCGGACGATTGCCAGACTGATTTTGCCATCAAGTTTTCGATGGGCCATATTTACTAGCTGCACTCCCTTCACGCTGCACCTCCGCCATTCGTCCAATCGAGTGTAAAAACCTCCGCTGCACCTGCCTCTTGCTCTAGGTCATCTCGGCTTGCACCTCGATTGATCCATTCCCGCGCATCCTTGATCCCTGAGGGTGGAACAATGATTCGGACGCCTGCCACAATCACAAGATCGCTCCGAAGCAATCTTGCACTCTCTAAGCCTGGGCCATCGCCATCAGCAACGATGATCCACTCGCTGGGCCGGATGCGGTGCCCTAGAGCGAGCAACAGATCGCCCCCGCTCTTGGCACTAGGGACGCCAACGGCATCAAGACCTATCGAGAGTAGTGCAGCCGTATCGCTGGCACCTTCAGCAATCCAAACCGGCTTGCCATGCTCGATGGATGCCATTGCTATCGGGTCATAAAACAAACCAGCATCGAAACCCGGAACGCTACTTTTCTTGGGGCTCTCACCATTGGGTTTATCAGTCCCTCTGGTACGAATCCCAACTATATCGCCATCGGCATCTCGCATGGGCCACGAAGTCATTTGTTGATTTTGGCACCAACCCACGCCTAGCCGTCGCAAAGCATCCGCAGTCACGCCTAGCTCGCTAGCGATATGCTCACGCCCATCATCCTTCAGAGCCAGCCTGAACCGCTCAGCCGTCAATGCGATTCTCTGTTGATCAGCCTTAGACTGAGCCCTAGGTGATGGTGCCAACGTCGGCTTGATCGCTTGGATCGGTAGATGCCGACCATTCCCGAGCCCGAGCCAAGACCGCAGCCAACTGATCGCCTCAGCCGTATCGACTCCAAGCCACCATTGCAAGCTCGCAATGCCATCGCCCGGTTTTGGGTTACTCGATCGATTGAAGCATATTCGACAATGCACCGCGCCACGTCGTTCAAAATCGGGCATTGGAGCAAATCGATTCGTTCCATCGCCACACTTGGGGCATGGCTTGCCACGTCGATCGAGTAGCTCCGCCGGGATTCCCGCAGCCGTCAGGATCTCGATCCATCGGCCACTTGCTGCTTGCTTTAGCTCAGCGATAGAATGATTGTGATGATTTCGGTGGGGGTTGTGGGTCACGCTGCACCCCCTTTTCTATCGAGTAGCTCGCTGGCACGATATTTCCTGAGCCCTCCGATTTTGTACGATGGGATTTCTCCGCTCGCAGTCCAACGCTCGATCGAGGGGACGCTTGCCCCAAGGATTTTCGCGGCTTCATGCTTGTCAATGAATCCATCCTCGATGGGCCTGCCTGCCAAGCGAGCCACTACGATTTCGGCAACTCGCTCTGCAACCTGATTGATTTCCTGAGGGGTCATTTTGCACCCCCTCGGCTTAGGAACCACCACGGCCTTCTTGGCTCCAATGGCAACTCTGAAAGATGCGGATGGAATCGCCGGATGTCCTGGCAATGTCGGCATCTACAGCCACGAACCGCTCGGCCTGCGTTCCTTTCGGCTCGCCTCCGCGCTTGCTCGATGATGTCCTCTAGCCAGCTGATTTCATCGCCAGAGAACCTAGAAAAAAAGTTGTTGAGGTTTTCTTTAGAGGGGCCTATTGCCGTGAGGCAGTTTTTCGTAGACTGCATAGATGTCCTTTCCTTTGAACCAGGGGGGGATTAGGTGAATAACCAACGAACCAGCCGGAGTACCAGTCCGGCTGATTTCGTTTACAGAGCGTGAATTCATGCGTTCGGCTCCTTCGTGTTTGTCCTTCGGATGAACTCCAGAACCTCGCTGGCCGTCGTCAGCAATTGACCGGCCACACGCCAGCATTGAAGCTTGACGCCACCAAGGCCTTGGCGATGCCATCGCCTGAGAGTTTCATCGTGAACATCCACGGAAGCCACCCTTGCAAATGCGGCTCGAACCGGCTCCAGCAAATCGGCGTTCGTCATGATAAAAGCATCCTGCTTTGAGAGCTAGAAATTCGCACAAGTCGAACAACTTGGTGCGATGTTGCCCAAAGTAGAATGCAGGAAAGCAAGTTAGTAAAGGACAGTCGAACTTGCGACCCTAAGTACCTTAAATCGCTAGGCTTAGATACTGAATAAGCTTGACGCATTACGCCAAATCGCTCCAGCCTGCCTGGAGTCTGCGGAAAACGTCTCGGACCCCTAAAACCGAAGGGACCGTTTCCTAAATTCCCAATTTTGAGGAATCTTGCACATGCAAGACCGATGGATCGAGGCCGCAAAAACCCAAAGATTCACATAGCCCCATCACCTAACATCACCCGCCATCAATGGGATAGGCTTAGAGCACACCGCCCCCAAGCCCCCTGAACGGGTCTGCTAACGAACTAACTTTCATCGCGATTATCGCCCGAATGATATGCGAGCCAAAGATCGCCGGTTTTCAACAGTACCTTTTGACCCGGGGGCACGCCTGCCCAAACGAATTGTACCGCACATGCCTCACGTCTCCAACGCAGCCCCCTGATCGATCAGAGCCCGAGCCACCCGCAGCAACTCGGCTCGCTGGGAATCGGTCATGGCGGACCACAAGCCAATGATTTCGGATGGGATCGAATCGCCCTGGGTCCCGTTTTGGACCCCTCGATTTTGAAAATCGTCATTTTCCCTAGGGGTTTTGGGAGTAGTTCGAGTCCAATATCGCCTATTTTGACAGTAAAGCCAGCTTCGGCCAGAAGCCGACAGATCGAGACAAACCCAAGGGATTCCTTGGGTTTTTTCGTTTCGCAGACCCGCTTTC
>Ga0315902_10013888_pt1 | contig 10387 bp, 9 predicted proteins | sample LakEriMetagenome_9_FD_203523 | JGI IMG/M metagenome (GOLD analysis project Ga0315902, IMG submission 203523) | Freshwater fungal communities from buoy surface, Lake Erie, Ohio, United States - Buoy 12 MA117 | ecosystem: Environmental > Aquatic > Freshwater > Lake > Lake biofilm | place: USA...
TACTTCGTCAGCAAGACGAACGGCGCCCTCTACACGTTCGACACGACGGCCGGCGGGATCGCGCCGCTGACGGGAACGAACACGTTCCCGAACGCCACCGCGCTGGCGATGGGCCCGGACGGAAATCTCTACGTCGGCGATGCGACGGACGGCGGCAGCATCCGGCGATACGTGCTGTCCAGCGGCAGCGTCGCGACGGTCGCCAGCCTCACCGGCGCCGGCCCGGCGGTGCCGGGGGGCCCGGTGAATCCCGGCGCGATCGCATTCACGCCCGGCGGCGACATGCTCGTCGGCCGGAACCCGGAGGTCGCTTTCTTCACCGGAGGCACCGCGGCCTGGCCCCGAGGTCCGGTCCTGAGCATGACCGGCTGGCGGGCCGGGGAGAGCCCCTCGATCTCGGCGTTCACCACCGGGACGGCCCAGGACTACTCGCCGGGGCTGGCCGTCGCCGCGGATGGCAGGCTCTTCGCGAGCAACTCCGTGTACAGCACGGAAACGCTCCAGATGACCGGCGATGTCTTCGGCTTCGACGCCTCCGGCACCTTCCAATCCGCCGTGGCGACGGGCAACCCGCCTGCCGGCCTGTTCGGCCCGGCCGGGCTGGCGCTCGTCGGAAACTCGCTGTTCACCGCCAGCACGATGAACGGCAGCATCTTCAAGACCGACCTCCTGACCGGCACGACGACGTTCTTCACGATGACGCCGGTCGATCCGGTCACGTTCTATCCGGACTTCATCGGCCCCTTGGCGGCCACGACCGACGGCAGCCTGCTGGCCGGCAGCGTCGACGCCAACCAGGGACTCATCTACCTGTTCGACGGTTCCGGCGGAATCGTCACCACGTTCGCCGGTGAGGAATACGGCCAGATCGGCGGCATCGTGGCCGTGCCGGAACCCTCGGCCGCCTGGCTGGCCATCGGGGGCGTGGCGAGCCTGGGCCTGTGGAGCCTGCGCCGGCGACGGGCGTGAGCGTCATGCGGCGGCCCGGCGTCACCCTCGTCGAAATCCTCGTGGTCGTGGCGGTGTTCGCGCTGCTGGTCGGGCTCCTCATCCCCACCGTACAGACGGCCCGCGAGTCGGGCCGGCGGACGGCCTGCGCCAACAACCTGCGGCAGTTCGGCCTGGCCCTCGGCAACCACGAGTCGGCCCGCGGCGGCTATCCGGTGGGATCGGAATCCCGGTCGTTTCCCCTCTATCGCCGGGTGACGCCGCAGCATTGCCGCTGGTCGGCCCTCGCCCACCTGGCACCGTATTTCGAGGAGCGGGCGCTGCTCGATGGGCTCGACCGCTCCGTCCCGCTGTACATCGACCTGCGGCCGGACGCGATCGCGCCGCAGAACAAGCCGATCGTCAAGATCGTGGTGCCGCTCTTTCTCTGCGCGAGCGACCGCGGCGTCGCCGTGTCGCCCCTCTTCGGCCCCACCAACTACGCCGCCTGCGCCGGCAGCGGCGGCGACGGCACGCCCTACGAAACCGACGGCCTGTTTTTCATCAACTCGCGAGTCCGCCCGCGCGAGGTCACCGACGGCCTGTCGAAAACGGTCGCCTTCTCCGAGAGCCTGCTGGGCAACTCCGCCGCGGCGAGCCCGGATGGCGTCACCCCGGCGAACTCCTACCGCTTCATCATGACCGCGCCGCTCGCGGAGCAGTCGTGCGCGGACACCGCCGTGTGGAACTTCAGCGACCCGCGGGGTTTTTCCTGGGCCAACGGCGAGTATCGGACGACGCTCTACAACCACGCCCTGCGGCCGAACGACCCGACGATGGACTGCATGGGCGTGCTGATGCGGCCGCCGCCCGAAAACCGCGACCGCCTCTACGCCGCCTACGGCTGGCGGGCCGCGCGGAGCCGGCATCCCGGGGGCGTGAACGTGACCCTGGCCGACGGCGGGGTGCGGTTCGTCGAGGACGGCGTCGATGCCGCCGTCTGGAAGGCCGCCGCCACGCGGGCCGGCGGCGAGGCGGGCGCGCTGCCGTAGCGGCTAGCCGCCGTGGGCCTTCCGCAGCGCGGCGAGCACCCGCTTCATGTCCGCCGGCAGCGGGCTGGTGAACCGCAGGTCCGCGCCCGTCACCGGATGCACGAAGCCCAGTTCCGCCGCGTGCAGCATCACCCGTGGGGCCCGCGTCTCGTCCACGGGTGCGCCTCGGCGTGTCTGCGTATAGACCCGCTCGCCGCACAGCGGATGGCCGCTCTCGGCCATGTGGATGCGGATCTGGTGCGTGCGACCCGTTTCCAGGCGGCACTCCATCAGCGTGTAGGCGTCGCCGAAGTGCTCGGCCGGGGTGACGTGGGTGACCGCCAGCTTGCCCTCCTCGCCCTCGGCCGATCCGCGGCGGCCGTCGCCCCGGTCGCGGAGCAGGTGCGAGCGGATCGTGCCCTGCCCCATCCGGCCCACCACGAGGGCGAGATACCGCCGGTGCGTGGTGTGCAGCCGGAACTGCTCGGCGAGAATCCGCCCGGCCGGCACGTTCCGCGCGAACACGACCAGGCCGCTCGTCTCCCGGTCGATGCGGTGCACCGCCCGCACCGGCGGCACGCGGCGGCGGGCCGCCTTGCCGCCGAGCCGGGGCCCGCCTGTGGCCCGCGACGCGAGGTGCCTGGCGATCGCCTCGGGCACGAGTTCCTCGAGCGTGGGCTGCAGTTGCCGCCGCTTGGCGGGCCACGACGCCTCCTCGTGATGCCGCGTCGTGGTCAGTCCCGGCGGCTTGTCCACGACCACCACGTCGTCATCGAGATGGACGATCCGCACGTCGTCGGTGCGGGGTGGCGCGGCCGCGGCGGCCTCCAGGACCTTCACCACCTCCCCCTCCTTGAGGCGGCGGGCGGCGTCCGTGCACAGGTTGCCGTGGATGAGGACGTGTCGCGACCGCACGAGCTTCTGCACCCGCGACCAGCTCGCGCCGCCGAGCCGTGCGCGGAGGAAGGCCGCGAGCGTCTGCCCGCGGTCCGCGGCGGTCACGTGATGGGCGGTGCCGTCGTGGCGTGTCATCGGAGGACAGCATGGTCGCCTGCGGCGGCGCCGAAATCCATGGCTTGACCGCCTTTTTCACGGTTTTAGACTCTGTGGGGAGGTCTCACGTCAGCAGCCTCCGCTGGTTCCCAGGCTTTCGTGAGGTCTCCCGCCGTGCCCGGCACATGCGTCATCGGTCTGCAGTGGGGCGACGAGGCCAAGGGCAAGCTCGTCGACATCCTCACCGGGGATCACGAGATCGTCGTCCGCTACGCGGGCGGCTCGAACGCCGGCCACACGGTCGTCTCCGGCGGCCAGACGTGGAAGCTCTCGCTGATCCCCAGCGGGATCCTGCGGGAGGGCGTGGCCTGCGTGATCGCCGGGGGCGTGGTGCTCGACCCGGCGAGCGTGATCGGCGAGATCGACGGCCTGGAATCCCGCGGCGTCGACGTGGGCGGCAGGCTGCGGATCAGCGACCGGGCGCACGTCGTCTTTCCCTGGCACGTCGCCGAGGACCGCATCCTCAACGCGAGCGTGGCCGGCGGCGAGGCGATCGGCACGACGGGCCGCGGCATCGGCCCCTGCTATCGCGACAAGGTCGGCCGGGCGCTGGCGATCCGGCTGGGCGATCTCTACCGCGACGACCTCCGCTCCCGGATCGAGCACGTCGTCGCCATCAAGAACCGCATGCTGGCCGCCTGGCGGACGACGGCCGGCGGCCCCGAGCCGCTCGATGCGGCCGCGATCCACGCGGCCTACGCCGCCCATGCCGCGCGGCTGCGGCCCTTCGTCACCGACACGAACGCGTTCCTGCTCGACGCCGTGGAGGCGGGCCGCCGCCTGCTCTTCGAGGGCGCGCAAGGCGCGCTGCTGGACGTGGATCACGGCACCTATCCCTACGTCACCAGCAGCAACTCCTCGGGCCTCGGCGTGGCCAGCGGCTCCGGCGTGCCCGGCCGCTGGATCGACCGCGTGATCGGCGTCGTCAAGGCCTATTCGACCCGCGTCGGCGGCGGCCCGCTGCCCACCGAGCAGGACAACGCCACGGGCCAGCGGCTGCGGGATCGGGGCAACGAGTACGGCACCGTGACCCGGCGGCCGCGGCGCTGCGGCTGGTTCGACGCCGTCGCCACCCGCTACGCGGCCCGGCTTTCCGGCGTGGACGAGATCGCCGTCATGCTGCTCGACGTGCTCGGCGGCTTCGACGAGATCCGGGTGTGCACCGCCTACGAGATCGACGGCCGGCGGGTGACGCAGTTCCCCAGCCACGTGGACGACCTGAAGCGGGCCGTGCCGGTCTACGAGACGCTGCCCGGCTGGCCCGACGACCTGACGACCGTCCGCGACCACGCTTCCCTGCCGGCCAACGCCCGCAACTACCTCCACCGGATCGGCGAGCTGCTCAGCCGCCGGGTGTCGATCGTGTCGGTCGGCCCGGACCGCGACCAGACCATCTTCATCGACCGTACCGCGGCCGCATCATGTCACAAGCCCCTGCCCCGCACACCGGCCCCGGCCTGAGCCCGGCGTTGCCGGGCGACCGGCCGCGGCACGTCGCCATCATCATGGACGGCAACGGCCGCTGGGCGCGGCAGCGTGGCCTGCCCCGGATCGAGGGGCATCGCCGTGGCGTGGCGACGGTGCGGCGGATCACCGAGCATTGCGCCCGCCTGGGCATCGAGCAGCTCACGCTCTACTGCCTGTCGAGCGAGAACTGGCGGCGGCCCGAGGCGGAACTGCAGTTCCTCATGCACCTCCTCGAGCAGTACATGATCGAGGAGCGGTCGCTCCTGATGCGCGAGCGGATCCGCCTGGCGATGATCGGCCGACGGGAGGGCCTGCCGGCGTCCACGCTCGCCGCGCTCGACCACACCGTCGAGTTGTGCGCCGCCAACGATGGCATGCGGCTCTGCCTGGCGATCAATTACGGCGGCCGCGGCGAGCTCGTGGACGCCGCCCGCCGGCTCGCCGCCGAGGTCCGGGCGGGCCGCCTCGACCCCGCGGCCATCGACGAGGAGACGTTCGCCGCCGCCCTCGACACCGCCGGCATGCCCGACCCCGACCTGCTGATCCGCACCGCCGGCGAGCTGCGGGTCAGCAATTTCCTGCTCTGGCAGATCAGCTACGCCGAACTGTGGGTGACCGACGTCTGCTGGCCCGACTTCACGGAGGCGCACCTCGACGAGGCGTTCGCCGCGTTCGCCCGTCGCGACCGCCGCTTTGGAGGGCTGTCATGCTCGTGAGCGGCTCCGGGTCATCACCGGGAGGCGACGCCCACGCGGCGGATCGTCGCAGGGCCCGCGGCGGGTTGGGCAGGCGGGCCACCGCGGCCGCCCTGGTCCTCGCCGCCTTCGCGGCGCTCGCCTGGGCCGATGCTACGGCGGTTTGGTCCGCGCGGCCCGCCTGGTGGCTTCTGCCCGTCGCCTTTCTGCTGGCGGCGATCGGGGCCCGGGAAATCTGCACGCTCCTCGCGGCCGCGGGCCGCCCGGTCGCCGACCCGATCGTCGTGGCCGGCACGCTCGGCATCGTCTTGGCGGCCGCGGCCGGCAGCGGCACGGCGGCCGCGGCGACGCCGGGCTGGGTCGCGGCGGCCTGCCTGGTGGCGGTCGCGGCCTGCTTCGTCGAGGGCGTCGCCCGGTATCGCCCCGGGGAGCGGATGCTCGGCCGCGTCGCGGCCGGAGCGGTCGCGGCCGTCGGCCTCGGTCTGCCGCTGGCGTTTCTCGTCGGGCTGCGGCTTCTCGCCCGTCGCGCCGCGGACGGCGCCGTGGAGCCGCTCGGGCTGCTCCCGCTCGTGAGCCTCGTGGCCGTCGTCAAGGCGGGCGACGTGGCCGCCTATCTCGTCGGCTCGCTCGTCGGCCGGCACCGCATGGCGCCGCTGCTCAGTCCGGGGAAGACGTGGGAAGGCGCCGCCGCCGCGATCGTGATCGCCATGGCCGTGGCCTGGCTCGTGCTCGAGCGGATCACCTGGCCCACGACGGCCCGGCCGTGGGGCGGCTGGCTCGCCTACGGAATCCTCGTCGGCGGCGCGGGGATGCTCGGCGACCTGGCCGAGTCGCTCGTCAAGCGGGATCTGGGAGCCAAGGACTCCGGAACGGCGCTCGGCGGGCTCGGGGGCGTGCTCGACCTCGTGGATGCGCTGCTCCTCGCCGCCCCCGTCGCCTGGCTCCTGTGGGTGGCGGGGTAAAGCCGCGCCGCGGTCCCGCGTTACGGGCACGGCGGCACGCTGCCGGACGCCGAGCGACCGGCCCTCGGCACGGCACGGGCTGGTCAGGTCGCGGGTGGCACCGTTAACCTCGGTGCCGGTGATCGACAGGCCGGTGCACCCCGGCCGAGACGAGAGCGGGCCGTGTCGCGGGAAACGAACCATGAAGATCGCGGAAGCGTTGCTGCTTCGAGCAGACCTCAAGAAAAAGCTTGCCTCGCTCCGGGAACGGATCGCCGCGAACGCGATCGTCCAGGAGAAGGAAAAGCCCCACGAGGATCCGGCAAGGCTGCTCAAGGAGGCGATCGGGGTCCTCGCGGAGCTTGAGGAAATCGGGCTCCGGATAGACCGGGCAAACCAATCGACGAAGCTCACCGACGGTCGGACGCTTGTGGCGGCGGTTGCCCACCGCGACACGTTGGCCCAGCACCACTCGCTGCTGCAGTCGGCCATCGCGGCTTCCCGAAAGGAACCGGACCGCTACAGCATGAAGGAGATCAAGTGGGTCGCCACGCTGGAGGTCGCCAAACTCCAGAAGCAGAGTGACGACCTCGCGAAGCAACTCCGAGAAACCAACGCCGCCATCCAGGCCACGAACTGGCAGGCGGACATCGAATGAGAAGTCCCGGGCGAGTGCCCGACCCCGGCGCCGGGCCGAGGGGTTGAAAACATATCGGGCCGGATCTGGTGCGTCGTGGGCGGACGCGAAATCTTGACTCATCACGCCCACACAACTGACATTTGAGCGGCCCTCGCGGTTGGTCACCTGTCACCCTTCACCACCGGGCACTGACGGGACTTCTCTTTTTGGTGGATCCGTGTTTCCCGTGGGTCAGGGGCACCCCTCCCGGGACCGTCGACCCCAAGGGGCACGCGGCCGGAAACGCCACGCGCGGCCCGGCCGACGCTTGCCGTCCGGCGGTCCGGATCCGGCTCCGGGCCTCCCGCGCGGTTCCAGTCGCCGCCGGCCGACGGTGCTCGGCTCCGTTGGTCATGCGGCGAAGGCAGTCGTGCGATTCAGTCGATGGGTATCGCCCGCCGAGTCGCGTTCATGGCCCGCTGCCACGCGCGAACGTCCTCGTGCCGCAGCGGCCCGCCGTGGCCGACGAACAGCCGGCCCGATGTCATGGCGAGCAGGCGATCCAGGCTCGTCATGGCGGTCGGCAGATCGTCGGCAAAGTAGTGAAGGTTCGGCTTCGTCGGCCGGATCATGCCGCCGGCATATCCGCCCATGAGCAGGTCGCCGATGATCGCGTCGCCGGAATCGAAGACCACGGAGATCGAGCCGGAGGTGTGTCCCGGCGTGTGCCGCACGCAGGCCTCGATGCCGTACTCGTCGAGCCGCGCCCCGTCTTCGGCATCGATGTCCGCTGCCCGCGTGTGAAACGGCACATGATGCAGCAGTCGTGCCAGGATCCGTCCCCGCAGCCCCACGCCGCGGAGCGGACCGTTATCGCCCCGCATGGCGAGTGCGCGGTCGCCCGGGTGGTAGGCCACGGGGCAGCCGGCCTCGGCGGCCAGGGACGCCGTGTTGCCGAAGTGATCCGAATGCACGTGCGTGTGCAGGATGATCGCGAGGTCATGGATGCTCACGCCTGCCGCGGCACAGCCGGCGACGATCGCCGGAGCATCGCCTTTCGAACCCGTATCCACGAGCATCGGCCGTGCGCCGACGACGAGATAGGCGTTTGAATACCGCAGCCGAAGGGTATGGATGACGCTCACGATCCGCCGTTGACCTCGATGCTGCGGCGGACGCGGGGCACGTGCAGTCGGGGGCGGCAGGCCAGGAGGGCGTAGGCCCCACGATCGTTCAGCCTGCCGAAAATCGGGCGCAGGAACGTGCCTCGGGCCATGAATGGGCACGACTGCGGCAGGCCCGCGACCTGGGCGGCCAGTTCCAGCAACCGGGGCATGACCTCGGGACCGCATCCGGCGGGGTGGTCGAACCCGCCGATGTCACCGATGTCGGGAAAGCATCCGGCCTCGAGTTGCGAAATCAGTTCGCGCATCGCTCGTGCACGCCGTTGCAGTGATCGATCGTCATGAAGGCCGACCACAGGACGCCGGTCGCGATCATGAACCGGCGACGGCTGCCCTCGACTCGTCGGCCTTCAAGTCGTCGAGCAGGGGCCAGAGTGCATCGATGTCGTCCTTGAAAAGGTCGCCGATCAGCACATCCGTGACGAGCCCCTTCCGGTCGGCGTGCTTGCGAACGAACTTGCCGAAGTTCAGGCCATCGTAGAACTCACACACCAGCCTTCGCATGCGATCCATGCCCGCGATGAATGCCGGCCCCCACTTCCCAAGTTGGGCCGCGGACGTGTCGCCCCGCGACAATCCCTCGGCGATGGCGTCCGCGGCGCACGCTCCGGACTTCAGTGCCAAGAGCACACCGGAGGAATAAAGGGGGTCGAGAAACCCGAAGGCGTCGCCCACGAGGACCCAACCATCCCCCGCGACCTGACGAGAACGGTACGAGTACTCCTTCGCGGCTCGGAACGGCCCCGCCCGCTCCGCCGAAGCGATCCGCGGCTTCACGCCGGGGCACTTCTCGACTTCCTGAAAATAGACCGTTTCCAAGTCCTTGGATTCGCGTCCCGCGAACAAGTAGTCGTACGGAGCGACGACGCCGACGCTCAGCACGTCGTCATGGAGCGGGATGTACCAGAACCAGCCCTTTTTCCCCTCCGTCTGCATCACCATCGTCGCCCCCTCGTCCCGGCCGTGATCGCGGTGGGCGCCCTTCCAATAGGTCCAGATGGCCGCCTTCTTGAGGACGGGATCCCATTCACGGAGCCCCAGCCGATCCTGGATCATGCAACTCTGGCCCGCGGCATCGACGACGACGCGGCAGCGAATCTCCCTGACGACACCGGCTTCGTCACTGGCTCGAACCCCGACCGCGCAGCCCTGGTCGAACAGCACCTCGAGAACCCGGACGCCTTCCTGGACGTCCACGCCATGATCGCGGGCGTTGTCGAGCATCATCTTGTCGAAATCCTGCCGAAGCACCTGCCATGTGCGCGAGCATTCGTGCGGCTTGTGGTCCGCAAAGTAGAAGGGTTCCGAAAGCCGGCCGTGCTCGGAAACGAACTGCACGCTGTGCTTGTTGACGAACCGGCTGCCGCGCAGCTTGTCGAGCATTCCCAGCCGCTCGAGAACCCAGAATGTCTCTGGGATGAGCGACTCCCCGATGTGATATCTCGGGAAATGCTCACGCTCCAAAAGCTGGACGGCATGCCCACGCTGGGCGATCAGCGTGGCGGCAGTCGATCCCGAAGGTCCACCCCCGATGACGACGACGTCAGGGCACCCGTGCCCAGGATGCGCCTGCTGCATCACGTTCCCACCTCCACGTTGACCATGAATCATCGACGGTTTCCGGGCCAGTCGTCCGCGGACGACCGGTCTTCATGCGGCTGTCGTGCCTTCTGCAGCAAGGCGATGAGTTTTTCCAAGGCCTCGCGGCCGAGATGCCCAAGCTGTCTGCGGCCGCAGCGCCGCACGTCGACCGCGAGCTCGTCGATGAGCGCAACCCCGGCGGCGGTGATCGACACGCAGACGACACGTCGGTTCTCATCGCTGCGCCGACGCTTCACGAATCCCTGTGCCTCGAGCCGGTCCAGCAGTCGGGTCATGTCTGGGGCGCGCGAAACCAGCCGAGCCCCGAGTGTCGATGTCGACAGAGCCTCAGGCCGGACGGAGCGAAGCACCCGCAGTGCGTTGTATTGCTGCGCAGTTATGTCTCGCGCATGAAAAACCGTCTCATCGATCTCACGGAGCCGATCGTACGTTCGCCATAACTGCAGATATGCTTCCTGCTCCAAGGAGTCGAAAGCCTTGGATCCGCGGCCACCGGGGGATCGTGACGCCACCTTCATGCCCGCGAGGCTAGCGGCTTTTGCACGTTCAAACAAGTTTCGTTTGACCAGGCATTGCGGCGTGCGGTTTCCGCCGCGGACAAGCCGGGCGGGACGCGGCTCTTGCCGCTGCCGCGTTTCCCGCGGCGTGAACGCCTCGACTCCCGGCTGCTGGCCGACACCGGCACCCGGCTGCGGTGCCTGTGACGCGGTTTTTCTCGATGTTTTCGTGGGTTCAGGGCGGGTGTTGTATAGTGAGGGGAGAGGTTTCGTTCCCCCGAGACCGTCGGCGGCACCAGCGGCCGGCGGGCTTTGATGCCCCGCACCTCCATCGCGGTCGTCGACTCGAAGCGGCTCGTCGCCATCTTCGG
>Ga0315902_10013891_pt1 | contig 10387 bp, 4 predicted proteins | sample LakEriMetagenome_9_FD_203523 | JGI IMG/M metagenome (GOLD analysis project Ga0315902, IMG submission 203523) | Freshwater fungal communities from buoy surface, Lake Erie, Ohio, United States - Buoy 12 MA117 | ecosystem: Environmental > Aquatic > Freshwater > Lake > Lake biofilm | place: USA...
CGTGGTCGTCAGCTGATTCGTGATAGTGAATACATGGCGAAGGTGCAAGCAGACCCGTTGTATGAAGGATTATCTGCTGAGGAGATGGAGAACGAAGCTTTAGCTACCGCTATTGGCGACAGAGGAGAGCAGTTCGTTAATGATGTACAGAAGCAAGGATTTAGAAACTGGGTAAGGAGGTTGATAGGTAAGCTGTCTCAGTATGTAGGAATCTTTAACCTTAGCAAGGTAGAGTTAGACCTTCTGACGCTTGACGAGTTCCTTAACAGAGCTAACGCATCATTACTTGCAGGAGAGGCTGTTACTTTCAATAATCTTCAATCAGTAAGAGATATTTCTATCGAGGATACGTTTATGGCAAAGCAGCAAAGTTTTAAATCTCAAATGATTGACCTTGCTAGTACTGTAATGCAAAGAGAACTGTCTAAAGGTAGAACACTTGAAGAAGCAAGAACTATAGCTACATCAGAAGTGTCTGCTGCTGTTATATCCAATGCAACAGGAAAGCTAGATAATAATGCTGTACAAAGGCAGATAGAAAGAGTTATAGAGGAGGCATATAATGAGCGCAAGATAGCAGAACAAGCAGCAGCAAGACAGCGCAAAATAAGCCAAGCATATACAACTCCTGAAACACAAAAAATATTAGCTGACGCTAATAAGTCGGCACAGGATATAGCAGATTCTAACAAAGGAAAAAAAGAAAAAACAACCGCTAAACAAGCATACGATACAGTACTTGGTCAGGTAAAGGCAGGTATCGATATTATGTATGCAAACGGTACTATCCCTGCCGGAATATCCTGGATAGACATGATGAGCCTTGCTCCTGCTATCGCTTCCGATGCAGTAAGAGCTTCGTTCCCTGCTGCAAATAGACAAAGGTTTGAGGGAGAGGATATGGTTATGATGACCACCTCTCAGCTTATAAGAGAATCTATAAAGGCGCAAGCAAGAACAGCAAGAGAGATTGCAAATACGGGTAAAGAGGTAAATGCAATATTTAAAGCTCTGTTATCCCAAATGGCTAATCAGTTCGGTGGTGGGTTAAAACTTTCTACCTCCGAAATAAAGGCTATAACTAAGTCGATACAGGACAATATATTCTCAAATGCTTCTATTATAAATGTATCAGAGAACGCTGCGGAAGAGATTTCAAAGATTCTTGAGAAAGCATACAGGGGTAAGTTGGCAGAAGAGACAAAGAAGTTGTTTGATAAAATATCATCAGAGGCATTTAAGGCTCAGTTCATTCAATTTTATGCACAGCAATTGAAAGACTTAACAGGAGAGAATATAGAGAGTACGGTATATGGTATTATAAACTCAGATGCTACACTTGAGGATATTGCAAGGTTGAATACCATGATGAAAGGTATTACTTCTACTAAAGAAGGTCAACGAGAAAGAAGGATTGATTACATAGCTCCTGCATTAAACGCTCTTGCTTCCATAAACCCTACCGTACAACAGCAAATAGAAAATAAATACGAAAGTCTGCTTACTAAAATAAAAGGACTTATTGGTAAGGCAACAGGACCTAATGCTCAAGATATATCTTCCTTAGACTACGAAAAGATGTTAGGTCTTATGCACGACATGGAGGACGTAGAGAATAGAAGGCAGAATATAGGAGAGTTTACCCCAGAAGAACAAGCTGAAATTCTTAAACAATACGGTATATTAAAGCTTAGTCCTCTTGGCGATATTCAGCAGTATGTGCAGGCTAGAGAGAGTGAGATTAAGAGAGATACAGCGTTACTAGTCGACAGTATCAACGAGCAAAAAAGAACAGAAGCGTCTAATATAAGAACTAAGATACCAAATCAATTATTGTATAATCAGTTCTTAAATATGATGGCTAACTTAGATGACAGATATTTGAGTAGCCTTAGTCCTAAAGAATTGCTTGAACTTAAGTCCGCATTAACTGATATTGTAAACAATGGCAACTATAACAACTTTGCCTATAATCAGTATATCAAATCTTGGCAGTATAAGATAAGAAATGAGTTTAGAGATTGGGCAACTTCTATAGCTGCTAACAGAAATAAGATTACGCAGGATGGGTTTACTAATATGTTTAAAAGCAAGTTCAAAGACTTTGCAAGAGTATTTGGTGGTGCAGAAGGCGCTACGCCTAGCGCTGACTTGATAGAAAAGGCTTTTGACTTATTATTCTTCCATCAAATGGATGTTGAGTTCAATACAGGTTTTGATGAAGTAGGGATGGGTTTTCTGGAAAGAGAACTTTTTGGGCAACTAGCTATTGCAACAGACCAAGCTCTCAATCAGTCTCAGTCTAATCTTGCACCACTTCAAGAAGCTATGATTGCTCTTTCTGATAAATCAAACAGAGCAGTAATTAAAAAGGCGGTAGGTGATTTATGGAAAACTTATGGAGTTAAGGATTCTTTGCTGTTTAAGAGGTTGATGGCTAAGATGAGAAGAAATACGGCAGAAGGATTATATGAAGAAATATCTGTTCGTATGGCTTCTATCGTTGCAAATCAGATAGACCATATATCTAACCTTAGGCCAAAAGACGAAAGGATTGATATGATTCTGCAAAGGAACATATTGCAGACAAAAGAAGTTGGTCGGACATTTAAGGACTTCTTCGGAACCACATCCTTAAGTTCAAAGTTCAAAGACTTTGATACTATGGTTGACCATATTGCGTATGCTGCCCTTACGGAGAACGGAACAAAAACACTTAAAGATTTATCAGAAATAGAGCTTCTTGAGCTGTTGACACCAATGCAAACACAAGCAATACTCAGGTGGAGAGAGTACATAGAAAGCAATAGAGAGTTGTTTGAGGCTACGCAGATTATTACAGGAAAGATGAATCCTGCTCTTAAAAATTACATCCCCAGGAATGTATTAGGAACAGGAGATATAACTCAGATTGACGATGTAGAGGTTTATATTAATGGTCAAGTGCAGACTGGAATTAGCCAGCAGCAACTTGAGTCTAGGGTAAGTAATACCGGGAAACTGAACCTTAATCTAAACAAGGTATTGTTAAATAACAGCAAAACTTTAAATACGCTTTACTACGCTAAGCCATTCTTAGATGCCGTAAAGGGTATGACTGATGCTATAGAAGACATTAAGAAGCCCGTAAAAGAAGGAGAGGAAGCTCCAAATCAATTTTCTTTAGCTTACGCAGAAGGCATTAAAGGAGCGCTTTCTAATAGGGTTAAAGATGCGTTATTATCAAATGAAAAGTCTGTTAATGATAGATTTGGTGTTATGTACAGGTCAGCCGCTAAGGCGCAAGCATTTGCTGCAAAGATGTGGTTACTTTCTCCATTAAGACAGCTGAATGACTTTTTGAACAACTTTGTAAAAACAGCATCTGTCCTTGCTTTTGAAACTAAAAAAGCAAAATCCTTAAAGGGTGTACTTAGAGCATTTAGTCCAAGAAAGGCTTATTACGAGAGCGATAAGGGTGTATTTAAGTGGGAAGACTATGTAAACATTGCAGACTATACAGGCTCTCCTGTTTACAAGATGATGTCGCTGTATGCTGACAACTTTATATACGAGTTCAGAAAGACTCCTGAACAATTGCAAAGACAACAAAGAGCCGCATCATGGCAGGATATGGCCTATAAGAAGATAGCGTGGATGGAGAAGTTTGAGGATTCATTCCGTAGACTTGAGGGAGAATCTTTTGACCACGAAGCATTTAAGGATGAAAGAGGGGCATACAGGGCACTATACGCAACAAGCGTTCAAAAAGCGTCTATGGCTGCTGATTCAATGGTAGATAAGCAATACGGTCTTGCGTCTGTTGCAAGACAGCCATTAAGGCTTCAGGCATTAGTTCTTCCAATTATTGGTTCAAGGTCTATAAGAAACACTTTTGGGAAAAACTTTATGACTGCCAAAAGAGGTAGTACGGCAGCAATGCTTACCGGCTTCATGCAGGGATATGCAACAAGGCAGTATGCTTTAGTTCAGTCTTACGTTAAACAAGCGTTTGATACAACTACAAAAGATAGTGCAGGGAAAAGATTAGAGTATCTTACTAGAGCGCTTACAGAGGCTGTAATACCTGTATATGGGTATAGCATGATAAGAACGGTAATGTCTAATCTATTCACATCTGTTTCAGCTGCTATTAGTGATGCGTTTGATGATGAAGACGAAAAGAAGAAAATATACAGCGAACTAGAAACAAAAAGCGGATGGGAGAAGTATAAGAAAAAGACAGAGCTTGCATTTTACGATGCAGAGGAAGACGCTATTGATAACCTTGTAAATACAGCATATACGCTGTCAATTAATCCTCAATCTCAGTTCCTATTAAGAAACGCAATTGGCCTTGGCATGTTTTATTTTTTCAAGAAAAGGGCAGTAGAGGGTATGATGAACTTAGATAGAGAAGGCGTCAAACAGAAGAAAAAAGATATTAAAAAGATGGAACAGAAAATGTTTGGTTACTTCAATGCTAAGATGCTAAACATTTATGGTGGAGACGAATATAATGAATCTGTAAAAACATTTTACAATGCAGATGAGGCTGTTGCAGGATGGGAAGCCGGTATGGAAACTCTATTTGGATTCTCAGCGTTATCTCAAGTAGCAGGACAAGTGGCAGACATATCAAGACTTGTAAATGCAGCAGAAGGTGCTAATGTAAATAAAACAGATGTTGCTATAGCTTCAGGATTACAGCTATATGGTTTGATTTTTGCGAATATGTATGCCCCTGGTGGTGCTGGAACATTTTTAAGTATGCTTAGTGGAGACGCTACGAAAGCTGGTAGATATATGATTGGAGAGCAAATGAGAACTCTTAGAGAATACAATTGGGACCACAGAAAAGAAAAGCCAAGACAAATGCTTATATTCCCTGGAGAAAGAAAAGGTAAAATGCCTGGTGGTGGCAGTCCTTATGGCGGAGGTGGACCTTATGGCGGAAAGGGTGCGTATGGCGGAGGTGGTGCATATTAATAAAACAGGGGCCGGTAATATAAAGTGTTGACATAAATAGCCCTTTTTTATGGGGGCTATTTTTTATTTTTGTTAAAAAGAAATAAGATGCCAATAACAGCGTCATTTACTGCATCACAAAGTTCCGACTGTACTACTTTCCAAATTACGGATACTACTAACTATGCATCCCCTGAAACAAAGGCGGCAATGACAAATCGCTACCTGTATCTGTATAACGCAGATGGAACACTTTACAGGACCATAAACTTTGCTTACGCTACTTATCCTTCTGATGTAATACCCATTACTGGTATTGACAAGGATTACGCGTTCAAAATCAATATGGAAATAACTCCAGATACTCCAGTAACCGGAAGTGTATATACGGCTACTAAAGTAGTATCTTTGACCTGCTACTCTAAGGTGGCATTTTTTGAGCGTCAGAATAAAATGGTTGTTGAGCCATCTTTACTAAATAATACAGAATATCTTAAGGATAGCATGAAGATAGTACTTGATATTGAGGCGGCTAATAATGCGGCAGTAGATACAGATGTATTAAATGCTCAGAACGCAATAGACAGAATTAAATTTATCACCGATAACGACGGATTATAATGCCCCAGTATACTCAAGCTGAAATAGAGTTATGGATAAGCAGGGCTAATAAAACCCTCTATAAGCTAGGTACTAAGTCTACTGATGAGAGATTCTTTGAGGAGGATAGCACTTATGAGGACGAGAAGATACTTATATACTGTTTGAAAAAGGCTGTTTCCTGGATGTATGGTTCTCTAACAGTAAACCCAAAAGACCTTGCGGCTATGGTATCTTTGCTGATAAGCCGCATTTCGTTATATGATTTTGGTAAGCAATTGCCGATGTATAACACGGGAAGCAATACTTTTGTTGGACTTAATAATGATTTTATAGGAGTTCCATCTGTTCCTGGTGGAGGTGGCCCTGCTGTGCCAGATGATATTAGACTTGTTGGTGGAGTAGACATAACAGCAGGTGTTACATCTTTTAGCGACTCAAGACTAACTGGATTAAGATTCAGAATAGTAAGGAACAGCATTAACTTTTATGATTGGTATAAAACCGGAAGCACAATATATCTTACAGGAGTTGGAGATGCTGTTATATCTGGTGACGTATTTGTAATACAATTCTATTAATATGAGGTTTTTATTATCGTTCTTATTGGTATTTATTTGTGTGTTTGCTACGGCTCAGGTTCCTCCTATGGTTATTGGTGGTCCTCAGGGTATTGACGTTACTCGTATTTTGACTCGCAACTGGATGAATGTTCCTATATACTTGGACACTCCTGCTGCTCCTTTAACTGGTTCCGGCTGGCCTGGAAGAGGGTATTTGATTACTGTTGTAAAGAACGAATCTCCTTGTCAGAGCTGTCCTCCTAAAGATACTTCTTTATGGATATATACCGGCAGCAGATGGAAAAGAGTTGGTATGGATTATGTTACCAGATTGGTATATGGTGGTCAAGTATCTAAAGCTTCTGGAAGTAATTTAAATTATGTTATACAGCCTTATGGGGCTTTTTTTGATGGTGATTATAGGTCTAGTTTAACCAACAAGACGGCAACACTTTCTCCTAAGACAATCAACAATACAGGAAGGATTGATGTTTTAGTTCTTAATAGAGATAGCTTTAGGGTTAAGACAGGGACACCCAATAAGATTCCTCAAAAACCTACTGTTTTCGGTAATGAGATAGAGGTTGCCTCTTTTTATTTTGAAGCATTCGACTCTATACCTTCAATGATTAATACATCTGCAAAGGTTACAAATATCTATAGAGTAGAGGGTATTGACAGTATCTATTTTAATATCGACACACTAACATTTGCAATAAGAGACAGTGTAGGTATAACTAAGAACGATACGGCTGCGATGCTTAATAAATATAAGTTTACAGCTGCAAATGGCCTTACAAAGGACAGTACTGTTTTTAGATTGGGCGGTTCTTTGAATCAGAATACTAGTATCAATCTGAATACAAGAAGACTTACAATTATTGGAGGAGCAGATACTACAAGATTCTTCCCTAGCGGAACGGTAAGCATAGGGGGAACTCCTGACAGTATATATAGGTTTAATGTTAATGGAGACGCAAGAATAAGGGGTATTCTTAGGCTTCAACCAACCTCTCCATCTAATACAGCTATAATAGTAAATCAAAATGCAAATGATGGTAGTTTAGTTTGGGGTTCTTCTTTGTTAAACCTGCCATCTTTCTTTGGAGCTCGTAATGTTATAATTAGCCCACAGGGAGCTTACAATACATTAACAGGAGGTCAGAATGTTTTAATAGGCAGAGCTTCTGGTAGCAGCATTACAACTGGAGCAAACAATACATTTGTAGGAAACAATACAGGGTCATCTATAACAACAGGAATACAAAATACAATGATAGGCGCTAGTGATGGATGGTCATCATTGCCAGCAACTACGCAAAATGCAATCCAGTTGGTTGCCGGTGGACACGAATCAAATAGAGCAGATACAGCGCTTTTGGGATTAACATCAAGGTATGCCTTTATTGGTGGAGGTAGTTTTAACGCTTATATTAATGATTATTATTTTGGAGGTGGTAATAGAGTTAGGTTTACAAATGACGCACACGTAAACTTTTATGCTCCGTCAGCATTCCCTACAAAAGCAGATACAATTGGTAGTAATTTTACTATCAATGCAGGTAGAGGTACTGGTGTTGGATTAGGTGGTTCGGTTATTTTCCAAACTTCTGATACCACTACAGCAGGAACTACATTACAAACTCTAACTGAAAGAGCTAGAATAACATCAAGGGGCAATCTTCTTGTAGGGACATCTACTGATAGCACATTCAGATTGGATGTAAATGGAACAGCTAGATTTCAGACTGGAATAACAATAAATCGGACTGGCAATGAGCCTTTTATTTTATTAAGCACTAGCAATACAACATTTTCTCAAATAAGAGGAAACGGCACTACAGGAGTTAGTATAGCTAACAATGTAGGAGCTCCAATATGGACATTTGGTGTTACAGGTAATACTTTTGCAGGAAATGCTAGCGCAAGAAGTATTGGCAGATTCAATTTATCTGGTTTTGGAACAGGCCCATCTCAATTCCCTGCATTATTTGCTGAAAATACAAATATTGATGATTCTAGTTCTGGCCCCGAAATGGCTAGATTCCAATCTAATATAAATACTAAAAATATGGTTAATGGGTATGGTGGAGCCATTACTTTTTATGTAAGAGACATAGATTCAGTAGATAGGCATGTTTCGTCAATAAGATGGCATAGGCAAGATAATGATAGCTCAGGAAGTATAAGCTTTCATACATCAAGAGACAAAGTAATCTCTGAGGCTGTAAGAATAAGCCATAGAGGGAATCTTCTAGTAGGAACAACTACAGACGATACTTCTTCTTTGGTTAACATAGTATCTACAGCTAAAGGCTTCTTGCAACCACGTATGACGAATACGCAAAGAGATGCTATAGCGACTCCTGCAACAGGATTACAATTATTCAGCACTACTGATTCAGCTAACTATGTGTATCGTGGTACAGGTGGTGGATGGCAGAAGATAGCTAACGAGATTTCTGGTTCAGCTACACTTGACTTCCCATCAACAAATAACGGAAATAAATCAGACTTGACTATAAATGGAATTACAGGCGCAGAAGAAGGCGATGTTGTAGCGTTAGGAATTCAAAACTCAGTTAATCTGAATCATAGCTGTTTTACAGCTTGGGTAAGTGCAAGTGGTCAAGTCACTGTTAGATTCTCTAATTACGGGACGGGAAGTCTTGACCCTGTACAAGCAACATTCAAAATAAAAGTATTTAAGTAATATGTCAAACTGTAACGATACAACAACGAGCACAAAACCTACAGAGGTTTCAAATGTAATAAAAGCAGATGTAAACTTTACCGTATTACAAGGAGATACCTTTGATGCTGTAGTCACATTCAAAGATTCGGAACAGAAACCTCTTAACTTTGCAGGAGCTACACTTATTATGGAGATAAGAGACGAAGAAGACGCTTTAATGGATACACTTCAGGCAGGTTCTGAGTTTTTGGTATCTTCAAATATTGTTACATTTAACTTTGTTCCAAACTTTCCTCCTGATACATATTTCTATGATTTACAATGCACATTTGCAAATGGTCTTAGAAAGACATTGATAGGTGGTAAATTTAAAGTATTAAAACAGATAACTACTGCTTAATGGCATTTGTAGAAATCATAGGACAACAACCGCTTATTGAAGTAAGTTCTACCGAGCCTGCTGAAGTAATTATTACTCCAGGTAGTAGTATTCGTATGAATGTTGTAGTTGACAGCAAAACAGCTAGCAATATAACGATTACTGCTTCGCAAGGATTGCCTGGCGCTCAAGGAGTGCAAGGTCCTCCAGGGCCCAATCAGGTTACCACAAGCACATCAACTAATATTACAGGTATTCTTGCAGGTAACGGAACTACGGTAGAAGAGGCTCAGATGGCATCAGGAAGATTATTAGGCAGAAGCAGTTCTGGAACAGGAGACATCGAGCAGATAACAGTAGGTGTAGGCTTACAGTTATCAGGAGGTAATCTAATCTCTACTGCTACAGGTGTACCATCAGGAACAGCATCAGGAACAGATACCTATGCTGCTACAATAGCAAATGTAACAGGATACAATACGAATGATGGATTTATCATAAAGTTCACGAATGCTAATACAGGTACGGCTACCTTAAACATAAACGGCTTAGGTGCTAAGAATATCTTTAAGTCGGTTAACGTAGCGCTGTCAAGTGGAGATATAAAGGCAGGACAAGAGCTTGTAGTGGTTTATGATGGAGTAAACTTCCAGGCTATAGGACTCGCTCCTACAAAGGCAGAGGTAGGATTAGGTAACGTAGACAATACTTCTGACCTAAACAAACCTATTTCAACAGCCACTCAAACAGCATTAAACGGAAAGGAGAATACGATTACTCCTGGGACTACTTCTCAGTACTTCAGGGGTGATAAGACTTTTCAAACATTGGACAAGAATGCTGTTGGATTAGGTAATGTTGACAATACATCAGATGCCAATAAGCCTATATCTACGGCTACTCAAACAGCTCTTAATGCCAAGCAGGATACCCTGGTTAGTGGCAACAATATAAAGTCGGTAAATAACAATAGCCTTGTAGGTTCTGGAAATCTTGACGTAGGTACTGTTACTTCTGTTGGGCTTACGATGCCTACAGGGTTTAACGTAGCCAATAGCCCTGTAACTGGTTCAAATACACTAGCTGTAACAGGCGCAGGAACAGCAGCTCAGTACATAAGAGGAGACGGCAGTTTGGGTAATTTCCCTTCATCTCCAAGTGGTGGTGGTTCTAGTATCACTTACTACCTTAATGGTAGCGTAA
>Ga0315902_10013893_pt1 | contig 10386 bp, 4 predicted proteins | sample LakEriMetagenome_9_FD_203523 | JGI IMG/M metagenome (GOLD analysis project Ga0315902, IMG submission 203523) | Freshwater fungal communities from buoy surface, Lake Erie, Ohio, United States - Buoy 12 MA117 | ecosystem: Environmental > Aquatic > Freshwater > Lake > Lake biofilm | place: USA...
GAATGACCTGTCAGCAACTGCGCGACCGGGGAGAGCAGGTGCTTGCGTCCGCCGGCACCGCGTGGAGATGGCCCGAGACACGCCGCACCGATCCCGCCGCGATCATCTTCACCTCGGGCAGCACCGGGCCACCCAAGGGAGTGGTCTACGAGCATGGGATGTTCCTCGCGCAGGTCGACCTGCTGCGCGAGTTCTATGGGTTGGAGCCCGGTGGAGCCGACGTCCCCGGATTCCCGCTGTTTGGCCTCTTCAATGCCGCCCTGGGAGTCACGACCGTCATTCCCGACATGGACGCCTCGCGACCGGCCCGTGTCGACCCAAGACGAATTCTCGAAGCGATGGAACTCAACCAGGCGACTCAGGGGTTTGGCTCACCAGCCATCTGGAACCGGGTGGGAACCTACTGTGCCGAACGGCAGATCACCCTCCCCACACTCCAGCGTGTCTTCTCGGCGGGAGCCCCGGTTCCCGAGCGAGTGCTGCGCCAGATGTCGGCCACGCTGACCCGGCCGGGGGCGGCAATGCACACTCCGTACGGCGCGACCGAGGCCCTGCCCGTCGCGTCCATCTCGGCCGGTGAAGTGCTGGAGGAGACAGTGACAGCCACCCGCCAGGGGGCGGGAACCTGCGTGGGTCGACTCTTCCCGCAGATGGAACTGCGGATCATTGCCATCTCCGATGAGCCCTTGCCCGGCTGGAGTGACGTGCGCGAACTGCCCCCCGGGGAGATTGGCGAGATCGTGGTGCGGGGCCCGGTGGTGACGCGGGAGTATTTCGCCCAGCCCCAGGCGACGGCCCTCGCGAAGATTGCCGACGGCGGGACATTCTGGCACCGCATGGGGGATGTCGGCTATCTCGACTCCCACGGGCGGTTGTGGTTTTGTGGCCGAAAGTCACAGCGGGTCGAGACGATGGATGGCCCCCTCTTCACCGATCAAATCGAGCCGGTCTTCAACACGCATCCCCAGGTCTTCCGCTCGGCCTTGGTGGGGGTGGGCCCCCGGCCCCGGCAGCGACCGGTGCTGGTGGTGGAACTGGCGGAGGGGGCCCGCTGGAGCCCGGCCCTGCGACAGGAACTGCTGGCCCTGGGAGCGACGGTGGCCACCACGCGGGGCGTGCAGACAATTCTGGCCTATCCCGGTCCACTGCCGGTCGACGTCCGGCACAACACCAAGCTCAACCGCGAAGCCCTGGCTGTCTGGGCGAGCCAACGAATCGCCGCAGTCAACGCCTGAAGTGCATTCGCTTCGGTCTTTCTCGCAGGGAAGCGAATCCACACATCGCACCGACTCCCTTCGTGTCCTTCTCCCCCCCGCGGGGGGAGAAGGTGGCCGAAGGCCGGATGAGGGGGTAAACCGTTCCTCTGCACAACGGCTTCCGCGATTCGAATCAACCACTGCCGGAACGAACGAATAAACGCGGCATGCACGCGGCCATTTGGCCCTCACCCCGTCCCTCTCCCGCAGCAGTGCGGGTTCGGCTGACCGAAAGTCGTTCTGCGGGAGAGGGGGTACGCTTGCGGCTTCGCCTCTTGCCTGCGACCAAACATCACCCTGCCACAACGCGCTGGCTTTCACGACTCGACATCAACCACCGCAACAACGAACCAATCCACCCGGAACGCACCCAACCATTTCGCCGTCAGCATGATGAACAGGCGGGAACAAATGCCAAGAAATGGCCATTGTCCCCAGCCCACGATGAGATTTCCGTATTCAGTCAGATTGTGGAAATGAACGAGATGCGACTAACCGGGGTGTTCCCGCCAGGAGATCACAAACCGCTGCACGGTCTCGATGGGTTCGCCTGACGGCAGAGTCACCCATGCGCGGATCCGCACTTCCATGGGACGGTCAGTCGAGGGACTGTCGAGCAGCCATTCCGCAGGCCGCGTCCCAATGAGGGGCCGGGCGGGAGCGGCGAGCACCTGCAGGGTCCGGGGGAGTGGTTCCGGCGTGCGGAACTCGACCCGCACCGTGGCTTCCGAGACCTCCCACGAGGTTCGATACACCGGATCGAGATCAAACCGCAGGTAGAGTTTTCCGGGCTGCCCCTTCAGAACCGGTCGTTGCACCTCGGCCCGCAGTTTGAGGAAGTACGGGCGGTCGTCATCTTCCACCACCGGCTCGACCTCAAGCCGGGGCATGTAGAGCGGCTTCTCGATCGGGCCGGTCGCCACCCGAGCGGGGCGCTGGTCGGCCAGGCGAAGTCGCGCTGTCGTGGATGGCGGGGCCGTGCGAGTCGACCCCCGCCAGTCCAGAAAAATCGAATCGAGCAGATTTCGCAGGGCGGCAGGGTCGCTCCATTCGAGCGCCTGCAGCACCCGCCCCTGGGGATCGACCACCAGTTGCAGATTGGGAAGTGACGGTCCCCAGATGCGGGCGAGATGTCCTTCGGGACCATCGACCAGCCAGGGAATCTGACCCTGCAACTCGGCCTGGTACTGGTCAATCAGTAGCCGGCGTTCCCGCAGCGTATACGGCTCATGCAGGTTGCGCAACTCGGGATGCACCAACCCCTTGTGCAGGTAGAAAAACCGCACATTCGCACCGGCGTAATCCCGGGCGATCTGCTCAAAGCTGTCGACCTTGCCCAGAAAGATCTGGCAGGTATTGCATCCCGAGAGATAGACAGAAAAGGTCGGCTGCTTTCCTCCCAGCAGTACCGGTCGCCCGACGGCATCGTAGAGAGTGACCGCCGGCACTGGCTGACCCCGCTTCAGGCCGACCGAGTGCAACAGTGTCGAATCGCCGGCGTGCGCCACCCTGTCGCCTTCAGGAATCATCCCCGCCCCCATCGAGAACAACGCCACAAACCCGACCACAACCTGCAAGACCCACACACGTCCACGCCGCCGGGAATCGTCCCGGTCACCGTCTTTCCACCCGCTCCACACCATCGTGTTCCACGCTATCCTTCGCCCGTGTCGACGGCAGATTCAAGACAAATCGGCCGGATTTTTCTGTCTGCGCTGCAAAGTGACGCTCGGTCCAGTCCAAACCCCGGCGAATCCAGATGCGACTTGACGACACTCTTCCCCCCCCCACTCGCATCGACCTCACAGCGCTGAGATTTGTAGTCGGTGGCCCAAATCGGGCCCGAGACCTCTTCCCCCAACCAGAGCCAAGTCACCGTCCCGGGGACCGAACAGCCGCGTGGTTGTGTCGCTCGGGCGGTTCGCTCACAATCGTGTTTCGCCGACGACATCCGATCTCGGACAACGCACCTGCCGAGTCCCTCCTTCACGGATACTTTCCTTCCTTCCCATGAACCCTTGTTTGCCTCGACTTCGCGGGTTCTGCTGGCTGGCGCTGGTGGTGGGACTGTTTGGGCCGGGTCCGGTCCGGGGGGCCGAGGATGCTCCGGTTTTTGAAGATCGGGTGGCTCAGGTGCTGCTGCAGCGCTGTGGGAAATGCCATGGTGCCGAGACGCAAAAAGGGGCGTTCGCGCTGCACTCGGCCGAAGCTGTGCGCCGGGGGAGCGAAACCGGCCCGGTGATTGTTCCGGGAAAACCCGACGAAAGCCGGCTGTACGAAGTGGTCGAGTCGGGAGAGATGCCCCCGCGCGGCGAGACCCCCCTCACGGCCGATGAGAAACAGCAACTGCACGACTGGCTGCAGAGCGGGGCGCGGTTCCGGGAGTCGGCAGCCCCCACGGCGGTCACCCAGCACCAGGTGCTGCCCATTCTCTGGCTGCGCTGCACGGTCTGCCACGGAGGCCGCCGTCGCGAGGCGGGACTCGACCTGCGCACCCCCGCCGGAATGCGCCAAGGGGGACAGTCAGGACCGGCCATTGTCCCCGGCGATCCGGCGGCCAGCCTGATCCTGAAACGCCTCCACGCCGGCGAGATGCCTCCCAAAGACCAGTTGACCCTCGCGATGGTCAAGCCGCTGGAGAGCGCCGAGATCGACACCATCTCCCGCTGGATCGAACAGGGGGCGATCGAGGCCGAACGCCCCGACGATCGTGCCGGGGAACTGGACGATCCCCTCGTCCGCCCCGCTGACCGCGACTTTTGGGCGTTCCGTCCCCCGCAACGTCCTCTCCTGCCGACGCCCGTTTCGGCCTCCGTCATTCGGACCCCGATCGACCTGTTCGTGCTCGACCGTCTGGAAGCCGAGGGGTTGGGGCTCTCGCCCCCGGCCAGTCCCGCCGAGTTGCTGCGGCGGGCCAGCTTCGACCTGACCGGCCTCCCCCCGTCACCCGATGAGCAGGCCATCTTTGAGACCGAACTGAAGCAGGCCGGCCCTGCCGGACGCGATGAGGTCTGGGCGCGGTGGGTCGACCGATTGCTGGCTTCGCCCCGGTATGGCGAGCGGTGGGGACGGCACTGGCTCGACGTCGCCGGGTATGCCGACTGCGAAGGCCGGCGCGAACAGCACCTGCCGCGCCCCTTCGTCTGGAAGTACCGCGACTATGTCATCCGCAGCCTGAACGCCGACAAGCCGTACGACCAGTTCCTGCGCGAACAACTCGCCGGCGATGACCTTGTCGACTATCGGCAGGCGACCGAGATCACCCCCGAAATCGAAGATCTGCTGGTGGCGACCGGCTTTTTGCGGATGGCCCCCGACCCCACCTGGGCCAATCTCACCGGGTTTGTGCCCGACCGGCTGGAGGTGATCTCCGACTCGCTCGACGTGCTCGGCGGCGGGGTGCTGGGGTTGACGCTCAAGTGTGCCCGCTGCCATACGCACAAGTTCGACCCGCTTCCCCAGCGCGACTACTACCGCCTGGTTGCGATCTTCAAGGGAGCATGGGACGAACACAACTGGCTCAAGCCCGAGACCTTTGGCTATGGCGGAGCCCTCAACGCCGGGTTGGCCGAGCGACTGCTGCCACAGGTGAACTCGGCCGAGCGACGGCAGTGGGCCGACAAGCTCGCGGCGATCGACCAGCAACTGGCCCAGTGGCAGCAGCAGCCCCCCAGTGCCGAGCGCGACGAACAGATCCGCAAGTTGACCGCGTCGAAGCCCCGCGAGCCGCGACTGTTCGCCCTGTGGGACAACGGCGACCCCTCCCCCACCTGGATTTACCGGCGGGGCGATTACCAGAACCCCGGTCCCCCGGTGGAACCGGGCGTGCCGGCCGTCCTTGACGAGCCGGGGCGTCGCTTCACACCCGAGCCCCCGTATCCCGGGGCCATCTCGACCGGACGCCGGCTGGCTTTTGCGAACTGGCTCACCCGGCCCGACCATCCCCTGACGGCCCGCGTGATCGTCAACCGGGTCTGGCATCACCACTTTGGCCAGGGGCTCGTGCGCACGCTGGGGAACTTCGGCACCATGGGAGACCGCCCGTCCCATCCCGAGTTGCTCGACTGGCTGGCGTGTGAATTCGTGGAACGGGGCTGGAGTCTGAAGGAGCTGCACCGGCTGATTCTCAATTCCAGCACGTGGCGGCAGTCGTCACAGGTGAGTGAACTGGCGCAGGAACGGGATCCCGACCGTCGGCTGTTGTCCCGACAAGCGCTGCGCCGACTGGATGCCGAGCAGTTGAGCGACACGCTGCGACTGGCCGCCGGCAGCCTGGACCAGCGTCCGTTCGGTCCTGCCGATGGGGTCCAGATTCATCCCGATGGTTTGGTCACCGCTGGTCGCCGGCGGGGACTGTACAACCAGCAACTGCGGAAGTTTCCCGTGACGCTGCTCGACAGTTTCGACCTGCCGCAGATGAACCCGAATTGCCTGGCCCGCAGTGAGTCGCTGGTGGCCCCGCAGGCGCTGCACCTGCTCAACGACACGGGAGTGCGCGACCTCGCCCGGCAAGCGGCGGAGCAGGCACTGAAAGCGGGGGGTGACCAGGGGCTCGATCAACTCGTCCGGCAACTCGTGGGACGAGTTCCGACCGATGCCGAGCGTGGCCTGCTGCAGGCTCACCGGCAGGAACTGGCGAACGCCTGGCGGCAGCAGCCGGGGGTTCCGGCCGATCAGGCCGACCAGCAGGCCCTGCAGACCTTGGCCCATGCGCTGCTCAACTCGGCCCTGTTCCTCTATGTCGACTGAGGGCCCCATGACGGCTGCCTCTGCGTTCCCGACCGATCCTCGTTGCTCGCGCCGCTCGCTGGGGCTGCGGGTCTCGACACTGTTGCCGGCGGCCGCCCTGTGCAGCCTGCAGGGGTACGAGCGACCGGCGCAGGGGGCGACTGCCCCGACGGGGACGAATCCCCTGGCTCCGCGGCCGACGCGGCTGGTCCCCCGGGCGCGGGCGGTCATCCAGTTGTTCATGAATGGCGGACCGAGCCAGATGGATCTGTTCGATCCCAAGCCCGAGCTCGACGCCCATCATGGAGAGCCGTACTTCCCGAAAATCGCCGGGGAAGTCGAAAACGTGAAAGACGCGGGGGCCCTGATGCGCAGCCCGTTCCGTTTCGCCCAGTACGGCGACTGCGGGATGTGGGTGTCGAACGCGATGCCGGCGATTGCCGGGCAGGTCGACAAGCTGGCCCTGATCCGGTCGCTGCACACGACGAACATCACGCACGAACCGGCACTGTACCTCGCGCACTCGGGTCGCATGATTTCGGGACACCCGTCTCTGGGGAGCTGGGTGACGTGGGGCCTGGGGAGTGAGAACCAGAACCTGCCGGCGTATGTTGTGCTGGATGATCCACTGGGGTTGCCGATCAACGGGGTCGAAAACTGGAGTGCGGGGTATCTTCCCGCGAACTTCCAGGGGACGCGGTTCCGTTCGCAGGGTTCGGCCGTGTTGAACCTGCGCCCGGCACAGCCCGAGCCCGAGGGGATCGCACCGGTCCGCTCGAGGCTGCGGGCCGCCCTGGACGATCTGCACCGCCGGGAGCGTCCCGGTCACGGGCAACTCTCCGCCCGGATCGCCAGCTATGAACTGGCCGCCCGCATGCAGTTGTCGGCGGGGGAGGCGCTCGACCTGACGCAGGAGACCGCCGCGACGCAGGGGCTGTATGGCATCGGGCAGGAACCGACCGACAGTTACGGCCGGCGCTGCCTGATTGCCCGCCGGCTGGTCGAGCGGGGTGTCCGTTTCGTGCAGCTCTACATCAATGCCCAGATTTGGGACAACCACACCGGCCTGGCCACCGACATGAAGGGGGCCTGCGACCGCACCGACCGGCCGATTGCCGGCCTGCTGACCGACCTGGAGCAGCGCGGCCTGCTGGACGACACGCTGGTGGTCTGGGGGGGAGAATTCGGACGCCTGCCGATCGCGCAGCTCCCTCCCGACAAGGACGAACGCAAGGCGGGTCGAGACCACAACAAGAATGCCGGGGTCTGCTGGTTTGCCGGAGGGGGCGTGCAGGGGGGCGTGACGCACGGCGTCACCGACGAACTCGGGTTCGCTGCCGTGGCCGACAGGGTGAGCATTCCCGACTGGCACGCGACGATCCTGCACCTGATGGGTCTCGACCACCTGACCCTGGCAGTCGATCATGGGGGGCTGCAGGAACGCCTCACCGGCGTCGAACCGGCCCGGGTGGTGACGGAAATTCTCGCGTCGTCGACAAGTCGGGCCCCGTCCGCGGTGGTCGATGCCGATCGCGTTGACCCGGTGCGGTGATTCGGTGCGGTGATTCGGGATTCGCGCACCGCATTCTCCGCTGAGAGGCCGACCCGGCTCTCCCCCGGTCGATCCCCCTGGCTGCAACCAGCGTTCCCACGAACGCGAAACTGTCGGTGTTCGCACTGCTGTGCCGGGATCGCTGCACCACCGCTTGAGGAACTGCCACTCAGACTCTGGCAACTTCCTTGCCACGCCCGAATCGTGCGGCTAGGCTCACCGGCCGTTCTTCGTTTCCCCCGTGTGCCTTCGCGCCGCTCCCCGATTCCAGGTCGCCCGGTCCATGCCCAAGGTTGTCATCACCGCCAAGATTGCCAAGGAAGGTCCTCACAACAAGATCTTTCATGATCATGGGTTTGATGTGGTCTATCCCTCGCAGGGTTGCGATGTCTTCCAGGAAGACCAATTGATTGGCGTGCTGCAAGGGGCTGATGCGGTGCTGGCGGGGTCCGAGCCGTATACTCCGCGGGTGATTGAATCGCTGCCGCAATTGCGGACCATCACCCGGGCCGGCGTGGGGTACGATGCCGTCAATCTCGAGGCGTGCGATCGGGCCAACATCCCGGTCTGCATCACTCCCGGCGTCAATCATCATTCGGTGGCCGAGCACACCATCGCATTGCTGATGGCGGTCGCCCGGGGCTTTCCCCAACTCGACCGCAAGGTGCGCGTGGGGGAATGGTCGCGCAAGAGCTATCCCCGTGTGATGGGGAAGACCCTCGGGCTGGTGGGCCTGGGACGCATCGGCCAGGCGACCGCCACCCGCGGCGTGGGCCTCGGCATGCGGGTGATCGCCCACGAGCCGTATCCCGACCGCGACTTCTGCCAGAAGTGGAACATCGAACTGGTCGACCTCAATACCGTGCTGTCTCAGGCCGACTTTCTGTCGCTGCACTGCCCCAGCACCCCGGAAAGCCGGCATCTCATCCGGAAGGAAAACATCGAGAAGATGAAGCCGGGGGCGGCGCTGATCAACACCGCCCGGGGAACGCTGGTCAATGAGGCCGACCTGTTCGAGGCGCTGCGCACCCGTCGTCTTGCGGCTGCCGGTCTCGACGTGTTCGAAGTCGAACCGCTCCCCCTCACCAGCCCCCTGCTGACCCTCGACAACGTGCTGGTCAGCGGTCACATCGCCGGTCTTGATGACGACTCGGCCCACGACACATCGAAGATGTGTGCCGAGATCATCACCGGGCTCTACCAGGGGCGCTGGCCCACCGGTTGCGTGATGAACCTCAAGGGGAAGACGGGCTGGACCTGGTAGCCGGCCGCTGTCGGCCGCGTTCGGCGCTCTCCCGAAGAACACACACCCCCGGTTGCCACGCGAAAACGCGTCGCGACCGGGGGTGTTGTCATTCCCGCCGACAGGGACGGCCCACTCGGGCCATCTCCGAAGGCCCTATTTCCTGGAATCGAGCTGATTCCAGAGGAACGTGTACGCCAGTGACCACATGTAGGCCGCCTGCTTGTTGTCGGCCGCCCCGCCGTGGCCCCCTTCGATGTTTTCGTAGTAGAGCACATCGTGTCCCTGGTCTTTCATCAGGGCAACCATCTTGCGGGCATGACCGGGGTGCACGCGGTCGTCGCGGGTCGACGTGGTGAACAGCGTGCGGGGGTACTTCGTCTTCGGATCGACGTTGTGGTACGGGGAGAACGTGCGGATGAACTCCCATTCTTCGGGGACGTCGGGGTTGCCGTATTCTCCCATCCAGCTCGCACCCGCCAGCAGCTTGTTGAACCGCCGCATGTCGAGCAGGGGGACCTGGCAGACAATCGCCCCGAACAGGTCGGGACGGCGGGTCAGCATGTTCCCCATCAGCAGACCGCCATTGCTCCCCCCCATGGTTCCCAGGTGCGGCGGGGACGTGATGCCGCGCCTGACCAGATCTTCCCCCACGGCAATGAAATCTTCGTAGGCCTTGTGCCGGTTTTTCTTGAGAGCCGCCTGGTGCCACTTCGGACCAAACTCGCCTCCCCCGCGGATGTTGGCGACGACATACACCCCGCCATTCTCGAGCCATGCCGCCCCGACGTTGGGCTGGTAGGTGGGGGTCATCGAGATCTCGAAACCGCCGTAGCCATACAGCAGGGTCGGGTTCCTGCCATCGAGCTTGATCGGCTGGCGCGACACCTGGAAGTAGGGAATGCGGGTCCCGTCGGCCGAGACCGCCTCGTACTGGGCGACCGACAGCCCCTCGGTCTTGAAGAACTGCGGGTTCTCCTTGAGCTTCTCGGCCGGCCCTCCCCCGAGAGTGCCGTAGTAAAGGCTGGTGGGGGTGAGGTAATCGGTCACGGTCATGAAGTACTCATCGGTCTCATCGGGATCGATGGGACTGACACCGACGGAACTCAGCTTGGGGGCGCCGGGGACTTCTTCGCGCTTCCACTGGCCGTTCTCGCGCGTGAGCACATAGAGCCGGCTGCGGACGTTGTCGAGTTCGTTGAGCAGCAGGTGATTGCGGGTGACGGTGAAGTCGTCGAGCGACTTCCGCTCGGTCGGCTCAAACAGCACGTCGAACTTCCGTTCCCCCTTGAGGAACTCTTCGAGATTCGTGGCGAGCAGTGCCCCGGCCGGGTATTGCTTCCCCCCGACATCCCAGGAACTCCGCAGTTCGAGGAAGAGCAGCTCGCGGTCGCTCGAAAACTTGGCGTCGTCGGGCTTCTCGATCTTGATCAGTTTCCCGTCACGGCGGAGGAAAACCTCGGTGGTCCAGAAGGTGACTGCCCGACTGAACCAGTCCCGTTCGTAACCGGGCTGCTTCGAGCGGGTCCCCGACACCGAAACGTCGGCCGCCTGTCCTTCATAGACCACGGGGGCTTCGGCCAGGGGGGTTCCCCGCTTCCACTCGC
>Ga0315902_10013894_pt1 | contig 10386 bp, 8 predicted proteins | sample LakEriMetagenome_9_FD_203523 | JGI IMG/M metagenome (GOLD analysis project Ga0315902, IMG submission 203523) | Freshwater fungal communities from buoy surface, Lake Erie, Ohio, United States - Buoy 12 MA117 | ecosystem: Environmental > Aquatic > Freshwater > Lake > Lake biofilm | place: USA...
AGAAGCAGCTGCTGAACGTACCGGAAAAGATTTTAATGAAGTAAAGGCTGCGCTAGAAGCAAAGCAACCCAGTGGAAGATTCCTAACTCCGACAGAAGTAGCAAATGCAGCAATAGCATTTATCGATCAACCAAATACAACTGGCCAAGCAGAAATTCTTAAAGGAGAATAAAAATGGTGGCAAAGAAGATAAACCCGGAGAGCATGGCTCCTGCAATTGGCTTTTCACATGCGGTTGTTGTCGAAGGCGGAACTCTAGTTTTCCTGGCTGGACAGACTGCACTAAATAAAGAAGGCGTGATTGAAGGAAATGGAATCGTTGAACAATTTGAAAAAGTAATTACCAATTTGTTAACTGCGCTAAGTGAAGCAGGCGGAACTCCCGATAAATTAGTGAAGTTAAATATTTATTCAGTGGATCCTGCTGATTACCGGGCTAATTCCCGCGAGATTGGAAAGATCTGGCAACGCCTGATTGGAAAGAATTATCCAGCTATGACACTAGTTGGAGTGACTCGACTCTGGGATGCGGAAGCACTTCTAGAGATTGAAGGGTTTGCAAACCTTTGAAAAGCTTAAGCAATTCTATTTCGGCACTTTGGGCAGCAAAATCTGTAGCAATAATTGGTGCTACCGAACGCCCTGGCGCAATGGGTAGATTGCCTCTGGAATATCTTCAAAAGTATGGATTTGCTGGTGAGATTTTTCCAGTTAATCCTAAAGGCGGAAACATTCTTGGGTTAAAAGCATTTGAGAACATTAAAGACATCGGAAAAAATATTGAACTAGCTTTGATTATGGTTCCAGCTAATTTTGTTAAAGAAGCGGTCCAGGATTGTGCCGATGCAGGAGTAGGCGTTGCAATTGTTATGTCATCAGGTTTTGCAGAGGCTGACGAAGCAGGCGCAGTTGCACAGAACGAATTATTGGCGATTGCTAAGAAATCTGGAATGCGCTTGGTGGGACCAAACTGTATTGGTTCTGCTGGCGGTGCAAGTAAATTAGCTGCAACATTCTCACCAGTTTTCTCTGGACCAACGACTCCGCTAGAAAGTGGAAATATTGCTTTAGTGAGTCAATCGGGGGCTCTTGGTTATGGCATTTACTCGCTTGCGGTTGATAGAAGTCTTCCGATTGGTGTTGTAGTCACAACTGGTAACGAAGCAGATGTAACGGCTTTGGAAGTTGCTGCAACCCTTGCCGACGATAAAAGTGTTGATGCAATCTTGATGTATGCCGAATCTCTTGCGGATGTAAAAGCGCTCCGCATCATTGCAGGCAAGAAACCGACTGCGATTTTGAAATCAGGTAGATCTGCAGCAGGCGCAGAAGCGGCAGCCTCACACACTGGTGCACTAGCAACCGAAGACCGAGTTATTGATGCCGCAATTAATTCATCAGGTGCAGTTCGAGTTGATGATGTCGAACACTTACTTGATGCCGGAAGTATCTTTGCAAGTAAAGTTTCGATGACCGGCAATCGCGTTGCAATTATTACGACATCTGGTGGTAGTGGAATTTTGGGTACAGATGCTCTTGAAAAATGTGGCTTAACCCTTGCCAAACTCTCTGCGAAAACTACAGAAGCGCTAGACCAGATTGTTCCAAGCTATGGAAATACTGCAAATCCAGTTGATGTAACTGCTGCAGTGATGTCAGCGCCAGATTTATTTGAGAAGTGTGTTGAAGTTTTAGCAAAGGATCCAGAAGTTGATGCAATTGTCGCAACTTTTTGCGTTTTAGTCGGAAATGATGTTGAACGAATCGCGAATGCATTAAGTGCAGTGCGCGGGGTTCGCGAAATTCCAGTTGTTGTCGCACGAACAGGTTCGCAGAGCCTGGCGCCAGAGGCAGATAAATTATTTAAGGCAGCGAAGCTTCCAGTATTTCCCACTCCAGAGCGCGCAGTTCGAGCACTTCAAACTCTGCGAATTGCCACTAAGCCAGCACATAGCGTTGAACGCAAACCAATTTGCAATCCACTTCCAACACCAGCAGATCAAGCGACCGAAGATCAATTAAAGAGCGCACTTGCATCAGTCGGAGTTCCAGTTCCACTTTCAGTCGTTGTAAATAATCTTGATGAAGCTATCGCGGCTGTAGCAAAAGTTGGTGGTAGATCAGTAATGAAAGCGGTTATTCCAGGTTTATTGCATAAGAGTGAAGCTGGTGGAGTAGCGCTAGATATTAACGCTGAAACTGCCAGTGAAACATATAAGCGGCTTTCGCAACTTGGCCCAGATAAGAGCGAGAGCAATAAAGTTTTAGTTGAAACTTTTGTTCCGAAGGGCGTAGAAACACTCGTCGGGATTACATCTAGTTCACTTGGAAAAGTTCTTACTATCGGAGTCGGTGGAATTTTGACCGAAGTAATTTCTGATGTCGCAGTTCGACTGCTTCCAGTTGATTCGAAGATCGTGAACGAAATGATTGATGAAACCAGACTTGCAATTCTCTTCTCGGGAGTTCGTGGCGCAGCTGCGAGCAATCGAGAGGCATTTGTAGACACTGTGCTACGAATCACCGATGCAGTTATTGATTGGCCTCACGGTTGTGAGTTAGACATTAACCCCTTAACAGTTTTGCCAGAAGGTGCTTGGGTGCTTGATAGCGCGTATTCACCGCCAGCAAAAACTTCGGAACGGAGCAAGCACTAATGGATGTCGGAACACTTGTAGCTAGATCAACTCGAAAGTATCGCGATCGAATTGCGGTTGAGAGTTCAGAAGGCGCGATGACATATGGCGAAATTGGCTCTCGTATTTTTCAACTTGCTCGTGGATTAAAAGCACTTGGCCTAGCGCCAGGAGACCGCGTTCTAGATCTTCAATCAAATCAACGCACTTATATCGAAACAGATTTAGGAATAAGCACTGCAGGCTTATGTCGCGTGGCGCTTAATTATCGACTTCACCCAAATGACTGGGTAAGAATTACAAATGACTGCGGCGCAAAAGTCTTGATTATGGATGCAAAATTCTGGGATGAATCAGCGCCAGTGCGTGAATTAGTCGATCACATCATCTTGATTCATGGCGAACATGATGGAACAACGCCTTACGAAGCCTTTTTAGCCAAACAAGAATCACACGCATTCTCAACCGCAATTGATCCTGACAGTATCGTTTCACTTAATTATTCATCCGGAACAACCGGAAATCCTAAAGGCGCAATTCGCACCCACAGAAACCGCACTGCAAGTTTGAATAACATCGTCACAGATATTTTCGGTCGGATTCCAAATGAAACAGATTGTTGGGTTCATGCCGGACCAGTAACTCACACCAGTGGCTTATTCGTTCTTCCATATTTTACTTTCGGCGCAAAACAAATAGTTCTAGCCAAATACGATCCAGAAGAGTTCATAGATGTAATTCAAAACCGTGGTGGCAATGCAACCGCGCTGGTTCCAACTATGGTCGCCAGACTTCTTGCAGTAGATGGAATTACGAAAGAGAAGATGGCTAATTTAAGAATGCTTGGTTATGCCGGTGCACCAATGCCGCCAGATCAAATCAAGCAATGCCACGAACGCATAACAACAAAGATGGTTCAGTATTACGGACTTGTTGAAGCGATTCCACCAGTAACTGTTTTAAGCGAAGCTGATCATGCGCTTGGTCTTTCGCAAAACCCAGAACTCCTTACTAGTGCGGGCAATCCATGCGTTGGTGTTGAGATTTTGATTGTTGATGAGAATGGTAAAGAAGTTCCAGTTGGTGAAATTGGTGAAGTTATAACTCGTGGCGATCACGTAATGCGTGGCTACTACGGAGCTGCTGGCCAAGATGCAACTGTAACTAAAGCGGTTCGTGATGGTTGGTTGCATACTGGCGACTTAGGTCGAATTGACGAAGATAATCGCTTGTATTTAGTTGACCGCAAGGGCGACATGATTATTAGCGGTGGCTACAACATCTATCCACGCGAAATTGAAGATGTTATTGCCGAAATTCCAGAAGTATTAGAAGTTGCAGTTATGGGAATTCATGATGTCGAATGGGGCCAACGCGTTACTGCAATGGTGACCCTAGTTCCAAATACAACTGTTGACCACGCTGAACTTACGGCTCGCATTCTCGAGCACTGCAAATCTAGAATGGCCTCATACAAGAAGCCAAAAGATCTTCGAATTGTTGCCGAATTCCCACTGAATTCAACTGGCAAAATTGCAAAGAAGGTTTTGAAGCAACAACTTGAGGCCGAAGGAAAGTAAATGTCATTAGAAAAACCAGGAGAGTATCCGTACACCAGAGGCATTAATGCTGATGCTGGTGTTTGGACAATGGGGCAATATGGTGGCTTCGGAACTCCTGCAGAAACGAATGCGCGTTTTAAAATGTTGCTCGACCAGGGCTTAACTGGTTTTAGCGTTGCTCTTGATCTTCCAACCCAACTTGGACTTGATTCTGATGATCCACTTTCACTTGGCGAAGTAGGTCGTGTGGGTGTTGCTATTGATTCACTTGCAGATATTGAGATTTTGATGGACGGAATCCCATTAGAAAAAATTAGCCAAGTTAGAACAACTGCAAATTCAATTGGATATATCTGGGCCGCAATGTTTATTGCGCTAGCCGAACAACGTAACGTTGATCCAAATAAGTTCGGCATGTTTATCCAGAACGATGTTCTTAAAGAATATGTTGCTCGCGGAACCCAAATCTTTCCAGCGGAAGCTGGGCTAAAACTTTCTGTTGATGTAATCGAACATATCGCTACAAAGATTCCTAAGTGGGTCTCACTTGCAATGAGTGGATATCACATTCGTGAAGCTGGCTCAACGGCAGTTCAGGAAGTTGCGTTCACATTTGCAAATGCTCGCGAGTATTTGGATCAGGCAATTGCACGTGGTGTGTCAGTAGATTTTGTTGCTCCAACACTCTTTACATTTTTATCTTCAAATATAGATTTCTTGCCAGAGATTGCAAAGTTCCGAGCCGCCCGCCGAGTTTGGGCAAGATTAATGCGAGAAAAATATGACGCTAAAGATCCCGCATCAGAAAAATTACGTATCTTTGCATTTACGGCAGGCTCATCTCTTACAGCTCAGCAATCAATGAACAATGTTGTTCGCACTTCAATCGAAATGATGGCAGCGGCCCTTGGGGGAATTCAAACCATGCACGTTTCAGCATTTGATGAAGCACTGGGTGTTCCGACCGAAGAAGCTGCAACACTTGCACTTCGAACTCAGCAAGTAGTTGCATTTGAAACTGGAGTTTTAGATAGCCCAGATCCGCTTGCCGGAAGTTTTGAGTTAGAGCGAATGACTGATGAGCTAGAGCGTGAAATTTGGGAGCTTTTGGCAAGTATTGAGAAGCGTGGTGGCGCACTCGAATGTGTAAACAATGGCTACTTTGTTAATGAAATTTCGGAGAACTCATACAGGTTAACGATGGCAATTGAATCTGGCGAAAAGAAAGTTGTTGGAGTCAATGCTTTTCAATCTGAATCAGCACCATTTAAGCCATTTGAAATCAATCCAAAGAGCGAATCCGAGCAGGTTGCATCTGTAAAAGCAGTGCGAGCAAAGCGGGATAACAAAGCTGTAACTGCGGCACTTGAAAACTTGCTAGCAATTGCTAAATCTGGTGAAAACGTTGTTCCAGCAACAGTAGAAGCCATCAAGGCATATGCCACCGTTGGTGAAATAGTTAACGAGCTACGGAAAGTTTATGGAAAGTGGCAACCAACAAAGATTTTCTAGTTCTTTAATCTAAATCTTTGCAATTTGCCGGTAGTTGTTTTTGGCAGCGAATCAACAAAATGTATCGATCTTGGATACTTGTATGGTGAAATTTGATTCTTGACATGATCTTGTAATTCTTTAGCCATAGCATCAGATGCGAGAAAATCTGCTCGAAGAACAATATATGCAGTTACAACCATTCCACGCTCATCATCGGGTAGTCCAACTACTGCAACTTCAGCTACGCCTTTATGCATAAGCAGTGCATTCTCGACCTCAGGTGCGGCGATGTTGTAACCGCTAGAAATAATCATGTCATCGGCGCGAGATTCATATTTAAAATAACCCTCAGAAGTTCGGGTGTAAATATCGCCAGTTAAATTCCAACCATTCACCACGTAATCCTTCTGACGCGAATCATTTAAATATCGGCAGCCAGTCGGACCTTTAACTGCAAGAAATCCTTGCTCGCCATCTTTTACTTCCTTAAAATCTTGATCCACAACCATTGCTTGGTATCCGGGAACCGGTTTTCCGGTTAGTCCTGGGATAATTTCATGATCACTTGCAGATATAAAAATATGCAGTAGCTCAGTTGCGCCAATGCCATCAATCAATTTATTTCCTGTTGCTTCAAACCAGGCGCGCCAAGTTGAGAGCGGTAAATGTTCGCCCGCAGAAACACAGCGACGAAGTGTCGAAATGTCTTTGCCTTCTAGCAACGCAAGCATTGCTCGGTATGCGGTTGGAGCCGTAAAGATAACGCTGATTTTATGCTCCGCTATTTTCTCTAAAAGTATTGGCGGCGCTGCATTTTCTAACATGACAGTTGTTGCACCAACACGGAATGGGAAGACCACTAAGCCACCTAAACCAAATGTAAAGGCAATCGGTGGACTTCCAGCAAAGACGTCATCTTTTGTCGGCTTAACAACTTCTTTAGAGAAGGTGTCGGCTATCGCCAAAATATCGCGGTGAAAATGGATAGTTGCTTTTGGAACCCCAGTCGAACCAGATGTAAATGCAAATATGCTGACGTCATCTGAGGCGGTATCACAAACCTCAAATTCTTTACTCTGCTTCTTAACTTCTTGATTGATGCCATTTTCGCCACCAATAATTAGAGTTTTACCAGAATAATTTGGGATTGCAGCCCACTCTTCAATAAATCTATGGTCGACAAGGGCAAATTGAATCTGACCAATTTCAACAATTTTTGCTAATTCGACTGCGCGTTGTAAAGGAATTGTTGTAACAGCTATCGCCCCAACTCTGAGAATAGCTAACCAAATTGCAACTGCCATTGCGTTATTAGGGCTACGAATTGCAATTCGATTGCCGGACTGGACACCTTGTGAGATCAGATAATTTGAAATCTGATTAACTAATTCAAGCAATTCGCCATAGGTAAAGTTGCCATCAGCAGCGATTATCGCGGACTTATTTGGACCCACTGATTCAATTGTTCGTTCCAATAATTCATAGCTTGCATTCAATCGCTCTGGATATGTTGCACGTGGGTGATCCAGAATTAACTCTGGCCAGAGTGACTTGTCCGGTAGATTTTCTAGAGCAAAAGTATCTTTATGAGCGCTTTTAGGCATTCCCGTGTCTCTCAATTTCAGTCATAAGTTCAACAATTCCGGTTCCGTTCTGCATTGCACCAAGTAATACTGGTGGAATCCATGGCTTTCCTGCAAGTATTTTTGGTGGAGACATTTCAATTGAACGCGAAATATCCTGCGCAGTCTGGGCGGCACCTTCTCGATCCGATTTGTTTACTAGATAAATGTCACCGATCTCTAATAATCCAGCCTTGGAAGCCTGAATGCCATCTCCCATCCCAGGGGCAAGCACTACAACGACGGTGTCAACAACGCGCATTACATCCACTTCGCTCTGGCCAACACCAACTGTTTCAACAATAATAAAATCAAATTTTGCGCTCTGAGTTAGTTGTAAAACAGCTTTCGTGCTGGCTGATAAGCCGCCAAGATGTCCTCTAGTTGCGAGTGAGCGAATAAAAACATTTGAGTCAGTGAAATGATCTGTTAAACGAATTCGATCTCCAAGGAGTGCGCCCCCTGTTATTGGCGAAGATGGATCGACCGCAAGCACCGCGACTGAAAAATTTCTTTCCCTCAATAATTTAATTAGCGCATCAACAGTGGTTGATTTCCCAACGCCTGGTGCACCAGTTATTCCTATTACCTGTGCATGCGAGCCGTCTTCGATTTCAAATGCAATACCCGTGTTCTCAATAACAGTAATTGCCTTTGCCAGCGCCTGTCGGTCTCCGTTGCGAACTTGGCTAAGGAGTTCGGTGTGATCGCTCTGGCTCATATGCCAAACCCTACGACATATTTCTCGTGATAAGTTGGGCCTATGACTGAAAGAACAAATTCGGTTCCAATTCGCGTTGTAGTTGCTAAGCCCGGGCTAGATGGACATGACCGCGGTGCAAAAGTAGTAGCCAGGGCACTTAGAGATGCCGGATGCGAAGTGATTTATACCGGACTGCACCAGAGCCCAGAACAAATCATCGCAACAGCTCTTCAAGAAGATGTTCAAGCAATCGGACTCTCAATTCTTTCTGGCGCACATATGACGATTTTTGATCGAATCATGAAACTTTTAAAGGAAAATAAAGCCGAAAGCATTGTTGTTTTTGGCGGCGGAATTATTCCGGAAGCTGACAAAGTCGCGCTCAAAGCGATGGGCGTTGGCGAAATCTTTACACCTGGCACACCAACAACAGAGATTATTTCTTGGCTTCAAAACGCGGTAACAGCCCGCGCTTAATTAAGTTACTTTAGAATTTGTATTAGAAATTTTCTTGTAATCTTTCGAAGCAACTAGATCTTTTAGTCTTGAAAAACCATCCCAGATTTCAGCATAAGAATTCTGAAGCGGCGAAATCGCTAATCTAACTGAGTTCGGTGCACGGTAATCCGGAATTACATTTGCTAATTGTCGTAGCGCAAATGCAATTTGTTTACCATCAGGATGAACAATTGAAACATGACCACCACGCAACTTAGCTTCTCTTGGCGTATTTAAAGTAAATCCAAGATCGGCGAGCCAGGCATCGTAAAGTTCAATCATCATCTGAGTTCCAGTTGCACATTTCGCTTCGATATTTTTGATTCCAGCTTCTTCAATAATTCCAAATGAAGATTGCACAGAGCGAAGTGCAATTATGGAAGGAGTCGCGATTTGGAAACCCGCTAGACTTTCAGCTTTCTTGAATGTTGGGCCCATATCAAACATATTTTCTTGTGCATGCCAGCCTTGAATTGGAACTTGTAATTCATTCTGCACTCGCTTAGATACATACATCCACCCAGGAGAACCCGGCCCAGAGAACCCAAACTTATATGTGCAACCCACTGCAAGTTCAATACCATCTCTATCAAATTGCAAATCAATAGCACCAATAGCATGGCTGCAATCCCAAATAGCTAATGCGCCGTATTTTCGGGCTACATCAGTTAATGCTTTGATGTCATTGCGAGCACCTGCTCGATATTGAATTACTTCAAAAGTTACGAAGGCAACATCTTCACTCATGTATTTTTCTAGAATCTCTGGAGTGATTCGCTCGTGCTGTGAAATCGCAGGATCTTCATTGTTGATAATGACTAGATTTAATCCATGCTCTTTGGCATATCCCTGCAAGATATAGCGGTCGGTTGGAAAATTTGCGGCATCAATAATTATGGTTTTGCGCTCAGGCCTGGCAGCAAGTGCCGCACCAGCTAGTTGGTAGAAATTTACAGACGTTGTGTCGGTAACTAAAACCTGTCCTTCGGCGGCGCCAAGAGTTGCGCGTCCTAATAAATCTCCGGTTGTAAATGGTTCTTCAATCCAATCACTCCAGCCTTCAACAACTTTTGCGCCCCAATCATTGAGCAGATAATCATTGATTACCTTGATTGTTCGTTTTGGTAACCGACCCAATGAATTTCCATCCAAATAACAAATCTCCGGATCACCAATTACAAACTCACCTCTAAATTTTGCGAGTGGATCCTTTGCATCAAGGTCGAGCGCATATTGCCGATTTGTTACGTCCATTTACCTACTCTAGCAATCATCAAATACTCTTGGACAATGGCCGGGACTAACTTATTAAATTTGGAATCGGTCTCTAAGTCTTTCGATATTAGGGCTTTATTAGATGGGGTTTCACTTGGCGTAAATACCGGTGATCGCATTGGGATTGTGGGACGAAATGGTGGCGGTAAGAGCACTCTTATAAAAGTAATGGCTGGTATCGAAGCTCCTGATTCTGGCAGAGTTTCAAAAGCTGGAGCAGTAACTATTGGATTGCTTGGACAAACTGATGGCTCTGACGAAAATTCCTTAGTACGCGATGTTGTGCTTGGAGATTTAGCAACTCATGAATGGGCCGGCAATGCGAAAGTTCGTGAAGTTCTAAATGGCCTATTTGGTGGCATCAGCGAAGATTTACTTGATCGCAAAATCTCTTATCTATCGGGTGGCGAACGGCGCCGAGTAAATTTGGCACGAATACTTATTGCAGATTTTGATTTAGTTTTATTGGATGAACCAACAAATCATTTAGATGTTGAAGGTGTTTCATGGTTAGCGCAATATCTAAAGCGCAATACTAAATTGGCAGTTGTTGTAATAACCCACGATCGTTGGTTCTTAGATGAAGTGTCAGATTC
>Ga0315902_10013897_pt1 | contig 10385 bp, 8 predicted proteins | sample LakEriMetagenome_9_FD_203523 | JGI IMG/M metagenome (GOLD analysis project Ga0315902, IMG submission 203523) | Freshwater fungal communities from buoy surface, Lake Erie, Ohio, United States - Buoy 12 MA117 | ecosystem: Environmental > Aquatic > Freshwater > Lake > Lake biofilm | place: USA...
AGCGGTTGATGAAGCCTGTGGCGATCGGGCGGAAGAATTGGCTCTTTGTGGGGAGCGTGGAAGCAGGCTCGCGAGCAGCGGTGCTGATGTCGCTGGTAGCTAGTTGCAAGCTGAATCAGGTGGAGCCTTGGGCTTACCTGCGCGATTGTTTTGAGAAGCTGGCTGGGCGATCCCCCGGTGACTCCCTGGACGACTTGTTGCCTGACCGGTGGCTGAAGGACCACCCGAGTCACCGGTGGTCGATTGGTTCGCTACGTCAGGAGGAGCGGGCGACCTGAACCTCTAGCTCGTCGCCTCGAACGCCCATCGTCCCATCCCGACACCCCTCGGCAGTCATCCCGCCAGGGTGTACTTGGGCGTGCGCATACGGCCCTATCCCGACACGATTCGTCAAGCAGCTCAGTAAGGTGTTCCTGGTCGGACAAATCCATCTTTTGGGCATGTGGATTATGGCAGTTCGGGGTGTCGGGTCACCCCCGATCGGCCTGAAGACAGTCGGGTTTGTCTTCAAACACCTTCATCATTGAGGTGTAGGATGAGAAATCGCATTTCTGGGTCCGCAGCAAGCGGACGGCTGACCGGTAAGTCTCTTGCAAAAGAGAACTTCCGTTTCGCACACTCCGAGCGAATTCCTTCGCGGAATTGGCAAAAGATCTCCAGGGGGAAACTCCTTGGGGAGGTTGTCCGTGGGTTCCTCACCCCGGAGGAGTGCAAGAGGATTCGAGAGAATTTTGAAAACTCCCCAGCATTGCGGAATCGCACCGATGGTGTCCCCGGAGAAACCTTGGGGGTGGATTTGTATAAATCCGACCCTCAGGACTATATCGCCAACACGCTCGAGGTGAAGGCAGATGTGAGTCGTCTTTTTCGCGGAACGTTGAATGTCCCCTCGCACTTGCGAGAGTCGCTGCAGCGGACCTTACCTGCGGGAATCGCAATTCGCCCTGCGGTGCACGATGGCATCGAATACAACGAAGTGCGCGGAATTCGGTGGACCGACAACGGAAAGCACTCGCTGAAGTTCCACGACGACCAAGCGCAACTGTGCGATCCACGTCACGAACGGCTCGAAACCTATCGGATTGAATGGCCAGTAGCGTTCAATGTCTACCCAAGTGTTTCGGAGACGGGCGGCGCGTTGAAAGTCTACAACATCGCACCGGACGAAGCGACACGGGATCGATTGGGGCTTGCGTATACTGGGTACCCGTATCCGGATGAATTGCTGGAACCCTTCGACAGCTTGCTGATCGAACCTGAGCCTGGGGATTTGGTCATCCTCTCGGGTCGGTACATCCACGGGGTAACCGGGATTGGCGGGGACGCACCCCGGATCCTGCTGAATCACTTTGGAGGTTTCATCGACGCGAAGACCTTCGTTACCTGGAGCTGATGGGCGAGGGCAGGCCCCTGGGAGCTAATTGGTCCCAGGGGCCTTGGGGGGGAAGGCGTCAGTGCAAGCGACGCGTATAGAAATCCGAGGCACGATCTTTCTTTACACCGCGATGGTATCTACTCCACGCTCTTCCTTGCTCCGAAATCGCATCGGCCAAACATGATGGAAGCCTTTGGCGCATCCGGCTATCCGCTCATCGATTGAATCTGAACGACGAAGCATCAAAAGCATCGGCCTACCGAGCCAGAAAGCTAGGCCGTACTGTGTACGAGATGACCGCATGGCTCGCTGGACACGGTTGCTTCACCGGAGTCCGGGTCATCAATCATGGGCATGACACCATCGTGGCAATCGCGAACACACCAGAACCAAATGCGGAACTGGAAAAAAGCCCCCTCTGGCTACCTTTCCCCCATCGCTGCACGACGGGGGAAAGCAGATAGAAGAACCAAGTCGTTTGGTGAGCAGTTTGCGTATGCCCAAATATTTCCTGGTGGGATGTTGCCGCAGGGTGTCGGGATAGGGCGATGGAGCGTCGAGACGACGAGCAAAAGGCTCATGTCGCACGCTCCCTCCGCCGCAGCGAGGTGATCGACCACCGTATGCGCACGCCCAAATACACCCTGATGGGATGATTGCAGCGGGGGGCGGGATGGGGCGTTGGGCGTTCTAGACGACGAGCTAGAGGCTCAGGTCGCCCGCTCCTCCTGACGTAGCGAACCAATCGACCACCGGTGACTCGGGTGGTCCTTGAGCCACCGGTCAGGCAGCAAGTCGTCTAGAGAGTCACCGGGGGATCGCCCAGCCAGCTTTTCAAAGCAATCGCGCAGGTAAGCCCACGGCTCCACCTGATTCAGCTTGCAACTAGCTATCAGCGACATCAGCACCGCTGCAAGCGCCCCTGCTTCGACGCTCCCCACAAAAAGCCAATACTTCCGCCGGATCGCCACGGGTCTCATCAACCGCTCGGCCGCATTGATGTCGATCTTCAGGCGACCTTCCTCCACATACCGGTGCAGCGCTGCCCACTGATTCCGGGTGTACCGCGCCGCCTCGCTCGTCGGACTCTTTGGAGGGATTAACTGGCCATTCATCCAAGTTCTAAACTCCGCCAGTAACGGTACCGAATACTTCTGCCGCAACTCTGGCCACTCCTTGTGCGTTTTCCCCCTCTTCAAGCCTCTCACCGTACGCAAACCCCTGTCTAGATTTGAGCGGCCTACGGCATTACAATTTCGTCCTCACCTAACTGAATTTCTATTTTTTTCCAAAGGGATTGCCATGCCACTTCAAAGCGATAACGACTGGGATCGCGCAGGCCAAATTCTTTCGAAGTGTTTGCGATTGACATCGATAGACGAAAGGCACGTTTTTGCAGAGAATATTCTTGGACCAGATCCCTTGGGTTATAACTTTTTCGCAGCAATGGTCCAGATTCATGGATTAAATACATTCAGCAGTAGATGGAATGCATCCTTAAAGCAAACAAACGATCCTACGATCACACGCAAGTACCTCGAGCAGCTACTTTACTATTCAGTAAATGTCGCAGACAAGGCATGGCTCTGTCAAAAATTAGGACTAGGTGTTGTACCCGTGGATGAAGGCCCTCCCGTTGTCGATCCACCAGTAAATGACCCAATGAACCAAGCGATTATCGGAGGTAACAACAACGGAATTGCCGGTGGTAACGTAGTAATCAATGGTGAGGTACGAATCTCCAACCGTCCTTCGCCTCTGAACCAAGTGGCCAACCTACAAGACGCTCCGGTTTGCTTCATCATCCGAGAGGAAGGTCGAGGCACCAAGGCCAATGCCAAGACGATAAACATCAAATTGGTTCGGATCGATCCACGGTCGCGGAATGATCGACTGGAAATCGCTTTGAGTATTTCTCCGCCGACGCCTGAGGAAATTGCCTGCATCGATCGCTACTTTGCTAGTCGCCCGTCACTTAGCGATATGGATGCCCACGCTTCGCAGCAACTCATGATTGCAATCGGTTCGAGACTGTTCCAGTCGATATTCTCCGACCGTCGGGCTAGCAACGAGTTGGCAAGGTGCCGAGAGAATCACCGGACTTTGGAGTTTGTCGTGGAAGGATCTCCGTCCTTCCATGCGATTCCTTGGGAATTGCTGTACTATGTATTTCCGAATGCAGCTCAATCCATACCGATCATCTCGCAATACCCGATCTTCCGACAGCTTACAGAGCCCTCGGAGTTCCATTCCAGGGAGGTGCCTCAGAACCGTTTGGGTATTTTGTGGGTAACAGCCCGACATTCCAAAGAGGATTTTAAGAAAGATGCGGTACTCTCAGAGGTTCGTGGATCGCTACCGAAGGATCAAGTGGACCTCAAGGTCATCGAGTCGGGTAGTTTTCTTGAGATGATCCGGGTACTAGAAGAACACTCTCGAAACCCAAAATACCACGTACTGCATTTGGATATGCACGGTATTGTCAGTTCACCGGCGGAATTGAGAAGCAAGTTCGGACAGAGCAATTTATGGGCCATGGACTATCGTGAAGCCGGTCTTGGGAATTTGCCAAACCGAGGTGATAGCAAGTATGACGTAGAAACATCCTTCGTTTTGTTCAATCAAGGGGATAAGGTGATGCCGGTGAGTGCCGCCGAATTGAGCGCAAGACTTGCCGTTCCAGGCGTTCCGCTTGTGGTGCTCAACGCCTGCCAATCTGCAACGGTGCCTGCGTCTGCACCGGTTCCTGCCGTCGAGTCTTCACTGATTGCTCACATGGTTCAAGCAGGAGGATTTCCCGCCGTCGGCTTCCAGCAACCGACGACCCTTGCATGCACGCACCTGTTTTTTAAGACCTTTTACCGTACCCTCCTATCCAATCCGAATGTTCGAGACATACAGGAATCCGTGCACCGCGGACGTCGGGAGTTACTCGACAACATGATGCGTGGCTCGATAGGAATCCAAGATTGGTGGCTCCCAGTACTCTACACGATGCCTGGTAGACGCATGCTTTAATGAATCCATGTCCTTTCTGGAGGAGATGTAATTCCAACATGGGATCGATGCCTTTTAGCGAGATAACTAAGGAGTTTTTCGATGGAGTTCCCGGTACAGAGACCTTCGGTATCCGGGCCATCGACACTGATGTCAGCTTGATGCGAACCGAAGTGCGAGGAGACGGTCGACTTTATTTCGCAAGTCAAGAGTTCTCACCTGCCATTCATCGGCAAGAACCACGGGCTGAGCGATGGAGGGACACACAAGATAAGCAACATATCGCTTACTGGTGGCATGAAACGGTGCGAGTGAGCGAGAAACACGGAATAGAACCAGGCGACCAGTTGGTGCTAGCCTACTATCCCAACACGGTGTCCTCAGGCCCGATCCCGTCGACCGTGGATATCGTACCATTCAAAAACTATAATAAAAATCGCAAAACAAGGGGACCCCATGCATTGGACCAACCATTCGAATCCGAGGACGAATTTCTTACTTGGATTGAATCAACCCATTTGGACCCTTTCCAGCAATCGAAAATGGTCGTAGCGAGGGTAGCACGTCCAACACCTGTACGACTCGAAGCCACTCAAGATGTGGAAGCCCGAGCACCGAAATTGGTCTTTGGACTTGTAGTAAAGCCCGATACGGCCGAATCGCTCACTCAAAAGATTTTCGAGGAAACCGAACTTCATACGGCACTGAATGAGTTGGGAAGAGAAATCCAGCAACCCGGCGAAGATACGATCAAGCTTGCGATTCGTATTGCACTAGCTGGACCGTTTAGAGATCCGAGCCAGTGGTATGGTCGCCCCGTTTGCGACCTTGTAATCGATTTGGTTCGACGACTGTGTAGTCACGGAACCACTTCCGACGAAGCGATTTCTATGAAGGATGTTGCATCTTCACCGTCTGGAAAGGCATCGTTTTCTTGGGCGCAAGAGTTGAGCATCGACCAACTCCGTCTCGAATTGCGAGGCGAAGAAATCGCTTTGAAGGAGATGGAAGCCCGCAGGGAATTTCTTGAATTGCAGGTTCGCCGACTGACCGAATCAATATCGGCCATAGAGTCATTGCTTGGAAGCCACACCAACTCATAACGAAGGAGTTTTCATGGGAGTACGGGAGTATCCAAACGTAACCACGGCACTCTTTGATGGTGTGCCAAGCCAAGATCGGTTTGGAGCACAGGACATGGATGTGCCTATCAAGCTATCGCTGGCCGAGTTTCGAAATGGCACTTGGGTGTACTCAGAAGATGAAATCGACGCGATCAGTCGCCCCGAACCGCGATGGGCTAAATGGGTCGATTTCAGTGGAAAAGATCACATCGCAAGATGGTGGCATGAGACGGTGCGATGTCGTAGAAATTCTGGCATCAACGCCGGTGATCAACTCGTCGTTTCTTTTTGCCCTTGGTCAACGGCCCAGGTGAATGTTTCGATTTTTTCCGAAAACCCCAAGCCGAGCGCTAAGAGTCGTTCAAAAGGACCAAAGCTTACTACACCTAAAACGACTCCACAGCCCCGATTCGCTCGGGAATCCGACTTTCTGCGTTGGATCGAGCGTCAAACGGTAGAGCACTGGGACCGTTCGGACGATCTTGTAGCGAGAGTTTCAAAACCTCATCTTCTACAGGATCTTCAAGATCAGCAACGTCAACCTAGTTCCTTCCACCAACATCTGCTTGTTTATGGAATCATCCGCCAGTCCGACACCGTCGATGATGTGGTCCGTACTCTAAGGGAGTCTGAAGAGGTGCAATCGATACTCCGAATCGTTGACAGCGGGAAACATCGCAGGGTACATCCAAAGGCTGGCTTTAGAGAGTTTACGCTACGTGATGAAACAAAAGCGGTCTCAATTCCAATGATGGATCTTGTCATCCGAATGGTCCTGGCCGGGCCAGCGGAAGACTTTCAGGAGTGGTACGGCAAGCCAATCACAAAGTATGTGGATAGAACGTTTGGTGATTTGCTCAACAACATCAACAAACGAGAGTCAAGACGTGCCAAGAAAACGCATTCGCTAGAGCATGATCCTGCTGCGACAAAAAACAAGAAACCTGATGCCGATGGTTTTGAGGTGGATTCAGAAGAATCCGAATTGAGCTCACAAGCTTTGAATCACAAAGAAATACGGGATCTTAAAAAGCAACTTGTTAGCTACCGAAATGAACGCGAGTTGGTGAGAAACGAGTTATCAGAGCTCACGCAATCCATGGAGAGCAATCAGCAAAGAATTCAGCAGCTTCGGTCGGCGATTCAACAAAGAGAAAACTAGCGTTTCAGTACCTGTTTATTGATTTTATTGTTCGATCTTCATGCGTTAGATCCGCCACGACTCGCTACCGAGATAATCCGTTTGGCAGTCTCACGGATACCCCGCGAGGGATTGATTGATCTAGCTAATTTTTTGGCTGCCCGAAACATCTCTTCTGAGTCGATTTGGCGTATCATCCCGGCTAAGCGGTCCTCGGTTAGGTTCTTGATCGAGACCGGCCGCGAGCCGATGCCGAGTTGGTAAAGTCTTTCTGCCCAGTAAAACTGGTCGGCAAAGTGAGGCACGATTGCTTGCGGGATTCCTGCCAGAGCAACGGTTGACACAGTCCCTGAACCTCCATGGTGAATGGCTGCCTTCACCAATGGAAACAGCTTATGGTATGGAACATCCTTTACGACGAGGCAGTTCTTCGGCACCCAGCGTTGGCTAGCTTTAGCCCACCCCAAGCCAAGTACAACTCGCTGCCTTGCTTTACTTGCCGCGTTGATGAAGATTCTCATCAATTCGTCGGCAGGTCGGAACATCATGCTACCGAAACCAATGAAAATGGGTGGATCGTCTGCCTTGCAGAAGTCGATGATTTCGTTTGGTAGCTCGCCATCGGTTTCGTACAGAGTTCCTGTCTGGTGAACCTGGATCGAGGAGTAATTGGACAATCCCCCCAGAGCAGGCTCCGAGCAAAGCAGCAGATGACCTCGGTGCAACACGAAATCCTGAGCATCGGTGATCTGCTTGAGTCCCAAGCGTTTTCGTTCAAGATCGATGCTTGGTTTCAATTCCCTATTCCATAGTTTAGCCCGACGCTCCCACGCAGCATGGTTTTTTGACTTCCCAAGTTTCTGGGATTGTACCGTAACCGGTGGGTGATCATCGGACCGAATGAAGACCGGCGAGAGGTGTAAATTGAGGTAAGGAATTCGCCGGAGTTCTGCTATCGACGGTCCGGCAACTTGGAGTTGACAACCAACGATCGCATCGGCGTCCCCCGACGCCTCTAGGAGGCAGGTATGTTGTTCTGCGATTTGCCTCGCAAGAACTTTTAGAAAGGGCTCTGTTCGCAAAGCGTCCATAAAAGTTCGGTAATCTCCAACGCCAACACGAAATTCCAGGTCCGCATTTTCGACAAATTCCCTAAAGTTGCTTGGCGCCGCAACGACCACTTCGTGTTTTTGTTTTTTAAGATGCTTGCCCAAGGCAACCAGAGGTTGCACGTCACCTCGCGTTCCGACAGGTGCTAAGATGATTCTCATAGGACAGCCCTTTCTCAATGGTCGAATGGCGATGGGACGCAATTCTCATCACCTGTTTCCGAACATGCGAAGATACGTTGCTGGGACTCCGTAGTTGGCGACAATGGAGTCGATTGCACCGTCTAAAATGCCGTTTTCGTAAATCTGGTTCTTCCCTTGCCCAGGGCGATTTTTGTGCGCTAACTCACCGGACGCAAGCAGTATTAGGGTCATAACAAGATCCGCAAATTGACACGGCATGCCAGAAAAGCCCCAAAAAGTCACTGGTATCCCATCGGCGATCAAATGCAATTCCTTCTGAACGTTTCTATCTCGGATCGAATACGTGTAGCCTGCGAGACTCTGTGTACCTGCGGGAATGGCCATAGGCATTCCGAGTGGATCGCAGGAGGAACTGCGTCTGCGGAGGTAATCGCTGTCGATTTCGTATGTCTCTGAGGAAGCCGACACCAAGTAGGCCCCATGCTTGGCAGCCTCGATCACCTCGGCGTTGATGCTCTGTCGACCTGAACAACCAATGATAAAGTCTGCGTTTCGAACCGCTTCCACGCTGCTACCAGAAAGTTCAATGCCGCCGATATGATGTAGATTCAGTCGCCTCGTTTCGTCTTGATCATAAACACGCACCCGGCAATTGAGCCCGAGTAGTTGCTCAATCACTTTCAGTCCGATGGCACCTGCACCTAGTACCGCGACCCTCGCTCCTGGGACCAACCTTCCGGTCAGCAACTCGAGTCCACGCACCGCTCCTCGTCCTATGATCGGAGGCTCAATCTCAAGCTTGATCTTGGCCCCTGGAAGAGACAGCAAGGGAAACGGAACCTTCGTCGAGCAAGGATCACCTGCAGCCCTTGCAGCACCTGGTTGTAGGATCACATCTTCAACATTCATAATCCCCCGCCTCGTTTGCTCAACAAATCCAACAACGCGGGGAGCTGATTTTTCGAACTCCTGCTGCTGTTGTCGTCTTAGAATTTCAGGGGCGATGTAACCACCGTCTTCGATGACAAGAATGGGTCGATGGCTATCCCAACCTGTAGCTTTCATTTTGTCGAGGTAGTCTCGCAGTACACTGATGCGATCGTCTTCCTTGCCAAGCGGCAGCACTAGAAACCCTTTTGATTTCAGTTTCGATACGAACGCGTCGCGATGAGGATATTTGTAGCGTGGCTTATAAAAAAGAACGGTGGATTTAGGATCCATCCCTAACGCTTCGCAACTCTCTAGGAAGGGAGCAAGGTCGGGAAGTAGGTGAAGAATCACCATACATTTAAGCCCCTCGAATGGTCGTCCGAGCTTTTCAACCATAAGCTGTTTGAAGTAATCCATCATCTGGAAATTCCGGAAAGGATCACGATAGAGCTCGTCAATGAATTCTTGAGATGGATCCCTCTGCTGAGTTGGGATCAACGCTGATTGTGAACCGGCTTTAGGCTTTGAGCAAACACGCTGCATGGTGGGTAAAAAGCATTCCCCAATCCACTCTTCAAGTTCTTCTTTGAAATACTTATTGATCTTCTCCAAGCTTACAGTTCGTTGAGACCCCTTGTTAAGTAAATCGATGTAGCCATTGTATCGATCGTGCAATTCCTTCAGGGAATTTTGAGCATCCGCATAATCGCTATTGTCTACTTCGATCTTAAATTGCGGCAGGCCAACCCGAACTGTATTCATCGCATTGGGAATATGGTCGATCCGTATCTCGGCACCACCTTTGGCAATCTGTTCGTTCAGGAATGCTGGGAGTTCTGTGATCTGATTTGCAAGATCCAAACAGGTATGCCACAGATGGTCGATATTTTTTTGGGAAACCGATTTAATTCGTACATCCCCCTTCAGGAGACTTTCTAAATACGCCTTGTCTTTAGCATTCAAGGAATATTTATGCATCCATTCGACAAGTGCCCTATTGGCTTTCTGCTCTTCAATTGTTTGTAGCAGGTCGAACAACTCAATAAAAAAGGTATCGTAGCCATTAATTCTTGCTAGGTTTGCCCATGGTGCGTTTCTTGGATCAGTTTTAATGGCACGCGCAATTGCAGTGAGCAAAACTGACTTTTCGTCAGCACCAAACATTAGACGTGTTGTAACGCTTTTTAGCTGGGTCCACTCGATACGAGATAGATGAATATTCGGGGTGTCAGGATTGCTCATTTCGTTTCTCGCGATCTGAATACTTGCACTGGCCCAAAAAAGCCCGCAAGCTTCAGTTCAAAAATGGGGTAGATAATTGGACAGCTCTGAAAAACTAGACGATAGGCTGTTGGGTAGTAGTGAGAATAGGTTCAGAAAAGAGTGCTGGCAGGGATATATTGAATAACGACTTGTGTATTCTTTGTTACCAAAAAATTTGGTTCTTCCGACATTTTAGTGGCAGCCGTGCGGCATCATTTCGAGCTTGCCGCAGTAGAACAGGATTCGCAAGCGATAGTTTGCGAAGTTTCGAAATCCTCGGGCTGCTGATTTGACGGATTGAA
>Ga0315902_10013899_pt1 | contig 10385 bp, 4 predicted proteins | sample LakEriMetagenome_9_FD_203523 | JGI IMG/M metagenome (GOLD analysis project Ga0315902, IMG submission 203523) | Freshwater fungal communities from buoy surface, Lake Erie, Ohio, United States - Buoy 12 MA117 | ecosystem: Environmental > Aquatic > Freshwater > Lake > Lake biofilm | place: USA...
GAGGCAGGGTCGATGTCGGCCAGGGCGTTGTCACCGTGGCCGGCGGACTTTCGGCGACGAACCTCGTGGCGCAGATCATGGCCGGGCGAGGCGACGGCTCGTGGCGCGGCACGACCGGCATCACCTCGACGTTGGTCGCCGCCGAGGTCGCTCGCGGCAACCCACGCGCGGTGGGCTGGCTGGAGAATGGCGACGGTTCGGTGTCGTTCGCGTATTCGGCTCCGGGCGACACGAACCTCGACTGGCAGGTCGACATGCTCGACGTGGCCAACTTCGTGGCGGGTGGCGGGTTCGACGCGGGCTCGCGGGCGACGTGGACGGAGGGCGATTTCAACTACGACGGCGTCGTCGACATGCTCGACGCAGCCGACTTCTTTTCCGCGGGGCTCTTCGATGCTGGGGCCTACAACCCGGCGGCCGTGGGGAGCGTCACCGCCGTTCCGGAGCCCAGCCTGACACTGCTCGGCATCGCGGTGGTGTTCCTCAGGCTGACGTGGAACGCGACCGGGGGGCGAACCACGGATAGACCGCGGGGATCACGAAGGCGGTGAGCAGCGTGCTGGTGATGATGCCGCCGATCACGACGGTGGCGAGCGGCCGCTGAATCTCGGCGCCCGACGACGTCGCCATGGCCATCGGCAGGAACCCGAGGCTCGCCACCAGCGCCGTCATCAGCACCGGCCGGATCCGGACCTCGGCGGTCACCAGCGCCGCCTCCCGCGGCGCGAGGCCGCCTTCACGGGCGTGCTCGGCGCCCGCCACCCAGACCAGCCCGTTGAGCACCGCCACGCCGAACAGGGCTACGAAGCCCACGCCGGCGGCGATCGAGAAGGGCATCTCCCGCAGCGCGAGCGCCGCGATGCCGCCCGACGCCGCCACCGGCACGGCGCAGAAGATGAGGGCCGCCAGCCGGAGCGACTTGAAGCTCGTGTAAAGCAGAAGCGCGATCAGCCCCAGCACCACGGGCGTGATCAGGAGCAGCCGCCGGCTCGCGCTGAGCAGGTTCTCGAAGTCGCCCCCCCACTCGATCGCGTAGCCGCTCGGCATCTTCACCTCGGCGGCGATCCGCCGCTGGGCCTCGGCTACGAAGGTCGCCACGTCGCGGCCGCGCACGTTGGCCGACACGAAGGTCCGTCGGCGGGAGTTCTCGTGCTCGATGGACGGTGGGCTCTCCTCGATCCGGATGTCGGCGAGTTCGCCGAGCGGTACGGGTCGCCCGCCGGCGGCCGCCACCGGGATCTGGGGCACGAGTTCCTCGTCTTCCCGCCAGGCCTGCGGAAACTTCACCATCAGCGGGAATCGAGGGCGGCCCTCGTAGATCACCCCGGTCTGGATGCCGCCCATCGCCGAGACGGTCTGCATGACGTCGATGCCGTTGATCCCGTGCCGTGCCAACTGGTCCTGCCGGGCGTCGATCCGCAGGGTCGGCACGTTGGCCTGCCAGTCGGCCCGCACGTCGGCGGCTCCGGGGATGTCGCGGAGGACGCCCTCGATCTTCTTGCCGAGGCTGCCGAGCGTGTCGAGGTCGTCGCCATAGATCAGCACGGCGACGTCGGCCTTCACGCCCGCGACGAGTTCGTCCACCCGCATCTCGATCGGCTGGCTGAAGCCAAAGTTGGCCCCGGGCACGGCGGCCGTGAGGGCCTCCGACATCCGTGCCACGAGATCGTCGCGGGTCACGCCCTCCGGCCATGTGGAGTGTGGTTTGAGCATCACCCAGACGTCGGTCTGCTGCACGCCCATGATGTCGTTGGCGATCTCGGGCCGCCCGGTCTTGCAAAACACGGTCTTCACCTCGGGAAACCCCCCGAGCACCTGTTCGATTCGCGTCGTCAGCGGGATCGAGTCCTCGAGCGTGGCGCTCGGCAGGCGGTTGACCTCGACGAGGAGATCGCCCTCGTCGAGCCGCGGCATGAACTCCGCTCCGAGCTTGAGCGACACCGGCACGCTCGCGGCCACGAGGCCCAAGGCCACCAGCGAGATCATGATGGGGTGGTAGACGGCGAACCGGGCGAGCGGCTGGTAGACCCGGTGGAAGATCCGCATGATCAGCGGCTCGTGCTCTTCTTCGCGGGAGAGCACCGTCGCCGCGAGCACCGGCATCAGCGTCAGCGAGATCACGAGCGACCCGAGCAGAGCGAACAGCACCGTCAGCGCCATCGGCCGGAAGAGTTTGCCCTCGGTGCCTTCGAGGAACAGGATCGGCAGGTAGACGATCGCGATGATCAGCTCGCCGAACATCGTCGGCCCGCGCACCTCGATCGCGGCGTCACGGACGATGTCGATCTTGGAGGTCGTCGGCGACGCCAGCCCCAGGCGGCGGACGCAGTTTTCCACCATGATCACCGAGCTGTCCACGACGAGGCCGAAGTCGATCGCTCCGAGACTCATCAGGCTGGCGGGGATGCCCACCGCCCACATCAGGTTGGCCGCGAACAGCATCGAGAGCGGAATCGCCAACGAGACGATCAGCCCCGCCCGCACGTTGCCGAGCAGCACCAGCAGCACGGCGATCACGAGCAGGCCGCCTTCGGCGAGGTTGTGGAGCACCGTGTCAAGCGTGCGGGCGATGAGATCCGACCTGTCGTAGAGGATTTCGAGCTCGACGTCGGGCGGCAGGGCCTGGCGGACCTGCTCGAGCTTCTCCTTGGCCGCGGTGACGACCCGGCGGCTGTTTTCTCCGCGGACCATCATGACCATGCCCGTCACCGCCTCGCCGCGTCCGTCTCGCGTTGCCGCCCCCTGCCGGGTGAGCGCACCGATCTGCACGCTGCCGATGTCGCGGATCAGGACCGGCACGCCCCCCGCCGGACTGCGGACGACCACCCGCGCGATGTCGTCGATGCTGCGGAGCAGCGACTCACCGCGGATGAACCGCTGCTCGCCATTCTTGACGACGTAGCCGCCGCCGGTGCTGGTGTTGTTTTGGTCGAGGGCGGCGAGCACCTCGCCAAGCGAGATGCCGTGCGACGACATGCGATCGGGATCGACCTGGACTTCGTAGCTCTTCGCGTAGCCGCCGTGGCTGTTGATGTCCGTCACCCCCGGCACCGTCCGCATCACGGGGGCCACGTCCCACTCCAGGATGCTGCGGAGGTCCATCAGGCTCCGCTGCGGGCCGCGGAGCTCGAACTGGAGAATCTCACCGAGCGCCGTCGAGAGCGTGCCGAGTTGCGGGTCGGCCTCGGGAAGCGAGATGCCGCCGCGGGCCGCCGGCAGCCGCTCGGCGACGAGCTGCCGCGCCCGCATGATGTCGGTGTGTTCACGAAACACGATCGTGACCAGCGAGATGCCGAGCCTCGAAATGCTGCGGAGTTCCTCCACGTCGGGGAGCCCGCTCATGGCGAGTTCCACGGGGTAGGTGATCAGCCTCTCCACCTCCAGCGGTGGCAGCGTGCCGGCCTCGGTCACCACCTGCACCTGCACGTTGACGAGGTCAGGCACCGCGTCGACCGGAATCTGCGTGGCAGCGTAGAACCCACCGAGCGCCATCAGCACGAACAGCGCGATGACGAGCGCCCGATTCGCCAGCGACCACTCGATCACGCCCGTCAGCACGTCAGATTCTCCGCGTGGGAATCGCCCGAACCGCCGACGTCAGCCCTCGTCCTCGAGCAGCAGCTCGCTCTTGAGCAGGAACGCCCCGCGGGACACGACCTGCTGGCCCGGCTCGAGCCCGCGGGTCACCTCGACGAAGTCATCGCTCTCGATGCCGGTCTCGACGTCGACCCGGCGAAAGCCGTCCTCGGCTGGCACGAACAAGAATGCCCGGCCCTCGTGCCGCATCACGGCCGACGCCGGCACCGCCGGGGCGTTGCGGACCTCGCCCTGGGGAAGTTCCACCCAGACGAACATGCCCGGCTTGTAGTGGGCGTCGTCGTTCTCGAGGTCGGCGACGATCGGCACGCTGCGGCTCGAGGCATCGACCGTGGCGCCGATGTGGTTGATCGTCGCCGTGGTGTGGTGCTCGGCGGCGCCAGGCACGGACACGCCAACCGTCTGCCCCTCGGCGACCTCGACCGTCGTCCACTGCTTTTCGTGCACCTGGGCTCGCACCCAGAGCCGGCTGGTGTTGGCGACGACGAACATCTTGTCGCCCGCCATCACTCGCTCGCCGCGGCTTACGAACACGTCCTCCACGATTCCGTCAAACGGAGTCCGCAGGGAGATCGCACTGATGCCATCTTCGATCAAGGCGTCGTCACCGCCATCGGCGGCGTCGGCGGCGCCGGCATCGAACCGTCCGCCCACGAGGTTTCGCAGGTTTTCCTTCGAGACCTGCAGCAGTCGCTCCGACTGGTCGAGCGCCGCCTTGGTCTTGGCCCGCTCCTGAAGGGTGTCGAACTTCGCGCTCTCGCAGGCGGCTGCGAAACTAGCCCTGGCGACCTCGAGATTGCTGGTCCGCTCCTCGACGATCCTGCCCGAGAGCACGGCGGCATCACCGAGCGCCCGCGTGCCGGCGTTGACCTTCTCGACGTACAGCAGTCTCGAGTAGGCGCCCAGGATTTTTTCCCGGTAGTCGCCGAGGATGCGGCCGGCAAACTCCTGCTCCACGGTCTCCAGCGGCGGATGGCCGTGCAGCATCCCGAGGAGCGACTGCACGTTATCGCCGATGGCGGCGGCCCAGTCGGCCGCCTTGCGGGCGATGGCGCGGTCGTCTTCGCGCTTCCTCACCTCATCGCGGGCGACACCCACCTCCGTGCTCGAGACCTCGGCAAGCGAGTCGCCCCGGGCGATCTTCTGCCTGATCTCCACGGCGATGCGGGAGACGATGCCATCGACCGGCGAGTCGTAGTCGATCCTGTTGCGGGCGTCATAATCGAGCCGACCGGGGACCGTGAGGTGCGCCCGCATGGGCCGCCGCTCGACGGTTGTGAGGCCGATCTCATCCGTTGCCGCCGCGACTGCGGGAAGTCGCACGATCGCGAACTGGCCTGGGGCACTGCCGCGACCGGCGGCCGGAGACGCCTCGTGGTCGCCGCCGGTGAAGTGATGCGTGGCGAGCCACCACCAGGCGAAACCACCAAGGGCGAGCACGAAGACGCCCGGCAGGCCGCGGCGCAGCGACGCCAGAGCGTGCGACAGTCCCGCTGCACGGCGCGGACGGATCGGCGGCGTCTGGGTGTCCGGGCTTTGTGTGCTCATGCGGTGTTCGTGTCGGATCCGAGCGTCTCGGAAATGCTACCGGTCGGGGCCTCGCGGGGCGAACCGGGAGGTCGGGTTTTCTCCGTTGCCCGCACCTACGGCTTGGGCAATGGCACCGGCATGGGGCGCGGGACGGGCTCGGGCATCGGCGGTGGCCCGGCGTTCGGATCTCGAGGCGGGAGCGACTCAGGGCCGCCGGTGGGCGGGGGAATGACGGCCGGTGCGGCGCTGGTCGGGGGGAACTGCTCCAGCTGGAGCAGGTCGGCGATCGCCACGGCGCCCGTCCAGCGATCGGCCTGCGCCTCCACGAAAGCCAGTTCCGTTTCCGTGAGGATCTTCTGCGCCTGGAGCAGGCTCAGGAAGGTCACCTCGCCGCGGGCGTAGAGCTGCTGCGTGAGTTGCAGCGTCTCGCGGGCCTTGGGCAGGATCGAGTGCTCGTACCAGTCGGCCTGACGCTGGGCCACGCGGTACGTGGCGACCGCCTGGGCCGCCTGCGTCGCGAGGTCGAGTTCGATGGTCCGCAGGTTGGCGCGGGAGCTCGCGATGTCGGCCCGCGCGGTGCGGATGTTGCCCTGATTGCGGTCGAAGAGTGGCACCTCCATCATCACCTGCATGAGCCCCTGCTCCTGGGCCGGGCCTACCTGCCTCTGATACCCGCCGAGCACGTTGAGATTGGGGATCGGCTCGACCACGGCCCGTTCAAGCGTCCATTGGGCTTCGGCGATCTTCGCCTCCGCCGCCCGCGGCTTCGCATTGGCTCGGACGATCTCCTCCTGAAGCGTCTTGAGGTCGAACCAAGGGATCTTTTGGTACAGCTCGGCCTCGATCTCGCCCACGTCGGCGCGGGGGAGGCCGATCGCGGCGGCGAGCTGCCTTCGTCCCGTCTCGATGTAGACAGAGGCGTTGATGAGTCTGACTTCAGCCCGATCCCGTTCAATGCTCCAGAAGAGCACGTCGGCCTTCGTGCCTTCGCCAGCCTCGGCCAGTGCCATGCCGATGTCATACGATCGCTTGGTGATGTCGAGAAGCAAGCGGTAGATCTCGACCCGCCGCTGGGACACGAGCAACGCGTAGTAGGTTTGGCGAACATCGCGAAGCACGTCGAAGCGAGCCCGGATGAGGTCGTACTCCGCCTGCTGCACCTTGCGGAGCGCGGCCTGCTGCGACAGCCGGAGCTTGCCCGCCGTCACGAGATCCTGGGTCACGTAGCCGTTCCACTGGCTCTCGGGGCCGGCGATCTGTGGCGACGACCCGGCCATCATCGGATTGGGGTAGAGCCGGGCCTGCACCGCCTGGCCGCGGGCCGCCTCGACCGCCGCCCGGGCCGCCACGAGCCGCGGGTGGCTCCGTTCAGCCAGCAGCACGAACTCGGCGAGCGTCCGCGGGGCGGGAAGCCCGGCCGTTGGCGCGATCTCCGCCGGCAGCGGCTGATCGGACTCGAGCATGATCCCCGGAGCGGCCAACGGCTGCGTGATGTCGACCGCGGCGGCGGTCGTCGCCAGCACCGCCAGGGTGACACCCAGGCAGATGGCGCGGAGAAGCGGCGTGAGGATCACTCGTGAGGCGTGCATGGATGACCGAAGCCGTTGGCGAGTCAGACACGAGGAGAATCGGCAGCCGTGGGCCTGCTCATGGAGATCGGCAGCCGCGATTTGACCGGCACCCGAAGGAGGGGCGAATGCGGGAACCTGGGGTAGTTTCCGGCATGGGCCGACGGCTTGCCCCGTCTGCCACGCTCGCGGCGATCGCTCCGTCGCCGCCAATTGCCAGGGGCTCACCGCGGCGGCGAGAAGCCCCGTTTCCGCATCAGCGCATCGATCGTGGCGTCGCGACCGCGATACGCCCGGTAGCCCTCCTCGGGATCGACCGTGTTGCCCGCGGAGAGCACGTGCCGGCGGAGCCGCTCCGCCACGGCCGGGTCCCACGGGCCGTCCGCCTCGGTGAAGGCCTCCCAGGCGTCGGCGGTGAGTGTGTCGGCCCAGAGATAGCTGTAGTAGCCGGCCGAGTAGCCGTCGTCGGCGAAGAGGTGGAGGAAGTGCGGGATGCGATGCCGCATCACGATCTCTCCGGGCATGCCGAGTGTCTCGAGCGTCTGCCGCTCGAACCGCGCGGGATCGATCGGTTCGTCGCCCGCGAGGTGGAGCTTCATGTCGACGATGGCACTGGCAAGAAACTCGACCGTCCGGAAGCCGGCATTGAAGGTCTCGGCGCGACGAATCTTGGCGACGAGTTCCGCAGGGATCGGGGCGGCCGTCGTCGAATGGATCGCGAAGCGGCCGAGCACCTCCGGCGTGGAAAGCCAGTGCTCCAGCAGCTGGGAGGGAAGCTCAACGTAGTCGCGGGCCACGCGGGTGCCGGCGAGCGACGGATAGGTGACGTCTGAGCAGAGCCCGTGGAGGGCGTGGCCGAACTCGTGGAAGAGCGTGGTGGCGTCGTCCCAGCTGATGAGTGCCGGCTCGCCCGGCGGCGGCTTCACGAAATTGCAGTTGTTGGAGACGATCGGGATCACCGGGCCGTCGAGCCGCTCCTGGCCTCGGTAGTCGCTCATCCACGCGCCCGACCGCTTGCCGGTGCGGGCATAGGGGTCGAAGTACCAGAGCCCCACGGTCGCGCCGCCGCGGTCATGGACTTCCCAGACTCGCACGTCGGGATGAAACACCGGCACGGCTCCATCGGCGAGCGGTACGAACGACAGGCCGAGGAGTCTCTCCGCAACATAGAACATCCCGTCGCGGAGCCGGTCGAGTTGGAGGTAGGGCGTGACCTCGGCCTCGTCGAGGTCGTACTTCGCCTTGCGGACCTTCTCGGCGTAGTAGCGGTAATCCCAGGGGGCGATCGTGATGCCGGCATGCTCGGCATCGGCGAGGGCCTGCATATCGGCAACCTCCTCGCGCACCCGCTTCACCGCCGGCTGCCAGATCGCCTCCATCAGGTCGACGGCTCGTGCCGGCGTCTTGGCCATCGAGTCTTCAAGACGCCAATGGGCGTGCGTGGGGAATCCGAGGAGCTTCGCGCGTCGTGCCCGGAGGGCGAGGATCTTCGACACGGCCTCGTTGTTGTCGGTGACGCCGCCCCGGTCGCCGCGACCGACGAACATCCGCCAGACTCGCTCGCGAAGATCCCGTCGGTCGGCGAACGTGAGAAACGGCTCCACGCTCGATCGCGTGTTCGGGATCGCCCAGCTGCCCGGCTTGCCGCGCTGCTCCGCCGCCTCGGCAGCGGCACGGCGGGCCACTTCAGGAAGCCCGGCGAGGTCGGATTCGGCGTCGAGGAAGATCGCGGACCCGTCCTCCTCTTTCAGCACGTTCTGCGCGAAGACGGTGTGGAGTTCCGCGAGTTGCTGGTTGATCGTGGCGAGTTCGGCCTGCTCCGGGGAGCCGAGCCGGGCGCCCGCGCGGGTGAGGTTCGTGAACAGGAGCCAGGCGGCCCGGCGCTGCTCGGCTGAGAGCCCCGCCGCCTCCGCCGACTCGTGTACCGTGGCCACGCGGTTGAAGAAGGCCCTGTCCTGCACGATCCGATCCTGGAAGGCGGCAAGCCGTGGCGCCATCCGCCGCTCGACCTCCTGAAAGGCCGCGTCGCTGAGGTTGCCCCCGTAGACACCATAGACCGCGAGCACCCGATCGAGCGTCCGCGACGACCGCTCCGAGGCGGCGATCGTGTTCTCGAACGTGGCCGGGGCGGTGTCGGTCGCGATCCGTTCGATCGCCGCGAGCTGCTCGGCCATCGCCGCCTCGAGCGCCGGCTCGAAGTCGGCCACGGTCACCTGGTCGAATGGGGGCATGCCGCCGTAGGGGCCGGGCCATGGTTCGACGAGCGGAGAGGCGAATGCCGTGAGCGACATGACGAGGAGCATCCAGACGACGGGGGCACTGAGGCGCATGCCGCGCATCATACCCGGCTTCCGGCCATCAGGCGGCACGGCGCTGCTCGCGGCTGGCCCTGCGGCGGCGGCGATGGCGGCGGAGTTCCTGGCGGATCAGGCCGTCGGCACCCAGCAGCTTCGGCATCTGCTGCGTGAGCGACCAGATCCGGAAGATGTGAGGCCGGCGCTCGAGCGTGTCGGTCTCCGGAAGCAGACGGAGCCACTCGTCGGTCACGCCCAGGCTGCGGGCCTCCGGGGAAGTGGCGATGTGGGCGACCACGTCGCGGCGGCTGTCACCGCGACGGAGCATGCCGGCGAAGTACGTGGTCGCTTCGGCGTCCGGCTCGCGGCCGAGAATCGCGGCGAACACCTTGCGGATGAACGTGAGGTCGGAGCGATACCAGGCCGCGAGCACCGGCTGCACGATGTCCATGCTCCGGGCGGGGTCGAGCACCGCGCGGGCGAGTCGGGTGTCGAGCGCACGGAGCGCGGCCTCCTCCGCTGACAGCCCGGCCAGCCGCTCGATGAGCCGCTCGCGGGCGAAGCCGTCGTCGGCTCGGCCGACGCGATCGCGGCACCCTTCGGCGAATCCGGCATACGTCGCGGCGGTCCGGCTGGCGGCCGCCTCGATCGACCACCGCTCCGCGAATCGTGCCCTGGCCTCCGCGCCGAGGCGACGCCGCAGCGCCGCATCGCCGCAGAGTCGCGTGAGCGCACCGGCGAGCGACTCGACGTTGCCCGGCTCGACCAGCAGGCCGACCGCGTCGTCCACGATCTCCGTGGTGCCGCCGATCGCGGACGCCACCAGCGGCAGGCCGAACGCCATCGCCTCGAGGAGCACGAGCCCGAAGCTCTCGAACCGCGACGGCAGCACGAAGAGATCGGCGTCGGCGTAGTGTTGCTGGAGCGCGTCGTCCGACACCGCACCCTCGAAGACGACGCGGCGTTCGGCGACGAGTGCCGCGGCGCGGCTGGTGAAGTCCTTCGCGTACGAGGTCACGCCGTTGCCGCCGGCATCCTTGCCGACGAGCACGAATCGGGCCCGGCGATCGGCGGCGCAGACGTGCTCGGCCGCGGCGAGCAGGACGTCGGTGCCCTTGCGGGCTTCGAGCCGGCCCACGCAGAGGATCCGGACCTCGCCGTCGTCGTCCGGTCGCGATCGCGAGAAGCGGTCGCGGGCATCGCGGACACCCAGATGGCAGACGGCCGCCCCGGCGGCGGACGGCCCGTGGTCGTGGAGCGTCTTCTCGAGGATCGCGTGGCTGATTGCGTGGATGTGGGTGGCCGTGCGAACGGCCTGCCGCTCCAACGCCAGCTGCTGCCGCCAAGTCTCGCCGATGGCGAGCGTCGGGTCGATTTCTCCGACGGTCTTGCGGCT
>Ga0315902_10013900_pt1 | contig 10385 bp, 10 predicted proteins | sample LakEriMetagenome_9_FD_203523 | JGI IMG/M metagenome (GOLD analysis project Ga0315902, IMG submission 203523) | Freshwater fungal communities from buoy surface, Lake Erie, Ohio, United States - Buoy 12 MA117 | ecosystem: Environmental > Aquatic > Freshwater > Lake > Lake biofilm | place: USA...
CGGATCCGTTTTTGCCGAAGACCGCGCCGCCGGAGTCGCCGAGGACAGCTTGCGCTTCATCCGTGAAAAGACCGGACGCGTCAAACCTGGTGGCAAACGACCTGACATCGGGCACGCCATTCGTCGCATCAAGCCAGAAGTCCTTTGCATAAACCGTATTGGTTCCCCACCGCATCGCGCTGGTTTCCAAAGTCTGGTAGCCGGCAAAGTTCCCACCCGAGTTGGTAACGGCCCAGGACCAAGGCGAGACACTTGTGTTCACGCTCCACTGGGTGAAGTCTCCGCGGTCGCGTCCCGCCCCGATCATCGTTACCGGTGCACCGAGTGTCGGCGCCGTGGAGGCCAGCGTCAGTGAGCCGAGTCCTGCCGGCTGCGAGGTGAGTTGGAACATGACGAGATCCGTGTTCGTCGTGCGCCCCACCGTTGTGTTGGTTAGTGTGACCAGCGAGTTGGAAAGCGGATTGTAAGAGATCCCGCCGAAGGAAATGCTACCCAGCCCGACATGGGCCGCGGTCAGCACCCACCCGGACCCCAGGTAAATGCCGCTCGCGCCATTGATCAGACCCATGTTGGCCCAACCGGGGTCATCAGCCGGTGCATTGGTGTTGCCCGTGCCGAACTCAGAGTTGATCACCACCGCCCCCGCACGCGGCGAAAGCAGGGAAACAACCGCACAAAAAACCGGAATCCAACGGCGACTCACGCGTCCAATCTGATCCCGACCCGCGGCACGCGCAACCCGCAACTGCTGCTCCGCGCGAATCCGAAAAAAAGAAGCGGCTCCCGAAGGAGCCGCTTCCATGAATCTGTCTCAGGGCTGATTTAGCTCTGAGTGCCCTCTTCGGCCTTCTCCTTGTCCTTGGCCTTTTCGCCGCTGACGGGGCAAGACCCGCAGCTGCCTTCGGCGAAGGTGGTGGAGGCAAAAGCAGCCATGGTGATGGCTGTAACGGCAACAGTAAGGAATTTCTTCATCACGGGAATACGACTCGCACAAATCCTCGTTTGTTCAATCTTTTTCGCATGATCCGGCTCCAGATAGTGCTGGTAGGGACGGCTGGCCTTGGCCGTCCGAAGCTCAGCGCCCGCAAGTTACCGGTATCGCGCCCAGAGGTCGCGATCCACCCATGCCTGCGCGAGATAAACTGTTTTCAGCCGAGGTCACTCGGCTGAAAACGCTCTTCCTCTATCCTCTTCCATCCGCGTTATTTGACCGCTTCGCTCAGCTCTTAGAGCTGTCTGTTTGGTCGCCGCGGCGACCTATCTCCACTGCGTTACGGTTCGCTTCGCTCGGCTGTGGCCTGTCTTTTCACTCCGCCTTCGCCGCCAAAGGCACGGCCTTGGACGTGATGTCCTCCGGCGCGAAGTCGTTCTGCAGCGCGATGACCCGCACGCCCGGTTTGTCGAAACCGACCTTGTTCAGATCGACCACCTGAATCTCCAATCCGCCGTAAGTGCGGACGTAAGACTTCAGGTTCGTCCGGTCGTGCGCCACAACCCACTCGGTTGTGTCGGTATTGACCAACGTCGGCGTGCCCGTCGAACTGAGGAATCCCTTGGTGTTGGCCGTCTGGTCGGCCGTATCGCTCTGGATCGCGCCATTGAAGATGTCGAACGTGTTGAGCACGTGGAATCCGAGATTGACCGTCGCCAAGGCCGTCGCGCCAGGCGTGGCCCAATGCGAAAAGAGCGAGGCGCGGATGAAACGCGAAGGCGGCGACATGTCGCCCGGCAAGCCAACGCCGCCCGACCCCTGCCCGTAGTTCACCGAGGTGAAATTGCCCAGCTTGCGCTCGGGGACATTGACCGGGGAAATGTCGACGTAGTTGCCGACATTGAGCGTCTGCCAATCGTAAGGCGGCGAATTGGTCAGCGTGCCAAGCGGCGCGTCATGGATGTTGAGCTTGCCTCCGATATACTCGGCGATGACCACCTTGCCCGTGTTGTCCCCGATCCAGTAGTGAACCGGCAGGACTTCTTTGAAGGGCGCAAACTCCTGCTGCGCCACATAGACATCGTCCTGCAGGGCGCCCACCGCTTCGTCCACCGAGGAACAATTGGCCAAAAGATAATTCAGCACCTCCCAGCTGCCGATCGACTGGTCCGCCGGCGCCGCGGCGGGATCCTGATACTGTGCGAAGCCCGGCAGATAAAGCATGCCGATGGCCAGACCCTTCTCGTTCTGCCCATCCGCCACAACATTCGGCGCGATGTCGACATTCAGTCCGACAAACCCGTATTTCGCCGTCCACTTCTTGCCCGGTTTACCCCCCGGCGCCGTGCCGGTGAACTCTGTGCCGCGCGGCACGATGAGCATCTTCGAGTTGAACGGATACCCGAACTCCATCGAGCGGAAATAAATTTGCGCCCCGTCTTTGGATTCGATTTGGAAAGCCGTGCAGGCCAAGGCGGGTGCCGGAACATTGAGAGCAACCGCAGCGGCGATCGCCGCAAGAGACTTCGGGAGGTTATGCATAAGTGCGCAGCATCAGAAACTACCTCCCCTGCCACAAGCAAATAACCCGGATGAGAGTGAACAAAAGGAAACCAAGCCTGAAAGGACAGACCCCATCCGATCCCCCTTCGTTCCCTTCGTTATCTTATGTTAAAAATCTCCGCCTACTTCACCTCGACCATCATCCATGACCGAAAGCGGGCCTTTATGCTTCGGACTGACTGAACTCCCAAAAAGCACGCGGTGTCATGATCGGCGCAGCTTTGAAGACTCCGAGCAAAAGCAGATCTTTGTCGCCGGTCACGATAGCCTGCGCATCTCCCGGCGCCACCAAGCCGAGCACCATGAGGTCGTTGGGATCCCGGCACATCTTCGGATCAATCCTCTCGGGCCTTAGTAGTTCGACGTTCTGCCGCAAGAACTTCACGTATTCGGCGGCCACGGGGGAAGGAACCCTGATCTTGGTCCTGAGTTTGTTCCCGACTTCCTCGAGAATCCCCTCGCCCGCGACCACAGTATGGCGCTCGAGGCACAGCTCCACGACAGCTTCACAAAGACCGCGGGAGGCAACCGCTGCGATGAACACGTTCGAATCAAGAATGACCCTCATGAGAGGGCCTTGAATACATCCTCGTCACTCAACAGCCCTTGCGCTTCGGCGAACGGAAGAATCTTCTTCCGGACGGCACGAAACTTTTCCACCGCCACGTAGCGTCGCAGCGATTCGCGGACCATGTCGCTCACAGCCTTATTTTCTCTGCGGCTGAGCTTGTCCAAATCCCCTTTGAGTGTTTCGGGCAAACGAATAGTCAATGTGGTCATGGCGCTTGAGTGTGTAAGACATGGTAGTGCATCGCATCTCCACGTCAAGCGGACGGGTTTCTCCTTCGTTCCCTTCGTTACCTTATGTTCAAGAATTCCCCCGCCTACTTCACCTCGACCATCGGCGATGGCGTGAAAGTGCTGCGGTCCTGCGGGCCCATCTCGACCGTAATCTTCTTGTCGCCGGCGGCGGCAAGGGCTTGGGCCAAATCGACGGCGCGCACGTTTTGATTCCCGAAGGTTTTCCAGTGGTATTGCTTCTTCTTCAGATCGCTCACCACGGTCCATGAGGTGTAGTCGGGATATTTTTCCGAAACGCCGGCCGGCGGCAGCGCGCTGCCCGGCGGGATGTCGAAGTTGTTCAGGAAGTGGAACATGGTGGCCACGGCGTGGCCGCTGGTTTCCTGCGGTTCGGCGGCTTGCAGGAAAAAGGCCATGCGGACGAAGCGGGATGGCGGGCTGAAGTCGCCGGGCAGACCGAACGCCCCTGCCCCCATGCCAAACGGCGCCAACTTGAGGTCGCCGATATTTTTGCCCGCCGGATAATCCGCCGACACCGTGACGTAGGTGTTAAGATTGGTCAGGTGCCAAGGGAATTCGGGCGAGTTGGTCAGCACGCGAACCGGATTGTCATAGACCTTCAGTTCGCCGCCTCGCGGCTCGACCGTGATGCAGGCACCGGTGGGGTCCTGCACCTTGACATGCAGATCGGGCACGATGCCGATAACATCGATGACCACGGGCAACAGGGCTATCTCGTTGATCTTCTCCTTCACCTCGGCGACGGTGGCGCAGTTGCTCAAGATCCACGTCACGACTTGGCCGGGAGAAATGCCTTTGGCCGTGTTCTCCGGCGTGGGTTCTGCGTATTGCGCGAAACCGGGGAAATAGAAAATGCCGACATTGAGCCCCTGATCGTTGATCCCGTCAAAAAGCTGGTCGTGAAGCGTGGAGACCGTGGGCCCGAGCAGACCGTATTTCGATTTCCATTTGAGTCCGTTGGCCCCCGTCGAGGTGGTTCCGGTAAACTCGGAACCGGCCGGCCAGACGGCGAGAACGGAGTCGAGCGGTTGGCCGAACTCCAGTGTGCGCCCAACGGCCACGCCGCCATCCTTGGCGATAAGCGCCCCGCCGGTGCAGGCATGGACGGGGGTATTGACGGTGAGCAGTCCGACGATGGCGAGGAGTGCGGGGAAGAGACGCGGGGTTTTCATCGCGGCAAAGGGATCACAGCGGTGCTGCCGCAGCAAGGAAGATGAGAAACCGCAAAGAGATAAGCGGCAGGTAAAAAGTCGAAAGGTGGGAAAGTGCAAAGGTATTGGTTGGTCGCCGCGGCGACCTATCTACACTTCCTTACGATTCGCTCCGCTCGGTTGGCAGGTGACAGCGGTCAGTTGACAGCAAAAGAACCCCTCGTTTACGGCGATTGACGCGGGGCATTGTGCCGCCTACATCAATCTCATAGTTCATGAAAGCTACGACCGGCAAAGTGCAAAGCCCGAGACCGCGCCGCAGCGCTTCAGCTTCGGCTTCGCTCAAAGCTGAAATGCTTCGCGTATCGAAGATGTCAGTCGAGGAACGCATCCGTGCCGCTCTGGGCATGAAACAGCACTTCTCCTCTCTGCGTCCCACTCCTTCGGAGGTTTGAGGCCGGTGGAGCAATCGAAGGACATTCTGCAGGCCGCCGAGAGTGTGCTGGATATTTTGCGACAGCAGCGCCTCGATGCCGTGGTGATTGGCGCGGTTGCGCTGGCCGCACACCGTTATGTCCGCCAAACGGCAGACCTTGATCTGGGCACCAACGCCGGCGTGGAGCAATTGCGCGAACTGACGCGCGTGCTCGGCGCCGCCGGCTACAAAGCAGAGTTGAGGGAGCCGGATCCCGACGATCCCCTAGGCGGCGTGATCGATATCGAGGGGCCATTTGGGGTCATGCAAGTCATCAGTTACGCGGGCAAATTCCCGGCGGTCATCGACGATGCTTTGCGCGAAGCCAAGTTGGCGGTGCGTCCTGGAGGCGCGTTGATGTTGGTTCCCCTACCGCACCTCATCGCCCTCAAGCTCTACGCCGGAGGCACCAAGTCGAAGGCCGACATCGTCGAGCTCCTAATCAGGAATCCGGATGCTGACCTCGCACACATCCGAAACACCTGCGAAGGCTACCGGCTTCAGGGTCTCGACGAGTTGATCGCGGAAGCGGAATCCTTGCGCTGAGCGCTACTCCGGAAACATCGGCGTGATGTTGACGCGGAAGCCCCACTGCTGACCGGGCACGGGCGACTGCGCGTAGTATTGCAGGGCCAGACCGATCTGCACCGGGATTTTGCCGATCTTGAAAACCTGCGAATACGTGTTGTTGAACGAAATGGTCCATTCCTCGCCCAGCCAATCGTAGGAAGACTCACTGTCGACCCCGATGGTTGTCGCCGTTTTGAACGTGTGGGCAATGAACGGCTGGGCATAAGTGGCATTGTAATCGCCGGGGCCGGCCACGCGCCAGTTTTGCGTGACGAGCGAACCGATGGTCCATCCGTTACGCTGCCAGAGCGCCACGCCGGACGGACCGAGAGTCATGACATCGCCGCCCAGCTTTCGCTGCGTGGCGGTCGGCAGAATCGATGCCGGCCCAAGGCCCCAAATGATGCCGAACGGCCCCGGTTCGGCCGGCGAGAGGAAAGTTTCGATCTCGAGATCCCCCAACCCGCTGACATAGCCCGGACCATAAACATTGCTCGTCGAGATGAAGGGCAGGATGGGACGCACGATGTAGTTCCACTCGGTCGTCACGTGCAGCGGAATGACCGGCTGGAAGTTCATCAGATAAAGCGTTCCGTTGTTTTCCCCCACTCCGAAGTTGAAGTTGTTCTGGAATTGCACGCTGATCAGATCGGCCACGGGGTTCTGCAATTGCTCGGCCAGTGCTGCGGCCGAACCCTGCTCCGCGGCAACCAGCGGAGTGGAAAATGAGCCGCAGGCAACCAACACAGCGGCAATTCCGGTCAACAAGCGACGAAAGCGGTGATATGGGGAGCGCATGATGGGGCGGTTATAGGAGCGACGCGTGCGGGACGCAACGCCGGACGCCGCCATTTTTATTGAGTGGCCGGCCTATCCGCACTTACTACTCGACGCAGCCCTATCACCTTATGAAACGCACCCTCCTTGCCCTGTCACTCGTCCTTCTTTCCTCCACGCTCCGAGCCGATGACTTCAAACCCGAGATCAAATACGCCGAGGTCAACGACGTGAAACTGGCCTACTACATCCGCGGCGAGGGCGAACCGCTGCTCATGATCAACGGGTTTGTTTCCAGCATGAGTTTGTGGGATCCCGTCATGATCGAGACACTGGCCAAGCAGCACCAGCTGATCCTCTTCGACAACCGCGGCGTGGGCCTGTCCACCGACACGAAGGAAAACAACACGACCATCCCGCAGATGGCCGACGATGCCGCCGGGTTGATCAAAGCCCTCGGCCTCAAGAAGGCGAACATCCTCGCTTTCTCCATGGGCGCGCGCATCGGCCAGCAGGTGCTCATCCGCCATCCCGACCTGGTGAACAAAGCCGTGCTCTGCGCCGCCAATCCGGGCGGCAAATACGATGACGTGGCGGCGCCGGATGTGGAAGCCAAGCTCAATAATCCCAAAACGCCCGGGATGGAAAGAATCGCCCTGAGCGCCCCCAACACCGAGGCCGGGCAGGCCGCATTGAAGGCCGCCATAGAACGAATCAAGGCGGCTGTCGCGGCGGGCATCGTGCCCGACGACTTCAAGGTCTCCAAAGAAACCACCGAGCGCCAAGACCGCGCGCGCACCACGCTGTGGACGGCGGACAACAGCAACTTCGAGAACCTCAAAAACATCAAGGTTCCCGTGCTCATCGCCGACGGACGCGACGACGCCATCGATCCGCCGAAAAACTCCCTCATCATCGCCAACCAAATCCCCTTCTCCTGGCTGGCCTTCTTCGACGGCGGCCATTCGTTCCTCTACACCTCGCCAAAGCACTTCGCCGAAACGGTCAACGTCTTCCTGCAGTAGAAGAGGTAAACATCCATCTGCGGAGGCATTGTTTTCGGACGAGGTCACTCGTCCGAAAATCCATCCGTGTTTATCCGCGTTAATCGGTGGCCTGTCTTTTTTGGTGTGAACCAAGTCAGAGCTTCGCGCTATAGCTCAATGATGGCGAAGCGGCCCCGCTTGACTGTCGCGATTCTCGTGCTGCTTGGCTGCGCATTATGCCATGCCGAGGAACCCGAAACGCCCGACACCATCCTCTCGCGCATTTCCTCTCTTTGCCACGACGCGGCCAAGCCGGTCGGCATCGAGTTCTGCGTCGATTACTACGGTGTGTTCCAAGGCAATCCGTTCGGCGGCAAGTCGCAGGACTTTGCCTACTCGCAATACCTGCCCTTCGGATTCGAATGGAAAGAGCCGCTCGGCTGGCGCGGCGGCGGAGTGCGCGTGTCCGCCGTGTCCGGCGCGGGACGGGATCTTTCCGCAACGATCGGCAACGCATTCAGCGTCTCCCAGGCGTGGACCGACAACACGCTCTTTCTCTATGAGGCCTATCTCGTGCAGAAGGCGTTCGATGATCGGCTGGAAATGCTGGTCGGGCGCATTTCGTCCGCTGAATTTTTCGCCGGACTGCCGGCACTCAATTTGCTCGTAACCGGCGGACTCAACTCCGTGCCGATCGCGCTGAAACTGAACTCGCCCTTCACCGGCAGCACGGAGGCTTCGTGGGCCGCGGGTGCGCGTTGGTTACCTGCGGAAGAGACATACATCATGGCCGGATTGTTCCAAGCGCGTGCCGACATGGGCGAATCCGGTCCATACCACGGCTTGGATCTCGCCTTCGGTCAGGACGACGGCGCATTTGCCGTGGTGGAAATCGGTTGGACGCCCAACTCCAAGCAATTCACCGCCGTGCAGGAAGACCGACGCTTCACCCGCAACCGCACTGAGCTGCCCGGCGATGGCGGTGGCCTGCCCGGCATCTACAAACTCGGCTCTTATTTTTCGACCACGGCCAAGGAGAATTATCCCGGTGGTTGGGGCGAGAATCCGTTCGGATTTTACCTGCTCGGCCAACAAGCGATTTGGGAGCAGACGCGCGGCAAACCGACCGGACCGCATCTCTCCGTGTTCGGTGGAGCGACATGGTCGCCGCCGACCGGTGTGACCGAAATGCCGTGGAGCGGATTCCTCGGAACTGCATGGCAAGGTCCCCTGCCCGCGCGACCCGCGGACCATCTTTACGTGCTGGGCCAGATCGGCAACTTCAGCGAGCCGTATGCCGACAGCGTGGGTCAATCGCCAGCGGGCGCGTTCGAATCGGTGCTCAACGCGGGCTACATCATCAAGATCACCAAGGAACTATCCGTGCAACCGGACATCCAATACATCATCCGCCCGGGCGGCTTCGGCGAGTCCGGCAACGCGCTCGTGCTCGGACTGCAAATCGCGGTCGAGCTTTGATTCGAAACAATCACACGTGGACCGCTTGACGCGCATAGGCAGTCTGCGTCTAGTTGCCGCACTTCATTAGCTCCCCCAACAATCATCATCCCGCGCAAAATCTCATGATCCACAAACGCACCCTCCTCCCTGTCGTCTGCACCCTCACCGCCATCGCCTTCGCGCAGGCCGAGATCCCCATCGACAACAACCAACCGCCCACGCCGTCCTTGACCAAGGAGCGCTTTGCCCCGCCCTTCACCGGTGGAAAACCGGGCGACTTGCTCTCGCACAAAGAAATCGGCACCGACATCAAAGGCGCGCGTGCATGGAAAGTTCGTTATGTGTCGAAGGACGTCAACGGCGTGCCCACGGAAGTCACCGGCTTGGTCATCGCCCCGGAAGAAAAAGGCAAGGATCGCAAAGTCATGACGTGGTGCCACGGCACCACGGGCCTCGGCGATTCCGCCACCCCCTCGGCCCAACCCAACCCGGCGCGCAACCTCATCAGTTACTTCGATGCGGATTCCACGCAGCAGAACGACTACGGCGTGCCCGGACTGCAGGGCTGGATCGACGACGGCTATGTCGTCTGCGCCACGGACTACCAGGGCCTCGGCACCCCAGGTCAGCATCAATACAACGTCAACCGCACCCAGGCGCGCGACGCCGTCTATATCGTCCATGCCGCGCGCAAAATGGAAGATGTCAGCGCCGGCACGAAATTCGGCTGCACCGGATGGTCGCAAGGCGGAGGCGCCTCGGGTGCCGTGGCCGAACTCGAACCCGAGGATTACGCCGATTTGAAATTGGTCGGCACCGTCTGCATGTCGCCGGGTTCCGCCATCGTTGCCTACGACACCCCCGTGGGCCCGACGGCCGCTTTCGGCAATGCCAACATGCCCCCGGATTCGCACCTCGTCATGATGCTAGCCGGATACCAAGTCGCCAATCCCGACAAACTGAAGCTCTCCGATTACTTCACACCGCTGGGCATCGAGATCATCGAAACGGCATGGAACATCCAACCCGTGCACCATCTCAACGACACCATCGCCCGCCTCTTCAAGCTGAAGGGCGCAATCATGCAGGAGAAACCGACCAACTTGGACGCTTGGAAGGAAGCGATCACCGCCGGTTCCTCAGGCACGCGCAAACCGGTCGCTCCCATCCTCATCTGTATGGATACCTTCAAAGGAGGCCTCACGGTTCCCGATATCTGGCAGACCAACTATGCCAAGCTGGTGGAGGAGCTCGGCGGCAAAGTTGAATTCAAAGAATACCCGAAAGACGACCACTTCTCGCTGCCCAACAGCTGCGCTCCCGACGCGCGCGAGTGGTTGAACAGATTGTTCTGACGCGGGAAGTTGCAGCAAGAGGACAGAGGCCACCGATTAACGCGGATAAAAGGCAGGATAAGAGTTTGACCGGCTGACATCGGCCAAACTCATGCTTCCGAGCGACAAGCGGCGTTTGCCGGTGTCAGTTGAGGAATAGACCCGCCGCTTCCAGATCGGTGTTTACTGCGCCGCCGCGCCGAGGAGCACCTGCGTGCCGTCGAGATTCGCGTCGTTGATCTTGTCCAACGGCACGGTGACCACGCTCTTTAGCGGCGCGAGTTTGCCGAAGTCGAACTGGGCGAAATTCAGCGC
>Ga0315902_10013901_pt1 | contig 10383 bp, 11 predicted proteins | sample LakEriMetagenome_9_FD_203523 | JGI IMG/M metagenome (GOLD analysis project Ga0315902, IMG submission 203523) | Freshwater fungal communities from buoy surface, Lake Erie, Ohio, United States - Buoy 12 MA117 | ecosystem: Environmental > Aquatic > Freshwater > Lake > Lake biofilm | place: USA...
ACGCGACTTTTCGCACGGTGCGCTGAATTTGCGCGCGATGGTTTCACCCGATCCGTTCATGGGCGCGAGCGGGTATCCGTTGTTGTTCGCAGCGGGTGAGAGTGCTGATGGCGTGGAGCCATTGGTAGATCGTCAGCATCCGCACGATCTGATCATGGAATTGTCGGCGTCGTATGCGCATCGCTTGGACGCGACCAATTCGGTTTTCGTCTATGGTGGCTTGCCGGGCGAACCGGCGTTTGGGCCGCCGGCGTTTATGCATCGCATGGCGGCGATGGATTCAACGGAAGCGCCGCTGACGCACCATTGGTTCGATTCCACGCACATTACATTCGGCGTAGTGACTGCGGGTTGGGTGCATGACAATTGGAAAATCGAGGCCTCGCAATTCCGCGGGCGTGAGCCGGATGAGGAGCGCTACGACATCGAGACGGGCGATCTGGATTCGACCTCGGTGCGGCTCTCTTGGAATCCGAGTGAAAATCTTTCGCTGCAAACTTCGTGGGCCGATATCGAGAGCCCTGAATCGCTGCATCCGGATGACGATGAAGTGCGCTGGTCGGTGAGCGGGATTTATACGCAGCGCTTGGGCGATGTAGGTTGGTGGTCCACCACCTTCGCCTTCTCCAACAAAGAGCGCAGCGATGGCGCGTCGCTTGATGCGTGGCTGGCCGAAGCGGCTTGGCATCCGAACGATCGCTGGACAATGTTCGCGCGCGGCGAAGCGGTGGAGACCGATGAACTCGGCGCGCATCATGGTCCGGTCGAGAATGTGCAGCGCTTAAGCCTGGGCGCGGTCCGCGATTTCCGGATCAATCAGAACGTTGTGTTCGGCGTTGGCGCCGTGGCGCAGGCGCATTTCGCGCCGGATGGGCTAGACGCGAGCTATGGCGGCGATCCGGCCGGGACGATGGGGTTTGTTCGGCTAAAAATCGGCTAGCCTTTGTCGGGCGGGGCCTGCTTGGGTCGTCTTTAAGACAGAAACCAGCGAGACGTCCCGATGAAGGCGAGTGCGAGTGTTTGGGTTGGCCGCGTGCTGAGCGGCTTGTTTGTGCTCTTCATGCTGGGCGCGTCGGTGACGCCGAAGCTGATGGCCATGCCTATCGCGGGCGACATTCTGGAAGGACTGGGTTGGCGGCGCGATGATGTGCTGCCGATCGGCATTCTCGAATTGGTGCTGACGCTACTTTACGCGTATCGGCCGACGAGCGTTCTCGGCGCAGTACTGTTCGTGGGGCTGCTCGGCGGCGCGATGGCGACGAACTTGCGCGCGGATCAGCCGCTCTTCAGCCACACGCTGTTTAGTCTCTATCTCGGGCTCATCATGTGGGGCGGCTTGTGGCTGCGCGATGAAAAACTGCGCGCGCTGTTTCCTTGGCGGCGCAGCGACGTTTAGTCCTTGGCGATGCCGGCGAGGAGAATGTCGATCATCTTGGTCGCGTTCTTCTCCCAGCCGGGGCTGGCATAGGCCGAGAGGCCAACGACGGCGCGCAAGATATCCATCGGCGGGACATCAAGTTTGATGTCGCCATGCTTTTCGGCGTTGCGCGCGAGTGTGGTGAGCGCGATTTCGACGCGCGCGCCTGAAGCTTGCTGCTTGGCTTCAGGGCCGACCAGCGCATCGAGCGCGCCTTTGTCGAGTTGCTTGGTCGCGAAATAGCGCAATTGGGCGCCAACCACATCGGGCGCTTCGTCTTCGTGAATCGCATTGCGCCGCTGTTGCGCGAAGGCGGCCGCTTTGTGAGCCTCGCCTGCTCCGGGCGCCGTCGCAGCGATGTTGATCTCGACGATCCGAGTTACGAGCGCACGGAACACGATCCGTGGGTGGCGTATGGGCGCGCGAAGGCGGCGAACGTGCTGTTCGCGGTGGAGTTCGATCGGCGTTGGCGTGGTCGCGGCATTCGCGCCGCAGCCGTGCATCCGGGTGGGATTCGACCCGAGCTGGGCGGTCACATGAAGCCCGGCGATAGCGCTGCGGGCCAAGAGCGAAGCATGGGTTGGCGAGACCTTCTAAGCGTTGACCAAAAACACGAACGGCCGCCCTTAGCGGGGCGGCCGTTTCGCGTTTTGTAAAGCCAGCCAAGCACGAAGGCTGGTGCGCTCGAGAGGACTCGAACCTCCACGATGTTACTCGCTGCCACCTCAAGGCAGTGCGTCTACCAATTCCGCCACGAGCGCATCTTCTGGCGACGCCCCCAAAGGGCCCTCCGCCGTGAGGGCGTGGCCGTAGCAGACCCGCCGCCAACGAACAAGGGCCGGAGCGTCGCTCCGGCCCTCGCCTTCCACAGCCCTTTGGGGGGATGCGGATTATTGGGTGTAGAGCTCAGAAATGTGGAGCTGGGCGGCGTTGTTGCCGCCGCCGTAATCGCCCACCCAGATGTCGTATTGGCCAGATTGGGGCGAACCGAAGCGGAGCGACGGGTTCATGCCGGCGTTGCCGCTGTCATCGTCGCAATACCAGGAGCCGTCCGGGCCATTGACGACCAGGGTCGTGTCGGCGCTGGAATTGACGGAGATGATCAGCGGGAACGAACCCGCTTGGTAATTGACGCGGAAGTCCGGCGCTTCGGCGATGGAGCCGCGGCAGGAGGGGCTGACGTTGGCGGCGTTGCGCGGGCCGCCCGAGGTCACGTTGACGACGTACGGATCAGGCGTGTAGCCGGCCGTCAGGTTCACTGTGCCGTAGAGTGGGTTGAGGCTGTAATTCTGAGCGTAAGCAGCGCCGCTAGCGACGGCGACCAGAGCCGCACCAGCGGCGAACATACGAGCGATTGGCGACATGATGGATTTCCCCGAAAGATGAGCGTGTCAGGCTCTGACGCGCCCTAGAACGAGCGTACTATGGCGTCCCGCGCCTGAAGCGCACATGAACACGTTCGTAAGGATTGGAATACCCCCAAATGAAGGGGCGGGGCTCGAATTTTGCACCTTAGGCGGCCGCGTTGAACTCGTGCACGTCAGCCGGTTCGGTCACGGTGATACAGAGGCGATCGCCTTGGATCGTGATCTCGCCCCGCGCGATCGGATGGCCGTTGGCCAGGATCCAAAGCTGGTCCGATTCCTTGGTGTCGAGCGGGATCACGGCCCCGCGGCCCATCTTCAGGAGATGGTGCATCGGCATCTTGGAGCGGCCGAGCACGACCGAGAGCTCGATATCGACACGATGGACCTGGGTTCTATCTGACACGCGCGCTTCCCATTTGATTCTGCTCTAGTCGAACCTGAAAGGGTTGCTTGGACGTGAACGACGCGGTTGCGAAACGCATTGGCTGGGCGGTGTCGCCCGAGCTCGTAGAGTACGAGGCCGCGGTGGCGGCCATGGAAGCGCGTGCGGCGGCGATCGCTGCGGGCGAAGCTGGAGAGCTCGTGTGGCTGCTGGAGCACCCCCCGCTCTATACGGCGGGCGTGAGCGCCAAGGCCGACGATCTTTTGACGCCGGATCGCTTCCCTGTGTTCAAGACAGGGCGTGGCGGGCAATTCACTTATCACGGACCGGGGCAGCGTGTTGGGTACGTAATGCTCGACCTGCGTGAACGCGGGCGCGACGTGACGCGGTTTGTCGCCGATTTGGAACGCTGGATCATCGGCGCGTTGGATCGGTTCAATGTCGTTGGCGAGATTCGCGACGGCCGAGTCGGCGTGTGGGTGGAGCGCAAAAGTCCGGGCTGGCAGCGCGAGGACAAGATTGCTGCAATCGGCGTGCGCCTGCGCAAATGGATTAGTTTTCACGGCATCGCGTTGAACGTGGAACCTAACCTCGAACATTTCTCCGGCATCACGCCATGTGGAATCAGTGCGCCGCAATTCGGCGTGACAAGCTTGGTTGATCTTGGTCTGCCAATCTCGATGCACGAAGCGGACGCTGCGTTGCGCGCATCGTTTGAAAATGTCTTCGGGCAAACAGAGCACACTACGCCTCCGATTTAGTGCGCGAGTGCTGATTGCGCGTGCGCACGATGTGAGAGAGCGTTAGGCGTCATATTGGAGATGACGCCATGAAGAAGCAGCCCGCAGACAAAACCGCCAAGCGCTTGAGCGCTGACGAATGGTTTGCGCGCTACGATGGCGTCGTGGTGCCGATGCCGAAGCGCGCGCCGCCGCCCAAGCAACGCCCGCCGGGCGATCGCGTGGCGATCCGCGCTTAGGTAGTTTTACCCTTGTAAAACTCACTCAAGGCGCGCTCTCCCGGCGCGCCTTTTTGTTTGAGCGCATGCTCGCCCGTTTCCGGGGGAGCTGTCGCCTAAGCGCCTGAGGGGGCGACTGCGCCAGGCCCTCAATCGGGTTTCCCCCTTCGGCTCGCTCCGCTCGCCACCTCCCCGCTTGCAGGGGAGGAGTTTTCTGCATCGGCCTGCGTCCAAACCTGTCGGCGCCCGCATCTATGTCAGCAATGGGGCGGCAGTCCCCGCTTATGGAGATGCGACGATGGATGCGGATATCTTTGTGCCATTTGTGTTTTTTGGCTTCTTGGCGGCCATCATTCTGGTGCCGAAGCTCGCCAAGGAGCGCACCAAGCGCTCGGCGCATGATTTGGTTTCCCGCGCGATGGAGCGCGGTCAGCCGCTCGATCCCGCTCTCGTATCGCAGCTGACGCAGAACATGCTCGAAGAAGGCAATCGCGCCCGCAAGAGCTTGGGCAATGCGGTGGTGTTGCTGGCGCTGGCTGGCGGCTTCTTCGCCGCGGGCTTCGTGATCGAGGGCTACGACAATGATGGCGACGTGATGCGCGGCATGGCCGTGCCGGCGATCATCCTGGCCTCCGTTGGCTTCGCCTATTTGGCGCTCGCGATCATCGACTATTCGACAAAAAAGAAGACGGCCTAACACCGCTCACCCTCAACACCTATAAGGCCGCGCTGCGAAGCGCGGCCTTTGCACTTTAAGGCAACCAACCCGGGCGTGGTGGGTCGCCGAAGCAATTTTCGAGTCGTTGGCCGGCTACGACGAACAACGAAAACGCGACGAGCACAATTGGCGCAAGCAGCGCCAGTCCGAGCCACGGGTCTTCGGTGCTTGGCCAGATTTGTTTGACGGCGACCAGCGCACAAACGAGGGCACACCACCAGAAGACAACCCAGCCAGACAGGCCGACGTCATGGGCGCGTCGCACCGCGATCGCGATCTGGGAGACACCCAGGAACACTAAGCCCACGAGGAAGAGCGCACCAAAGGCGCCGACGATGATTGCGCCGCCGCCAAATTTACCCAAAAACAGGCCGACGTCATGGGCGCGAGCATGCAGAGCACGCCGAATCCATAAAGCCCGGTCAACGCCTGCAGGCGATTGATCCGGCCTTGGAAACTGAAATAAACCTAAGCCAGCTCAATCATCACCTCATCGGCCGCCACGCTGGCGCCGGGGGCGACGTTGACTTTGGCGATCACGCCGTCGCGTTCGGCGCGGATGATGTTTTGCATCTTCATCGCTTCGACGATGGCCACGCCCTCGCCCGCCTTCACCTCTTGGCCGGGTTTCACGTCGATCGAGATGACGAGGCCGGGCATGGGCGAGACAATGAGTTTGGAGGTGTCGGCCTTCTGCTTTTCCGGGATCTTTTTGTAGAGCTCGGCGGCGCGGGGGCTGGCGACAATGGCGCGCGCGGTGATGCCGCGATGGCGCAATTGATAGCCTTGCGGCTCTGATTTGATCTTCACGGCGAAGGGCTTGCCGTCGAACTTGCCTTCGATGATCCGCGCGCCCGGGCGGGCGTCGGTGTCGAGGCGATGGGCTTTGCCGTCGAGACTGATGGTGGCGCCCTTCTCATCAAGCGCGACGTCGGCGGCGTTGTGTTGCTTGTCGAGGATCACCACCCAGTCGCGGCGGGCGTGCGCGCCATTGGCTTGGCCGCTGGTTTGGGCAGCGCGCTTGGCGGTGAAGGCGCGCGCATAAGCGGCGACGCTGAGCAGAAGCTTTTCCTGATCCTTCGTTGGCGCAACACCTTCGAAGCCTTCCGGGAAATGCTTCTTGATGTAAGCGGTGGTGATGTCGCCGGAGCGGAATTCCGCCTCCTCCATCACAGCGCCCAGGAACGGGATATTGTCGGCGATGCCTTCGATCAAGAATTGATCGAGCGCGCGGGCTTGCGCGTCGATTGCGGCGATGCGCGTGGGCCCGTGCGTGACGAGCTTGGCGATCATCGGATCGTAGAACATCGAAATCTCGTCGCCCTCGCGGACGCCGGTTTCGTTGCGCAATGTAAGATCGCCGGTTTTGCCTTCTTGGGGCGTGCGGTAGGTGCGCAGACGACCGATACTCGGCAAGAAATTGCGGTACGGGTCTTCGGCGTAGATGCGGCTTTCGATCGCCCAGCCTTTGATCTTCAGATCTTTCTGCTTGAACTTCAGCGGCTCACCAGCGGCGACGCGGATCATTTGCTCGACCAGATCAAGGCCAGTGATCATTTCCGAGACGGGGTGCTCCACCTGAAGACGCGTGTTCATCTCGAGGAAATAGAAGCTCTTGTCGGCGCCGGAGGCCACGAACTCAACGGTGCCGGCGCTGTCATAGCTCACAGCGCGCGCGAGAGCGCAGGCTTGTTCGCCCATCGCCATGCGGGTTTTCTCATCAAGCAGCGGCGAGGGCGCTTCTTCGATGACTTTCTGATTGCGGCGTTGGATCGAGCATTCGCGCTCAAACAGATGGATGACGTTGCCGTGCTTGTCGCCCATCACTTGGATTTCGATATGGCGCGGGGCGGTGACGAATTTTTCGATGAAGATGCGGTCGTCGCCGAACGCGCCCTTGGCTTCGGCGCGCACGGCCGGGAACCCTTCTTCGACCTCTTTACGATTGTAGGCGACGCGGATGCCTTTGCCGCCACCGCCGGCGCTCGCTTTAATCATTACCGGATAGCCGATCTCTTCGGAGATCTGCACGGCGTGATCGACGCCTTCGATTTCGCCGATGAAGCCCGGCACGCACGAGACGCCCGCAGCTTGCGCGCTCTTCTTCGATTCAATCTTGTCGCCCATCGCGCGGATGGCCCCAGGGTTGGGGCCGATGAAAGTGATCTTCTCCGCGAGCAAGCGATCAGCGAATTCCGCTTTCTCGGAGAGGAAGCCAAAGCCCGGGTGGATCGCTTGCGCGCCGGTTTGCTTGGCGGCGTCGACGATCTTGTCGATGACAAGATAGGATTGCGCCGCGGGTGCGGGGCCGATGAACACGGTCTCGTCGGCCATATCGACGGCGAGGCTGTCGCGGTCGGCTTCAGAATAGACCACCACCGTCTTAATGCCCAAGCGGCGGGCGGTGCGGATGATGCGGACGGCGACTTCGCCCCGGTTGGCGATCAGGATTTTTTCGAACATGGCAGGCGGTGTTAGCCAGGATTCACGCGCACGTCACCCTGTCCCCATGCGGCAGGATGGACAAGATGCTTGGCCGCGCCGGGCGCGAGCCGAACGTCAAAGGTCAGAAACGACCGCCCTGCGCCCTGTAAATCAACACCCCGACACAGGTAACCACTAATGCAATATTGAAGGCAAACGATAGCCAGAATGGCCATTTGGGCTGGGGGCTCCTCAGCATGCGCCCAGTCTGTCGATTGCCGACCTAGTAGTCGAACATTTTCTCGTCGCGTTCGGCGCGGCGTTTGGCTTGGGCGAGGATGTGGCCGGCAATTTCGTCGCGGGTGAGCGAGGGCGTGACGCCGCTGGGGTCGAGATTGTGTTCAGCGACCAGGGCGCGGAGCGCGCTGAGCTCTTGGCCTTCGAGCGCTTTGCGGAGCGCGTCTTCGCCTTCGCGCTTGTAGAGCCCGGCCGGGTTGATGGCGGGGGCTTTTTTATGCTCCCCCGCGCGCGGGGGAGCTGTCGGCGCAGCCGACTGAGGGGGCGGTGCGCGCCGCTTGGGCGCAACGTCCCCCTCCCCGCGCTTCGCTCGGATCTCCCCCGCTTGCGGGGGAGGAGTTTCGTCGCGCGCTGCTTCTTCCAACACCTCGTCCGGCACATCACGGCGCGAGTCGTGGCGTTGGAGCACCGCGTCTAGGCGGTTGGCGAAGTCGGGATTGCGCTTCGCCTCGCGGCGAATTTCGTCGAAGAAACGGTCGAGCGTCTTATTCAGACTCATAGGGCCTGCGCGACTTCAACTTTGGAGACGAATTCCTCGCCGAGCTTGGCGACGATCGGCGCCATCGCGCCGTATTTTTGATCGAACGTGCGCGGCGTTTCAGACCATTCGGCCGCCTTGGCGATATCGACGTGCTGCGGGATACGCACGTCGAACATCGCTTCGCCGAGATTATCCTTCAGCAGCGAGGCTTCGGAGCGGTGCAGCGAGAAGGTTTCGTCGTATTTGGTGGCCAGCACCATGAGCTGCGAGGGGCCGCCGCGACGCTCATTGATCAAGCGCAGCGCGCGTTTGCGGAAGGTGATGAGACCCAAGCGCGACACGTAATCCGGGATCGACGGCACCAGGATCGCATCGGCCGCGATCAAAGCCGCTTCTGCAAAGAGCGAAATGCCGGGCGGGCAATCGATCAGGATGTAATCGTATTCGTTGACGACGTTCTTGATGCCGTTGGCGAAGCGCTCGCAAATCCACTTTTGGATTTGATCGATCTGGAAGCCGCGCTTGACGAAGCTTTCGATCATGTCGCGTTCGACGATGCGGAATTCCGGCGCCGAGGCGCAGAGCGAAACGTCCGGTTTGCCTTTAAGATCGCTGACCTTGAGCTCGATCAATTGTTTGAACGGCTTTGGGCGCTGCTGGACGATATAGGATTCAAAATAGAAATCGAGCGTGCGTTCGGCTTCGCGCATGGCGTTCCACTTGTCGGGGCCGGCAACCATGATCGAGGCGTTGGTTTGCGGATCGAGATCGATCACCAGCACGCGGCGGCGCTGATGCAGAGCAAGCGTTTCAGCGAGCGAAACCGTCGTCGTGGACTTGCCCACGCCGCCCTTCATGTTGATCACTGAAACCAAACGCGCGGGCATATTCTGGCCCCTCTTCACTTAATCCGTTTCCGAACGCCGGACGGTCGGCCGGGATGGTTAGTTTTTGGTAAATTTGGATCAAGTGAACGATGCACAAAGCGACGATGTGCGTGTGGAGAAGCTTGGTTTTGTTGGATTGTTACGGGAGCGATTTTCGTTTTGGCAGCGGCATGGAAGTCGCTCAGACGCGACACAACGCCTGACAATCGCGCCCAACGCCATCCAGCAAGTCGCTTTCTTCAAGCGCGACGAGATCGCGAAAGACCTGATTTGCTGCGAGATTGTCGCCGGCGACGCAGCCATTCAGACATGGTTCTTCCATGAGGAAGCGCCTGAATGGCCGAACGTGCTCGAACTGGTTCAGCGGTTGCCCGGCTTCGATAGCGAGGCTCTCGAAAGTAATGCCGCCACCATTTACCGAGAACTGGACGATCGCCTTCGAGCGTAGACTCCCTATTCTGGCTATTCTGGGTATTGCCGTTGGCTTTCGACCTAGGGCGCAAATTTGGTGGCGCGGACGCCAGCTTGATTAGCCCCCCTCATGCGGATCGACCAAGAATAACATCAAGCCGGCGCTTCGTTGTCATGGCTCACAGGTTCGCCCATGAGGACGAGTTCTTCGGCGGCGGTGGGATGGACGGCGCAGGTCATGTCCCATTGGGCTTTGGTGAGGCCGGCTTTGACGGCGATGGCGGCGAGCTGAATCATCTCGGGCGCATCGACGCTGGCGATATGCACGCCGAGCACGCGATCGGTTTTTGCGTCGACTACGAGCTTCATCATCGCGCGCTGCTCATTGCCGGCGAGGATGTTTTTCATCAGCCGGAAGCTGGTGCGGAATACTTTGAGCTTGTGGCCCTTCATGCGCGCGTCCTGCTCGCTTAAGCCGACAACGCCGACGGGCGGGCGCGAGAACACGGCGCTGGCGACGTCGGCATGATCGAACGCGGTGGGGCGATTGTGAAACTCGGTTTCCACGAACGCCATCGCCTCGCGAATGGCGACCGGCGTTAGATTGATGCGGTCCGTCACGTCCCCCACCGCCCAGATCGAGGGCACGGACGAGCGCGAATATTCATCGACCATCACCGCGCCGCGCTCGCTGAGCTTCACGCCGGCGGCCTCAAGGCCCAGCCCATGCGTGTTCGGCGTGCGGCCGACAGCCCACATCACTTGATCGGCCTCAAGGCGCATCGTGTTGGAGAGCGTGACGAGCTTGCGATTGTCGCTCAGCGGCGCGATCTCGCTGATGGTGGAGCCACAGATGACTTTGACGCCGGTGCGTTCGAGATCGGCTTGCACATGCATGCGCACGTCGTGATCAAAGCCGCGCAATAAGCGCTCGCCGCGATAGACGATCGCGGTTTCGACGCCGAGCCCAGAGAAGATGGTGGCGAATTCGAGCGCGATGAAACCGCCGCCGGCGATGACAATGCTCGAGGGCAGCCCTTC
>Ga0315902_10013902_pt1 | contig 10383 bp, 8 predicted proteins | sample LakEriMetagenome_9_FD_203523 | JGI IMG/M metagenome (GOLD analysis project Ga0315902, IMG submission 203523) | Freshwater fungal communities from buoy surface, Lake Erie, Ohio, United States - Buoy 12 MA117 | ecosystem: Environmental > Aquatic > Freshwater > Lake > Lake biofilm | place: USA...
ACAAGATGGCCGCCATGGTTGGCCTTTCGGTGATGGAGGTTCCGATCGGCCTCGCGGTCGCGCTGTCCCGGCCTTGGCCGCAGGCAGAAGTCTGGCCCTATGTCATCGCGGCGGGCTGTGCGCATTTCGGCTACAAGTTCTTTCTGACCGGCGCCTACCAGCGGGGTGATCTCAGCAGGGTCTATCCGCTTGCCCGGGGGGCAGCGCCGCTGATCGTGGCGGTGGTGTCGTGGCTTGCGCTGTCGGACGTCTTGACCTTGGGCGAAGCAATCGGTGTCGGGGTGCTGGGCCTCGGGATCATCCTGATGGCGCGGGGGGTTTTTGCCGGAGGAGAAGAGCGCCGGCTGATACCATTCGCACTGGGTTCGGCCACGGCAACGGCAACCTATACCCTGATCGACGGGCTGGGCGCGCGGGTTTCGGGTGATGCGGTCGCCTATGTCGGCTGGGTCTTTGTCGCGGACGGGGTGTTCTTCACGCTGGGGATGCTGGCCTGGAAGGGCCGGCAGGTCCTGCCGCCGGCGGGCAGGGTCTGGGGAATGGCGGCTATCGCCGCGGCGGCATCCTATGGTGCCTATGCGGTGTCGGTCTGGGCCATGACGGTTGCCCCGATCGCGCTGGTTGCGGCGCTGCGCGAGACTTCGATTCTCTTTGCCGTACTCATCGGCTGGCTGGTTTTTGGCGAGAGGATGGACAGGGCCAAGGCTGTCGCATCGTTCATGATCGTCGCGGGCGTGATCGCCACCCGGCTTTGACTATACCGGTCAAAGCCGCTCACGGTAGATGATTTGCTGCGCTGCTCCCGCAAGAAGCAGGTAGACGGAAGTCACGACCAGTCCCCAATGTGCCCAGCTTTGGGGGTGGAATTCGACGAGTGCCGCCCAACCGGCGAACAGACACCAGCCAAAGGTCACTGGAAGCGAAAGGGATCGCCATCTTTCAGTCCGCATGGGGTGGATGAACTTTACCCTCAGGAACATTGTGGCTGCCAGAATGCTCACGAGCGCCAGAATGATCCAGAAGTCAGGTTTGAGCGCGAAGAGGACAAGGACCACCATGTTCCAGCAGGACGGAAAGCCCGAGAAGGAATAGTCTGTGGTCTTCATCCTCGTATCCGCAAAGTAGACCGCAGATGTGAAGGTGATGATGAAGATTGCAATCCAGCCGGTCCAGCCCGGCAGAAGACCCGACTTGAAGAGCGCAAAAGCCGGCACGAAGACATAAGTGAGATAATCGATGATGAGGTCCATGAGGACCCCGTCGATTGTGGGCCAGTTGGTCTTGACGTGGTAACGGCGAGCCAGGGGGCCATCGATTCCGTCAACGACAAGGGCGACGACGAGCCAGAAAAACATCATGCTCCAGTCGCCCTGCACCGCTTCCAGCATGGCCAGCATCGCCCATACCGCCCCTGAAGCGGTCAGGAGGTGAACAAGAAGCGCCTTGCGTTGCTGTGTCATTGTCTTGTCATGATGGATTTACGCCTTGGCGGCAATGACCCTGTCAGGCGCGGGGGTGTGCTCTGGCGTAGACGTCCATAAGCCGGGCGGTATCGACGGCCGTGTAGGCTTCAGTCGTCGAGAGTGAAGCGTGCCCGAGCAGTTCCTGGATGACGCGAAGATCGCCGCCAGCAGACAGCAGATGGGTTGCAAAGGAATGGCGGAGCGCATGAGGCGTGGCCGTCGATGGCAGGCCAAGCGCCAGGCGCGCCTTTTCGACGGCAACCTGTACAAGACGGGGAGACAACGGCCCGCCCCGTGCACCGCGGAAGAGGGGAGCCTGCAGAGAAAGATCGAAAGGACAAAGCTGCGCATAGGCAGAAACGGCATCCCGGGCCGCCGGGAGCACAGGTACGATCCGTTCCCTTCCACCTTTTCCGCGGATGCGCAGGACATCGCCAAGGGCGCAGTGTCTGCCGGTCAGCGACAGCGCTTCTGAAATCCTGAGACCGCAGCCGTATAGCAGAGTCACGACTGCCGTGTCCCGCGCATCTATCCATGGCTTTTTGGCATCTTCACCGACTGTGGCCAGCATGGCCGTTGCATCGGCTTCGGCAAGTGGACGTGGAAGTTTGCGGCGGTAACGCGGCGTCCTGGCAGAGAGGATGGCGACTGCTTCCGTGCCTTGGCGTTCAGCCAGCCAGCGGCAGAAGCCGCGCACGGCCGACAGCTTCCGGGCGAGGGACCGGCCAGAGATGCCATTGGCCCGTTCAGACGCCATCCATGCGCGCATGTCCGCAACAGCGATTGTCGCGATGGCTTCTGCCTCGACCGGTTCGCCCAAGTGCCGGGCCATGAAGCCGAAAAAACCACCGACATCCGAGCTGTAAGCAGAGATAGTCGCGGGAGCGGCACCAGCGACGTTTCTTTCGTGTGCGAGCCAGTCCGAAACCGACGTGGCAAGCGGATAAGCGTTTACGCGAGCCATCGCCGCATTGCACGTTCAACCGCTCCTGCAAAGAAAGCAAGGAGTTCGGTGCCCTGTTGCGGAGTGAACTGGTGCGGGTCTTCTGAACCGAGAGCTAGCATTCCTGGCAGCCGACCCGGGCCGAAGTCGAGTCTAAGGCAGGCTTCCGAGCGGATGAAATCGGCCTTGTCACCGTAAACACGACCGAATTCGGGCCTGATCTGACGCAATGTCACCTGCCGTGAGCCGTGGGCACGACCGCGCGTAATGTAGGATTCGACAAACCCCTGCGCTTCGACAGACAGCACTCCATCAACCCTCTTCACTGTCGAGTCATCGGCAGGCGAATTTGCTTCGATCACGAGACGAACAGCTTCCACACGCAGAATTTCAGCGATGTCTCCCCCGAGATCCCGCAGGAACGTTTCGAACTTCACCGGTTCCAGCAGCCGGAGAACGGCTCGGTGTATCTGGTTCGTACCAGCAAGATTTTCATAGGCGGCGGCGATGACGGCGCGGTGCGTTTCGGCCAGACGGTCGAGGCGCGCTTCGAGCCTTTCCATCGCGATCCCCCGGAGATCGACAACGTTGTTCCCCATTGTCCGGTCGTAGGCGGCCACAAGCGCCCGCATGATGTCGACATCGTCGAGCACGACCGCGGGGTCAGCGATGATCCTTTCGCGGAGTTCGGTGTCCATCAGGGTTCCATTGACGCGCAAATCACTGCCCGCAGTGCGTGCAGAGAGTCTAGCAGAGTTCGCGTGGATGTCAGCGGCAAACTGACAGTCGCGCGATACCGGCGAGTCAGTTGTGATGATTGACCAAGTCGTTTCGATTCAGGCAAATGTGCAAAGGCGGCGTCCGGTGCCGGTCATCAGGTAGCGAGGAGTATTGATGCGCCCATCCGATCCACTCTTCGACCGCCAGTGGCACTTCGGGCTCATCGGGGACATCCGAAAGGTCTGGAAGGACTACGACGGCACTGGTGTGACTGTCGGGATTTACGACACTGGTGTGGAATCCCGCCATCGTGATCTGGCCGGCCAGGTTGATCCGGATCTGAGGGCCCGGGACGATCTGGGGAACGCCTTGAATGGCGAGCCTGATCCCAACTGGGCTGACAACAATGGTCATGGCACCGCTGTGGCAGGACTGATCGCTGCCCGGATGGGGAACGGCACGGGGGGGGTCGGTGTGGCGCCCGGGGTATCGCTGGGCTCAGTAAATATCTTTTCGCCATGGGTTTATGGTTCGGCGAATGGAGAGCTTGCTGCGTTCCTCGATGTTGTCCGACAGGGTGTCGAATTCGACATTTCGTCAAACAGTTGGGGGTCTCCTGCGGTCTTTGCGGAAAGTCTGGATGACGGCGGTTTCGCCGATACGCTCGATCTGGCCTATCGGGACTTATCCCGTCTGGGTCGTGGCGGCCTAGGCACGATCATCACTCAATCGGCTGGTAATGATGGACTTGATGCCAACGGCGACGGCCTGAATGCTTCGCGTTTCACGATCACTGTTGCAGCAACCGACAGGCGTGGCGACGCGATATGGTACTCGAACCATGGGACTTCGGTCCTTGTCGCGGCACCTGCCGCAGCAGTCACGACCGACCTGCGCGGGAGCGCAGGTTACGAAAGCGGGAACTCTACGTCGCAGTTCGGCGGGACATCAGCCTCCTGCGCGGTTGTATCGGGCGTAATTGCCTTGATGCTTGATGCCAATCCGGGTCTCGGGTGGCGGGATGTCCAGAATATACTTGCCGCCTCTGCCAAGCTTTCGGGGTCGGACTTCGATGCAGTCCGGCCGGGTCGGGAGGAGGAAGGAACCTGGCAGTCGAACGGCTCTCGGAACTGGAATGGTGGTGGTCACCATATTCATCCCGACTTCGGTTACGGCATCGTCGATGTCCACGCGGCTGTGCGCATGGCAGAGGTGTGGCACCTTTTTGGGCCGGCAGGGACCAGTGCAAACGAGATGCGCGTCTCCGGGAGACGCGACTTTGCCGATGTGACATTGCCCGATGCGAACGGCAAGGGCGTCGTCCGTGATGTCAGGGTCAAGGGTGACATCACCGTCGACCATGTCCAGCTGACACTGACTGTACGGTCCGATCAGATGAAGGATCTCCATATTCTCCTGACGTCACCTGGGGGGACGACCGTAAGGGTAGCATATGCCGAACATGTCCCCGACAATCCTGCAGATGCAGTGGATGGGTCCTGGACATTCGGGGTCGACATGCTTCGTGGCGAGAGATCGACCGGTATATGGCGGGTCGAGGTGATAGACCGCCGCGCTCCCGGCAAGGTAACCGTGCTCGAGGGCGCCGAGATCACCGTCTTCGGAACGTCGCCGAGTGCGGGTGACGTCTACCATTTCACAAATGAATATCCGGCAATGAAACGCTTCGAACCTGCAAGAAGCGTCATTGCCGATCGCGATGGGGGGCAGGACTGGCTCAACTTCAGCGCCGTGACGTCGGACATGAAGATAGATTTGACGGCGAACACCTTTGGCGCAAACGGACAGGCCTGGGGGCGCCTTTCGGGCAGATTCGAGCACGTAGTGACCGGCGACGGAAACGACCTTGTGATCGGGAACGCAGCAGGCGGTCGATTTCATGGGATGCGAGGTCACGATACCCTGCGCGGCGCCGAAGGCGATGACCTGCTGTGGGGTGGTCGGGGAAATGACCGTCTCTTTGGCGGCCAAGGACGAGACGTTCTCAGCGGCGGGACCGGTGCAGATCATCTTTGGGGCGGATCAGGAAGGGACACTCTTTCTGGGGGCGGCGGCCAGGACATTCTGCGTGGTGGCACAGGTGACGATAGCTATCTCCTGTCGGCTGGCGCATCTGTCCGAGAGGGATCGGCCTCGGGTCACGACACAGTCTTTGCATCCAGCAGTTACAGGCTGCCTGTCCATGTCGAAGACCTTGTGCTCCAGGGCAGCGCGAATCTTTCTGGGACTGGCAATGCTGGGGCCAATATCATCCGGGGTAATGCAGGAGCGAACACGATTTCCGGGTCCGGAGGCTCGGACCGCCTTTCCGGGCAGGCAGGAGACGACATGATACGCGGAGGCGACGGGAATGATACGCTCGACGGCGGTGCAGGGAACGATACGGTTTCGGGAGGCAACGGTGCGGATTCCTTCCAATTTTCGGTCGCTCACGCCATCGGTGGCGTCGATGTGATCAGGGATTTCGTCGGCGGAACGGATCGTATCCTCCTTGACCATGCTGTCTTTCCCGGCCTCCCTATCGGGCAACTGCCGACCGAGGCATTTGCAGCCAATGAAACCGGTGAGGCCGCTGATTCCTCTGACCGGATCATCCATGAGACGGACACCGGTAGTTTGTGGTTCGATCAGGACGGCACTGGTCCGATCGCGCCAGTCAGGTTCGCCCGGCTTTCTGGTAACGTGGTGACGACAGAGCGGGACTTCTTCATCCTGTGAACCTGCTCGCCGCCAGGCCAGGGGCGGACGGTCGGTTTGGGTAGTTGCGGCTTGACGACCTCCTCAGGCCGGCGCAGGACTGAAGCCGGAGGGTCGCAATGATATCTGCATACCGCCGTGACAACATGCGGCTTGCCAGGATGGCTCCGGAGGAGGACCTGATCGGAGCGATTTGGATTGACCTGTGGCGGCCGCAACCGGAACAGATTGGGCGTGTTTCTGCGCTGGGCATCGACGTACCTTCGTTTGAGGACATGGAAGAAATCGAGATTTCCAACCGCATTTACCGCGAGGACGGGCGGGATTTCATGACGGTCGTTCTGCCAGGCCAGTTGCCTGAGGGAGAACGGGTGGGTTGGCCGGTGACATTCATCCTCGATTCCCAGCGGCTTGTCACTGTGCGACACCATTCCCCGCGACCCTTCGAGACTTTTGGAGCAAGGGCAGACCGGACCACGAGCGGTTGTGCGACCCCGGTCAGGCTTTTTCTTGGTCTCGTGGAAGAGATCATCTCGCGTCTTGCCGATTTGCTGGAAATGGCGGGAAAGGCACTCGACGTGTCCGCCGCACGAACCTTTGCGGGGCACCTTTCCGCTTCGGGCGAGGAGTTGCAGGAAACTCTGAAATCAATCGGGCGGGAGGGGGAGGCCATCGCCCAGATCAGGCTGGCCTTGCTCACAGTGGAACGAATGCTGGCCGTCTTTGGCGTCTGGCTCGAACAGAAGGGTGACGAAAAGGCGCTGCGCGTAACTGTCAAGGCTTTACTGCGAGACATTCAGGCCCTTGAAGTGCATGCAGATTTTCTCTCGGGCCGGCTCGGGCTTGTGGGCGATACGACGCTTGGTCTGATCAATCTCGAGCAGAACAAGACGGTGCGGATCGTGTCGGTGGTGGCGGCGTTGTTCCTGCCGCCGACGCTGATTGCTTCGGCCTATGGGATGAACTTCGCCCATATGCCTGAACTGGCCTGGTCATGGGGCTATCCGGCGGCGCTCGGACTGATGGTGCTGTCGGCGGCGGCGACCTGGGCGTATTTCAAATGGCGGGGGTGGCTATAGGGCGTCACGTCCACCCTGACCTCCGTTCCAGCATCCGGGTTGGGTGAACCGCGAACTTGACCGGATCGCGGTCTGCATGGGGCGGGACGAAACGGCCGGCGTTTCGGCCAAGTCAGCATGGCAAGATGCAACACCCTGCCTTTGTTGCTTTTCAGGCGTGGATCGCACCGTCGCCGCAGGCCAGGGCGGCCTCGCGCACGGCTTCGGAAAAGGTTGGATGGGCATGGCAGGTGCGGGCGATGTCCTCGGCGGCGGCACCGAATTCCATGGCGACACAGATTTCGTGGATCAGGTCGCCGGCCATCGGGCCGATCAGGTGGGCGCCAAGGATGCGGTCGGTGGTCTTGTCGGCGAGGAGCTTGACGAAGCCTTCGCCAGCAAAGACGGCCTTGGCGCGGGCATTGCCCATGAAGCTGAACTTGCCGACCTTGTAGGCGCGGCCCTGAGCCTTGAGTTGTTCCTCGGTATGGCCGGCGGAGGCGACCTCGGGGTGGGTGTAGATGACCGAAGGAATCGCACCGTAGTTCACGTGACCATGCCGACCAGCGAGGATTTCTGCGACGGCAATACCTTCGTCTTCAGCCTTGTGAGCCAGCATCGGCCCCTGGATCGCATCGCCGATGGCGCGGATGCCGTTGATATTCGTTGCAAAACGGGCATCCGTCACGATCTGGCCGCGCGGCGTGAGCGCGATCCCGAGCCGGTCGAGACCGAGGCCGGCGGTGAAGGGGCGGCGGCCGGTGGCGACGAGGACCACGTCAGCCTCGACCCGTGATTCGGCGCCGGTCTTGCGCAGGGTATAGGTGAGGGCAGCCTTGCCGTCCTTGACCTCGGCGCCCTGGACGGCGGCGCCCAGTATGAAGTCAAGCCCTTGTTTCTGAAGCAATCTCTGGAATGTGCGGGCGGTTTCGGCATCCATGCCGGGGGTGATGGCGTCGAGGTATTCCACCACCGTCACCTTGGCGCCGAGCCGGGCATAGACGGAACCGAGTTCGAGCCCGATCACGCCCGCGCCGATGATGGCGAGCCGCGCCGGAACAGAGGCCAGATCGAGCGCGCCGGTCGAGGTGACGATGACCTTTTCATCGACCGTGACCCCGGTCAGCGCAGTCGGCTCGGACCCAGTGGCGATGACGATGGACTTTGTCTCATAGTGTGTCTCGCCGACCTGGACCTGACCGGGGGCCGGGATTGTCGCCCATCCCTTGATCCAGTCTATCTTGTTCTTCTTGAACAGAAATTCGATGCCGCCCGTGTTCTGGGCGATGACCTCGTCCTTGTAGGCGCGCATGCGGAGCCAGTCCACGGCGGGGGTGACGCCGATGCCCATTCGGGCGAAATTGTGCTGCGCCTCGTGCAGTTCGTGGGTCGCGTGCAGCAGCGCCTTGGAGGGGATGCAGCCGACGTTGAGGCAGGTCCCGCCGAGTGTGGGGCGGCCTTCGACCACGGCGGTCTTGAGCCCGAGCTGGGCAGCGCGGATGGCGCCGACATAGCCGCCCGGGCCGGCACCGATGAAGATCACGTCATGGGGCATCGGGGTCTCCTGAGGGCAGAACGGGGCTTCGGTATCACGTCGGTATTGCGTCGGTATCGCGTCGGTGCGGTTTTCGGGCGTTTTCAAATCAGCGCGGCGACCAGCATGATGGCGGTAGCCAGCCAGCCGATGCCCCAGACGACCGAGCGCCAGGGTGAGAGGCCGAAGATATAGGCTGGGACGTAGAGGATGCGCGCGGCGAGATAGGCCCAGGCGCAGGCGGTTGTGAGCCAGGTGGACTGGCCGGTAACATGGACCACGAGGGCCGCGATGGTGAAGAGGATGAGCCCTTCGAAATGGTTATTCATGGCCCGTTGGGCGCGACCAGCAATGCCGGAGAGCTGGCGCGGTGTGTCACGGGGGGACAGCGCATAGTCAATGTCGACCTGCCGGTTGGCGAGCGTCGAATAGAGGATGATCTGCCCCATCTGCATGAGCGCGGCGAGAACGAGAACGGTGAGTTCGGCGGTCATGGGGCGTTTCCCTTTGCGTATCGTGGGTTTCACCCACCCTACGGTAGCCTGGGCGCAACGTCACGTAGGGTGGGTGCAACCCACTGCGATCAGAGGTCCATGAGCAACCGCCTTGGGTCTTCGAGCGCCTCCTTGACGCGGACGAGGAAGGTGACCGCGCCCTTGCCGTCGACGATGCGGTGATCGTAGCTCAGCGCCAGATACATCATCGGGCGGATCACGATCTGGCCGCCAACAACAACGGGGCGGTCCTGGATCTTGTGCATTCCGAGGATGCCCGACTGTGGCGGGTTCAGGATCGGCGAGGACATGAGCGAGCCGTAGACCCCGCCGTTGGAGATGGTGAAGCTGCCGCCCTGCATGTCGGCCATGGCAAGCTTGCCGTCGCGGGCGCGCAGGCCGAGTTCGGCGATTTCCTTTTCGATCTCGGCAAAGCTCTTGCGGTCGGCGTCGCGGACGACCGGCACGACAAGGCCCGTGGGGGTGCCGACGGCCACGCCGAGATGGACGTAATTCTTGTAGACGACCTCATCGCCGTCGATCTCGGCATTGACCTCGGGCACTTCCTTGAGCGCATGGACGCAGGCGCGGGCGAAGAAGGACATGAAGCCAAGCTTGACCTTGTGCTTTTTCTCGAAGAGGTCCTTATGGTCGTTGCGCAGCGCCATGACCGCGCTCATGTCGGCCTCGTTGTAGGTCGTCAGCATCGCGGCGGTGTTCTGCGCCTCCTTGAGCCGGCGGGCGATGGTCTGGCGCAGGCGGGTCATCTTGACCCGCTCCTCGCGCGAGGCATCGGCGACGGGGGTGGGCCCGCGCGGGGTGACAGGCGCTGGGGCAGGGGCCGGCGCGGGTTTTGGTGCGGCGATGGCGGCCAGCACGTCTTCCTTCATGATGCGTCCGTCGCGGCCGGTGCCCGAAAGGCTTGCCGGGTCGATGCCCTGTTCGGCCATCAGGCGGGTGGCGGACGGGGCATTCTCGACATCGCGCGGCGTGGCGGCCGCGGCGGCGGGGGCTGCGGCGGGCGCCGGGGCTGGCGCGGCGTCGGGCGCGGGGTTTGCGGCCGCGGCGCCTTCGGCGATGGTGGCAAGGAGGGCCGCGACGCCGACCGTGGTGCCTTCGGGGGCGATGATTTCGGCAAGCCGGCCCGCGGCGGGGGCGGGCACCTCGACCGTGACCTTGTCGGTTTCGAGTTCGCAGAGCATCTCGTCGGCGGCGACGGCATCGCCCGGCTTCTTGAACCAGGTGGCCACAGTCGCCTCTGTCACGCTTTCGCCGAGCGTGGGGACGCGGACATCGATCGTCATGGGGTCAGTTCCCTTTCATCGTCAGCGCTTCGTTCACGAGCGCCTCTTGTTGTGCCTTGTGCTGGCTCATCAGCCCCGTCGCGGGCGAGGCCGAGGCCGCGCGCCCGGCGTAGAGGGGGCGTTTGTGTTGTGCGCCGATCCGGCCGAGC
>Ga0315902_10013905_pt1 | contig 10382 bp, 8 predicted proteins | sample LakEriMetagenome_9_FD_203523 | JGI IMG/M metagenome (GOLD analysis project Ga0315902, IMG submission 203523) | Freshwater fungal communities from buoy surface, Lake Erie, Ohio, United States - Buoy 12 MA117 | ecosystem: Environmental > Aquatic > Freshwater > Lake > Lake biofilm | place: USA...
CTGCTCCAAAGCATTCACCAGTGCCACCGTTGCGTCGATATCCGTCGTGTGCGTGGCAGTCATGCTCTGTACCGCAATCGGGTGAGCAGCTCCCACGTGAATGGAGCCGATTTTGACGGAGCGAGTTGGGTTGCGTTTGATGTCCATAGGTAAATCCTGGGAATGATGGCGAGAGACCATACTATACAGGATCGGCAATTTGCTCAAACCGGTTTAGAAGCCTTTTCTTCGGCCGCGCTACCGCGAAAATACTCGGGAAGTAACAGGAACGGGTCTAATGTGTCGCCTGAGCTCCATTTTCTCCAGCCCAATTCCGCCACGCTCGAAGCGTGGGGCGTCGATCGCCAGTCGTTGATCCACTCTACCGATTCAAACCATTTCTTAACGGTGTCTAACTTTTCTTCGCGTGCCAAGTATCGTTGAAGCCGCTCGCAACCTGGCCCAACAAATACCTGTTCGTTAGCGCAATCGGCTGACATCGCACTCTGAACAAGCCCTTCGATGTCGCTTAGGACTGTCCCTTCCTCTGCCCCTCGCGCAATTGTGTTGCCGGATATTGTTTTCACAAAGAGTTGACCACGATAGGCATCTAACAACATATGTGCCAATCGATAACCTTCAGTCGTCCGCCTAGTTTGATGCAGAATGCAATCCAACGTATCCAGCTCGACAGTTGGAATCGACAATGCATAAGCCATCGATTTGGCCGTCGCAATGCCGACACGAAGACCTGTAAAAGAGCCAGGACCGCTTAACACTGCGATGCACCCGAGATCGTTCGGATTCAATTTTTCAGAACGAAGTAGAAAGTCGATGGATGAAGCAAGCGATTGAGCCGAACCACGATCGGTCGGCAGGTCGATCGCCACCACCCCAGGATTCATTAGGTCTGCGTTTTGGGGTACGTCAGTCTTTTGGAGTAGGTTGTGTGCTTTCGCAATCGCGACCGATCCGTATTTGCCGCTTGTCTCGATCGCTAACAGGACCTTCACGATTCGCTTAGCATTTCGGCGAAGGTACGAACCAATGCGCCAGAGCCACCCGCATCACACCATGGCTTCGGAGAGTCCAGAAAGGCTGGGCCTGCAATGTCGATGTGCGTCCAAGGCGTCTTGTTAACAAACTCTTCCAAAAACTTAGCAGCCGTTATCGCCCCGCCCCAACGTCCTTCGCCGACATTCTTGATGTCTGCAACCTTTCCTGCAATTTGCTCCGAAAAGAACCCATGCATCGGCAGTGGCCAGACATACTCGCCAAAACGTTCGGCCGCCTGTTGAATTTCGGACTGCCATGCGGTGTTGTTGGTCATCAGGCCCGAGATGTCATTTCCGAGCGCCACACAGCATGCGCCGGTGAGTGTTGCAAAGTCTACGATCTTGGCAGGCGAGAAACCTAGAGCTACATCCAAGCAATCAGCGAGTACCAATCGACCTTCGGCATCCGTGTTGTGAATCTCAATCGTCTTTCCACTTCTCGCGGTGAGAACATCGCCTAGCTTGAACGCATCGCCTGACACGAGGTTCTCCACGAGACCGATGACAGCAACGAGATTGCAGGGTACTTGAAGCCTCGCTGCGGCTTGCATGATGCCCAACACAGTTGCAGCCCCAGCCATATCGCATTTCATGGTCAACATACCATCGGTTGGTTTTAGTGAGTAACCACCGCTGTCGAAGGTGACTCCTTTCCCGACCAGAGCTATCGGAGGCGTGGTCGAATCCCCCCCGCGATAATGCAGGATCACCAACCGTGGATCCTTGACCGAACCACGCGCCACTCCCAGCAATGAGCCACAACGCTCTGATTCTAGTTTTGCTTTATCCCAAACTTCGATTCCGAGTTTGTGCTGTTGAGCGACGATTTGTGCTTCATTGGCAAACGATTCTGGGTAAAGGTAGTTTGCAGGTAGGTTAACCAGTCGGCGAGCCAAGTTGACCGATTCGCCAATTGCAAATGCTCGTCGGATGTTCTCTTCTTCGATACCCACCCATTCGTAGACTTCCGGTTGAAATAGAGACTTTTCTTTTCGAAAGAGATCTTGGCCAACGCTACCGACCAAAGCGCCACAGATCGCAGCTCGCTGCTCAGCGGCGGAGCCACTAAAACCAACGAATCGAACACGTTCTAGGCGTCGATTCGCCACCGATTTCGCAGCGGTACCCGCCGCGTGAAAGGCAATGTTCGTATTCCAATCGGAAGAAACCCCGGTACCCACTAACACCAATTGCTTGGCAGGGATTCCTACCGGTGCGAGCAAGGTCGTCAGCTTATTGGCTTTGGTCGACACATCCCCCGACTCCAAAAGCTTGGTTAGCAAGCCAGAAAGAGAAGCGTCCAGTTCTCCAACATGGTTCGCATTCTTCCAGTCGTCAGGAACTCCCGCAACAAGACAGTCGCAAGGAAGTTGGGGCCAATTCGGCAACGAAGCAATACACTGCATGGAATTCAATTTCCGCGAGAAAACAAACACCACGACATTAAATCACGTTTACCACCGTCCCGCAAGCACGCCTCGCCTCTGACGCGTGCCACCCATCCACCTTGCGAAGCAAAAGAGATTTGGTACAATCCTGGGAAAGGAGAATCGTTTATGCCTCGACCATTACGTTCGGATGTCTATAGGCCACAAGAGATTGCAATCCTACATTGTGTCCAAAGATGCGTTCGTCGCGCATATCTCAGTGGAATTGATAGCGTTTCCGGAAAGGATTATTCCTACCGAAAAGAGTGGATTCGCCAGCGGATCGAAAAGCTAGCATCAGTTTTTAGTATAGATGTGCTTTCTTATGCAATTCTTTCCAATCACATGCATTTGGTGCTGCGAAGTCGGCCGGATGTCGTTGCTACTTGGTCGGATCGGCAAGTCGCACTTCGGTGGTTGCAGATTTTCCCTGGGAAAAGGATCGAGGAGCAGTTGGGGGATCCGACGACTACAGATGTCGAGGCATTGGCAAATAACCCGGAGCGAATGGCTGTCGTTCGGCTTCGATTGTCCGACATTTCTTGGTTTATGCGCGCTCTTTCTGAGCCAATCGCTCGATTGGCGAATCAGCAAGAGAAATGTACTGGCTGCTTTTGGGAAGGACGCTTTAAGGCACAGCGACTGCTGGATGAGGCTGCGTTATTGGCTTGTTGCATGTATGTGGATCTGAATCCAGTTCGTGCAGCCATGGCGGAATCGCCTGAGACTTCGACGTTTACCTCCGCTTATGATCGCATCAAGGCGGCGCAGGGCCAGACGATTGAGTCGGCGGCTGTTCCGATGCAGACAATCAATCGAGAAGAAGCGGCGAAGATACTAAAGAGCAGCACTCCTGAGGAGTTGGCGGACCGGCGCAAAGCCGCCAGGAGGCGACGAGGACCGCGAATTGCTCGCGACGGGTGGATGGCACCGCTTGAGCTAAATCCGAGGGTGACGGGGCCCGCGGTGAATAAGGATGGGGTGCGAGCGAGTGATAAAGGATTTTTAGATATGAGCCTGGAGGATTACGTGGCGCTTTTGTATTGGACAGGCAGCCAAGGACGAGCAGATAAGAATGGCAAGATCACTGCGGATTATGCACCGATCTTGGCCAAGCTAGGAATCGCCGAAGGGATGTGGTGCGATCTGGTTTGGAACTTCAAGAAGTACTTTGGCAAGAGCCGAGGACCAGGATCGCCGGATCGAATGCGAGAAGAAGCGATCTTGGGCGTGCGCAAGTTTCAGCCAGGACAAAAGATGGCTCGGAAGTGCTTTGTTTGATAAGCCTGATTCTATCTCACCCGGTTCATGATAAAAGCCTAGTTTCCTAAGCTCTCAATCTGGAGCTGGTTTCGAAGTCGATAGCTTGGCGCCAACAGTGTCGAAAACTCTCGAGCTTCTCAAACCCCATTTCGCTAATCGAAATGCAGTAGCCGTTTGAAGACATCCAAGACCATATTTGCATGAACGGGAAAAATTGATGGACGAAGCTTCCGCGAAATACTTGGTAGGACACGAAATTTCACCGATTTCAAAGCCAAAGTAGATAACCTGCGACAGCATTTGATTGTCAAACACAAAATCGTCCGAGTTCTCCTCCAATGGCAACTGCAAAAGCAAGTCCCGGGAGAAAGCTCGGTAACCCGTGTGAAATTCCGATAACTTCGATTGCATCAAAATGTTCTGAGCAAGCGTTAAGAATCGATTCGCGATGTACTTATAGATGGGCATTCCGCTCTGCATCGCGCGACCACCGAGAATCCGGCTAGCAATCACGCAATCGTAGATGCCGTTTCCGATCATTGGAACAATGGCGGGGACTAGCAACGGCGTGTACTGATAGTCGGGATGTACCATGACAATGATATCTGCACCTAGAGACAGTGCTGTCTTGTAGCAGGTTTTTTGGTTGCCACCATATCCTCGATTTTTGGGATGGATCACGACGTGCAGCCCCAGGTCTTTCGCGACGGTTACCGTGTTATCACGACTTGCATCGTCCACCAGTACGATTTCATCGACCAACGTTCGATCAATCTCCTCGCACGTTCTTTCCAATGTCTTAGCAGCGTTGTAAGCCGGCATAACAACCACAATACGCTTGTCGCGATACATGGGTCAATTACATCCTTCATTCTCGAATCGTTCAGACGCGAGCATTAACGTACCGCCCGCCCCTCTTTCACGGGCCAGCAACATCGGGATCAACCCAACGCTGCTCAGTGCAGAACCGGCAACCATATGAACAATCCTTTGCACCAAAGAAACGTGACAGTTCTTGCCTGTGACCATTTTGAAAAAAAGATTGTTCCGTCGCGAGCATGCGTTTAACGCACTTTGAACCCAGCCTATGAGGTCGTATTCCAATTCGCTGTAACGCGTTTCAAGGCAGCGAAACCCATGCTCTGACAGCACATGAACGAGCGACCGCTCTGTAAAGTGAAAAAGATGTCGCGGCAGGTCTAGCGCAAGCCATCGCGGTCCGAAAAACCTAGCCTGCAAGCTTCCCCAATCTGGAACTGCCAAAAATAGCTTCCCTCTTGGCGAAAGCAATTTTGAAACGCGTTCGATTTCCGTCACGGGTGAACGAAAATGCTCCAGCACGTGCCAAAGTGTGATACTATCGAACGGCGCGTGCTGTGATGCTTCTTCAACGGTCTCCATTACACTCAGTCCTTTCTCACGCGCCCAATCCGGGTGGGTCTCGACTCCCCAAACATCCCAACCTTGCGTCTTCGCTGTTTGCAGAAACGAGCCATCTCCGCAGCCAATATCGAGCAACTTTCCTCGGCCTTGACCTCGACAATACTTTTCAACAAATCGAATTCGGCGTCGGTCACACAACTTGGCCGTGAAACCATGCCTGCCACCGTAGTATTGTGAATGATAGTAATCCCCCAAATTCTCAGGGATTGGCCAAGTCTTTCCTAAACCGCAGTCGCTACACTTGTAAATGGAAAAGGTAGATAGCCCCTCTGCATCCACAACGTCGCTCCACAGCAATTGCATATTGCCTCGGCATACTGTGCAGAGAGTTTCCATTACTCGGTACTCCGGCGATCAGTCTGGATATCTGTTCGGCGATAAATCTCGGCATAACAAGCGAATTTATCAGCCTCATTTCCATGCGTAGAAATGAGCTCGACCGGCAGGGACTCTGCGATATTCGTGAGCTTGCCGCTTCGACTAACGACCAAGTAGTCGAATGGAACTTGATCCAACCGAAAATAGACGGGCAGTGTTTGTGCCAATAGTACCTTTCGATCATTAGCAAGAAAATCCAATAAGAACTGCGTATCTACAGCGACGACAGCATTCGCCGGAAGATTGCTCATCAATTCCTTGGCGAAGGATGGCGAGTTATAGTTGCCGTCTTTCCTATGTTGAAGATGCACTTTCAATGTAGTAAGCCCTGCCCCTGGGATCAATGAAACCAAAGCCAGTATAGCAACACCAACTCTTATTGCGTCGGCTTTTCGTACACTCCACTGTTCTGTTTCTTTATCAATCAGGAACTGAAGCATGGTACCGACACAGATGAACATGAGCGCAGCGCTATAAGACCAGTAACCATTGACTGGGTGGTGTGGGCCCACAAGAACACTCATCAGATAGACGGAACTAAGTCCCAATACTGCGATTGTAAAAATCGGACTTTGTCGCAACTTCGGAACCAAGAAGCATCCAGCAGTCATGATTATTGGAAAACTGTATTGCCAAGCTCCTAGGTGATGGAACATTCCATACTCATAGAAAGAATGGTACCACAACGATTTCCATGGCCATATCATTCTTACCAACAGCCCCTCGTCACCGCCGCCGAGAAACTGATTCTTGAACTGAACGGCGAATGCCTCGGGATGCATGGCAATGAGGGGAATCCAAAACGAGGTCACTAACAACGCACCCGTTGCAAGAATCATCGGATGCACGATACGCCCCTTCCCTTCTGACTTCCACATCGCCCACGCGGCTAATTGGATCGCGTAGACGAGAGCGAATGGGTGTGTCATCCCACCTGCACCGATCGCAACGCTAGCAAGCCAAAGCCATCGCGTATTGCTCGAAGCGCTCCAGCGAAACATGCAAACGATCGATAGCAGACCAAACATGGTACACAAAAGATCTGGACGAGCGCTCATCGCTGGAAAGTAGAACCAACGCGAAAACAGAAACAATCCTGCTCCCCAGAATGCCGCCCAATCGGAACCACCAGCTTTTCGTTGCAGATAGTAAACAAGCAACACGGACAGCAGGCCAGCGAACATCGACGACAATCTAGCAGTCCCGTAACAGACGGGAAGTACCAAGTAAAAGATCGATTGATAATAGAAATAGAGAGGCGGCTCGCAGTAGAGTCCTTTGTCTGCATGGAAAAACACCGACTCCGCGTTTTGTGCAGGCGCATGGGGCAAACGCGGAATTCCGTTTTGAAGAATGGTCAATCCCGGTACCGCGTAGCAATCCTCGTCTTGCCCTCCTGGCTGCATATAAGCGACCGGAAGCCTCAAAAGCAAGAACGCAGCTAGGAAGCAAACAAAAAGGACTTTGGGGTACAAACTACGATGTTGATATTTTGAGAAAGTAACCTTGTGGCTGGCCATATGCTATTTGCCTTCCGAAGCCCATTTTTTCATCATAGCAATGTTCTTTTCTACTTCTGGATTGCCTTTACCCAAGTACTCCTTCATGTCGCTGTCGTACATCGCATCTGACTCAGGTCCTTTATCCTGTGTATCAACCATCCATTGATCCAATTTAGCTCGCATCGATTCCAGGATTGATTTGTGACTGGGAAGCGATGCAAGGTTATTCACCTGCCATGGATCTTCCGTCCACGCATACAATTCCTCTGGTGCACGCGTCGGGCTGAACATCAGCTTTTCAGCAAGAGGATCGAGCTTGCCACTTTCATGCAACGATCGCAAAGTCTTCACAATCGATTTACCATCTTTGTAAGCATTAGGCTGTAGATGTGGGCGTTGTGGATAGAAATTTCGAATGTAGAGAAAGCGATCTGTTCTTACACTTCGCAAGCGCTCGACCGTTTCATCACATCGATCTCGTGCCGCGAAAACAGCTTCTCTGGGCTGATAGGAAGAATCGAGCACATTGCTCGATTGCATCGACGCAGGTATCGACACACCGGCTGCGGCTAAGGATATTGCTGCGAGATCGATGTGCTCGACTAGATCTTTTCGAATCTGCCCCTTTGCAATCCCAGGACCGCGTACTACCAACGGAACATGCGTACCTTCGTTATACAAAAATTGCTTGCCGCGTGCGTGGCTGATGCCATGGTCTGTCATAAAGATCACCAGCGTGTTTTCCAAGAGCCCTTCTCGCGTCAACCTCGCAATGACACTGCCAACATGTTTGTCTGTAAACCGGACTGAATCCAGATACGCAGCCCAATCTCTCAAAAGCACTTCATCGCGAGGATAGTACGGAGGCAACGAAACACTCGCAGGATCGGTGGAATTGCCCAATTCTGCCTTCGCTCGCTCTAGAAGCTTTATAGCAGTCGCGTCCGTCCCGCCTCGAAGCTTACCACCGGCTAACTGTACCTGCATAAAGAATGGTTGGTCCGCTCGCTTGCCAGACCAATCGTTTGCATCGTACATCTTTGCGTCCCATTCAAAGTTGTAGTCCGTCTTTCCCATGGCTGCGTCACGTCCTTTTTTGCCACGACGATCGGATTCCTCTAGACCACTACCAATGCAAGTGTAATAGCCTGCTCGTTTCAAGAGTTCGGGGACAGGAACAATACCATCGGGTAGCTGGATCTTGAGTGGCCCACGCCCACTTCGATGATGATGCGATCCAATGCTGGTCTGGTACATACCTGTAATCAACGCGGACCTGCATGGAGAACAAACAGGTGCCGTGACAAATGCATTGGTAAAGCGAGTCCCCTCCATGGCCAGTTGATCGACATGGGGCGTCTCAATGAGCCTCTCACCGTAACAAGAAAAGTTGGCGGACATATCGTCCACAATGAACCATAAGATATTGGGGCGGGCTCCTATTGCTTCACCAGCAACACCCGTCGAAGACGGCGTAACAAGTGATGTCACTATGGACAAGCAGAGCAAAATTAGGAACGACAATCGTGTAACAAATCTATGATTCATAATGACATTCATCATTCTACGGAAGAGACGGAGAGGGAGCGTCCTAGTATAACAGGATGAACGACGGTCGAGAGGCATGGAACAGGAAGACAATAATCGTCGAGCCGTCATGACGAAGCAAAAGCGACGGAAGGCCGATGGACTCACCTCATCCATCGTTCCATGAAAAAAGGACGGGGTTGTTTCCCGTCCTTTTCGATGTTGGTTGAACAGTTTTCGAACTGTCTGGGTCTAAGCGACTCTTCGCTCCGCGTGTTCCCGCTTCTTTTCTTCCATGCTAGAAACGTCGATGATGTTCTTGGCTAGTCCTACAAAGCGTAGAAATCGAATCACAGCGTACGTGGCGTCAAACTCCCACCACTTGTGTCCGTGTTGGGCCAATCGTGGATGAGCGTGGTGATTGTTATGCCATCCCTCGCCGTAAGCGATGATGGCAACCCACCAATTGTTGCGGCTATCATCTTTGGTCTCGTAGTTCTTGTACCCGAATATATGGGACGCAGAGTTCACAAACCAAGTGGTATGGAGTACGGCAACCATCCGAACACAAACCACCCACACGAGCCAGGACAGAGCGAGTTCGGTTCCGCCAATCAAATAACCTGTGCCAGTGATCAACGAACCAAACGCAATATGGATTGGCAAGAACCATCGTTCGAGCATGACCAAGAATGGTTGCTTCAAAAGATCAGGTACCCATTTCTGTGCATATCCCTTGGGATCGCCATTGTCGGTTGTAAAGGCCAACCAAAACATGTGAGCCCACCAGGGACCTTCATGCGGCGAATGCGGATCTCCTGGCTGGTCACTGTACGCATGGTGTTTGCGATGGTTGGCCGTCCAACTGATCGGTCCACCTTCACCAGCAAACGTGCCAAGCAAAGATAGAAAGTTCTGAAGCCAATTTGGAACCACAAGACCGGTATGGGTCAACAATCGATGGAACCCAAGGCAAATACCTAGACTGCCCGTGACCCAGTGCATGAACAGAGCCAGTCCAAGTCCCGACCAAGTGAATGTCCACGGAGCGAACAGGGCTCCCAGGTGCAAAGCGATCAGCCATGTTCCTGCAGCCCACTGCACATGGTAAACCTCGGGCACAGGAGACTGCTTTCCGCCTCCCTTCGGCTTTTGCGCAAAAGAGGTCATCTCTTCCATTTTCGGCTGAACCGTTGGAGCCGCCGTCTGTGGATGGTGGTTCTTCATGGTAGAACCTGGTTCTTTTGCTTGATTTGAGCCGATCATTTCGGCGATCCTTTACGTTGGAGAGTCTAAGAATCTGAGCATCGTTCGGACGAAGCTCGAATCGGTTTGTCTGAGAATAATAACGTTCGAAATGGGGAATGTATGTCCCGGCCTGGTTTCCACTGTGTCAAAGATGTGTAAAACCTCGGGAGCCAAGTGTTACGAAAGACGTCGAATGTAATGATTGTCTCCTAGACTCAACGCATGCCGCACATAGCCCCATCGATGCATCAATCGCTCGCTCAGCCGATCCGAATAGGCTTGGCAAACGATAGCATTAGATTTTTTATGCCGAGCGATTTGTTCTAGAATCTGAACTCCCAGCAGCATGGTTCGGTAGTTGGTCTGCTCTCCACTCGTCATGTAGTTGACCGCCATAAATCCAGGCGTTCGCCATGGGAACGAATAGAAAAATCGGCACTCCCCATTGGATGCGGAACGACGTGTCTCATCTTTTGCCACGTCCCATTGGCTCGCCCATCGAGGGAACCATCGCGTTTGATGCGAAACACTCCCATCGAGGAAGATAGACAATTGGGCAA
>Ga0315902_10013906_pt1 | contig 10382 bp, 9 predicted proteins | sample LakEriMetagenome_9_FD_203523 | JGI IMG/M metagenome (GOLD analysis project Ga0315902, IMG submission 203523) | Freshwater fungal communities from buoy surface, Lake Erie, Ohio, United States - Buoy 12 MA117 | ecosystem: Environmental > Aquatic > Freshwater > Lake > Lake biofilm | place: USA...
TTTGTTACGATTCCCAAAAAAATGAAACCATCCAAGTTCCAGCTGTATTAAAAGTTGGACTGAACCAAATACAAGAAAAAAATGATTAAAAAAAGTGCATTGTTCGCATTCTTATGCGCGACGTCGTGGTGCATGGCGCAAATTCCTGAGGTAAAAAAATCAAAGTGTTATGAGCAAGGATTGAATGGCTTAGGGGCCAAAGAATACCGCTGCGGTGAAACGCCTGGTGTGGTAGATTGCAACGATAAATTGACTTACGACCAGGACCAAGAACTGGTTTTAAGTGGAAGCTTTGGGATGCCTTTCAATGGCACGTGTGAATCGTGTTTTTGGAGTGGAATGGTGGAAAGACGGGTCACTTTTAAAGACGGAAAGGAAGACGGTCCTGATACTACCTTCTACGAGTCAGGTTGCATACAAGTCATTCGAAACCATAAAATAGGAATCGAAGAAGGCGTTTGGACGTTTTACTACGATAGCACCAATTACGTAGCTTGGGAAATTGGTTTCAGTGGCGGTAAAAAGAATGGAATGCATTTATACCTTGCACCTGACGGCGATTCAACTCGTTTGGAAAATTACAAGGACGATTTACTTCATGGGGTAAAACGAACATATTACCCAGAGAACATGGTTGAACGAGAGGTTTATTACCTCAACGGATTGATGGATGGATCGTTCAAATCATTTAACCGGGAAGGAATACTCCTGCAGGAATTGAATTTCAAAGAAGGGAAGAAAAACGGTGAATTGAAATATTATTTTGACGATGGAAAGGAACAAATCATAGAACATTGGGCGATGGACGTCAAGGAAGGTGAGTTCAAAGGGCTTTTTCAAGATGGGAAGGTTCATTTTCAGGAGTTTTACCGAAAAGGGATTCCCGAAGGTTGGTTTAAAGAGAATTATCCTAATGGCCAAACAGCTCGCAAAGTGTTTTACAAAAAAGGAAAGTTGTTGGAGGAAACAAAATATGACGAAGACGGGGTGGAAACCTATTCCTTTAGCGCTGACCCCAAAGCGAAAGTACAAGAGGACGATGATGTACTAACTGAGGGCAAGGAGAAAAAGAAGAAGAAAAAGGATAAAAAAGAAAAGAAGAAGGAGCAACTCATCAATGCAGAGTAAAAAGTGGGATGTTGCCGTGATTGGTGGAGGGGCTGCAGGATTTTTTGCAGCTATTTCCGTTAAACAGTCCAATCCGGAAGCTTCTGTAATTCTTCTTGAAAAATCCAATAAATTCTTAGCCAAGGTTAAAATTTCTGGTGGAGGAAGGTGCAATGTCACTAATGCCTGCACAGACCCAAAACTATTGGCAACGCATTACCCTAGAGGTGAACACTTTTTGAAAAAGGCGTTTGGTAAATTCGGAAGCAAGGAAACCATGCAGTGGTTTGAGGACCATGGGGTTACACTCAAGACTTACCCGGATGGTTGCGTTTTCCCCTTTTCCAATGATTCACAAACGGTCATTGATTGTTTTTTGCATCAGACTGAAAAACACCAGATTCAACTTGAACTTAAATCTCCAGTAAAGGCACTTCACCCTCATGGTAAGGGATTTTCCCTTGAACTGAATGATGAGGTTATTCAAGCAAGAAAAGTGATTTTAGCAACGGGCGGTCAACCCAAAAAGTCTGGCCTTGATTGGATTTCTGCATTGGGAATAAAAACGATTGATCCCGTTCCATCATTGTTCACCTTCAACTTACCTGAAAATCCGATTAACGCGCTTATGGGAATAGTAGTGGAACAAACGGAAGTGCGGATGGAAGGAACGAAGCTACGTGCGCAAGGTCCACTGCTCATTACGCACTGGGGAATTAGTGGTCCTGCTGTCTTGCAACTATCTGCTTGGGGTGCACGAGAGATAGCAGTAAGAAATTACCACTTTACCGTTTATGTAAATTGGTTGCAAGCAAAGGAAATTGAGGTAAATGAACGCTTGTTAAAAACCCAGGAGCAATATGCAAAAAAACATCTGAAAAACGCATGCCCTTTTGATATCCCCATTCGTTTGTGGCAGCATTTACTCAAAAAAGCAGGAATGGCGGATGAATGTACCTGGCAAAATTGTTCGGAACGCCTTAGGAACAAATTGGTGCAGGTCTTGGTCAATGACCGGTATGAAGTTTCGGGTAAAACAACCTATAAGGAGGAGTTTGTTACAGCTGGAGGTGTGTGTTTGACGGAAGTTAATCACCGCACCATGGAAAGTAAAAAGATCCCCGGATTGTACGTCACAGGTGAATTGTTGGATGTGGACGGCATCACGGGTGGGTTCAATTTTCAAGCGGCATGGACAACAGCATATTTAGCCGGAAGGAGTGCCGCCGAATTGGAACGTTAGGCGTGTTTTAACACAAATCGTAAAATGTCCGTGGTGCTTACGATTCCACAAAGGTTTCCCTGATTCGTAACTGGCAGTGCGTGAAATGTTCCATCTGAAAAAAGGCCGATGCATTCCCGTATACTCGAGGTATGCTCAATACTGATGGGTTGAAGGCTCATTATTCCGCTCACTTTGCCTTGTTGATAGACAGGTTCTTGGTCGTCAAGTCCAGCGAGATGAACGGCCCTCATGAAATCGACTAGACTCACCATGCCAACCAGTTTACCATCCTTTACGACCGGTATGTGGTGATGGAAAGCTGTTTTCTCATAAATGTGTTTTATATCGACTAAGGGTTGATCCGGGTGAACAGTATCAACAGGAAAAGACATAATACTCGAAACCTTGTTTTCCAGTTCTTTCATGAAGTATGCATTGTATTGAAGAATAGTGGCGCTTTGTGGATTTCATCGTTCCAGCCATGTCAAAAGTAGTACTTTTTCACTAAAATTTTAATCCATGAAAGCAAGAAGAATGATTGAACTGGTGTCCTTATCCACCACCCTTTACACCCTTTCCAAAGAGACTAAACTATTGGAAAAACTGAACGAATACGCCGCTGATACGAAAAACCGGGTAAATGCCTTCGTTAAAAATAAAATGAAAAATGAACAAGGCGAAGAGTTGGAATTTACCGACAAAGTGCAGGCAAAATTCAACGAAACCAAATTGGAGATTGAAAAGAAAATTGACACAGCGTTACATGGTTTTTACACCAAGGTTAATGTGGTTCATCGTGACGAAATCAACCAGTTAAACGAAGAAATGGCGAAGTTACAAGCTGAGCTCATCAACCTCAAAGGAAAAGAAACATTGGTAGCGGCTGAAAAGAAGAAACGATCTTAATGCAAGTATCCGTTTTATCTGGGATTCGCTCCAAGTACAAGGCCTTTGTTCGCTATAATCAAATACTGAGGGTATTGGTTCGCTATGGTTTTGAGGAAATGGTTTCCTACATGATTAGCACCGGTCGGTATCGTTTTGTGCGTTGGCTGATTCCCCAAACCACCCGACGAAACGCGCAAAAGTTTTCCAAATGGGAGAAAATGCGCTTGGTATGCGAGGAACTTGGACCCACCTTTGTGAAATTTGGTCAAATCCTTTCCAATAGATCCGATTTGCTGCCGGAAGAATTGATTCACCAACTGGAAAAACTACAAGACGATGTTCCTTCCATGCCTATTGAAACCGCTATTGAACGTGTTGAAACGGAATTGAAAGGTTCGATTAGCGATTTGTTTGCAGAATTTGAAACCCAGGCCTTTGCTTCTGCCAGTATTGCTCAAGTGCATCGCGTCCGCACCCACCAAGGAAAAAGGCTGGTACTTAAAATTCAGCGTCCGGGTATCCAACGCGTCATTAAGCAAGACATTCGGGTGATGTATTCGCTGGCGGCAATTTTTGAAAAACGGATTCCCTACCTCAAAAGTTTTGATCCGCATGGCTTGGTGAAGAACTTTGAGGATAGCATAACCAAAGAGTTGGATTTCATTCATGAATCGGTGAATGTGTTGCGCTTTTCAAGGCAAATTGAAGAGGATCGGACCGATGACACCACACGAACCATGTCCATTGTGAAGGAATTCACCACCCAAAGGGTATTGGCTTTGGAATATATGGAAGGGATCAAAATATCGGATATCGGTCAATTAAAGGCCAAAGGATTTGACCGCAAACAATTGGCAGAAAAGCTAACAAGGTCATTCATTAAACAGGTTTTCGTTTATGGTTTTTTCCATGCGGATCCCCATCCTGGGAACATATTGGTCATGCCCGATGGAAAGATTTGTTTTTTAGATTTTGGCATGATGGGCAGCATCATGAAACGAGACATCGAATTATTGGGAAAACTGTTTGTTGCTGTCCACAACAAAGAGGTCCGAGAAATCATCAAATCACTTCAGTTGATGTCTAATGTTTCGATGATACGGGACCTCCATGCCTTGGAGTTGGCCATTCACGATTTTGTCCATAGTTATAGCCTTTCTACGTATCATGAACATGAAATGAGTACGATACTCATGGAGTTGAAAGATGTCATTGTTGAACATGGCCTAAAAGTTCCAGCGCATTTTTTTCTACTGGCGCGATCTATGGTGACAATAGAAGGTGTCATTCATCATTTAGATCCATCCCTCGACGTGATGGCACTTGCGCGACCATACCTCGTTCAAGCCATCAGCCGTGACCTAAATCCGTTGAAGTTGATACAAAAGATGTTCAGTGGACTCTATGATTTTGGATTTTACATGGAAGAGTTTCCGGTTGATTTGAAAAATGCCATTCGCAAAATAAACCATGGAAAGGTCATGGTAGATCTTACCCATCAAGGAATTGATCCAATGGTGCATACCATTAACCGCGTGAACAAACAACTGATAATGGCGCTCATTTTTACAGCACTCACCATTGGTTCTGTATTGTTTATCATCCATGATGTTCGGCCTCATTGGGGCGAAGTTTCTTTTTTCGGTATCGTCGGTTTAGTGTTGTCCGTTTACCTTGGAATGCGCATGCTCAGTGACGTTCGGAAAGGCGATCATGACGATTGGAAAGGCTGGGATAACAACAACCAATGAAAAAGCATCAATATTGTCCAACTGTCCTTCCTTTGAATTCTTTCAGTTGTTTTTTGTACGCTTTTTTACTGTAACCACCGTTATCAGGGTCCAAACAGTCTTGAGTGTACCAATCGACAGGCTCTGTGAAGTGCAGGTAGTCTTTCAATTTCTTTTGTATTTCGGCTGCATCAAATGCCACTAATTCATTTGAATATCCAGTATTATCAAGACCGTTTACATCGTAATAAATCCAATGATTTGAAGAAAGTTCATTGGCCAAGGATTCTGGAATGATGTTTTCCATAGCGTAGCTAAAATAATCCATGCTTTTCTGATTTTTTTTCAACTTCACAAGTTCGTAGTAGTAGCTTATCAAGTAAAGTGTATCCGTTCCTGTATCTGTAACACCTAGGATAGAATCTGTTTTATGTGGTTTAATCTCAAAACCCCTTGATGGATCACCGTAATCGAGGTGAGGAACAACCGCCCAAATGTACTCCGCCTCTCCGCCATGTTTTTTATAGAGGTGGTTATAGAACGCTTGGCAATTTGCTGTTTCAGCTTCCTGAAGTTTTGCTTGAGCCTCGTTCTCCTTTTTAGCCTTTGCTACAAGTTTTTTTAGCTGAGCAGCAGCTTTTTTGTTTTTCGGTTTGAGTTCTTCCCAAGTAACCGAAGCGGTAGGACTCGACATGTCGAACGAGTACTGGTACCCTCCATTTTTAGTTAACCGTGCTACTAAATTGTTGGAATCACTGCTAATTCGTTGGCATTCTTCAAGGCTTAATTGCCCGTTCTTGTGAATGTTTTGGTCCGCGGATATTTCGATGTTCGTATAATCCCATGAATGCCAAGGGTAATAAATAGACACATCTCCGTTATCTTTTGAGTGAACGACCAACACCTCCCATTCCTTAGCTCCGACATCACGGTAATTGAATAAACCGTAAGCACCGTTAACATACAGTTGAAAGGAGTCTTTACTTCTTGCCAATTGAATTTTTTTTCCACCCGTAAGTAAAATAGCGTCTGTTGAAAAAGCGATCGTATCGGCATTTCCTTCCTCATTAACAGCGGATATGTATGTCCGGTTTTTTAAAAAATCGGGTGTGGTAAGGGCTATTGATTGACCCATGGTTTGTGGTTCCGTAAATAGCACTTTTGTGCATGAAGAAAGAAGTAAAGTAGCGATGGAGAAGTAAAAAAATAGTCTCATAGTGAAAAAAAATAATAAAGATTAAGGTGTTTTTTTAAGTTGAAAAAAGCTGGAATATTCTTGGCCTGTCTCTTTAATTTTCAACAGGTAGAAATAAGTTCCTTCGGAAAAGTTAGAACCAAACCAATCGTTTTGGTAATTCACCGTTTGATAGACGATATTTCCCCAACGGTTGAGGATGTACAATTCATTCTCGGGATAAAAATCGAGGTAATCAAAAGCTAATGCGTCGTTCACGCCATCGCCGTTGGGGGTAATGATATTGATATTCTGAATTTGGGCAGGAACAATTTCTAAATTTTGACAGATCGTATCGGCACAACCAAAGTTGTCAGTTACCGCCAAACACACAGGTATGGTTCCAGGAACATTTATGGTGCCTGTGACGTTTGTACCCTGAAATAGAAGGCTATCGGAAAAATACCAATTCCAGTTTGTTAAGATTGTGGCCGCACTGGACGATTGATCTTGCAGGGTGAAGGGTGTTTCGACCACAGTCGGATTGCTTATGATGCTGAAATTGGCAACCGGGTTGGGTACGAGGTAAACAACCAATTCCGAGGTGTCCGAAATACATTCTCCTAGGGTGGTAAAGTGGTTATAATTCACGATGACTACGCTGTCGGAATTGTTAGCTATTGTTTGGGTAAATCCATCTTGTCCGGAAATGCCCTGCCCGAAGTAAGAAACGGAACCGCCCGGTAAACAACTGTTAAGTTGCACTGCGATAACATTACCGTTGCACACAATCGAGTCATAGAGAGGTAAGGCCTGCGCTGCTGGTAAAATGGGTTTCGTTTTGAATGGAATGTTTTGCACCACGCTTCCACATGCATCCGTAATAACTGGTGGTGGAATGCTCAGACTCGTATAGGTCTCGTCGCAATAAATCGGACAATTGGGATTGGTTAGGGTAAAAATATGGTTGGTTGCCCCTGAATTACAGCCTGAATTTGTTCCGTCTACTGCGACTTCTCCTGTCCACGGGTGCGTAAAGGTGTAGGGGGGCACGCCATAGCGAGCATATCCGGTAGCATTGAATGTACATTCGTTTGCACAAATCGGTGTTTGAGACACATACCATTCGGACCCATACGCTTCGGGGGTTCGCCCATACATCACCACACGAAAAGGCCATTGCGTAAGTGCTTGATCGTAACGGATTTGAGTCGTGTTACAGCCAGGGCCAAAGGCATTTCTACCGAGGTGAAAACGCACATAAACAGACGTGTCCGTGCATAATTTCGGAAAACAACAACTGAGTGGGCTGAGGAGGTTAAAACTGTCTAAATAGGCCGTTCCTGCAATATTGGCGTTGGCTCCAGTAACAGTAAAATAGGTCGAGTTTCCACAATCGGTACTGAAATACATGGATCCCATACTCATCGTCGCACCTGTAAAAGGATCCGCATAAAAACTTCCACCGACAATAAGGTTGGTCAAGGAAATTCCTCCGGGAATGGTTACGAGTAAACTGTCGGCATTGAAGCTGGGAATAAAACAAGACGGCATATTTCCACCGTTCCAAACACTTGGAGGGCCTGCCACAAGCGGGTCAATGACGATAGGATAAACCCGAGCAGGGTCGTTGACCCATGACGCATCCACCTGCAGACGTAAAAGCGTTTGATTGCCGTTCTGAATAAGCGTGAAGTATCCCATTTGTGATGCTCCTTCAGCATCGTAACAAAAGGGTGCACCAACCGCGCCTATGACCTTGCCCGATTTCCTGTTTTTAAGAAGTAATTCGGTGCTACGACCGAACTTATCTTTGAGCATTTCATTGGGAATGGCGTCCACGTTTTCTGGTAAAATCAATAGCTCATCGGCGAAAAAACCAGCAGGACTCGCCTGGTATCCTTCATGAATAACGTAGGAATATTTTACGGAGCCTTCTAGGAAATAAATTTGCTTGTCTACACCCGGTATCAAATCGTATTGTTCCATACCGGTGGAATCTATCAAGAAGTCCCAATCACCTGAAACATGACCGTTTATTGCAAGCGTACTACCTAACCCGAATTGTTCGGTGCTGTTTGCATTGATGTAAAAACGACCATCAGGATGCAATTCTGTAGGACATGGTTGGTTTGGAGCAGTCCATTTTCCTTGACCTGAAGGGGATAAATAGGGCGAAATGCGTTCTAACCTGCCATCCTTGTCATAGTGAATGGGTTTTGCACTGAAAACACGTTTTATATCTCCCTTGGAATTTGCAAACGTAGCCGAATTTAACGTTCTGTCGCGAACATCTTCCACAAGCCCCTCAATGGTTTCCTCTGATTCTTCGGGACTTGACGCAGCGGTGCTTAGTTTTACTTGTGGCGAAAGTAGCGAGGGGTATTTTTTCTGCTGCCCAAAAAGGACTATTGGGAATAGAAAGGCTATACAAAACGCTTTTTTCATGTATCAAAATACACCACTAATTTACTTCAAAATTCCGAAAAAAAGGAGGAAAACACAGCGTTATTTATAAATAGGTTGTGGATTCGCATAATTAAAATCTTGAAACATTCGATTTCAACTTTTGACAGTGGTGTGAAGATGGCCTCATAATGTTACTTGATTTCAATTTTTTAGCTAATTTTAGATAGAAAAATGCATAGTATGCAACTAGATAAGATTTATTCCTTTTTAATCACGATACTCCTCATTTCCAGTTGTGCGGTCTCAAATGTTAACCAGGAAATTCAGGAGGATACTGAAAAATCAGGGGATGTGCAATCTTCTGAAGAAGGTGAAGAAAAAGACAATTCGTTTGACCGTATCGAATACCATTTTCAAGATGCATCCGTCCCTCCTCAATACCATCGCAGTTATTCTTACATCCTTACTTCCAGTACATTTCGGTATGTCGTAGATTCATACGGTGACATTATTTCCGACACCACTGTTTCCATTCCTGACGGGAAATGGGAAAAAGTTCAAGGCATGTTTTCAAAGGCGATTTCATATAAAAAGCAAAAGGAGAGCCAGCCTGGTTGTACAGGAGGACATGGAGAGTCTATTACCACTTGGAGGGAAGGCGTACGCATTTTCCAAGGTTCCAATTATTACTGCGGCGGAAATACCGAGGGAAATTTGGGAGGGGATATTGACGGTTTTGTTGAAACGCTAATTCAAGGGATCAATGGAGGAGTTCTTCTTCCACGTTGACGGTTAAATCAGTACATAAGGAATCAATATTGGCCCTTTTTCATTTGTGAATTCTATCAGGTAATGTCCTCGTTGAAAACCGCTTAAGTCAATTTTGTCGTCTATTTCGGCATGATCAAATAAGGCTAAAACAGCACCCTGTGCATTCAAGATTCTAACCTGCTTCCAAGAAGCATCCGATGTGACATCTATCATTCCATTTCCTGGATTTGGAAAAACATGAATGGTTTGTTTGGTTAATTGTGGGGTGCCAACAGGGCCTTCCATTTTGTAGAGCACATGACCACAAATGGTATTGGCAGAACAATCGTATTCACTCAAGTGCAGTTCCACAACACCGCTGAAATCTGCAGTCCAAATAATCCTGCTTTGCAACTCGTTGTTTGACAAGTCATCGTTGTATGCCAGTACGGTGTCACCGTTATGCCATAAAGTCAACTGCGAGTCGTATGCAATATTGGAACCGTCTTGTTGAGAGGTTGAAAACACGTATATCGTGCCCTCCGTTACTTGAAAAGTAGAGAATTCTCCGGCAAATGAACACGAGTCCAAAAGTTGCCAATTGTTTGACGGTGAGAGGGTATCTGTGGGAAAATGGGTGGAGACTGCACAACCTTGCGCAAATGGTCTAAAGGAATAACCAACAAAACATAAAACGCAAAGCAAATGAAGAATAAGGGTAGTGTATTTCAAGGGAGTAAGATGTTTCATAAAGTAAAATTAAGGAGCAACCGAATGTAAAATACATTTTGTTGTTCAGGTTACAAACGAATTACGGTTAATTTCACTCATTGGTTTCAATCTCCCATAAAATAATGGTTTTGTCGTCGCTGCAGCTAGCAAAAATTAGGTTATTTAATCTGAGTAAGCGGTTCACAGAGTGTTTATGCCCTCCTGTTTTTAAATCTATTTTTTGCACAAATTTAAGAGAATCATCCTGCCAAAGTTTAATGGATTTGTCTCGGCTGGCTGAAACGATGAATTCATTTTGTTGTCCAACTGAAATCAGGTCATATAGAACAAAGTGATGGGCCGGAACCCTTTGAACGCGTTCGGGTTC
>Ga0315902_10013910_pt1 | contig 10380 bp, 9 predicted proteins | sample LakEriMetagenome_9_FD_203523 | JGI IMG/M metagenome (GOLD analysis project Ga0315902, IMG submission 203523) | Freshwater fungal communities from buoy surface, Lake Erie, Ohio, United States - Buoy 12 MA117 | ecosystem: Environmental > Aquatic > Freshwater > Lake > Lake biofilm | place: USA...
GACTTGGGAATGCAATCGTTTTAAAGTGCGATAATACCCGTTTATCAACTAAGCAAACCTGATTTAATTGTATTGAAGTAACTTTGCCTGCGATTATCCGTCTTTAGTCAGGTTAAACCTTAATTCACTTATGAAGCCTCTACAGATCGCAATGCTTACCGATTTTTCACCTTTATCGGAGGTAGCTCTGCAATTCGGCGCCCGCATGTCACAGAACATTGACGCGGAATACACGATTCTTAATGTAGTTCGTCTGGATGGATTGCCAAAAAGCAACATCCGGATGAAAACTATTGAAAAGTCCATTCATGAAATCGCGCAGTTGGAGGGAGAACAGCTGGTTGAAAAAATCAGAAAAGTTGCTAAACCCGGCACTAAGATTCATTTCAAAGCTTTAAAAGGACACACCGTCGGAGATGCGATTCACAGGTACACAGTTAAGCATAAAGTAGACCTGGTTGTTTTGGGGAGTCAGGGCGCGAGTTCTTTAAAAAAGTTAAGACTGGGTGGCACTGCGGTTTCAGTAATTGAAATGAGTAAGGCACCTGTTCTGGCTGTTCCCAAATTTGCAGGTGTGTGGAGTTTTAAAAATGTGGTTTATGCCTCCGATCTCACCAATGTGGAGCGGGAACTTGAGACCATCATTCCTTTTGCAAAACAGTTCAACTCCAGAATCCGTATGGTTCATGTTGTGCCTGCTGTTGACAAAAGGATGGAATTAAGGCGGCAGTGGGTGGAGCGTAAAATTCAGGAAGCAAAATATCCGGAAATCACATTCGATTTGTTAATTGATGACAATATTCCGGAAGCCATCGATAAGTTTATTCGTGAGCAAAAGGTTGATGTTCTTACAACCTTCACCCATGAGCTGAGCCTGTATGACAAACTATTCGGGCTTAGTGTTACACGCACCATCGCTTATCAGGGCAACATTCCGTTGCTTGCCTTCAAGCGCAGTGGCAAGAAAAAATAGTATTATCAGAATTCAGCATTTCCCGGAAAACGCGGGAAAGGAATTACATCACGGATGTTGGTCATTCCGGTTACGAACTGAATCAGTCGTTCAAAACCAAGGCCAAATCCACTATGAGGTGCTGAACCAAACTTCCTTAGTTCAAGATACCACCACAACTCCTTAGCCGGCATATTCAATTCTTCAACACGGCGCTGTAGTCTGTCAAGCCTTTCTTCCCGCTGCGACCCGCCAATAATTTCACCGATACCGGGGAACAAAACATCCATGGCTGCCACAGTTTTTCCGTCTTCATTCTGACGCATGTAAAATGACTTGATGGCGGCAGGATAATTATAAAGGATAACAGGCTTTTTGAAATGTTTCTCAACCAGGTAACGCTCATGCTCGGACTGGAGATCAGCGCCCCACTCGTCTATCAGATACTGAAATTTCTTTTTCTTGTTGGGCGTTGATTGACGAAGCACTTCAATCGCCTCAGTATAAGACAATCGCTGAAAATCATTTTCAGTTACAAACTTCAGGCGATCAATCAATCCTAATTCGCTACGCTGGTCCTGAGGTTTGGATGCTTCTTCTTCAGCCGCACGCTTATGGAGAAACTCAAGATCTTCCTGACAATTTTCCAGTGCGTATTTACACAGATACTGCAGGAAATCCTGAGCGAGTTTCATGTTGTCATTCAGGTCATAAAAGGCCATCTCCGGTTCAATCATCCAGAACTCGGCAAGATGCCGCGTGGTGTTTGAGTTCTCAGCGCGGAAAGTCGGGCCGAAAGTATAAATATCACCAAGTGCAAGCGCATAGGTCTCGCCTTCCAGCTGTCCTGAAACTGTCAGGTTGGTTTCTCTGCCAAAAAAGTCTTTTGAAAAATCAATGCGGCCATCTTCACCTTTCTCAGGATTGTTAAGGTCAATGGTGGTTACTCTGAACATATCGCCGGCTCCCTCGGCATCAGAACCGGTAATCACAGGTGTGTGGATGTAAAAGAATCCCCGGTCATTGAAGAATTTATGAACGGCAAAAGCCATGGCATGGCGTACGCGCATCACAGCGCTGATGGTATTGGTGCGGCCCCTCAGATGCGCAATCTCGCGAAGGAACTCAAGTGAATGTCGCTTGGGCTGTAATGGAAATTTCTCAGGATCACTGTCTCCCAGTACCTCAAGACCTGTAACTGCCAGCTCTACGGCCTGGCCTTTGGCCGGTGAGGGAATAAGGTTTCCGGTAACTGCGACACACGCACCTGTCGTTATTCTTCGCAACAGCTCATCGGGAAAAGCCCCGAGGCTCACAACTGCCTGAAGATTCTGAATGGTGGACCCATCATTCAGAGAAATAAACTGATTGTTTCTGAAAGTCCGTACCCAGCCCATGGCAGTTACCTGCTGCCTATCCGGGGTAGTGCGGAGCAGCTCCGCGATTTTAATTCGGTTCATGTGCTATTTATTAACAGACAGGATTATGCCCTGATCAGGCGGCAAAAATAAAAAAAGGCAGGACTAACGGTCCAATAATCGGCCTGGCAAAATCAGCCGGCAGTTTATTTAATTAATTTTGCAGACAGAATTCCCATGCAGAAACTCGGATTAAATCAACAACTCCAGCAAAAGCTGTCTCCACAGCAAATCCAGTTTATTAAACTGCTGCAGGTTCCGACTGCCGAGCTGGAGAGTCGGATTGAAGAGGAAATTGAATCAAATCCTGCTCTTGAGGAGGGCCCGGATGAATTGCCGGACAAGGAAAAAACGGAGGAAGAGCAGGAACCCCTGACGGAATCCGAGCAGGAAGAACCGGATATCAGCGACTATCTAAGAGACGACGATTACAACTCCTACAAAACCCAAACCGACAACGGTGATGATGAAGAGGATGACAGGGAAATGCCCATTGCAACCTACTCGTCGCTGCATGAAAGCCTGATGGCCCAACTTGGTTTCCTGGGACTTGATGAAAGGAAATTTCAGATCGGAAGTCAGCTGATAGGAAGTATTGAAGGTGACGGGTATATACGACGTGCTGTTGAATCTATAGTTAATGATCTGGCTTTCTCCCAGGGCATTGAAACTACTGTGGAGGAGACAGAAGAAATTTTAAAACAAATCCACGGATTTGATCCGGCAGGAATTGCAGCACGGGATCTTCGTGAATGCCTCCTGCTTCAGCTGGAAAGGATGGATGATGGCAAAGATGTGGACGTGATTGTTGCGCGCAAAATTCTTCAGGAGTGTTATGAAGAGTTCACGCGCAAGCACTATGATAAAATCCAGAAAAAACTTGATCTGGATGATGAAGAATACATTCGCGATGCCATTGACCTGATCATTCATTTAAATCCAAAGCCCGGAGGTGATCCAGCGGCGCTTTCTGAGAAAACTCAAGCAGTTATTCCGGATTTTATGGTCAGTAACAACAACGGTAAGCTTGAAGTTGCACTGAATTCCAGAAATGCGCCCGAACTGCGAGTCAGTCAGTCCTACATAGAAATGTTCAAAGCGTATGACAAGAGTAACAAAAAGGACAAAAAATTAAAGGAGGCCGTCAGTTTCGTAAAGCAAAAACTTGATTCAGCGAAGTGGTTTATTGACGCAATCAGGCAGCGTCAGTTAACGCTTTTAAACACCATGCAGGCCATTGTTGAGTTTCAGCATGACTATTTTCTGGAGGGGGATGAATCAAAACTGCGGCCAATGATTCTGAAAGACATTGCCGTAAAAATCGGAATGGACATCTCAACGGTGAGCAGGGTGGCAAGCAGTAAATTCGTTCAAACAGATTTTGGGGTCTTTCAACTGAAGTATTTCTTTTCAGAGGGTATCAGCACAGATTCAGGAGAAGAGGTCAGCAGCCGGGGCGTGAAACAGGCCATTCGCGAACTGATTGAAGGCGAAGACAAAAAGAAGCCTTTGTCTGATGACAAGCTTGAGGAACTTCTGAATGCCAGGGGCTTTAACATTGCCAGGAGGACTGTCGCCAAGTACCGAGAGCAGCTCAACATCCCTGTTGCACGCCTGCGCAAAGAATTAAAATGATCGGATTTTTTTCAAAATTGATTTCGGTGATCATGCATCCGCTGTGGATGCCATTCTATCTTTTTTTCTGCCTTACATTATTCCCGCCATCCTTTACAGAAAACGAAATACGGGGATATGCTTTGTCACTAATCGTATTGTTACTGACCGGAGTACTACCTGCCTTTAATCTGATTCTTTTCAGAATCCTCGGCACCATTCCTGACCTGACAATGGCGGAGCGTAAAGACCGCATCATGCCATTCATGTTCATCACCATGGTTTATGCCGGGTCAGCATATCTTTTTTATCAGCAATATTCGATTTCATGGGCTTATAAATTATTGTTGCTTACTGCTTCAGCCTCCATGGCGGGTACGCTTTTCACTTTATGGTTTAAATTAAGTATTCATGCACTGGCCGTTTCTGCGGTTACGGTAATCCTTATGTTTTCAGAAATTTCTGACGGGGAAGGAATCCTGTTGCTGCCCGCCATTGGTGCCATAATACTGAGCGGAGCCGTTATGAGTTCAAGGCTGTGGCTTGAAGCCCACACCATGAAAGAGGTATTTGCAGGGGCAGCTGTGGGCGTAGCTGTTGCAACTGCCGGAATGATTATCCTGTTCTGATTTTTTTTCGCTGTCCGATATACAAGGAAACCAATACCAGCACGGTTCCGATCACTGTGAGTTCCGTGAAGGGTTCATTCAGCATGATTGTCGATACGATCTGTCCGAAAATAGGGCAAAGGAACAACCAGAGTGAAGCCTTGACAGGATCTGTTTTTAAAAGCCACAACCAAAGTTGAACTGAAACTACCGAAACCGGAAAGATCAGCCACAATTCAGATAACCAGAAATTAAGGTCCATCCTGTTTTCTCCCTCATGGAGGAAAAACATGAAAGGCGAAAGCATCAGTCCGCCAAGAAATACCTGCCAGGCATTTATGGCAAGCCTTGAAAGCTTCCATTCCACCAAACTGTAATAAACAGAACCAAAAGAATAGGTCAACATACAAAGACCCAGAAGCAGCATTCCGGTCAGGGAGACATGATCTCCGGAGATCAGCGGATATACGGCAACAGATACTCCTGCAATTCCGATTAAAATACTGAGCCATTCAGCACCGCTTACCTTTCGCTTTAAAATAATTGCCGACATAACGCTTATCAGAAGCGGATTCAGTGCAATTGCAAGTGAGGTAATACCGGCTGTAACATACTGGAGCGCCAGAATAAAAATACCCAGGTAAAGTGTTGTGTTGAATAATCCGAACACTGCCAGCGGTTTCCACTCATTGCTTAATGGGAATCGTTCTCGGGAAACAATTGTGGCAAACAGCAGCATGATGCCACCGGCCAGTAGAAATCTGATGGTAAATAAAAATAAGGGCTCAGCAGACCGAAGGCCAAATTTTCCTGCGGTAGATGCGGATGCCCACAGAAATGAAAACAGTACTCCTATGAGTATCTTTTTAAGTAATGATGGCAATCTTTAATATTTTCTATCCGGTTCAATATAGGATTCAAAATCGGATTATCTGTTGAATTTTATTTGAATTCAATCAGATTGAAGAGAGCCATCGGGAATAGTTAAAAGCTGATCACCTTGTTCCAAAAGCAGATATTCAGTTCATCTTCAAATGACTGCCACAATATATGTTGAACCGTTTGTCACGCACGAATCCGAATACTGTCATGTTCAGGCTTTCCGCAAGTTCAATGGCAAGACCGGAAGGAGCGCCCACTCCGGCAACTGCAGGTATTCCGGCCATCGCCGCTTTCTGAACCAGTTCAAAACTGATTCTGCCGCTGAGCATTAAAATAAAGTTTGCTCCGGGTATCAAATCATTGTTCAGAGCAGCACCAATAACCTTATCGGTTGCATTGTGACGACCTACATCTTCCCGAACCAGTACAGACCTTCCTGTTTCATCAAACAATCCGGCCGCATGCAGTCCCCCGGTTGCATCAAAAAGGCTCTGAGAAGATCTGAGCTTTTCAGGAAGCTGCAGAAGTGTTTCCGGTAAAATCCTAAACGCGGACTGAACCGGAATACAGTTCAGCCTTACGGAATCAATTGAAGCTTTCCCGCAAACTCCACAGGAAGATGTAGTGTAAAAATTCCTCTCTGTTTTATTTGTTTCAGGGGTATAGCCGGGGATCAGTTTTACAACAACGATATTTTTGTTTTCATCATCCGATGGTAATCCGGTTACCGGAAATTCAACAGAATCAACCTGGTTCCTGTCATTTATAATACCTTCGGTGAACAGAAAACCAACGGCCAGTTCATCATCATGGCCGGGCGTGCGCATGGTTACTGAAATATTTTTCTGAATTTTCCCTCCGGCCTGACCGGTTTCAATTCTGATTTCAAGAGGTTCCTCCGCAACTACCTGCTCTTTCCGCTGCGAAAATGATCCATCACTGAAAACAGTGCAATTGAAATTTTTTGATCTTCGGTCCATCAGGATAACCCGGTAATTAATCCATCATTGTCGATATCCATTCCCAGAGCCCCGGGCTGCAGTGGTAATCCGGGCATACGCATCATATCGCCCGTGACAGGAATTACAAATCCGGCCCCTGCCGCAATTTCTAGCTCACGAACGGTTATAGTGAAATTTTCAGGGCGTCCGAATTTTGTGGGGTCATCAGAAAATGAACTCTGAGTCTTGGCCATGCAAATTGGCACAACTGACAGACCCAGCCTTTCAATTTTCTTCAGATCCTTCACTGCTTTCGGCAGGAACTCAACTTTTGCTGCACCGTAAACCTTAGTGGCGATGGTTTCAATTTTTTCCCGGACTGAATTTTTCCAGTTATACAATGGCCGGAGGTTTCCTTTAAAATGATCGGCCACGGCAGCAACTTTTTCTGCAAGATCCGTCATACCGGCTCCGCCCTTCTCCCAACCTTCAGCAAGAGAAACTTCCACTCCAAGTTCATTGCATTTATTGATAACGCAGTTCAATTCCTCCTCACTGTCCGTCACAAACTTGTTCAGACTGACAACCACAGGTAATTCAAACAACCTGATATTTTCAATATGTTTCTCAAGATTTGCAAATCCCCGCTCAATGGCAGCGACATCCGGTTTCTTTAGATCGGCTACTTTAATGCCGCCATGGAACTTAAGCGCTCTAACTGTTGCAACAAGTACAACGGCCCTGGGTGAGATACCGCCATATCCACAAACAATATTTAAAAACTTTTCTGCACCAAGGTCGGAACCAAAACCTGCCTCGGTTACCACATATTCAGATAAACTCATTCCCATTCTGGTGGCAATAATGCTGTTGGCTCCCTGAGCAATATTTGCAAAAGGTCCGCCGTGAATAATTGCGGGATTTCCTTCAAGTGTCTGAACCAGGTTCGGTTTTATTGCGTCTTTTAATAACACAGCAGCCGCCCCCGTAATCTTAAGATCCCGGACTAAGACCGGCAACTGATCCTGATTATCTCCAACATAGATGTTGCTGATCTTTTCCTTCAGATCATTCATATCCCGTGAAAGACAAAGTATCGCCATAATCTCGGAGGCTGCGGTAATATTAAATCCGGTCTCACGCATTACACCATTGCTCTTACCACCCATACCGGTGATTATTGAACGAAGCGACCTGTCGTTCATGTCCATCACCCGCTTCCACCCGACTGTCTGCGGATCAATATTCAGTCCGTCATGTTTACGAATCTCATTATCGATTATGGCTGCAATCAGGTTATTTGCCTTTTCAATGGCTGCAAAATCACCTGTAAAATGCAGGTTAATGTCTTCCATGGGAACAACCTGAGAATAGCCGCCGCCCGCTGCTCCTCCTTTCATACCGAAAACCGGCCCAAGTGATGGCTCTCGAAGTGCCACAATTGTCTTTTTCCCGATACGATTCAATCCATCACACAATCCAACAGAGGTTGTTGTCTTACCCTCCCCGGCCGGAGTCGGGGTCATAGCAGTAACAAGGATAAGTTTTGATTGCTTTATTTTTTCTTCATCCGTTAAGGAAAGGGGAAGCTTGGCTTTGTACTTGCCGAATGTTTCAGGAAGGTCATCAGGGATTCCAAGTTCCCTGGCCACGCCGGTAATTGGTTTAATTCGTACAGAGCGGGAAATTTCCAGGTCAGATAAACTCATAGAATGCAATTCGGATAAGGGAATAAATTTACCTTAAAAACTGAAAACAGATTTTTAAGAAACCGGGCAGCGGACTATTCGCCTGCCTGCGGATATCTTATTCCGCAGGATGCACGGATTCTGTCAAGGGTTTCTATCAGTAAAAGTGATGAATCAATCGACCACAACGGACTCTCCTTTAATCCTTGCTTCAGACACTCCTGAACATGTCTGGCTTCAAACTGATAACCCAGACCCTGCTCCCTGTGAACTATAATTTCCTCCTCCTGACCACTGCCTGAAGAAACAAAGATTCTTGAGGTTACATTATGGAATCGGTTTGTAAGGCGAATTCTTCCTTCGGTTCCACTGATGACAGCCTCCACCGGAGTATCGGAGCAAAAAGAAGCACTTAAGGAAGCCAACGCTCCCTGCTTAAACTTTAATCCGCAAACAATCTGTTTATCAACCCCGGTATCATAAGGTGTCATGACGGCATTCACCTCTTCAGGGCGACCCAGTAAACTCATTGCAAGGAAAACAGGATAAATACCTATGTCCAGCAATGCACCGCCCCCAAGGAGCGGATCATACAAACGCCTTGCAGGAGGTTCTGTAGCTTTAAAACCAAAATCAGCTGTGATCATTCTGATTTCCCCGATCCTTCCTGAACGGATGATTTCAAGGAGTTCGGTATACTGTGGTAAAAACCGTGTCCAGAATGCTTCCATCAAAAATATTGAGGAGGCACGGGCAAGTTTTGTTATTTCCCTCAGTTGCGTCAGGTTCAGCGCAAATGCTTTTTCACAAAGGACTGCTTTACCATGACGCAGGCACAACATCACATGATCATGATGAAACCCATGTGGTGTGGCCACATAAATAACATCCACATCGGACTCACATAATTTGGTGTAAGAATTAAATGCTTGAAGGAATCCGTATTGCCTTGCAAATGCATTTGCTCTTTCAGCATCGGTTGAAGCAACTGCAAATAACTCTGCTCCCTCAACCAGTTTCAGATCTGAAGAAAATTTTCCGGCAATTTTACCGCAGCCCAGAATGCCCCATTTTATTTTTTTCATGCTCAGGTAAAGTTTTCAAGTTACTACTTTTGAATGGTGAAGGAAAATACATTCAGGTTCAGGGAATTTGAGGTCCGACAAAATGATTCTGTCCATAAGGTCGGCACAGATGGTGTGCTGATTGGTGCCTGGGCAATCACTGACCCGGCAGATGAGTATATCATGGATATTGGAACAGGTACAGGTCTGATTGCTATGATGCTTGCACGAAGGTCAGCGGCAATCATTCACGCTATAGAACCGGATGCGGCTGCTTTTGAAGTTGCCAAAAAAAATATTTCTGTCTCTCCTGACGCAGAACGCATAAAAATTTTTCAGTCCTCGCTCCAGAATTTTGAAACGGATATAAGATTTGACCGGATTGTTTCAAATCCGCCATTCTTTCATAACCGGCTCCACCCGCCGGACCATGCCAGGAAAATGCAGCGGCACACTGAAACTTTATCGTTTTCGGATCTTGCCCTCCATGTTGCCCAACATCTGAAGAGTTCAGGAAGTTTTTCAGTTATTCTTCCGGTGGAAGAAAGCAGGGTTGCCACCCATGCTCTCAGCAAACACGGCCTTTTTGAATCCAGAGTTACTTATGTCAGGTCCCGTCCCGGTAAACCTGTCATCAGACATCTGATTGAGTTCACCGGAATTGCCGGGGAAATCCGCACAAATCAACTTACTCTATATACTGAGACGGGTGAAAAAAGTATGGATTACGACAATCTGACAAGGGATTTTTATCTCTGAGGCAGGCACCTTTCTAAGTCAAAAAATCATGGTTCAGGCACAAAAACAGGCGACTCATTGATTTTATATCCCTGACTATCAGGATTATTAAATTTTATGAATAAATGTTTAAACATATATTATACTTTTGCCGTTCAATTCTCAAAAAACAATTAAAATGAAAAACACATTTCTTTCTTTAACACTGGCGGCAGCAGCCCTCACGGCAAATGCACAGACTAACTGGACTTTTGACAAATCTCATTCCAACATCGGTTTTACTGTTACCCATATGGTGATTGCAGAAGTTTCAGGATCATTTAAGGATGCTGATATCAAAGTAACCAGTACTTCGGAAGATTTTAACGGCGCCACCATCGAGTTCACTGCTAAGGTTGGTTCCATCGACACTCAGAATGAGAACCGTGACAATCACCTGAAAGGCGATGATTTTTTCAACGCTGAAAAATTCCCT
>Ga0315902_10013914_pt1 | contig 10376 bp, 10 predicted proteins | sample LakEriMetagenome_9_FD_203523 | JGI IMG/M metagenome (GOLD analysis project Ga0315902, IMG submission 203523) | Freshwater fungal communities from buoy surface, Lake Erie, Ohio, United States - Buoy 12 MA117 | ecosystem: Environmental > Aquatic > Freshwater > Lake > Lake biofilm | place: USA...
AGAAGGCCCTCGCCCGCATCGCCGGCTGAGCCCCGCCTGACTGATCCGAAAACGATACGAGCCCCGGCCCTCGCACCCGCGAGGGCCGGGGTTTTTCATTGGTCAGAGGCGGGCTCGGCCTGCGACCGTTTCCCCGGTACGACCCGCACGACCGGGCTAGTCGCTTCACTCCGCGGAAACATGCCGCCCCACGATGTCGGCGGGTGGCTCGAGCATTCGGAAAAAACCTGACCTAGGGTTGCCTCGAGTGGCAGTGCAGCGGGCCGGCTGCACGGTCCGATGCTCGTCTGGAGCGAGGTCGTGGTTGGCATGGGGTCAGAGTTTTTGAACGCGCGTCGGTGGCCGCTGGTGGCGCGGGTCTGCGCCTCAGTGGGGATTCTCGCCTACCTTGCAGCCGTGATCGTGCCCCCGCTGGCGGGGCCTGCGCCGGCGAGCGAACTGGCCAACCGCATCCTCCAGCCGTTGCGGCCCCTGGTCGGCGCGGTCTATCTCGGACACGGATATCGGTTTTTTGCGCCCAACCCCGGTCCCGGCCACACCCTTCGCTGGACGATGACCATGCCCGACGGCTCGAAGCGGTTCGGCCGGATTCCCGACGAGAAACTCGACCGTCCGCGGCTGCTCTACCACCGCCGTTTCATGGTGAGCGAGAAGATCTCGGCGCTCGTGCCCCCGGTGGACGCCCCGGCGGACGTTCGCGAACGGGCGAAGCACGACTGGCAGCCGCTCGTGAAGGGGGTGGCGACGAACCTGCTCCGCCGCGAAGGAGGACTGAGCGTGACGCTCGAGACAGTCGAGCACTACCTCCCCGATCCCGGCGAGGTGCTCGCCAGTGGCACGTTCGCCGATGCCGTGACGCCACTCGGCTCCTACGCCTGGGCGGAGCCGCAGCGATGACCTCCGTCCGTTCCCTGCCTGAACGCCGCACCGCGAGCAGGCCGACCGCCGCGCCGCCCGTGACGGTCGCCTCGGAACGCGGCTGGCTCGCAGAGTGGGTCGCCGCCTGGGACGCCTTCTGGTTCAGGCCGGCCGACCCGTTGCCGCTGGCGATCATCCGGATCGTCACCGGCCTGATCCTCACCTGGTCGTGCATCGTCTGGCTGCTCGATGCAGATGCCTTCTTCGGCGCTCGTGGCTGGCTGCGGCCCGATCAGGTCTGGCGAATGAACGATCAGCCCTGGCAGTGGAGCGGCTACTTCGCCGCATCCTCGCCGACCATGATCCGAGTGCTCGCGGGCATCTCGCTCGCGGCCGCGATCCTGCTCACGATCGGCCTGGCGACCCCGGTGGCAGCGGCGATATCGTTCCTCGGGCTCGTGAGCGCGGCCAACCGCGCGCCCTTGAACGTCTTCGGCCTCGATGACACGCTCGGCATGCTGCTCGTTCCGCTGGTGATCGGCCCGAGTGGTGCGAGGCTGTCGGTCGACCGGTTGCTGGCCGGGCCGGAGCGGGGCAGGGGAGGGGAGCCGTCGATCCTGGCCAACATCGCCCTGCGGCTCCTGCAGGTGCACCTCTGTGTCGTCTACCTCTTCTCGGGCGTCGGAAAACTCTTCGGGGCGAGCTGGTGGGAGGGAACGGCCCTCTGGGGGGCGATCGCCAACGACCAGTACCGCACGCTCGACCTCCGGGGGCTTGCCGGCCACCCGCTCCTCGTGAATGCCCTCACGCTCGCGACGCTCTGGTGGGAGGTGGCCTACGCCGCCCTCGTCTGGCCGAGGCTGACGCGGCGGCTTTGCCTGGCGATGGCGGTGCTGGTCCACTTGGGAATCGGGCTCGCCATGGGCATGATGGAGTTCGGTCTGGCCATGATCACCGCCAACCTGGCGTTTGTGCCGGCCGCGACGTTCGCCCGCCTTTTGCACCCGTTCACGTCCCGCGATTCGCATTTCTCTCACACCCTCTCAGGAACCCCTTCGGACCTTCCATGATCGACACGCTCGCCGTTGTCGGCGCCACCGGCGCCGTGGGTCGAATCATTCTCGACATGCTCGTGGCGCGAAAGTTTCCTGCGAAGCGGCTCAAACTGCTCGCGTCGGCCCGCTCCGCCGGCACGCCGGTTCGCGTCGGCGATGCCACCTACGACGTCGAGGTGCTCACGCCCGACTCCTTCAAGGGCGTCGACGTGGCGATCGGCAGCACGCCCGACGAAGTGGCGGCCGAGTTCGTGCCCTGGGCGGTGGAGCGGGGCACCGTCGTCGTCGACGAGAGCGCCTTCTATCGGATGAACCCCGAGGTGCCGTTGGTGATCCCCGAGGTCAATCCGGAGGCGATCGCGACGCATCGGGGAATCATCGCCAGCCCAAACTGCTCGACCACGCAGATGGTGATGGTGATGAAGCCGCTGCACGACGCCGCCCGCGTGACGCGGGTGATCGTCAGCACGTATCAGGCGGTGAGCGGTGCGGGGCTGGCCGCGACCCGGGAACTCGAGCAGGCGACCACGGCCTGGCTCGCGAAGGAGGCCGAGTCGAAGCAGGTGTTTCCGCACCAGATCGCCGCCAACCTGATTCCACAGATCGGCTCGCCGCGGCCCAACGGGTTCACGAGCGAGGAGATGAAGATGGTGCTGGAGACGCGGAAGATCCTCGGTGATGAGTCGATCGCGGTGAGCGCCACGTGCGTCCGCGTGCCGGTGGCCAACGGGCACAGCGAGTCGATCCTGATCGAGACGGAGAAGAAACTCACCGCCGACGAGGCGCGGAAGCTGCTCGCGGCCTTCCCTGGGATCGTGGTCGATGACGACCTGGCCGCGAAGAAGTATCCGCAGCCGCGGACTGCCAGCGGCCACGATGAGGTGTTCGTGGGGCGGATCCGCGAGGACATTTCGTGCCCCAACGGCATCGCCCTGTGGTGCGTGTCCGACAACCTCCGCAAGGGAGCGGCCACCAACGCCGTGCAGATCGCCGAGTATCTGGCGAAGCATGGGCTGAAGGGGGCGGGGCACTCCGGCCGGCCATGAGCTCGGCGGGCGCGGCCGACGGCGCGTCGGCGGGGGCGGCCGACGGCGCGTCGGCGGGTTCCGGCCGACGGATCGCGATCCGGCTCGCCTACGAGGGCACGCGGTATTCCGGCTGGCAGATTCAGCCGGGGAGGGCGACGGTGCAGGGGGCGCTCGCCGCGGCGATCCGCGAGGTGTCGGGCGAGGACCTCGTGCTGAAGGGTGCGAGCCGGACCGACGCCGGCGTGCACGCTCTCGACCAGGTGGTGGCCTTCACCTCGACGAGCGGCCATGCCGCTGGCGTCTGGGTGCGGGCGCTCAATGCGACGCTCCCCCGCGACATCACCGTTCGCGAGGGGAGGGAGGTTGGGCCCGACTTCGATCCGGTGTCGGCCGCGATTCGCAAGCGGTATCGCTTCCGGATCCACGACGCATCCTGGAGGCCGGTGCTCGATCGGCATCTCGTCTGGCACTGGCGGGGCCGGCTCGACGAGGAGCGGATGCGGGAGGCGGCCGCGGCCCTCGTCGGCGAGCACGACTTCACGAGTTTCGAGACCACCCCATCGACGCGGCTCTCGAAGATACGCACGATCCACGCCCTCGAGGTGTTTCGGCCTCCGCTGGCCGACGATGTCACCGGGGCCGAGGTCTGGGTCGAGGTCGTGGGGAACGGATTTCTGTACAACATGGTGCGGATCATCGCCGGGTCGCTGGTGATGGTCGGTGCGGGACGACGCTCTCCCGGATGGCTCGGGGAGGCGCTGGCGGCCCGTAGCCGGCCCGCCGCGGGCCCGACGGCGCCGCCGCAGGGGCTCGTGCTCGTGGCGATCGACCTCGGGCACGCCTGGCCGACGAGTTCGCCCGACCCCCATCAGACACCCGCACCATAACCACGACATGACCGCGACATGACCGCGATTCCCGAACACCTCGGCCCCGTCAAACTCGTCCAGCAGATTGGCCTCGGCAAGCACTGCCAGGTCTGGGAGGGGCTCGACACCAAGGCCCGCAAGAAGGTCGCCGTGAAGGTGATCGTGCCGGCGATGGCCACCGATGCGGGCCAGCGGAAACTCCTCGAGCACGAACTCAAGGTGGCGGCGTCGCTCGATCATCCGACGATTATCAAGATCGACCGCTTGTCGGAGGAGGGCGGGCTGCCGCATCTGGTGATGGAGTATTTTCCGGCTCCGAACCTGAAGAAGCAGATCGCCGCCGGCGTCGAGCCCCTCGTGCCCAAGTTGCAGCGGATCGTGACGGAGATGGCGCTCGCCCTCGACCACATGCACGCCCGTGGCTGGGTGCATCGCGACGTGAAGCCGGACAACGTCCTCGCCGCCGAGGATGGCCAGGTCAAGCTGATCGACCTGGCGATCGCGGCCAAGTCGTCGGGGTTCCTCGGGAAACTCCTCGGGAGCAAGACGCCCGCCCAAGGATCCCCGAGCTACATGTCGCCCGAGCAGATTCGCGGAGAGGCCCTCGACGCCCGGAGCGACATCTACTCCCTCGGCTGCGTGATCTTCGAACTGATCGCCGGCCGGCCGCCCTACACGGGCGCCGACACCAACGACCTGCTCAACAAGCACGTCTCGGCCGCCGTTCCGGCCGTGGACGCCTTCAACAAACTCGCCACCACCGGCGCGGCCAAGTACCTCCGGCAGATGCTGGCCAAGAAGCCATCCGACCGGCCTGCCTCCATGAAGGACGTGCTCCAGCAGTTCCGGTCGATCCGGCTCGTGGAGCGAGCGGCGGTCTAGGAGCCGGGTAGCCCACTCGCGTACGCGATGGGGACGCAGGGTGCCAACCTGCGCTACGGGGGCCCGTCGGGAAGCCCAATCGCGTGAGCGATGGGGACGGCGGATTTCCGCGGTTGACGCGGGATTTCGCGGGCGGCGAAACTCTGGGGTCCGATTCATCCTCCTTGGAGATCCCGCGCCGATGGCCGCCGGACTGCACCGCCTTCCGCTCGAGAAGCCGATCTACGAGATCGAGGACCGGATCGCCTCGCTGGAGGCCGCGCCGCTCGGCGGCCAGCAACAGGAGGAACTCCGGCGGCTGAAGCGGGAACTCGTCGAGGTCCAGAAGAAGGTCTTCGGCAGCCTCGATCCCTGGCAGACGGTCGAGGTTTCGCGTCATCCGAACCGTCCGAAGACGAGCGACTACCTCGACCTCCTGTTCGACGAGTTCGTGGAACTCCACGGCGACAAATCGTTTGGGGACGACCGGGCGATGCTCACCGGGTTCGCCAAACTCGATCAGTACAAAGTTCTGGTCATCGGGCACCAGAAAGGGAAAACGCTCGCCGAGCGGCAGGCGTGCCACTTCGGCTGTGCCCATCCCGAGGGCTACCGCAAGGCGATGGGCAAGATGCGGCTGGCGGCGAAGTACGGGCTGCCGGTGATCTGCCTGATCGACACACCGGGCGCCTACCCGGGCGTGGGTGCCGAGGAACGCGGCCAGGCCCAGGTGATCGCCGAGAGCATGTTCCTGATGGCCACGCTCCCGGTGCCGATCGTCTGTGTGGTGATCGGCGAAGGCGGCTCCGGCGGGGCGCTTGGCATCGGGGTCGGCGACCGGGTGGCCGTGCTGGAGCACGCCTACTACAGCGTGATCAGCCCGGAGGGGTGCGCCGGGATCCTCTGGAAGAGCGTGGAGTTCAAGGCCCAGGCGGCACGGGCGCTGCGGTTCCGATCGGCCGACCTCAAGGAGTTTGGCGTGATCGACGCCGTGATCGAGGAGCCTGCCGGTGGCGCCCACCGGCACCCGCGGCGGATGGCGGCGCGGTTGAAGATGTTCCTGACGCGGAGCCTTCGCGAACTCCTGGCCAAGCCCCAAGACCAGTTGGTGGCCGACCGGTACGAGAAGTTCCGCCGCATGGGCGTGTTTCAGGAGTGACGCCGCCGGGCAACGAGCCCGCCGCTGAACACCATGGGATGGTGAATCGAGGAGGGTTGCCCGTGCCATGGAGGCGGCCTTGCTGGCAAGCGGAGCCAGGATGGCGAAGCGCAGCCAGCATGGAGTGAGCGAAGGCCTGGAAGGCCGAAGGGAACGCCCGGCGACACGGCACGAGCAACCCCGACCGACGTGAGGCAGGGTACCGGAAACGTGCTGGCGGGATGGCTGACGGCCCCGATTTTGCCCCTCTCCCCAACGTCCGATAATGTCTCTTATGTCCGGTTGGGGCTAGCGTTTCGGCCTTGTTTTCAAGGTCTTTCGCTCACCCGCCCTGCTCCGCTCGCGTGGCGTCGGGGGATGCTCGGCATGCGTTCGTGGACTCGATGCCTGGCGGCTGTCGCGTTGGGCATGGCGAGATCAGATCCGATGCTCACGGCCGCTGCCAGTTGTTGGTCGAGAAGCGTCAGCGGATTGGAAGGGGAGACTGAGCGCCCACTGGGAACTGGCCTGGTGGGGCCGGCTGTGGCGGCGGAAATGACGGCCGGTTCGGGAACCCGCTCGTCGTTGGTCGTGCCGGTTGTGCGGGCGCCGCCTGAGCGGCTGTCGGCCCGACCCATGCGGCCGGCGTCGTGAAGCCGGCCGGCGCTGCGAGTCCCCCCTGCCCCTGACCCTGCCCCTGGAACTGGGCCGGCCCGGCAGGCACGGCGCCGGAGTTGGTCCAGGCGGTCGCCGAGGTCACGCTCTCCCACATCGCCTTGAGGGCCGAGGGCTGCGGCTGTGCGAGCCCGGCGGGCGGCGGCGGCATGCCTCCCGCGGCCGGCTGCCGGAACTGATCCTCGAACTGCTTCACGAACGGCTGCACGGGCTCGGCGATCTTCGGGGGCAGGATCTCGTCGGCCCGCATGATGATCTCGGCGACGAGCCGTCCGCTCCGGCTGGCAACGACCTGATTGCGATACGCCGGGGCGAGCGTGACCGCGAAGAAGGTCACCACGACGCACATCAACGCGCCCTTGGCGATCCCGAGGAGGAGGCCGAGTTGATGATCGAAGGCCGACAGGTGGATCGCGTTGATGGCCCCGGAGATCACGCGGAACACGAGCCATACCGCCAGGGAAGTGCCGACGTAGATCGCCAGCATCGCGATCAGCCGGTTCCACGGCGCCTGCTGGCCGAACATCGGGGCGAGCGGGCCGCTGAAACGCAGGGCGAGAAAGCCGCTCGCGGCGATTCCCGCGATCCAGGCGATCTGCCAGACGATCCCCTTGAAGTAGCCGAGGACCGCGGCCGCCGCGAGAATGCCCAGCATCACCAGGTCATAGCCTTCGATCGCCATCGCCGATCGGTCTCCGGGGGTTCGACGCTCTCAGGGCGGCGAAGTGTAGAGACGATCGCCGTCGGCCACGAAGGCCAGATATGCGGGTTCGTGATCCCGCTTGCTGAGGCCGCGGGGCTCGCGGCCTTCGGGCGTTGAGGCCGACCGAGAACTCAAACTCTCGCCAGGCTCTACAGTCTTTGCAGAACATTTATTTTAGCCTCTTCGTCGGCATTTCTAGGTGACCCAAGTTCGCCAGGGTCCCTGTGTTTCCTGGTTGGGACGGCCGTGAGTGATTGCCGTGCGGTCTTGGAGAGGAATGCCGGCCAGGGCCGGTCGTATGTTTTTGGCGGTGCAGGGGATGCGCTCGGGCGTTGGCTGTCGGTTTTCGGGACGGCGGCCGATACGGATCGAGAGTCTGCGCGGTCCGGAATGGATTCCGGGCCGAGGGGAGCTTCAGCAGGGAATCGCGTCGTGCCCGGATTCCGAGCGCACATCATCGGCTCTTCCATCGTGGGCGTGGGCTACGGCGCGGCCGGCTGGTATCTCGGCGGCATGTCGCCGGTCACGGCTGCCCTTGGAGCGGGGCTCTGCGCCGCCTCCGGCATGCTGCCCGACCTCGATGGTGGCGAAGGGATGCCGGTGCCGGAAACGGTGGGCTTCGCGGCCGCGCTCGTCCCGATGCTGATGATTCAGCGGTTTCAGCAGTGGGGCCTGCCGATCGAGGGCATGATCCTCGCGGCGGCGGCCATCTATGCGGTCGTGCGGTTCGGGCTCACGTGGCTGCTGGAGAACTACTCCAAGCATCGCGGCATCCTCCATAGCGTGCCGGCGGCTGCGATCGCCGGACAGGTCACGTTCCTGGCATTCGTCTCCGGGGAACCGCTGCATCGCTACTTCATCGCTGCCGCCGTCGTGCTCGGGTTTCTGTCGCACCTCGTGCTCGACGAGATCTGGGCGGTTCGGCAGGGGCTGTTTGGGCCGAAGGTCAAGAAGTCATTCGGCACGGCGCTCAAGTTCGCCGGCCCCGAGATCTGGCCCAATCTCGTCGCTTACGGGATCGTCGTCGCGCTCGGGGCGATCGCCGCCGGCGACGCCCACTGGACGGAACGCATGGCGAGTTACCGCCAGCAGATGGAACACTCCGCCCGCGTCTATCCGCAGACGTACCAGCCGCAGTACCAGCCACCGCAGCAGCAGTACCAGCAGCAGCCATACCAGTTCCGGCGGTAGTCGGCCGCCACTTGCCCCCCGCGCCGGGCCGCGGGATCATGGCCGGCCCGACCCGGACGCCCGCCATGTGCCTTTCCCTTTTCGCCGCCGTCCTCCCGAATGCGACGTCGGCAGTGACCCTCGTCGTGGCCTTGGCGCTGATCGCGGCGGCGGCATTCGCCGGCGGTTCGTCCGTGGCGCTCGCCTCGCTCGGCCACCGGCCGATGCAGGTGCTCCTTTCGCTCACCGGCGGCGTGCTGCTTGGCGTCGGCATGCTCCACCTGCTTCCGCACGCCTGGATGCAGCTCGGCCGCAATCTCGACTCCACCATGGCCTGGGTGCTCGTCGGCTTCTTTCTGATGTTCCTCCTCGAACGGGCCTTTCACGCCCACGCCCACCACACCCCGGATGACGGTTGCTGCGACCACGACCATGATGACGATCACGACCAGCACCGGCCCGTCCACCACCATGGCGGCAGTCGGTGGGCCTGGTGCGGCGCCTTCGCCGGGCTCGCCTTGCACAGCCTGGCCGACGGTGCGGCCCTCGCCGCGAGCGTGCGGGCCGATGCGGAGCACGGCGCGGGAGTGTTCGCCGGGCTGGCGACCTTTCTGGCGATTCTGCTCCACAAGCCGCTCGACGCGGGCATCATCGCCACGCTGATGGTCGAGTCGGGCGCCTCGCCCCGGCTACGGACGATCGTCAACGTGCTCTATGCCGCCGTCGTGCCCCTGGGGGCGGCGGCGTTTCTCGTCAGTCTGCCGTTCGCTGGTGGCAAGCAGGAGGCGGTGCTCGGGATCGCCATGGCGTTGGCGGCCGGCGCCTTCATCTGCATTGCGGCGGCCGATCTGTTGCCGGAGGTGCAGTTTCACAGCCACGACCGCGTGCTGCTGACCACGGCCCTCGCCCTGGGCCTCGCCCTCGCCTGGGGCATCACGGTGCTCGAGAAGTCGTCGCACGCCCACGCCATGCACGCGCCGGCTGCTCCAGGCAGTCGCTGACCGAGGCTCGAGCCTCAAGGCAGCCGAGTTCAAGGCATCGAGCACGGGCAGCCCTGAGCGGCGCGGCATCCATGGCGTCAGCCGTCGACGTCGAGTCCGCGGGCGAGCCGCACGCGGCGGACCTCGTCCATGACGTCGTCGATGAGCCCGTGCTGTCCGCGGATTGCCGGGAGCTGTGCCTGGAAGCAGGCGGCGATCGCCCCGGCCAGGCCCAGGCCGCCGATGAGGTGCCACGTCACCCACTCGCTGCTCCCCTTGCGGCCGGCGGCTGGATCGGCCGCACCGCCGAGCGCGACGATCGCAACCACGGCGAGCATGCCGGCCAGGGCGAACGGAAAAGCCGACCGCTTGAGTTTCGCGCTCCGGTTCACGAACGACTGATCGAGTCCGTAGACCTCGACCACCTCCCGACACCAGCGGCCCGTTCCGATGAAGTACGTGACCGTCAGGCTGTTGACGAGCACCACCACGAGCGCCGTGAGCACGCCGGTGAGACGGTGGACGGTGCCCCAGCGGAGCACGGCGGGGTCGGTCACTCCGTGCAGGTCCCCCAGCCAGAGGCCGAGGCAGGCCGTCGCGGCCAGCAGAACCAGCGCGAACAGGGCGGCCCGCGTGAACACCTGCTCCATGGCTGCCATCTCTTCGGGGACGGAGTCGGCTGGCAACTCGGAAGGAGTCGCCTGCGTCGCCGGCACCGGCGTTATAGGCTTGTGGGCAGGAGCGACACCATGACCCCTCCCTCAAGCCCGACCGACCGCGTGGTTCCCGTCATCGCCATCACCTGCGGCGACCCGGCCGGCATCGGCCCGGAGATCGTCTGCCTGGCCTGGGCGAATCCGGCGGCGCATGCCGACGCGGCCCTGCGGGTGATCGCGGAGCCGGCGATGCTCGCGGCGGCGGTGGCGGACCGGCGCGGCATGCCCCGCCTCCGGATCGAGGTCGTGCCCGCTGCCGACCGCCGCCCGTCCGCGCCCGACACGCTGCTGGTGGTCGATCCTGAAGGCGTGATGGCAGGGCC
>Ga0315902_10013916_pt1 | contig 10376 bp, 8 predicted proteins | sample LakEriMetagenome_9_FD_203523 | JGI IMG/M metagenome (GOLD analysis project Ga0315902, IMG submission 203523) | Freshwater fungal communities from buoy surface, Lake Erie, Ohio, United States - Buoy 12 MA117 | ecosystem: Environmental > Aquatic > Freshwater > Lake > Lake biofilm | place: USA...
GACGCAAAGATAAAATCAAAACAATCGGAGCAAGCAAGCAAACTCTTGCAAGCTTTACAACGATCGCATACTTATCAACGTCATCTCCCCATACAGATGCGGTTGCGACAACTTGTCCAACATCATGCACAGCTGCACCTGCCCATGCACCAAACTCGCGAGTATCAAGATTAAGTGCGTGGCCAATTAATGGCAGCATAAAAATAGAGAGAGTTCCACATAGTGCAATCAAAGCAATGGCATACGAAGTTTCTTCTTCTGTAGCACGAGTTTGTGGCTTAATCGCTGCAACTGCGGTTGCACCACAAACACCAAAACCCACACCAATGAGAAGTCCTATTTCGCCAGACATCTTGAAAAGCTTTGATAGCCCAAGGATTCCAAAGATTGTAAAGGTCACAACAATCACAACTGTGATTACGCCTTTGAGACCAATCTCTTTCAGAGATATAACGCTTACTTGTGCACCCAATAAAGCAACACCAATGCGCATAATTATTTTGCTCGAAACCTTGGTTGCAGATGTGGCAAATGCTGGCCACTGCGCAAAGTTTGCAACCAAAAATCCAAAGGCCACACACAAGGCAAGTGGGCTAATCGCCGACTGCATATTGTTTATTTGAAATGCAATAGCAACCAGTACGCCAATCAAACCGAAGCCTGGTACGTAGCTTTTCAGTGCAAAAAGCAATTTAAAGGCGTCCAGCTTGATGAACGCGCTTTAAGAACTCTTGAGTCTTTGGATTCTGCGGATTGTGCAATACCTGTTCGGCGGTTCCGCGCTCAACAATATTCCCTGATTCCAAGAAGCAAACCTCGTCTGCGACCTGTGTAGCAAAGCCCATTTCGTGGGTTGCAAGAACCATAGTCATTCCATCACTCTTCAAATCGCGAACAGCAGTAAGAACCTCATTGACCAAAACCGGATCCAATGCAGATGTAACTTCATCAAGTAGTAGCAAACGAGGGCTGACTGCTAGCGATCTAATGATTGCCACGCGTTGCTGCTGACCACCACTGAGACGATCTGGGTATTGATCGGCTTTATCGGCTAAATCAAATCGCTTTAAAAGGTGCATCGCGTGAGCATTGGCCTCATCTTTACCTTTGCCATGGACTTTAATCGGCGACAAAGTGATGTTCTCTAAGACCGTCTTGTGTGGGAATAGATTAAATGATTGAAAAACCATGCCGAGTCGTCGACGTACATCATCAACATTAATCAGCGGATCAGAAATCTCTTGTCCATCTAAAAAGATCTGTCCATCATCAATGGATTCCAGCAAGTTGATGCAGCGCAGCAAGGTTGACTTTCCTGATCCAGATGCACCGATTAAAACAGTTGCAGTGTGCTCAGGGACGTTTAGCGATAGATCATTAAGAACTAGCTCTGCTCCAAAGGATTTCCGAATGTTTACGAGCTCCAGGACGTTACTCATTAGATCGCACCTTCTGAATTCTGAGCACTAGTGCGTTGCCTGATTGCGCGATCTGTATAGCGAGTCATTGGGATAGTTATAAGTAAGAACAAGATTGCAGCGACGACGTAAGGAGTGTAATTAAAGGTACGGCTAGCATTGATTTGAGCTGCTCGAACTGCATCAGTTACACCTAAAATTGAAACCAGGCCGGTGTCTTTAAGTAATGAAACGAAGTCGTTTAAAAGTGGTGGAACTACACGGCGTATCGCTTGAGGCAAAACCACAAAGCGCATTGTCTGTCCCGAAGTTAAACCTAATGAACGTGCCGCAGCGCGTTGGCTTGGGTGAATAGATAAAATTCCACTTCGAATAACTTCAGCAACGTATGCAGAATAAGTAAGGACAACTGCAACTGTTCCCAAGAAAATGACATTACTAGAAACACCCTTGAGTCCAAGTGCTGGAACTCCAAAACCTACTAACAAAATAATTAAGATAAGTGGAGCGCCTCGGAAGATATCAACGTAGGCGGTTGCTAAAAACCTAAACGGAGTTAAGGCTGGAGATTTTGTCGTGCGCATTAGTGCTAGGCCTAAGGCAATTACTCCGATTGCTGCTCCCCCGATAAATGTGAGTTGCAGATTGATCCATAGACCCTTTATGACTGTTGGAAAAACTTCTTTGCCGTATTCAATGTCGAAGAAAGTTGTCTTAACTGTTTCCCATCCTGGGCTCGTCACCAGAATTACAAACAATGTGCCAAGCACCAAAATAGAAGAAGCCGCAGCAATACCTGCTTGTTTGCGGCTTATCGCACGCCGAGACTTGCGGCGTTGAATTTCGCGTGAGCTTGGCGACCACGCAGAGCTTTGCTTCTCTGACATGGTCGCCAAACTACCGCTTCTACTTATTCTTTATTCAGGCTTCAATACAGGAGCGCCAGCATCAGTTGCTAGCCACTTATCTGTAATTGCTGCCAATGTTCCATCTGCAGTGATTGCATCAACTGCGCCAGAAACACATGAAGTCAGCTTGCTGCCCTTAGTTAGCAAGAGGCCAAATTGATCTCCTGAACCTGTTGAAGGCAACTGACCAACAATAATTCCGTTTGGAACTTCAACGCCTGACAGATAGAAAGCAGTTGGTAGATCTACTACTAGACCATCAATCTGCTTGTTCTTCAGTGCTGAAACACCAGCTGCGTTGTCATTGAATACCTGCGGTGTTGAACCGATCTGGTTTTCAATTGCATCTAGTGATGTCGTTCCAACTGCTGCACCAAGCTTTGCTCCTTTAAGTTCTGCAAGAGTTGTCTTTCCATCGATCTTGCTTCCCTTAAATGAAACGATTGCCTGTGGTGCTGTGTAGTAAGGAGAAGAGAAATCAACTGCATTCTTGCGCTCTTCTGTAATTGAGAACTGCTGCAAGTTGAAGTCAAAGTTCTTTTCACCTGGTGTTACAGCTGAATCAAATGTTGTACGAACCCATGTGACATCTGCTGCATCAAATCCGAGTTGCTTAGCAACTGCATATGCAACTGCGCCCTCGAAACCATTTCCGGTCTCTGGTGCATCATCAATGATCCATGGGTAGTAAGCAGGCTCGCCTGTTGCAATTGTTAGCTTGCCTTCAGTTACTAATGCAAGATCTGACTTTTCACATGATGCTGATTCAGATGTTGATGAATCTGATGATGAACATCCTGAAAGTGTTAGCGCTGCTGCAACTACAACAGCTGAAAATATAGTAAAACGCTTTTTCAACGTAATCTCCTAATGTGTCAGGGGATCATCACTAACCAAACTAACGGGTTAAGTGCAGTTAGTTAGACCCACGCTTGCCGATGATGGTGGCTATCGGCCTGGTCTTCACCCGGAGCACCCCGCCGCGGTGGAGGGTTGCCGTCCAGTTAGCCGGGGCTTGATGCTGGAACTCATGACCAGGGCAAATGTTATTGATGGGTATGCCAGTTGTCGACTTGCGAATGGGATGCAGATAATTGATAAGCGAATAAAACTGTGGTGGCGGGTGAAGGATTTGAACCTTCGAAGGCAGAGCCGGGGGATTTACAGTCCCCTCCCATTGGCCGCTCGGGCAACCCGCCAAGGTCGAACAAGTAGTGCGGCAATTATGGATAGTGCGAGGGGAAAGGATACCTTAGGCAGGTACACGCACAAAATGCGTTTTTAGAGTGAAGGAGCCATCACCATGGCAGCAGATAGCAGTTTCGACGTAACCTCCAAGATCGACCGTATGGAGCTCGATAACGCCATTAATCAGGCGGTGCGTGAGATTGAGACACGCTTTGATTTCAAAAACACAGGTTCAAAGATTGAACTTGAGGGCGACAAAGTTTTGATTGAAGCAGACACTGAAGAACGCGCAAAAGCGGCTTTAGATGTTGTGAAGGACAAGATGATCAAGCGTGGAGTTTCCTTGAAGCACCTTGATGCTGGTGCTCCACAGTTGTCTGGAAAGATTTACAAGATTGCAGCGCCTTTAAAGGAAGGCATCTCAACAGAAAATGCCAAGAAGATTGCAAAGATGATCCGTGATGAAGGTCCGAAATCTGTCAAGACTCAGATTCAAGGGGATGAACTTCGCGTGACTTCAAAGAGTCGTGATGATCTGCAGGAAACAATGGCAATGATCAAAGATGGTGGCTGGGATTTCGCTGTTCAATTTACGAACTTTAGATAATTGAGTAAAAACAAGCTTGGTCTTCTCTTTGGAGTAAGTGCACACTTATTGTGGGGTGCATTTCCTTTGTACTGGCCGCTGCTTGAACCTGCTAATCCCCTAGAAATTGTTTCTCACCGCGCCGTGTGGACATTAGTTTTCTGTTTCATTGTCTTGTCTGCAACAAAGGCGCTGAAATCAACCCTTGCAACTTTAAAGCGTCCAACCGTTGCAGTAAAACTCTTTCTCTCTTCCCTTTTAATCTCCATTAATTGGCTTGTCTACATCTGGGCTACAAATAATGAGCACGTAGTAGAAGCATCTTTGGGTTACTACATCAACCCATTGATTATTATCGGTTTTGGAGTCATCTTTCTAAAGGAAAAGATGCGCCCACTGCAATGGGTAGCGGTATCGATTGCAACACTCGGGGTATTAGTTTTAACTTTCGATTACGGTCGCTTGCCCTGGATTGCGCTGGCATTAGCTGTTTCATGGGGAAGTTACGGTCTGATTAAAAAGCAGTTGGGACTTGGCGCACTTGAAGGTTTAGCGATTGAAACATTCCTTTCAAGCTTCTTCTACCTGGCGTACTTGATTTATATAGGCAGTCAAGGCACTGGCCAGTTTGGTCAAAGCTGGAGTTTAACAGTTCTACTTATTAGCGCTGGCGCCTTGACTGCAATCCCGCTTCTTTTATTCAATGGTTCTACAAACAGACTTCCCTTCACAACCATAGGTTTGTTGCAATACATAACTCCAACACTTCAATTTTCTCTAGGAGTTTGGGTGTTAAATGAGAATATGCCAACTGCTCGTTGGATTGGTTTCTTGATTATCTGGGCAGCGCTGGTGACGCTAGCAATTGACTTGATTAGATCAAGCAGAACGATCGATAACAGCGTCGCATAGCGACATCAACGCACCAGTTGCATCATTGATTGGCAATGGACCCAATGCGCCGCGAGCTTCTTTTGCAACTTGAATCAGTTGCTGACGGGATTGGTCTAGAGCGTTGTGATTACGAAGTGCCACCAAAACCTGCTGCACCGTTGCTTCATCTTCAATTGGTGCACTGAGAAGTTGCTTGAGCTCAGCATCTGCAGAATCAGTTGATCTCATGACATTAAGTGTCACCAATGTTGGAACACCTTCGCGTAGATCTGTACCTGGTGTCTTTCCTGATTGATTTGATTCGCTTGCAATATCAATAACATCATCGGCTAACTGAAAAGCGACACCGATCTTTTCGCCGAAGATAGTTACCGTGTCAGTAATTTCTGCAGGTGCTTTAGAGATCATGCCACCGTAACGTGCAGATGCTGCAATTAAAGAACCAGTCTTATCTGCAACAACCTTCAGGTAATGTTCTAGTGGATCTTGTCCTGGGTTAGGACCCTGGGTTTCCATAATCTGGCCAATAACTAAACGTTCAAAGGTACGTGCCTGTAAGCGAACAGCTGCAGGGCCAAGATCAGCTAATAAATCTGAAGATTTTGCAAAGAGAAAATCTCCAGTCAAAATCGCAATTGTGTTTCCCCAACGCATGTTGGCACTTTCGACTCCGCGACGAAGTGGAGCTTCATCCATAACATCGTCGTGATACAGAGTTGCAAGATGAGTAATTTCGCAGGCAACAGCGGCGGCGATGACCCCTTCGGCATTTGGATCACCATATTGCGCGGTTAGAAGTGTCAATAATGGGCGTAAACGCTTGCCACCAGCTGCCACCAAGTGGTGGGCCGTCTCATCAACAAAGGGGTATTCGCTGCGAGTATGGCTGCGCAAAAGTGATTCCACTTGTGCCATTTGGCTTACAAGTTGCGTCTCTAGTGCTGGCGCAACGTTTGGAATGCCAAATGTGGACATTAGCGAATGAAGATAGCTAGGTCGGTAATGAAATCAAGCACGGGCGCTGGGTAAACACCCAGTACCAATGTGATTACCGCCGCGATAACAATTGTTGCGCGGGTAAGAATTGATGGAACTTCAACTGCGGTTCCATCTTCAACCGCATCTGTAAAGAACATCAAGACAATAACGCGGATATAGAAGAATGCTGCAACCGCACTTGAAAGCACACCTGTGATGACAACAGCTGTTGCGCCATTTTCATAGGCGGCAGAAAAGATTGAAAACTTTCCAATGAATCCGCTTGTTAGTGGAATTCCGGCAAAGGCAAGTAAGAAGAGCGCAAATGCAGATGCTGCAAATGGTGAACGCTTGCCAAGACCCTTCCAACGATTCAGATCTGTAACTTCACCAGATGAATCACGAACTAAGGTCACTACTGCAAAACCACCAACGGTTGCAACACCGTAAGCAAACAAGTAGAAGATAGTTGCATCTAATCCAGCCTTGTTAAGTGCGATAATTCCAGAAAGCAAGAAACCAGCGTGTGCAATCGATGAGTAAGCCAACATGCGCTTTACATCGCGTTGAGAAATTGCAACAAGTGAACCTAAAATCATGCTGACAATCGCAATGGCTGAGATAACTGGAATCCAAGACCATTCAGCGTTTGCAAAAACTGTGTAGTAAATGCGAAGCATCGCACCGAAAGCTGCGACCTTTGTCGCTGCAGCCATAAATGCTGTAATCGGAGTTGGTGCACCTTGGTACACATCTGGTGACCAAGAATGGAATGGCACTGCGCCAACCTTGAAGAGCAGGCCAATTGAAAGAAATGACATACCGATAAGGAGAAGAACATCGTTTCCGGTGCCACCGACTACTGCTGCCTGAATACCCGAGAAGGTAATTGAGCCTGAGAAACCATACAAATACGCCGCTCCGAAGAGGAAAAAGGCTGATGCAAATGAGCCTAGAAGGAAGTACTTCAGCGCTGACTCTTGTGATGCAAGACGGCGGCGACGTGAGAGTCCTGCCATCAAGTACAAAGGTAAAGACAATACTTCGAGTGCAACAAAGAGCATGATCAAATCAGTAGCAACCGGGAAGATCATCATTCCGGAAACTGCAAACAATGTAAGTGGATAGACCTCAGTCACTTGATTGCCAGCTTGCGCCGCTTCACGTTCTTCAGCAGAGCCCGGTAGGGCTGCAGCAAGTGGGGTGAAGTGTTCGGTGTCTGCGATCAAGAAAATTGAAATTATTGCGATGATCAGAATAGATCCCTGAATGAGAACGGCAGGACCATCAAATACCAATGAGCCCATCGCAGGAGTCAGTGACTCTTCTCCGCGAATTCTCCATAGCTGCATCAGAGCAAGCATGAGAGTTCCAAGTGAAAGCGTTAACTGAATTACTGGGCGACGTTGCTTGGATGCAAAAGCTTCAACAAGAACACCTATCAGTGCCCCACCCAGCAGGATCAAAATAGGTGAGAGCAATGAGTATGAAAGAACTGGTGATGTAAATGTCATTACTTGCCCCCATTGGTTGGTGCAGGATCAGTGAAACCCATTTGTGAGACCACGTGTTTAGCCGCCGGATTGATTACATTCAACAATGGCGATGGGTAAAAGCCCAAGACCACGATGATTGCAATAACTGGAGCAATTACAACTTTTTCACGAAGGTTGAGATCCTTAAGATTTTCATTACCTGGTGTTGTTGGACCATGCAACGCTTTTTGAACTGGAATCAAAATGTATAGCGCAGCTAAAACAATTCCGAAGGTTGCGACAATCGCATGCACTGGATAACGAGTAAATGTTCCAACTAGAACCAAGAACTCGCTCACAAAGCTTGAAAGCCCCGGCAATGCCAGTGATGACAAACCTGCAATAAAGAAGCTCCACGCCATGATTGGAGTGACTCTTTGCAGGCCGCCAAAATCTGCAATCGTTGAAGATCCGCGACGGGCAATCATCCAGCCGGCTACTACGAATAGTGCTGCGGTTGAGAATCCATGGTTAAACATGTACAAAATCGCACCGCTCTGAGCTTGGCTTGTCATTGCAAAAATACCCATTGTGATGAAACCAAAGTGAGAGATAGATGTATACGCGATCAAACGCTTAATGTCTTTTGCGCCAATTGCTAAGAAAGCACCGTAAACAATCGAAATAACCGCAAGGATCATAATCAAAGGTGTGAATGTTTTACTTGCATCTGGGAACAAGGTCAGGCAATAGCGGATCATTCCGAAGGTTCCGACCTTGTCCAGAACACCAAGCAGTAGCACTGATGTACCCGGAGTTGCTGACTTTGCTGCATCTGGTAACCAGGTATGGAAAGGCCACAATGGAGCCTTGATCGCAAAGGCGATAAAGAATCCAAGGAACAGCAAGTTCTGAGTTGTTGAACTCATTTCAAGTTGTGCCAGCTTGTCGATGTCGAAGGTATGTCCACCTTGCGCACCTGACATTACATAGAGGGCAATTATTGATGCCAACATCAATAATCCACCAAACAATGAGTACAGCAAGAACTTAACGGCAGCTGCTGCGCGCTCTCCTGTTCCGTATCCACCAATAAGGAAGTACACCGGAATCAACATTGCTTCAAAGATTACGTAAAACAGGAATAAGTCTGTCGCGGCGAATACACCGATCATCATTGTCTCTAAAACAAGGATTAGGATGTAAAAAGTCTTAACGCTCCAACGACCACCATGTGCTTCATCCCAGCCGGCAAGAACAACAATTGGCGCAAGAATTACTGACATCAAAATCAAGACCAGTGCAATTGCATCTACGCCTAGAGCAAAGTTAATTCCAAAGCTTGGGATCCAGGCGTACTTTTCAACAAACTGCAGTTCAACATTGTCACGCTGGAAGCCAACCGCCATTGCAATCGTTACAGCCATTACAAGAAGAGTTGTACCTAAAGCAGCTTGCTTTGCAGCCTTTTCATTGTTTTTTGGAAGTGCAGAAATAATTGCTGCACCCGCCAAAGGCAAAAGCATTAATAGTGATAACCATTTCATGACTAAATCACCACCCAAATAGCTGCAATGAGCGCAATTGCGCCAGCCAAAATCATTGCTGCATAGCTTCGAACGTAGCCGTTTTGTAGGCCTCGTAGCGCTGAACCAGAGCCCATCGCTACTTGTCCTACACCGCGAACTGCGCCATCTACAACAGCTTCATCAGCTGCAATCAAGGTAGTTGTCAGAGCCTGACCTGGTCGCATGAAGACCGCTTCATTGAATCGATCTTGCATTAAGTCTTCGCGTGCAACCTTTGTAAAGATTGAAACATCTTCTGGAGCAACAGCTGGAACCTCTTGGCGTGCATACTTGAAGTAAGCGATCGCAACTCCGATTGCCACCATGGTTAGCGCCATTGCAGAAACAACAATTGGTTCAATTAAATGCTTTTGGTACTCATCACTGTGATTAAACAGTGGGTGTAGCCAATTTTCTAAAGCGTCACCACGTGAAAGCAAGAAACCGGATGAGACTGAACCAATTGCAAGTACCGCCATTGGCAACCACATCAACCACGGAGACTCGTGTGGATGTGCATCATCATCCCAACGCTTTGTTCCGGTAAAGGTAAGGATCATTACTCGGGTCATATAAAACGCTGTGATTGATGCACCTATCAAAGTTGTTATACCCAGGATAATTCCCTTGGCACCACCTGCATCAAAGGCAGTTTCAATAATCAAATCCTTTGAATAAAAACCAGCAAATGGTGGGACACCTAAAATTGCAAGATAGCCAAGACCAAAGGTTATAAAGGTGATTGGCATGAACTTACGGAGTGCACCGTACTTGCGCATGTTTACTTCATCATTCATTCCGTGCATTACAGAACCGGCACCCAAGAACATTCCTGCCTTAAAGAAACCGTGAGTTAGCAAGTGCATGATTGCGAATGCGTAACCAACTGGGCCTAATCCGGCAGCCAGGGTCATGTAACCAATCTGTGACATCGTTGAAGCAGCAAGGGCTTTCTTAATATCATCTTTGGCGGTACCAATTACTGCACCAAACATCAGCGTAATTGCGCCAACAATCACAACCAATAGCTGCGCAGTTGGTGCGGCATCAAAGACAAAGTTTGAACGAGTAATCAAATAAACGCCTGCGGTAACCATTGTTGCAGCGTGAATAAGTGCTGAAACGGGGGTTGGTCCAGCCATCGCATCGCCAAGCCATGCTTGCAGTGGGAACTGCGCAGACTTTCCAGCTGCGGCGACCAGAAGCATGATTCCCATACCGGTCAGCGCTGCTTCAGATGTGTTGTTTACCTGCTCTTGTACTCCGGCAAATGAAACTGTGCCCATAGTTGCAAAAGCGATCATGATCGCAAAGGACAATCCCATGTCACCAACGCGGTTCATTACAAAAGCTTTTTTAGA
>Ga0315902_10013917_pt1 | contig 10376 bp, 11 predicted proteins | sample LakEriMetagenome_9_FD_203523 | JGI IMG/M metagenome (GOLD analysis project Ga0315902, IMG submission 203523) | Freshwater fungal communities from buoy surface, Lake Erie, Ohio, United States - Buoy 12 MA117 | ecosystem: Environmental > Aquatic > Freshwater > Lake > Lake biofilm | place: USA...
TCGTTGAGTTAGAAAAATCAGATAAATAGAAATGAGGATAGACGGGAATACAATGCCCTCCAACCGAAATTCCTGGAGTATGAATGTGAGAATAAGGTTGTGAATTTGCCGCCTTAATAACTTCCTGAAAATCGATATTGAATTTTTTTGCATAAATAGCAAATTCATTTGCAAGACCAATATTTACATCTCGATAGGTAGTTTCAGCTATTTTTGCAAATTCCGCTGTTTCACAATTTCCTAGTGCAAATACTCCAAGCCCTGAGTTTAGCTTAGATGAGCTTGGAAATTTTAAGACTGAATTGTAAAATTCTACTCCTTTAATTGTGCAACTACTTGTAACTCCTCCTACAAGTTTTGGATACTTGGATAAATCCTCAAAAATTCTGCCTGTAAGCACTCTTTCAGGAGAAAAGACGACAAAAAAATCCTGACCAACTTTGAATCCGGATTCTTGTTCAATTATCTTGGTAAATCTATTTCGCGTTGTCCCAACTGGTAGAGTTGTTTCAAAAGAAATTAAGGTTCCTTTTTTTATGTTTTTTCCAATTGCTCGTACAACTAAATCAATGTTATTAAAATCAGGCATATTATTTTTATTTGTAATCAAAGGAATACAAATTAAAATTGTATCTGCATTTGAAATTGCATGCACTTGATCTTGAGTTGCAGAGAGTTTGTTCGATCTAATAGCTGCTTCAAGTAGCTTCTGTAAATTACTTTCACCCGGAAATGGTTCTTGTCCCAAATTAACCAGTTCTACAACCTTATGGTTGGAGTCTAAACCAATTACATTACTTTCCTGTGTAAAATACACTGCAAGTGGTAGGCCAATTTTACCTAAACCGATTACTGTAATACTCAAAACTTAATATCCATTCCAATTTTTGCGCTCTCTAAAATTCCATCAGATATTTTTACGGTTTCAATTCCTTCTTCCAAAGTGACTATTTCAGCTTTCTTGCCCATTAAAAAATCTCTAAAATTTTCATGTTCTAAAACTAATGGCTCTGGCTTATCGAAGGCATAAGTGATCACATCACCTTGTGAAACTCCCTTAAAATGCATTAATGTTCTTTGAGTAACTTGATGATTTCCATTTTTGTAAAATTTTAGATCTGAGCTCAATGTATCGACTACAAAAGCTCCTCGTTCGCCAGTCACTACTAAACTTCTTTCCTTAAAAGGACTTAACCAATTTACAATCATGTTTACTAATACTTCATTTTTAAGTTTGCCATTAACCACAGCCATATCTTCAAATTCTCGTTGTGATCTAGTTATTGTATAGGCAGAGATAGATTCATAGGTGCTATTAGTAAGCCACATGGTTAAATCAATATCATGAGTTCCTAAATCCCTAACTACACCAACATCAGCAATGCGAGATGGGAATGGACCTTGGCGTTTACTAGAAACCTGATAAATATCCCCTAATTCACCGTTTAGTAAGCGGGATTTTAGTTGCCTAACACCAGAGTTATACCGTTCTATATGGCCGATACCAACAACTAAAGAATTACTTGCAGCGGCTTTTTTAATCTGATTTGCGGATTCAAGATTTATAGCTACCGGCTTTTCTATTAAGCAATTTACCCCAGCGTTTAAGATTTCTAGTGCAATATCCTTATGAAACCCAGTTGGAGCGGCTATCACACAATAATCTGGTTTTTTTCCAAGCAGCTCATTTAGTTCATAGAAAACATGATTGCTATTAATATCTTTAGTAGCTCCTATCGGATCTACTATACCAAGTAACTCTACCCCTTCCAGTTTTGATAATACTCGAGCATGGTTCTTACCCATAATTCCAAGGCCAACTAGGCCAACCTTTAAAGTATTCATTAGTTAAGGATACTAGCCTTCAATTGATTAAATGAATCACAAATTTTATTTAGCTGCCTCGCAGTTAAACTGGGATGCACAGGTAGGGACAATACTTGCTGCGCAGCTTTTTCAGTTTGCTGTAAATTCAATTGTGATATGAATGAAGGTAATTTATGAACAGGAGTGGGATAATATACCTCATTTCCAATTCCTAATTCTTTAAGAGATTCAGAAAATTGGTCTCGGTTCTGATTGATCCTAACTGTGTATTGATGAAAAACATGCTTATAACCTTCGGGAGTGAATGGAGTGGAATCGACTTGAAGTTTACTAGTTAAAAAAGTCGCATTCTTTATTCGTTGTTCAGTTGTTTTAAATAATTTCTTTAGCTGACATCTTCCAATGGCTGCATGAATATCCGTCATTCTTAAGTTAAATCCTACAATTTCATTTTGATATCTGGTCTCCATACCCTGATTTCTTAATAGCCTACAAATTCTTGCTGATCCTGAATTTTTTAAAACAATCATTCCCCCTTCCCCGGAAGTCATGTTCTTTGTCGGATAAAATGAAAAAGCAGCAGCATCACCATAAGTTCCAACTGGCTTATTATCTATAGAAGCTAGATGGGCTTGTGCTGCATCTTCAATCACAAATAGCGAGTTCTTTTCTGCAATTTGCATAATTTTATTCATGTCTGCAGCTAAGCCATAAAGATGCACTACAATTATCGCTTTAGTTTTTTTGGTAATAGCTATTTGAATTAAATTTGGATCTATACAGAAGGTTCTTGGTTCAATATCAACAAATACTGGAGTTGCTCCCGTTAAGGCAACCACATTTGCAGTTGCTGCGAAGGTAAATGAGGGAACGATTACTTCATCGCCTTTTTCTATACCTAATGCTAATAAAGATAAGTGGAGTGCAGAAGTTCCTGAATTTACGGCCACACACTCTCTGTCACCAACAATTTTTGAAAACTCAGTTTCAAAGAATTTTACTTCTGGGCCTTGGGCCAAAGAACCACTCTTTAATACTCTATTTACTGCAGCTCGCTCTTGTCTTCCGATTAAAGGCTTTGCTATTGGGATTAGTTTCATTTATTCTCTAATTCTTTTAGGATCCCATTGTTTAGCTGATATTTATCTTTCGTAACTGGGCATGCAAAAAGCAAATCGTCGATCACATCGAGTTTTTTGCCTGCTTTTCCTACCCATCCAATTTGGCGACCTGGATTCCCAACAATTATTGCAAAATCGGGAACATCTTTTGTAATTACAGAGCCCGCGCCAATCATTGACCACCTACCAATTTTTACCGGAGCAATACACACCGAATTTGCACCTATTGAAGCTCCGGAGAGAATCTCTACCCCCACCTTTTCCCAATCCAGCGAAACCTTTTTTTCCCCAGTTGGTAAAATAGCCCTAGGGTTATGGTCGTTAGTTAACACAACTCCTGGCCCAATAAACACGCCATCGTGCAAAACGCATGGGTCATACAACATTGATGCATTTTGGATCTTACAATTCTTTCCAACTTTTACATTAATATCTATATATACGTAGTCACCAATTATTGTGTTACTACCAATTGATGCACCTTCTCTAACTTTAGAGAAATCCCAAATGGAGACATTCTCCTTTACAATTGCCTTTTCTGAAACTGTGGCCAATCTACTTATCTTGTTAGCCATGGGATGAAAAGTTATAAATAATAGTCAGATTTTTATCTTCTACTATTTACCTTTTTTACAAACCTGAGTCTTCATAAGCACATCTAATGAGTCCATACTTTTTTGAAGATTAGCTATCTCAGTTAGCCCTTCAGGGGAGGAAGAAAGAATATCTTTAAAAATATCATATTGATCCTTGGCCTCAACATATAGATCATATGCTTGGGGGCAGCTGGTAAGCATCCAAGTTAATTTTGTCGGGGTAACATATGGGTTTTTACCACAGACATAATTTTTCTTACCTGTTTTAGTTTTCTGGCCCGACTTTTTGCATGCTGCACCATTTTTAATGGTGGCTGCCTCAGCTGCGGTGATTACTGAAGTAGTAGAAAGAAGAAGCCCAAGGGTGAGGGCGATTAGAGCTGGTTTTGCCTTGGTTGCAGTTTTACTCATTTAATTATGCTCTCTTCCTAAGATTTATCGCTACACCTGCTTGGGGGCAGGACTTGATAGGGCTAAAGGTATCAAGTTTTATCACTGTGTCTACTCCCTAACTTATGTGGCTTAAATGGCCATTTTTTGGCTATTTTTAGCCATTTGTACTGCTCTGGCAATAAGGATAGTGGGTGAAGGTAGGGGATTTGTCCTTATTTTTCATAGATTTATCTGTGAGTTTTTTTAAAAGCTTATAGTGCAAGAATCATTTGATGTTTAAATATCATTTGATGTTTAAATACATAGTACCGGCAGAGTTAAAGCTTATAAGCAGATCTTTCTAATCGATCACAGATAGCAATCGCTAGATCATCCCCACTAGGTGGAATAACAATCACATTAGGTAATTGTTTACTATCAGCTAGCCGGAGGGCTTGATATAAAAGTTGGGCGTACTCCTGATTATTTTTTGGTGAGGCTAATCTGATTACACCCGCTGGGGTTGGTGTGGTGGCTAGTGCAATAAAGCCATCACCTGGCTTTGGGGTGGTGGCTAAAAATACTTTAGCCTTTGGTGCGTAATGAGATTGAAGTAAACCAGGTGCTTTTATTTTAAGATTATTACTGGCGCTATCAATCTGCTTAACTACTAAACCAAGGTGATCAAAGATCATACTGGCAGTTATTGCACCAGGGCGTAATATCTCAGGGACAGATTTTGTGCAATTTATGATGGTGGACTCAACTCCCACCTGGCAGGGGCCACCATCTAAAATTAAATCATTTGGGGTTAAATAATCTGCTAACTCCTCATAGACCGCATCGGCACTTGTTGGGGACACCTGACCAAATCTATTTGCACTAGGAGCTGCCACGCCAAGACCGCCTTGAGCTTCAAACTCTTTTAGAAGTGATAAAGCAAGCGGATGAGAAGGAACTCTGATTCCAACATTATCTTGGCCGCCAGTTATAAAATCTTGAGCAAGCTCAGTTCTTGGCAGGATTAATGTCATAGGGCCGGGCCAAAAAGTGCGAGCCAAAGTTATTGCATACTTTGGAATCTGCTGCGCCCATTTATCTAAGTTATTTATAGATGAGATGTGAACAATTAATGGATGTCCTGTTGGTCTGCCTTTAACTTCATAGATCCTGGCAACTGCATCCTTATTTGTCGCATCAGTACCCAATCCATAGACAGTCTCGGTTGGAAAAGCCACCAAATTGCCTTGCTTTAATGATTTGACTGCCTCTTTTAGTGTGCTTAATGTGCAGCTTGAGATGATGGTCATGATGGGTAATTGTCGCACCTAGTTACTCTGGTATATAAAACCAGTTAATTTACTGCTTACTTTTTAGCAAGTTTTGCCCTGCTTAATTGACCCGATACCCTTAGCCCTTCCACTGTCCCCATCGTCTAGTGGCCTAGGACGTCGCCCTTTCACGGCGTTAACACGGGTTCAAATCCCGTTGGGGACGCAAAGGTGAGTTGAGAAGTAATTTTCAACTCGCTTTAAAAGCTGGCCCAGTAGCGCAGTTGGTTAGCGCGCCGCCCTGTCACGGCGGAGGTCGCGGGTTCAAGTCCCGTCTGGGTCGCGATTTATTTTTAATCTTTTTTGTTTTTATCTCTACTGTTTTTGTGAAGGTAAGAGATATAAAGAGAGAGAAATAAATTTGATTGGCTTGGTAGCTCAGTTGGTACGAGCGAACGACTGAAAATCGTTAGGTCGCCGGTTCGATCCCGGCCCAAGCCACAAGGTATTTAAGTGGGCGGTTTTTTTAAAACTAAATGGCGTTACTTAAGCAGAGCCAGCTTTTCTTCGATGCATCTTGGGAGCAGCTCCTGCAGTTTGACCAGCACCAACCTTAGAGCCACCTGCTGGGCCAGAGGATTTACCGGTGTTATGTCCTTTTTGTTTTTTAGCTAGCGCCGCCAACATCTTTGCTTTGGCATCATCTGCTGGCAAGTTTGCTTTGTCATCTGATGAATTTGTCATCTTTGCTTCACTCATTCTTTGCCACCAAAACTTTGATTATTTGCCTGATTAATTATTGAAATACTTTTTAATAACGCCTTAACTTCAGACTCTTTATATCGGCGATGGCCACCTAGGGTTTTAATTGAGGTCAGCTTGCCCGCCTTTGCCCATCTGGTGACCGTCTTTGGATCTACTCGAAACATGCTGGCAACCTCAGCTGGAGTTAATAGCATCTCCTGATTGGTGCTAGATAGGGGTGGAAAATTTGAGGAGTTCATCTACCTAACTCTCCTTTTTTTCACTTTATAATAAATGTCTGATTTAAACCTTATGGGGTAAGTATCCCCTTAAATATATTTAAGGACAAGTGTTGATCAAATAAGTGTTGATCGCTTTGGCGCAGGCTTACTTGATTACTTAGGAGGAGAACTCCAGGGCGGAAACCTTGCGCCATCTAGCGACTAATCTTTCATACCCACTTGCGGCCAGCGCTCCATCACCTGATGCCAGGCCGGCAATAGAGGTGTTTACATCCTCAATTGAGGTATCAGCCTCAAGAGCTACCTGGCCACCTTGAATCAGTGAATTATTTAGGTAATTAGCTAACCCACCGTAATCTAATTCAACAATTGATAAGTTATCAAAGATCTCCAGCCAGGAGATTAACTCACCAATCTCCGCCTCAACTGGGCCTTGGCCAAAGGCGCCAAGTACTGCCTCATGGGTAAATCTTGCTCGGGTTTTGGCATTACTAATTAAGGTGCGCGCAATTGTGAACAGACCATCCTCATTCTCTCCCCGCAATCTCTCATCTGGATGAAAGAGGGCAAACCATCTAGGCGGGATACTCCAGGTGCAGGTGAGAATATGTGAGACCTTATCTTCAATCTCAACCGCTGAGGCTTTAATTGATTCTGCAATGCTTTGGGGAACAAAGTAATTAACTATTACCGGTGAATATGTAAATTTAAAATCATCTAATGCTGCCCAACACCTAGCTGTGGTTGACCAAGGGGCGATATATCTTTTTCCCTCATGCTCTAATAGGTGAGCTCCATCTAGCTTTGTATTTGGTGCTTCACTCTTAATCACTCTAGTTAATGCCCGGTTTTGTTCATCCCAACTTGTGGGGGCGGTGATTGCCAGCTGGGACCATCTAAGTTGATCTGCCCCGGCAAAGCTTTCAATTGGCTCATATACTCTTAAACTTGCAACATATGGGGTGGGGCGCATAAGGCTTAAGGTACTACTAATAAACAATCTTTATAAACTTTTTTTATTTTCCAACTTTATGAAAAGATCTTGGTAACTCGGTAACTACCAGGAGTTGATCTACTTCTGATAATCCTCACCTTGGTAGTAATCCTCATTATTTGAAGATTTTTTATCAGGCTGCTCACTATGCAGCTCTTTAGCTAATCGCTCTAAATCCATCTCTTGATTTGAGTACTTTAAATCTCTAGCCACTCTAGTTTCTCTTGCTTTTGATCGGCCACGTCCCATGGGTGGGCCTCCTTCACAATCTATAAAAGTTCTGTTGATAGGGTGCAAGATTATCTAATTAACCCCGGCTAGCGCCAAAATATTTCACGCTCTACCCCTGATACTCCCTTAAGATAAGCGTAAATACTGGGCCTAGATCACTAAATTGGCCGGAGGCTTGAATTTGGCCAGAGCTAATTAAGGCAGGCCAGCGGGTGGGATCCTTCGCTAATTGGATCAATACCTCAGCTGTCATCTCAACCTGATTGGGGGGTGTGCCTCGGCGGTGGTGGGCTCCTTTGACACATTGAATCGCACCATATGGCGGAATACGCAACTCAACTGCTCTACCGGGGGATTTTTCTTTGATTAGATCTAAAATCTTCGCTACCTCAATAGCTATTTGTGGATTCTTTTTCATTTATACGCCTCTGAAATGACAGATCATAAATTAAATCAAAGATTGCAGATCAACCTTTGTCACTTGCCCCTTTGTGATCTGCTTGATCGCATCTGCCACCTCTTGTGATTGCTCAAGGGCGCTGCCAGCAAAGGATGCTTGATCTTTAATCAAATTATTTAATTGATTAATTGATAATGGAAAATCTCTTTCACTAGCTAGAGCGTTAAAGAAATTACTGGCCGTAGTGGTTGTAGCATGTTTTTTAATTAACTCATGGGCTACCTCTCTACCCACACCTTTCTTAACTAGCTCAGTTAAGATCTGTGAGGTTGCCAAAAATGGTAGCTGCTCTGCTAGCTCGTTGTTGATATTTTCTTCATAGATACCAAACTCAGTAAGAACAGTCATAAAGGTGTGAAGTAAGCCATCGATTGTGTAGAAGGCATCTGGGATCACAACTCTTCTGACCACAGAGCAGGAGACATCCCCTTCATTCCATTGATCCCCTGATAAATCAGCTGCCATAGTTGTATAGCCACGAAGTAAAACCATCATGCCATTTATTCGCTCCGAGGATCTGGCATTCATCTTATGTGGCATGGCAGATGAGCCAACCTGACCAGATTTAAATCCTTCACTTACCAAACCAAAGCCAGACATTAATCTAATTGTGGTTGCCATTGAGCTTGGAGCAGATGCAATCTGTAGTAATTTGGCTACCACCTCAAAATCAATTGATCTTGGATAGATCTGGCCAACACTACTTAATGTGTTTTCAAAGCCATACTCTTTGGCAAGTTTTTCTTCTAACTTATTTAAATCCTTAATTGAGCCAAGGGTGGCAATCTGATCTTGCCCTGTGCCAACCGGTCCCTTTAGGCCACGAAGTGGCAGGCGCGCTATTAACTCCTCAAGGGATGCAAGTGAAAATAATAATTCCTGAGCACATGTGGCAAATCTCTTACCCAAAGTAGTTACCTGGGCTGCTACATTATGGCTTCTGCCGACCATATATGTTTTTTCATACTTAGTAATACTTTTTTCCAGTAAGAACAATGTCTCTAAAGTTCTTCTTCTAACCAATTTAAGACCATCTTTGATAGCGATTAGCTCAATATTCTCAGTTAGATCTCGGCTAGTTAATCCAATATGAATCTTCTCTAGCCCTGCTAAAGAATTAAACTCCTCAATCCGAGCCTTAACATCATGCCTGTTGGCTCGCTCTCGCTTTTCAATAGAGGCTAGATCTACTTTCTCCACTACCTTCTCATAAGAAGTAATATCACTATCGGTAATTGATAAGCCACCTGCTTTTTGTAATCTTAAAATGCTTATCCAAAACTTACGCTCTGCAATGATCTTATTTGCTGGATCAAAGATTGCCACCATCTCCTTTGTTGCATATCTATTTGCTAACACATTAGGAATTACAGCAGGTGTCATACTCATTTGATTAAATCCCTAACCACAATGGTTTCATCCCTACCTGGGCCTACCCCGATCGCACTAATCGGAGCTCCTGATACCTTCTCTAAAAATTTCACATACTCTCTAGCATTATTTGGTAGGTCTTCTACTGATTTTGCTTTAGAAATGTTCTCTTTCCACCCTGGCAGATACTCATAGATTGGCTTTGCATGGTGAAAATCAGTTTGGGATGCTGGTAGCTCTTCAACTCTTACCCCATCTACCTCATACGCCACACATACTGGAATCTTCTCCCAACCAGTTAAGACATCTAGCTTTGTTAAGAAGAAATCAGTTAAACCATTTACTCGCACCGCATACCTTGCAATAGGGGCATCAAACCAACCACATCTTCGATTGCGCCCAGTTGTAACACCAACCTCACCACCAATTTTTCTAAGCGCATCCCCATCGGCGTCAAATAACTCTGTTGGAAATGGACCGCTGCCAACTCTGGTTGTGTAAGCCTTAAGAATTCCTATTACGCGCGTGATTTTGGTTGGACCAATTCCAGAGCCAGTGGATGCTCCTCCTGCAGTTGGATTAGAAGAGGTAACAAATGGATAGGTGCCATGGTCGACATCTAATAATGTTCCTTGGCTGCCCTCTAGTAAAACATTTTTTCCACTCTTTAAAGCTTGATCTAATAACAAAGCAGTATCTGCAACATAAGGTTTTAAAACTTCGGCATAACCAAGGTACTCAGATAAAACCTCATCAACGGTAATTCCTTTGCGATTAAATACCTTAATTAAGATCTGATTCTTATCATGAAGTGCTGCTTCAATTTTTTGTTTTAAAATGGAAGGATCAAATAGATCCTGCACACGAATACCAATTCGGTTTATTTTGTCAGCGTACGCCGGCCCTATGCCGCGGCCGGTGGTGCCAATCTTTGATTTACCTAAAAATCTTTCAGAGACCTTATCGATGGTGCGGTGATATGGCGTAATGAGGTGGGCATTAGTTGAAATCATAAGTTTTGAGGTATTAATACCCCGCTCATTTAATCCTTTGATCTCTTCAAGTAATACAGCTGGATCAATTACAACTCCATTACCGATTACTGGAACTACATTTGGTGAAAGAATTCCAGAAGGTAGTAGGTGAA
>Ga0315902_10013918_pt1 | contig 10374 bp, 8 predicted proteins | sample LakEriMetagenome_9_FD_203523 | JGI IMG/M metagenome (GOLD analysis project Ga0315902, IMG submission 203523) | Freshwater fungal communities from buoy surface, Lake Erie, Ohio, United States - Buoy 12 MA117 | ecosystem: Environmental > Aquatic > Freshwater > Lake > Lake biofilm | place: USA...
CCACCACCAGATTGATCAGGATGAAGAGGGCCACCGTGATCAGCAGATAGGCCACCACCACCGGGCGATCGAGCTGGAAGATCGCATCGATCACGAGCTTGCCCATGCCTGGCCAGGCAAAGATGGATTCGGTCACGATGGCAAAGGCAATCACGCTGCCGAGTTCAAGTCCGATGACCGTGACCAGGGGAATCATGATGTTCTTGAGCAGGTGCACGCCGATCACGCGACGCGTGGCAAGCCCCTTGGCCCGCGCAAATCGCATGTAATCGAGCATGATGTTCTCGCGCACCTGCGCCCGGGTGAGCCGGATGATGAGCGAGAGCTTGAAGAGTGCCAGGTTGATCGCCGGCAGCAGGGCATGCTTCAGGCCATCCCAGTGCAGGATGGAAATGTTCAGCCCGAGCGCGCTCACCGTGGGGCCACGGCCTGTAGAGGGCAGCCATCCGAGCTGGACGGCAAACACCATGATGAGCAACAGACCCACCCAGAAGGTGGGCAGCGAAAACCCCAGGATGGAGCTCGCCATGATCCCGCGAGCGATGCGTCCGTCGGGCTTGAGGCCGGCATACAGCCCCAGCGGAATACCAATCACCACCGCAATGATCATGGCCAGCGCGGCGAGCTCGAGCGTGGCCGGCATGCGCTCGAGGATCACATCCACAGCCGGGCGGCCATAGACAAAGCTGTTGCCCAGATCGCCCGATAGTGCATTGCCGATGAAGCGTCCGTACTGCACCCACATCGGCTGATCCAGACCGAACTCCACCCGCACCCGTTCGCGCTCTTCCTGGTCGGCCTGCGGATTGACCAGCATCTCGACCGGATCGCCGACCATGAAGATGCCCGCGAACACCAGCAGCGAGGTGACCGCGAGCACGAGCAGGGTCTGCGCCAGGCGGCGCAGGATGGTGACCAGCATGTCAGCGTCTCAGGTTCAGGATGTCAGGCCCCGCGACAGCGAGGCGTGAGGCGCAAGAAGTAGGGGGGCGCCTCAGCGGGCGGGCTTGAATTCATGGGCAAAGGTGTACTGATCGGCCCTTGCCGCATAGGCGATGCCCTTGCGCATGCCCCAGACCGAGACCTCGTAGTGCAGCGGGATGATGGCCTGCATCTCCATCGCCTTTTCGCTGGCGGCGGCCAGCAGCATCCCGCGCTTGGTGTCATCGACCTGAGTGATGGCGGTGGTGATCATGGCGTCAAGACCCGCATCCGAGAAGCGGCCCCGATTGGCCGCTCCCAGCCCCTGCTTGGGATCAAATGTGCCGGTGAGCGAGCGCAGGGATGACGAGGTATCGCCGCTCTCGGAGGCCCAGCCCGCAAGCAGGAACGAGAATTCAGCTTTGGAGCCGCGTGAGAAGAAGATGTTCGAGGGCATGGCGTCGACCTTGGTCTCGATGCCCACGCGGGTGAGGAAGGCAGCGACCGCCTGAGCGATCTTCTCGTCATTCACGTAGCGGTTGTTGGGGCTGTGCAGCGTGAGTTGAAAGCCATTGGGATAGCCTGCATCGGCCAGCAATTTCCTGGCGCCTTCGGGATCAAAGGCCTCGGGCTTGAGGCGCTTGCTGGTGCCGAAGAAGGAATCGGCCAGGAACTGGCCCGCCGGAATGGCCTGCTTTTCCATGACCCGCTCGACGATCGCGTCGCGATTGATTGCCTTTGAAATCGCCTTGCGAACCCGTACATCGATCAGCGGGTTGGCTTCCATGGGCTTGCCGTCGCGGGTGCGCACGAAGGGCGAGTTCTTGTCGCGACCCGAGTCCAGGTGCAGGTAGATCACGCGGTTGGAGGTGGCGCTCGCCAGTGCCAGCTGTGCATTGGCCTTCAGGCGCTCGGCGTCGGCGGTCGGCACGTTCTCGATCACATGAACATCGCCCGAGAGCAGGGCGGCAACCCGCGCGGCGTTGTTGGAGATCATGCGGTACTGCACGCGAGGCCAGGCGGTCTTGCCACCCCACCAGGCCTCGTTGCGGGCAAAGACCACCCGCTCGCCCGGCTTGTATTCCACAAGCTTGTAGGGGCCGGTGCCGTTCATGGCCTTGCCCGAGTTGAAATCATCGGTACGGGCGGCCACCTGGTTCTTCGAGATGATCTGCAGCGAGGTCAGGTCGCGCGGCAGCAGCGGGTGCGGCGCTGCGGTTTTCATGATGACCGTGTGCGGGTCGGGCGCGGTGATGGACGTGACCGGTCGTGTGAACTGGGAGAACGAGGCCGGGCTGTTGGGCACCTCGGGCGCACGCTTGAAGGTCGCGATCACGTCGTCTGCCGTGAAGGCCGAGCCATCATGAAACTTCACGCCGCGGCGCAGCTTGATTTCCCAGGTGGTGTTGTCCAGCGGCTTCCAGGACTCGGCCAGCCCGGGCAGCAGTTGCTGCGTGGCGTCGGTGCGGATCAGGTTGTCGAACACATGTTTGGTGATGCTGTTGTTCGGTGTGAGGTTGTGAAAGTGCGGGTCGAGTGCCGAGATGGGCGCCGCGATGGCAATCACCAGTTCCTGAGGCTGCGCCTGAGCGATTGCGGGCGTGTTCAGGGGCAGCAGAGCACTCAGGACGAAGCCGCAAAGGATGTGTCGTCGGTTCATGAGGTGTGACCTTGATGGTTGAAATCAGGCGGACTTGCCTGACGTTGCAGGCGAAGCGGCCGCAGATGCGGGGCTGGCGGAGTCTCCCACACGCGGAAGCAACAGGGCGGCAATCAGGGCTGTGAAGGCAATGCCCGAGAGCACCAGAAAGACCTGCGAGAAGCCGCCCTGGGTATGCAGTGAGGACACCACGGTCACGGCACCGGCACTGCCCAGAAAGCTCGCCACATAGCGCAGGCCATAGGCTCTGGCACGCCAGCGATCCGTGGTGTAGCGCGCCACCATCGCATCGTTGATGGGAATCTGACCGAACACGAAGAACATGATCGCCACTGCAGCTACCACCAGCCCCCAGCCGCTGCCATGCATGGCCAGCAAGAAAAGAGGCGCCTGCAGCAGCACGATGCCGATCAGGGCGGTGCGCAGCGCAATGCGATCGATCAGCGAGCCCACGAGCAGCTGGGCCATTGCGGCAATGAGATAGACCACGGCAATGATGGCGCCCATGGCACCCAGCCCTGCCTCGCCGTCAAAGAGATCCTTGAGACGCTCATCGAAGAGCTTGGGCATGGAGACCGTGGTGGCATTGAAGAGCATGCCGTTGCAGACCACGGCGACCAGAAACACCACCACCAGCCGCTTCATGATCTCGGGCGGAATCGCCACACTGGGCGCTTTCTTGACGAGTTTTTCATTGCCCGCCCCGCGGCTGCAGGCCAGATAGATGAAGCCCAGGGGCAGTGCAATCACACCGGGCAGGATGAAGGCGGTGCGCCAACCCCAGGATTGCACGATCAGACCGGTGATCAGCGCGGCCACACCCAGGCCGAGATTGCCCCAGACCCCATTGACCCCCAGCGTCCAGCCCAGCCGCGGGCTGCCGATGCTGAGCATCGCGATACCCACCGGATGGTAGATGGCGGCAAAACAGCCAATCAGCGCCAGGGCGATGCCCAGGGTCAGCGGGTCTTGGGCGAATCCCGCAAGAATGGACGACAGGCCAATGCCGAAGAAAAAGACCGCGATCATGCCGCGGCGACTCCAGTGATCGGCCATCCAGCCTGCGGGCAGCGCGCCCAGTCCGAAGATCGCCATCATCGGAATCGACAGGGGCAACAGGGCCGCGAAGCTCATGTCCCATTCGCGCGAAATGGCCAGCACGGCGGTCGGAAAGATCAGCAGAAAAAAATGATCGATCAGGTGTGCCAGATTGAGCAGCAGGGCGTGCGGCTTGGTCGGGGCCATCAGGGTCTCCTCGGATCGCGGCATGATAGCGCTGCACGCCAACTCTGCGGGAATGTTGCATGACCTGGCATCAGAAAAGACAACCACCTCTTGCGCCTGAGTGCTTCACCGTCCGGGGGCGGACTCCCATGTGCTTGAGCGAGCGTATCCAGCGCATGCGCATTCTTTGGCTGCCCCTGCTGGCCGCGGCTTTGGCCGCTGGCTTCGGGGTGGCGCGGGCCCAGGGGGCTGGGTCTCAGCCGGTGGATGCCTTGCAGACGAGCGTTGCGATCGACGGATTTCGAATGGATCGCACGGAAGTGACCGTGGCGCGATTCGATGCCTTTCTCAAGGCGGCTGGGCGGATCAGCACAGCTGAGCGCGAAGGCGGCGGGTTTGAGTGGGGCGCCGGATGGGAGCGCCGCCCGGGCTGGACGTTTCGGGCTCCCTCGGGCAAGCCGGCGCGCCCGGAGGATCCGGTGGCGCATGTGAGCTGGTTCGAAGCGCGTGACTTCTGCGCGTGGGCCGGGGGCAGCCTGCCCACGCGTGAGCAGTGGGCCCTGGCGGCCTATACCGAGCGACGCGCCCAACCGCCGGCACCCTTTCAGCGCGGTAAAACCTATCCTTATCCCACAGGCGAGACCCCTGCCGGGGCCAACCTGTCAGGCGCGACCGATGGCTACGAGCGCCATGCGCCTGCCGGTGCCCTGCCCGCCGGTGTGAACGGGTTGCATGAGATGGCGGGCAACGTCTGGGAGTGGCTCGCCGATGCGCAAGGCGAGGATCGGCTGACCGCGGGAGGCTCGTGGTGGTACGGAGCCTCCCAGACTCAGGCCTCGGGCATGCAGTTCAAACCCGCCCGATTCTTCGCGGTGTATGTCGGGTTTCGGTGTGTCTATCCGGGTGCACCCGGCGCTCGCTGATCGAATCAGCTCCGATCAGCTGGCTTTTCGAACCAGCGCGAGCTGACGCGACTGCACCACCAGCTGGCCCTGCGAATCCCAGACCCAGCCGTCTTCGATCATGCGTCCGTCCGAGAGATCGAGGGTGCGAAACTGACCCAGCATCCAGCCCGGCGCAGGGCGCCGGCGCACATGGACCGTGAGTTCCACCGTTGGCACCCAACCGACCGCGCCCAGCAGCCCGAAAACCGACGGCGGAAAGGTGTCTGAAAAGAGAATGGCGGCGCGGGTGTCCGGCTCGCGGCCATCCCGGAACCGGATCCAGCCACTGACCTGCGCCTTTCCGGCCTGGCTGGGCTCGGCTTCATCCGGGTGCAGACGGATCTCGAGTCGCTCGAGTAGCGGCAGGGTTTGAAGACCCTGTGAGAACCCGGAGCGCGGAATGCATTCATCAGGAGAGGGGATCTGTGGTGCAGGCAGCGTGATCGGCGTGTCGGCGCCGTCACCCAGCATGCCGAGTGCAGCAATCACTTCAAAGCGCAGTTCGCCCTCCTGAAACAGGCTGGCTCGGGCACTGGAGACCTGACGGCCGCGCTTGAGCACTTGCGTGCGAACCTCGCAGGGTTGGCTGTTCAGGCCGGGCTTGAAGTAGTGCACTGTGACTGAAAGCGCATCGGGCTGCTCGGGCAATCGCTGCTGCAGGGCATCGAGAGCGATCGACAGCAGGTAGCCGCCATTGGGGTTGGAACCGATGGACCAATGCGGAGCCACCAGGCCGCGATAAAGGTCTTCGGAAACGGGCGTGACCCGGGTCTCCTGATCGAATTGGCTCATGGGTGAAGGCTGCAGGGTAGAGAAGTAGGCGGACTGGAGAGAATGGAAAGGCCAGGGGAAAAGCGGGTATTCACAGGATGCATGCGCTCACACGAAAAGCTTCAGGGGATGCACGTGGTGAGGCTCAGTCGATCAGGGCTGAGGCGAATTCCCGGGCACTGAAGGCCTGAAGGTCTTCGATGCCTTCGCCCACGCCGATGAAGTAAACCGGGATCGGTGTTTCGCGTCGGGTATGGGCCAGGGCGACCAGGGCGCCGCCCTTGGCTGTGCCATCAAGCTTGGTCACGATCAGGCCGGTCAGTTGCACTGCGGCATCAAAGGCCTGCACCTGGGCGAGCATGTTCTGACCGGTATTGCCATCGAGCACCAGCAGCACCTCGTGGGGCGCACCGTCCATGGCCTTGCCGATGACCCGCCGGATCTTGCGCAGCTCTTCCATGAGGTGGGCCTGGGTGGGCAGGCGCCCGGCAGTATCCACGAGCACAACGCCGGTGCCCCGCGCGCGCCCGGCGCTGACCGCATCGAAAGCCACAGCACCCGGGTCTCCGCCTTCCTGGGCAATCACATCGACCGCGTTTCTGACTCCCCACTGAGCCAGTTGCTCACGGGCCGCGGCGCGGAATGTATCGCCGGCTGCGAGCAGGACCGACTTGCCTTCGCCATGCAGGTGGCGAGCGAGCTTGCCGATGGAAGTGGTTTTGCCCGCGCCATTGACGCCGGCAATCATCATGACGACGGGGCTGGCCTGATCGATGTCGAGCCCCCGCTCGAGCGGGGTGAGGCTGGCGATGATGAGTTCGCGCAGCGCTTCACGGACCTGCGCCGGATCGGTTAATCGTTCACGGCGCACCCGCTCCCGCAGCCCCTCGAGCAGGGCCGTGGTGGCGGCGAAGCCTGCATCGCTGGTGAGCAGGGCGGTCTCGAGGTCTTCGTAGAGGGCTTCATCGATGCGGGTTCCGCCGAACAGCCCCGCCAGGTTGCCCCGGGTTCGCGACAGGCCGTTGCGCAGGCGGGAAAACCAGCCCCCGCGGGCCTCGGTCTCGAGCCCAGGTTGCGCTGGAACAGCGGCTTGTGGCGCACGAATCTCGGCCTGTGAGGATTCGGGCGTGACGGGGGGCGCTGGCGTGGCGGCCGGCGCCGGCTTGCGGCGAAGGAAACCGAACATCGATCTGTATCGATCAGTCAGTGGATAGGGGAATTCAGGCGCTGTCGTACACTGCCTTCACCCCCATTCTACGCCGGCCCCCATGACGAACCTCCCGTCTGGCCGCATCCCTGCAAGAGCCTTGGTCGGCCCGATGCAGGCACTTGCGGCGACTGTCCAGATTGCCCGGTCCATGGCCCCTGCGGCCAAGCGCACGGCGGCACTCCTGCTTGTGCTAAGTCTGAGTGCGTGCAGCACGCTTCAGACCTCAGGGCTGGGTACGACGGCCTCACCCGCGGTCGCGGTGGGTTCAGCCCATACCGCCAGGATGGCCGAGGCTTCTGGCGTGGTGGCGCATCGCCTGGCCAATGGCATGAAGGTGCTGATCAAGCGCGACGGGCGAGCCCCCACCGTCGCCCACATGGTCTGGTATCGCGCAGGGTCCATGGATGAAGTCAATGGGCGCACCGGTGTGGCCCATGTACTTGAACACATGATGTTCAAAGGTACGCGTGATCTGGGTCCCGGGGAGTTCTCTCGCCGTGTGGCAGCGATGGGCGGACGGGAGAATGCCTTTACTTCACGCGACTACACGGGATACTTTCAGCAGGTCCACCGCTCGCGTCTGGCAGATGTGATGGCGCTTGAGGCCGATCGCATGGCCCATCTGCGCTTGAGCGAATCCGAGTTCGCCAAGGAGATCAAGGTGGTGATGGAAGAGCGCCGCATGCGTACCGAAGACCGGGCGCGGGGCGTGGTATTCGAGCAGCTCATGGCCACAGCGTTTGTTGCCCATCCGTATCGGGCGCCGATCATCGGCTGGATGAGCGACCTTGAATCACTCACCGTGGCGGATGCACAGGCCTGGTACGACACCTGGTACTCGCCCTCCAACGCGGTGCTGGTGATCAGTGGCGATGTGCAGCCGAGCGAGGTGATCGCGCTGGCCGAGCGCACCTATGGCAAGGTGGCCGCACGGGCGGTGCCCGAACGTAAGCCCCAGAACGAGCCACCCCAGCGGGGTATGCGTCGAATTGACGTCAAAGCCCCGGCCGAGAACCCCTATGTGGTCATGGCCTGGAAGGTGCCGGGCTTGCGCAATGTGGCAAATGACCGCGAGGCCTATGCACTCGAGGTGCTGTCCACGGTGCTCTCCGGGGGCGATGCCACCCGGCTGGTGCGCAACATCGTGCGGGGTTCACGCGTGGCCAATCAGGCTGGGGCAGGCTATGACCTGCTGCAGCGCGGGCCCGCGCTGTTCATCATGGACGGCACGCCCGCGCAAGGACGCACCACCGGCGACGTGGAGTCGGCGCTGCGGGCCGAGGTGGCCCGTATCGCGCGTGAAGGCGTTCCTGACCGGGAGCTCGAGCGGGCCAAGGTCCAGTATGTGGCTGAGCGGATCTACAAGCGCGACTCCATCTTCGCTCAGGCCATGGAGCTGGCCGGGCTCGAGATGGTGGGCCTGTCGTCGGCCGATGCAGACCGCGTGCTCGATCAGATTCGCAGTGTGACCGCCCAGGAGGTTCAGGCAGTCGCCGAAAAGTACTTTGGCGATGACAGCCTCACGGTTGCAACCTTGCTGCCTCAGCCCATCGATCGGCAGCAACCCGCCCGGACACCGGCCGCGGGTTCACGCCACTGAAGGAACGCGTTTCATGGCCCCTTTTCTTTTGCAACGCCTGGGATTGCGGCGAGTGCTGCAAGCCGGTGTTTTTGTAGCGGCCTTCATGGGCGCAGCGCTTGCCCATGCGGCCTTGCCGATTGAGCACTGGACGACCTCGCGCGGGGCGCGGGTGGTCTTCGTGCGGGCCGACGCCATTCCGATGCTCGACATCAACATGGCGTTCGATGCGGGCTCGCGGCTCGACCCGGCCGGCAAGGCGGGGCTGGCCAGCTGGGTGGTCGGCATGCTTGGCCGGGGGATCGAGGGCCTGGACGAAGCCGCAATTGCCGAGCGGCTGGCCGATCTGGGCGCACTGCGCAGTGGTTCGGCAGACGATGACCGCGCCAGCGTCTCGATGCGAATGCTCGCGAGCGCTCGTGAGCGCGATGCGGCGGTTGATCTGCTCGCGCGTCTGGTGGCGACGCCCACCTTTCCGCAACCACTGCTCGAGCGCGAGCGCGACCGCAGCCTGCAGTCGCTCAAGGAGTCGCTCACCAAGCCCGAGGTCATCGCGGGCCGCGCGTTTTATCCCAGGGTTTTCGGATCCCATCCGTATGGGGTTCTGCAGACTGCTGAGGCGCTGCAATCGATCACCCGTGAGGATCTGGTGCGATTTCATCAAACCCGATTCGGTCCGGCAGGCGCCGTGATCTCGATGGTTGGCGCCATCAGTCGCGAGCAGGCCGAAGCGGTTGCCGAGCGCCTGGTGCGTGATCTGCCCACCGGGGAGGCCGCGCCGGCCCTGCCTGCGGTGGTTGCTCCTGCGGCAAGCGAGCAGCGCATTGCCCATCCGGCCTCGCAGAGCCATATCCTGATCGGAACCACCGCAATCGCCAGGGACGATCCCGACTTCTTCCCACTATTCGTGGGCAATTACATTTTGGGTGGCGGCGGATTCGTCTCGCGGCTGACGGACGAAATCCGCGAAAAGCGAGGCCTGTCCTACAGCGTGTCATCGGGCTTTGCGCCCCAGATGCAACCCGGACAGTTCGTGATCTCGCTGCAGACTCGCAAGGAACAGACCGACGAAGCCCTGCAGGTGGTCCGCGAGACGCTCAGGCAGTTCGTGGCCGAGGGGCCGACCGCCAAGGAGCTTGAGGCGGCGCGCAGCAATCTGGTGGGCGGTTTCGCACTGCGTATCGACTCCAACGGCAAGATCCTCTCCAACCTGGCGAATATTGGCTGGTATCGCTTGCCTCTGGACTACCTCGAGCGCTGGACTCAGCGCGTGGAGGGGGTCACAGCCGAGCAGATTCGGGCGGCTTTTGCGCGTCATCTGCAACCCGAGCGACTCGTCACGGTGGTGGTCGGTGCGGGCCCCACGACGCCCTGAAGAGCCCCAGCGGGCCAGAGTCGGCCAGGTTCGCATCATTGGCGGGCACTGGAAGCGCACGCCGATTCCGGTGGTTGAGGCTCCTGGCCTCAGACCCACCCCGGATCGTGTCCGTGAAACCCTGTTCAACTGGTTGGGCCAGGATCTGACCGGCTGGCGCGTGCTGGATCTGTTTGCGGGCACCGGAGCGCTGGGCCTTGAGGCCGCTTCTCGCGGGGCCGCGCAGGTCACGATGGTCGAGCGTGATGCGCGTGCCGTCCGGGCGCTGCAGGCGATGTGCACACGGCTGCGGGCCGAGCGGGTGAGTTGCGTTCAGGGCGATGCCCGGCAGTGGCTGTCCAGAGTAGATCCCACCGCACCGCGCTTTGATCTCATCCTGCTCGATCCGCCGTTTGGCGGCGATGATCTGGCCGCCTGCTTGCCACTGGCCGCAGCTCGTTTAACCGATCACGGGGCGTTGTACCTCGAATGGGGCGAGCCGCTGAGCCTCGAGCGCCCGCCATTGAGCGAGTGCGTCGAATTGGCGGGGTTCCAGCTCCATCGCCAGGGGCGTGCCGGTCAGGTTCATTATCATCTGCTGCGTCGCGCGCCCTGAGCGCGCTGTCTGCCCGCAGGAGTTCTCATGGTCATTGCCGTCTATCCCGGAACCTTCGACCCCTTCACCCGTGGCCATGAGGACATCATGCGCCG
>Ga0315902_10013920_pt1 | contig 10374 bp, 10 predicted proteins | sample LakEriMetagenome_9_FD_203523 | JGI IMG/M metagenome (GOLD analysis project Ga0315902, IMG submission 203523) | Freshwater fungal communities from buoy surface, Lake Erie, Ohio, United States - Buoy 12 MA117 | ecosystem: Environmental > Aquatic > Freshwater > Lake > Lake biofilm | place: USA...
AATCCATAAAAACGGCTATATTGCACAAAACCAAAGACGGCCACGAAGCTCAGGCTAAGCGTCCGCCCGTAGAAGAATCCATGGCCACCATAGGAGGTTAATTGATGATAACACCTTTACAAGCCGAGCAGCTCATACACACTTGTTCGCTTCACCTCGAAGCGGAAACCATTGTGCTGGAAGACGCACTCCACCGCGTCCTTACTGAGGATCTGAAAGCCGATACAGATCTGCCGCCGTTTAATCGGGTCATGATGGACGGTATCGCGCTGAATTATCAAGCAATAGAATCGGGTCGACGAAGCTTCGTCATTCAATCCATGCAACGGGCCGGGCAGCCTGCAATTACACTGGAAAACACAGATCAGTGTATCGAAATAATGACGGGTGCAGTGTGCAGCAATGGTTGCGACACAGTTGTTCCATACGAACATCTACGCATGGAAGATGGCGTCGCGTACATTGAAATACTTCCAACCGAGCGCGGCAAAAATGTTCACCCCCAAGGCAGCGATAAACGCATTGGCGATGTTTTAGCGAGAGCAGGCAGTATACTTGGCGCAGCCGAAATTGGTATTGCAGCGTCCATCGGAAAGCACACGCTATCCGTCAAACGACTTCCCCGTGTACTCATATGTTCCACAGGCGATGAACTGGTTGAAATTGACGAAACACCCCTCGCCCATCAAATACGCCGATCCAATGCTTACGCTCTCTCAGCATTGATGCGAAACCTGGGTATACACGCTTCCGGTATGCACCTGCCCGACTCTGCGGATGCAGTGCGGGAGTCTGTTAGTTATGGATTGAATACGTACGATGTAATCATTCTCAGTGGCGGCGTTTCGAAAGGGAAATTTGATTTGCTGCCCGAAATATTGAGCGAATTGAGAGTGGATTCAGTATTCCATGGAATTGCACAACGCCCAGGGAAGCCCATGTGGTTTGGCAAATCGAATCGTACCGTTGTATTTGCATTGCCGGGAAATCCGGTATCTACATTGGCGTGTGCAGCGCGCTATGTGATGCCCTGGATGCTTAAACAAATGGGGCGGGGTGCAAACACTGTTCACGTTGCGCTGAAACAGCCTGTTCATCCGCATGAAAAGCTTAGCTTGTTTGTGCCTGTTCGTATCAAGCAAGAGAATGGCTTGACCACAGCCGAGAAACTAAGCAACCAAGGTTCAGGCGATTTCAGCGCCCTCAGTGGTGCTGATGGATTCATTGAAATTGAACCGCGAGAAGTCACCGATGAGCGGTATCGCTTTTTCCCGATGTAAGAAATTCTATTTACGAGGTCCCTTCCCTTCCTCTTTCTTTTCCTTCATGTGCTGCAGCAATTCGCGTTGAAACTCACGATCGATATGCTCGAGGTGCATCACCCGTTCGGGACCGAGCACAGGCATGCAATCCTTGAGAAACTGCGTTTCAAGATCGATGTGCGTTTTCTTTTGCTGCGCCACGCGATCGATTTCAGCCAATGCTTCTTTCTCATTGTACTTAGGTTCTTCGCCCTTCTTCTTATCACCCTTGCCTTCTTTTCTCAACGCTTCTTCTTTCTTTCTAAACTCGTTGTAGACAGGCCAAAACTTTTCAGCTTCCGCCGGCGTGAGCGCCAACTTTTCGGAATAGTAGCTGCGTTTCAATGCCTCCACTTTCTCCTTACGTTTCTCGCCTCCGGGCGGAGGCGGTGGTCCGGGTTGGGCCCAGGCAATCGAGCTGAACGAAAGCGCGATCATAAATAAACAAATTGCCTTTTTCATAGTAGTGTTTTATTTAAAGTTCATCCATTATTTCCAGTGATTCTTCATCTTTCAAGTACTCCTCGATATCATCCGCATCAATATCCTCCCAACTTATGGCAGATTGTCCTTTGGAAGGTTTAAAGTCGTTTACCGAAGCAGGTATTTTTTTTCCGGTTATAGTATCGGGCGCGATGGTGTCCATCACTACAAATTCATCATACACCTCTTCATCAAAATCAACATGCTCCAGGTCTTCAAATTCAAGATTGCATTGGTGCAACTGTTCTGAGAATGATGGATTCTCCCTCATGCCCGGGATCAACAAGAAAACAATACCGGCCATCATAGCCGCAGCCGCCAATGAAACCCACAAGCGTATTGAACGCAATCGTGTGCGATCTTCCGAAACCTGCATGAGCTTTTCACTGAGTTGGCTCTGCTGATTTTCAAAATAATCTTCTGGAACATCGAATGAACGCATCATGGCCGACTCAAGCAGGCTTGCCTTCTTCTCGAAATAACCATCCGGCACATGAATCTCCATTTCGGAGCGCTCCAATTTTTTCAGTGTTTCCTCGCTGAACCCATTGAATTCGTATGAATCGTCCTGTCTCATTTTTCAATCAAAAAAGCTTCAATTTTCTGAACCGCATGATGGTAGCTCGCCTTTAATGCTCCCACACTGGTGCCAGTTATTTCCGACATTTCCTCGTATTTCAATTCATCGTAGTAACGCATTATAAATACGGCCCTTTGTTTCTCGGGCAACAACGCAATGGCCGTTTGCAATCGCGCTTGTATCTCATCGCCGGTGTATAGCACATCCGATTGCAATGCACTGCCGAGTGATTTCTCAAGTTCTCTCGTTTCCACGTTCATGATTCGTTTAGCATTTCTCAGAAAAGTAATGCATTCGTTGTGCGCGATGCGATACAACCAGGTCGAGAGTTTGGAATCACCCCGAAAGCCGTCCATTGCCTTCCAGGCCTTTATAAATACGACTTGAGAGAGGTCATCTGCATCTTCATGGCTCAACACCATCCTTCGTATGTAGTAGTAAACGGGCTTTTGGAATTGTCGGATAAAATGCGCAACGCCGGCGTTTCTTCGCAGCGGATCCCGCAACATGTCCAACAGTTCATGGTCGCTCATGGGCAGTCAGACGCCGGACGTTTTCAAAGGTTTAAAGGCCTTACCATTTTCTGCTACTCAGAATTGTTTTCGTAAGCAGTAAAAAGATAGCTATCAATGCAACGAAATAGACCACATCCCTGCTATCAATGAGTCCGCGGCTCAAGGAATTGTAGTGCGCCTGCATCCCCAAGTTGACAATAAAACTATCTGCAGCGCCCAATAATTCGAACGACGCCATCGACGAAAATCCGGTATACATAAAAAAGCATAGCAATGCGGCAACCAGGAAACTCACTATCTGATTAGTCGTGATGCAGGATGAAAAAATACCGATAGATACATAGCCCGCAGCCAAAAGTAACAGTCCGATGTAAGAGCCCCACGTGCCTCCGCTATCGATATTGCCAACAGGGTCACCCAACAAATAAACCGTCAGATAGTACACAAGTGTGGGTGCTATGGCAATTATCACGAGAAGCAATCCTGCCAAATATTTTGCGCCTATAATTTGAACATCACTAATCGGCTTGGTGAAAAGCAGCTCAATGGTTCCTGTTCGCTTTTCCTCAGCAAATGAGCGCATGGTAACTGCCGGAATTAAAAACATGAGCACCCAAGGCGATATAAAAAACAAGGGCTCAATGGATGCAAAACCGCTTTGAAGTATATTAAAATCTCCATCGAAAATCCATAGAAACAAACCAGTGAGCAATAGGAATACAGCTACCACCACATAACCTATAAGTGAGCTAAGAAACGTCCGTATTTCTTTTAGAAGTAGTGCCTTCATTCGATATTCATTGAGAGTTCAAAATTACGTGGTTGCTTCACTCTTGCCTCGTCGTTTTCTGAAGATGATTATAGCTGCTCCGGTAAGAATCAACGCAACCGCAATTACTTCCGCCTGCGTGACACTCATACCCAGAAAATCAAACTTATTGTTGACGCGAATTTTTTCGATCAGAAAACGTTCAGCACCATTCAGCATGAGATACAATCCGAACATGATACCCGGAATTGCAAATCGTTTGCGCAGCGACCAAAGCAACACGAAGATTCCCACCGACATCATGGTTTCATATACCGGAGTTGGAAACACCATAGGGTCGAGGTGCGTGCAATAGCCCTCAAAACAAGGCACGGCGGGATTCGTAATGGGCAATACATTGGTGTCGTTCAGGGGCCCCAGATATTGGGTATAGCTCGCATCGTAGTTGACGTTATTGGGATAGTCGTAAGCCCAGAGCCAATCGGGTATCCAAGAAAGCCAACCGGGCTTGGGAGCAGTATTGGCGATACCCCAGTCGCCATCGCCACTTACCTGGCAGCCAATGCGTCCAATACCATATGCCAAGATGAGACCCGGCGCTGCAGCATCAGACAAGTGCCATCCATTCACGCCCTTGGTGCGCGCATAAATCAATACACCGATAGACCCCAAGATAAGACCTCCATACATCGTGAGACCGCTAATAAAACTATTAAATGACGGGTGCTCGAAAAACTCAACAAACTCACGCGGGTTCTCAAGAAGGTGAAACAGCTTGGCTCCGAGAACGCCGAAAAATGCAGCAGCAAATGTGAAATTGCCCACCAGGTGATGCGGATAAACATCTACTTCCTCGCGCACCGGTTCGGGCAATTGTTCCTTTTTATACTCCCAATATCGCCAGCCTCCCATGAGCAGCATCATAACTATTCCCAGCAACAAACCTCCATCCCATGAAAAAAGAAACCGCTGAGGATTTGAACCCGCTGCAAACAATTCGCCACCATACAGGGCGAGATAAATGAACTTCCAGCCCATTATAAACCCCATCAATGCACTGGTAGCAACTTCCATCCAGTCGGGCTTTCCCCCCTTGACAATCGTTTTCTTTGTCGGCTTGAAATAACCCTGCTTTGCCTTTCTTTTCAGCTCTGAACCGAGCGTATAGCTGGCTACAGCAAAAGCAACTGCGACAAAAAAACCAAAGCTGTTCAGCAGGCGCGTCCAACCCCAATCAATGCCAAATAAATCGAGTAATGCGTGATAGATAGTTGGATACATAAAAGGAACCGTTGATTTGAACCCCCAAATGAAAGGCTAACCGACTGTAGAATTCCGGAATAGTTCATTGAAAATTTCAACATCATGCTCAAAATCGGGAATTATTTCTATATTGCTGATGCGTTAGAATAGAAAAGTGGGTTGCCATACCTTTCTTTTTTTGTTTCTAATGGGGAGAGAATTGTGTGTTTTGTTGTTGCACCTTAAACCTTAACCATGGAGAATTCTCGAGAGTCAACTCGAAACATCGTTCAGGAACTCATGAACGAAGTCATCGAACAGGGTTTTCACGAGCTTGTGAATCGACCGCAAGAATCAACACGCCTCAATGTTTTGATACAATCAGCTACCAACCAGTTGGGCGAGCAGTTGCATCGCATCGACCATCATACGTATAAGACAGGTAGCGCGGAGCTTCAAAAGCATTGGGAGTCGATTACGTCAGAGGCTCAACAGGTGAGTCTTCAATTGCTCACCGAGTTACAGCGCATTCAGCAGCAATACAACCCGCGTTTGAAGCGAGTTTAGCATCGGAAAATTATTGTTTCAAGATGGTGTGCCGTGACCGCGTCCCGTTCATTATGCACTCCACGATGTAGCAGCCCGGTGCCAGAAAACTCACGTCCACGGTAGCAGAAGACTTTACTTTATCGACACGCAAAAGCTCTTTCCCTGCCATGTCGCGTATTCTGCATTGCTCCAACTCATGGAATGGGAATTCAATTCGAAAGTCATCTGCAACGGGATTGGGAAAGATGGATAATGGCATTTGCCCAACCCCTTCGACACCATTCGCCAGCAAGGGTTGGTATACCCGCACGTAGTCGACCAGCATGCTCGAAGGGAAAGGAGTTGATGCATCGGGGTAACCGGGCCAATTGCCACCAATTGCCAGGTTCAGGAGTAAATACATGGGATGCATAAAAGCATCATCCGATTGATTGGATGCTTGAATGTTGAATTGGTAAAACTGAATGCCATCCACAAACCATCGAATCTGATTTGAATCCCAAATAACGCCGTATACGTGATATTCTGTAGGGTCTACGCTTGTACCCTGTCCCGTAAAAGAATGTCCGTTATTATACCAATGAACAGCACCGTGCGTCATGTATTCGTTGTTGACATGTTCCATGATATCAATTTCACCACATCGAGGCCAGCTCACTTCATCGATATTAGCTCCAAGCGTCCAGAATGCAGGCCACAACCCCTGACCAAGCGGCAACTTCATGCGTGCTTCTACCTTTCCATATTGGAACTCAAAGCGATCCTTCGTAATAATGCGTGCACTGGTGTATTCGGTCGGTCCCGTCCCCTCATGTCGCGCTGTAATTTTCAACGCTCCATTCGACACCTCTATATTTTCAGCAGCATTCGAATAATACTGCCACTCATTGTTTCCCCAACCTCCATTTCCAAATGCATACGACCAGTTGTTCGTATTGAGTGTTTCGCCTGAAAATTCATCAGACCACATCAATTGCCAGGTTGTTTGCGCTTGCGACTGCTGTGCGGCAAGGAGGAACAAAATCAACAGATTTCGACACATACAACTTATATTCATAATGACAGAGAAAAAAATCGGCTCGCACGTGGCGAGCCGATTCGATACAATTTCAATTAATGCTGAACGATTACTTTTTGGGTGATGGAATTAGATCCATTACCTACAGAAAGTTGATACAAACCAGCAGGCAGTTCCTGCACGTTCACCTCTACCTTGTTCAAACCTGCAGTTGTTCCCGCCAGTACTATGCGGCCCGTCATATCGGCCAAGCTATAATTCGACACCCCGGCATAAGGACATTCAAAGTTGAAAACGCTATTTGCCGGATTAGGCATAATGCTCAACTCAATGTTAGGGGTTTCTTGCACTCCAACTGCGCAAGGTGTGCAACTCTCCCAGCAAACAGCACCCACATTGACCGCTTCCGAAACGACCAATTCGCGCACTACACCAAACTTGAAATCAACGGTGCAAGTACCCTCTGTCAAACTCTCTGTAATCGTTCCGCCATCAATGGTGAAGCGATAATAATGCACACCCGGCAAAACTTCGAGCGTTACGGTATATTGATTATTGCCCAGGGAAGTCATAGGCTGGCATCCGATGCAATAGTCGTTGAATGTGCCTGATACCTCAGCGCTCGTTGCAACAACATCACCTAAGTCGAGATTGAGCGTTACCAATGCCGGCTCAGGAGTTGAACATGGATCGCAGAGAGCCCAGCAGACAGTCGATAAAATCGTATCTGATTCGATACTAAGCGTTCGATTGGTATAAGCTCCGTTGGTTACAGTGCAGGCATCACCCGGAGTAAGCTGCTCCTGTCCCGTCCAGTTGTCGAAGCTGTATTTGTATTCGTAATTACCTGCCTGCAATGTGGTTGTTGCTGTCCAAACACCATCGCCATCGTTGTCGCTCATCTGGAAGCAGCTGCCACACCAGTTATTGAACGTACCATTCACTTCAGGAGTTGTAAAACCGCTCACGCCATTCATATCAACTTGAAAAGTAACGTCGAAAGATTCGGGACTCGAAGCGCAATCATCGCAAGACTCCCAGCATACCAACGGAAGAACTAGATCACCGCTTACGTCTAATGAGCGATTCGTGTAAATGTCGGTTGTAACCGTGCACGAAGAACCGGGTATGAGGTTCTCTGATCCCGCCCACGAATCATAGGCAAACTTGTATTCATGCGTACCCTCCGGAATAGAAGCTGTGCCGGTCCAGATACCATCACCATCCACATCGGTCAAAGGGAAGCAACCGCCGCACCAGCCATTGAATGTGCCATTTACTTCAGGGGTCGTAAAACCGGTTACGTTTTGCATATCAACCTGGAAGGTTACGTTGTATTGAGCAACCACCACCACTTCACCTCCAAATTCGAGATCATCGAAGTAGTAGGTCTTCTCACCCGCCGTTGCACCATCAACACCGAAATTGAAGAAGATAGAAGCTTTATCGTATAGGTAATTCAAATTCAAGGCGGCTGTTCCCGCTGACTGATTTGCAAAATCAAACACAAGTGTTTCCCAGTCGTTGGCAACCGTCGTATTGACGTTGGTTTCCACGCTATGTGTTGGATCGTTGTGGTCTTCAACTTTCAGACGCACCTGAATACCCGCATCGGGCGACCACACACGCACCGACATAGTTGTCGCATCAACGATAAAAGGAACCGGGCTGCTGAAGCCGAGCTCTGCCGGAGCGGTGACGGTAACACCGGATGAAGCACCGGCGTTTGCACTCTTTGTTACTCGCGCTACCATATTGGAGGCATTGGTTGGATCTACTACTATCGTTGCGTCTTCTGAGCCGTCAAATCCCAAAAGGCCATATTCAATAGCCGAATCATCAAATGAAACCGGCAAGTTCATTTGATTAAGAGAGACAGTATTGCAAGGAGAACAACTTTCCCAGCAAACAGCACCCACATTCATAGGGCCATCAATCGTAATCGTACGGTTTGTATATATATCAGTTGTGCTGGTGCAAGAAGTTCCAGGCGCCAGGTTTTCCTGACCGGTCCAGTTATCGAATGAGAATTTGTAATCATAAGATCCTGCAAGCAGAGGAATGCTAACGGACCAAATATTATCTCCATCCGGATCGCTCATAGGAGTGCAGCTGCCGCACCATCCATTGAAGGTTCCGTTTATTTCAGGGGTATTGAAAGGCAGTGCAACCTGATTCATATCCAACTCAAAGGTCACATCAAATGGTCCTGTACTGATACCGCATGCCGCGCAGCTGCCATAGCACACAGGAGACAGCACAACATCTTCCGTCAGCGAAAGAACCCGATTGGTATAAATATCGGTGGTGATGGTGCATTCCGAACCGGGCGTTAGCGATTCCTGCCCAGACCAGTTGTCATGACTAAACTTGTATTCGTAATTCCCCTGTTGTAAGGTCAAGGTAACAGACCAAATACCATCGCCATCGGCATCCTGCAACGATGTGCAGTTTCCACACCATCCGTTAAACGTGCCATTTACCTCGGGTGTAGTAAAGCCGGTTTGCTCGTTCATATCTACTTGAAACGTCACATCGTAGTTAACGGGTGCTGCTGCACATTCCACGCAGGCTCCCCAGCATACGACCGGTAGCACAACGTCTTGTGACACCACCAGCGAACGGTTGGTAAACCCGAAGTTGGTAACTGTGCATGGGCTTCCCTGCAACAGTGTTTCCTGTGATCCCCAGCCGTCGGCAGAAAATTTATACTCATAATTACCGGCAGCCAGGTTGGTAGTGGCTTCCCAGATGTTATCACCATCTAGGTCTGACATTTGGAAACAGTTTCCACACCAGTTGTTGAAACTTCCATTCACTTCGGGGGTAGTGAAGCCACCCTGCTGACTCATATCGACTCGGAACGTTACATTGAACGCCTGGGCAATCAGTTGTGTGAATAAGAATAATAGGACAAAAATCGAACGTGAAATCTTCGGACTCATATGAATTAGTTTGTGGCGAATATATACTAATTGTACTATCTACAAAATGTTTGCTTTTATTGAATTAACATTATATTTGGCGCGCAGAAGACAATCGGGTCTCGATGGATAGAACCGCTTGGCAACATCACTAAACTTGCATGGAAAAAGTTTCGAAACCGATCCCAAAAGCCACTCAGTCGGAGGACATGTATTCCATTCCTATTGATGCATTCTTTAAATCGGCTTTCTCCGTAGACTGTGTCATTTTCGGCTATCATCAGGGCGATTTAAAAGTTTTGCTCATTCAGCGTGGCGCGGAACCTTTTGAAAACTTTTGGGCGTTGCCCGGTGATTTGGTTTACCCACATGAAGATTTGGAGGCTGCTGCTTATCGCGTATTGCACGACTTGACCTCTGTCGACGATGTTCGAATGAAACAGGTGCAAACCTTCGGAGCCGTCAATCGTCACCCATTGGGTCGTGTTATCACCATCGGCTATATGGCCCTTGTTGAGCTAACCGACATTCATCCTATGGCCTCGCACTGGGCGAAGCAAACCAAATGGCATAGCCTCAGTAAGCTTCCCAAACTTGCCTTCGACCACCGCGAAATTTTGGATGCCTCGTTCAATCGCTTGAAAACGTTGATTGCAGAGGAACCCATTTGGACGCGTGTTATTCCTGAAAAATTCACCATCACTGAATTTCAGGATGTCTTCGAAACCATACTGGGCCGCACATTCGACAAAGGAAATTTCCGTAAAAAAATTCAGAACGTGAAGTTTTTGAAGAAGCTCGCCGAAACGCAACAAAACGTTCGTCACCGGCCATCACAACTGTATTCCTTCGACGCCAAAATGTTCGAGAAGTATAGCGACCGTGGGTTTGTGTTTGACTTCTAGGGGGAAGGTTGTAGGAGAATAGGATTGTAGGGGGGGGCGGAAGGCCTGCCTTCAACTTTCAACCTTCAACTTTCAACTTTCAACCTTC
>Ga0315902_10013923_pt1 | contig 10371 bp, 5 predicted proteins | sample LakEriMetagenome_9_FD_203523 | JGI IMG/M metagenome (GOLD analysis project Ga0315902, IMG submission 203523) | Freshwater fungal communities from buoy surface, Lake Erie, Ohio, United States - Buoy 12 MA117 | ecosystem: Environmental > Aquatic > Freshwater > Lake > Lake biofilm | place: USA...
GCGGCGCCACAAGCGTCATCGCCCTTTCCCTGTATCTTCAGGCGCCAGATGCGCGGGTTCACCCGCGGCTTGAATCAAGGCCCGAATTGCTGTATCCCGCAGCCAGCACACTTCCGGGCGGAGACTGACGTGAACGTACTCACCTTCAAGGACCCCACCCTGCGCACGATCGGTCGCGCACTGTGCATGCAGGCCGAGGCGCAACCCGACGCAACCTTCCTGATGGACGGCGAAACGCGCTACACCTTCGCCGAGGTGAACACCCGCGTGAACGAACTGGCTGCGGGGCTCGCCGCGCAGGGGTTGGTGGCAGGCGAGCGCGTGGCCTTCTACATGGGCAGTGCGCCCGAGGTGATCTTTCTTGCCATCGCCGCCAACAAACTGGGCGCGGTGTGGGTACCGGTGAATTCCGATTACAAGGGCGACTGGCTGCAAGACACCGTCAACCGCAGCCGCCCCCACCTCGTGGTGACCGATGCCGCGCACGCGCCACGTCTTGGCGCCGTGCTACCGCAACTCCAGACAAAGCGCATTGTGTTGCTGGGCGCATCGGAGGCGATACCCGGGGCCCTGCCCTTCGAGACGCTCTACGTACCAGGCGCCCCGGAACCCGACGACAGCCGCTTCCGCGCCGGCGACACCTGCGCCGTGCTCTGGACCTCGGGCACCACCGGCCGCTCCAAGGGCGTCATGCAGAGCCACAACGTGTGGTTCATCGCCGTGGATTCGGGCAATGCGATGTTCGGCATACAGCCCGACGACATCGCCTACAACGTGCTGCCCATGTACAACTCCGCGGCCTGGGTCACAGCGATCTTCCGCGCGCTGATCGCGGGCATTCCGCTCGCCATCGACCCCGCGTTTTCCGTAAGCCATTTCTGGGAGCGGGTGGATTACTACAAGGCCACGCAGAGCTTCACGCTGGGCGCCATGCACATGCTGCTATGGAATGCCCCGGCCCGCGATGACGACGCAGGGCACACGCTGCGCAAGTTGATGGCCGTGCCCATGCCCGCCGCACTCGCAGCGCCTTTCAGCGAGCGCTTCGCAGTGGAACTGATGCCACAGGGCCTCGGCCAGAGCGAAGCCATGACGCTGCTGAACGCGCCCAAGGACGAGTTGCCCATGCCGCCCAACAGCTGCGGCAAGCCGGCGCCCCGCGTGGATGTGCGACTGGTGGATGATGACGGCAACGACGTCCCCGAAGGCGAGCCCGGCGAGGTCTGGGTGCGTCCGCGCGAGCCGCACGTGATTTTCAACGGTTACTTCGATGACGAGGCGGCGACCGCCGGCGCCTACAGCGGCGAGTGGTACAAGACCGGCGACATGGCCAAGCGCGATGCGAACGGCTGGTACTACTTTTCGGACCGCAAGAAAGACGCGGTGCGGCTGAAAGGCCGCAACATCTCCACCTTCGAGGTCGAGATGGTCGCGCGCCGCCACCCGGCCATCGCCGACTGCGCGGCCTTCGGCGTGCCAAGCGACATCCTGGCCTCCGAGACCGAACTCAAACTCGATGTGATCCTGAAGCCCGGACAATCCGTGGAACCGCTGGAGCTCGCGCGCTTCATCAACGACAACGCGCCGTATTTCTTCGTGCCGCGCTACATCGAGATCACCGACGCCCTGCCCTACACGCCCACCAACAAGGTGCAGAAGTACAAGCTGCGCGAGAAGGGCGTGGGGCCCGCCGCGTGGGATGCGCACAAGGTGGGGTTCAAGGCGGAGCGCTAGCGATGGGCATGCGATTCCGGTGCGCGTTGCTCTCCTGCGCGCTCGGTGCAGGGCAAGCACTGGCAGCGCCTGCAGATCTGCTGATAACACATGCGCGCGTCTGGACGGTGGACGCACAGCAGCCCTGGGCCGAGGCCGTCGCCATCCGCGGCGAACGTATCGACTGGGTGGGAAAGGACGCAGACACAGGGGCGCACACCGGCCCGGACACCAAGGTAGTGGATGCAGGAGGCCGGCTGTTGCTTCCCGGCTTCGTGGACTGCCACTTCCACGCGCTGCTGGGCTCGAACCCGGACGTCCTGCACATCGACGCCAGTGATCTCCCCGGCATACGCGCACAGATCGAGGCCTTCGCCAAGGCGCGCCCCGAGTTGCCCTGGATCGAGGCCGAGGGCTGGAACTACTCCGTCTTTCCCGACGGAACGTTGCCCTCAGCAGCGGATCTCGAGGGTCTCGCCGGCGGACGGCCGATGTTTCTCACGTCCTACGATTACCACACGGTGTGGATGAACCGTGCGGGGCTCCAACGTTTCGGGATCAACCGCGAAACGGCAGGGGTGAGCTTCGCCGAAGAGGTCCAGAAGGATGTCCATGGCGAGCCCACGGGCATCCTGATCGGCTTCGGCAGCGCCGGATTGTCAGCCCAGGCTGAGGCGGAACTTCGCGGCCACCTGCCGTCCCACGCTCCTGAAGCCATCGCCAGCGCCGTGCGCGATAACGTGGCTGCCGCCGTGCGCAGCGGCATCACGACTGTCGTGGAGCCGCAATCCGATCCCGAGGATGTAGAGCTCTACCAGCGCCTGCGGGCCAACGGCGAGCTATCGGCCCGCATGCAGGTGGCGCTGTTCCACCGCCGCGGCACCACCGAGGCGGACCTCGCGCGCTTCGTGCAGATGCGTGAGCGCTTTGCGGACGACCGGCTACGTGTGAGCGCGATCAAGCTTTACATCGACGATGTGATCGAGCCGCACACGGCAGCCATGCTTGAGCCCTACTCCGACCGGCCACAGGCGTCCGGCAGCCTGCTCTACCCGCCGGCGGAGTTCGGCGAGGTACTGACGCGGATAGACAAGCTCGGCTTCCAGATGTTCATCCATTCCATCGGCGATCGCGGCGTCCGCACCTCGCTGGACGCGCTGGCCGCGGTGCAGAGGAACAACGGCGTGCGGGACAGCCGCCACCAACTGGTCCACGTCGAGGCGATCTCCCCCACGGACATCCCGCGCTTCCGCGAACTGGACGTGACGGCCTGCATGCAGCCGCGCCATTCGGCACCCGACATCACGGGGCAGTGGGCCCGCGCCGTGGGCCCCGAGCGTTCGCAATACGCCTGGGCACTGCGCAGCCTGCGTGATGCCGGCGCGCCGCTCGCCTTCGCCAGCGACTGGAACGTGGCCGAGATGGAGCCTGTGATCGGGATCTACACGGCAATGACACGCAAGGGCCTGGACGGCGAACCCGCCGAGGGCTGGATCCCGGCGCAGACGATCGATCTGGAGGCCGCCATCCGCGGTTACACCCTGGGCAGCGCGGAGGCGAATTTCCTCGAGAAAGACCGCGGCTCGGTCACCGCAGGCAAGTACGCAGACCTCGTGCTGCTGTCCGAGGACCTGTTCCGGATTCCCCCGTCACGCATCAAGGATGTGCGTGCCGTGATGACGATCGTGGGCGGGGCGGTGGTACACGCCGAGTAAGCCGAGGCGCGACGCCGCACTGCGTCTTGGCGCGTGACGCCCGCCCGAAGTGAACGCGCTCAGCGCGCCGCCTGCTGCTGCGATTCCCAGCCCTTGCGGGCCTCGTCGATCAGGTAGGCGTGGATGTCCTCCACCTCTGCTTCCTTCAGCAAGTCATCGAACCTTCCCATACCGTTCGCCGACAGCGCGCCGCGCAGCACGATGTCCTTGAAACCGGCGTGGGTGGTCGCGCTCATCTTGCGCAGATCCGGCGCCACGCTCGGTCCGAACTGGTGGCAGCGCGTGCACTCCTGCACGAAGAGCGTCTCGCCGCGCGTGATCTGCTCCGCAGAGGCCGTCTGCGCGGGAGGCTGCGTGAACGGCGGGATCACGAGCAGCGGCGGCAGCGGCACAGCTCCACCACCGAGTTTGAAGGCGATGATGCGGTTGGTGTTCTGGTGGCGACTCGCGGCACTGGATGCGGGGATCGGCCCCACCGTGATGCCCGCGCCGCCGTAACCGGCCTGCACTGCCACGAATTGCTCGCCCCCCACTTCGAAGGTGGAGGGTGCCGCCATCATGTGGCTGCCGGTGGGAATCACCTTCAGCACCTTGCCGGTGTCGGCGGCATAGACCCAGAGCTCGCCGTTGCCACGGCCCTGGAACACCAGATTGCCCGCCGTGCTCATGGTGCCGCCGTCGTAGCCGCGCGCGCCGCCCGAGGTCTCGTGCTCCCACACCACTTTCTGCGCCACCGGATCCCACGCGCGGATCAGTTCGCGCACGAGGTGGCCTTCGCGCTCACGGCTCAGGTCGTCCAGCGGCGGTAGGGGCCCGTAGAGGCGCGCGTAGGCCGCTGCGTCATAGGCCGTGTCGGGCATGATGCCGCCCACCGTGAAGAAGCCGTGGATGTACTTGATCTGGCCGCCGTTGCGCGCGATGTCGACCCACACATTCGAGGCATCGATCACGGGGATGTACATGAGACGCGTGGTCGGGTTCCAGGACATCGGCATCCAGGTGTGGCCGCCCGCCCAGGACGGATAGACGTTCTTGGGCGCGACGTGCCAGTTGGCGGTCTCGGTAAGGATCGGGCGGCCCGTCTTCATGTCGATGCCGCTGGTCCAGTTCACGTAGGTGTAGTTTTTCGCGGCGAGAAGCTCGCCGCTACGGCGGTCGAGCACGTAGAAGAATCCGTTCTTCGAGGCCTGCATGATCACCTGCCGCGTCTGGCCCGCGAACGGCAGATCCGCCAGCACGAACTTCTGCACGGTGTCGAAGTCCCACTCGTCGTGCGGCACGGCCTGGTAGTGCCACGCGTACTCGCCCGTACCGCCCTTCACCGCCACGATGCTCGCGGTGTAGAGCGCATCGAACTGCGTGGGCCCGATATCGGTGAGGTCGTAGGGCGCCGCGTTGCCGGTGCCGAAATACACGAGGTCGAGCTCGGCGTCGTAGGCAAGGCCGTCCCACGGCGAGCCGCCCCCGTGGTGCTCGGGTTTGCGCGGATCCCATGTTTTTGCCGCCGCCTCGAGATCAGGATGCTCCTGCTGCCCCTCGGGTCTCGGCACCGCGTAGAAACGCCACGCAAACTTTCCTGTCTCCACATCCCACGCGCTGATGTAACCCCGCACGCCGGTCTTGCCCATGTCCGATCCGCCGTTGCCGATCACCACCACCTTGCCGGCGATAAGCGGCGCGCCTGTGCTGGTGTAAGGCATCGCGTGATCGACCACCGTATCCGCCACCCAGACGCGCTTGCCGGTCGCAGCATCGACGGCGTGCAGGCGCCCGTCGATGGACGCGACATAGACCTTGCCCTTCCACACGGCAACGCCGCGATTTACCAGATCACAGCACGGGTTGCGCGCGGCTTGCTGCCGCGCCTCGGGGTCATAGGTCCAAAGGCGCTTGCCGGTAGCGGCATCGAGTGCGTAGACGTAGCCCCACGTACCCGAGGTGTACATCACGCCGTCGATCACGATGGGAGTGGCTTCCTGCCCGCGGCGCGGCGCACCGAGGTCGTGCTCCCACGCGAAGCCGAGTGAACCCACGTTCTTGTCGTTGATGCGCGCGAGCGGCGAGTGATACGTGCCGTTGCCGTCGCGGCCGCCGGTGAACCAGTTGCCGGGCTCCCTGTCAGCCGCCGCAAGGCGGGGTGCGTCCACATCGGCGGGTGGCCGGGCGAGGGCTGCAGGCGCCACGCTCAGCAGAGACAGAAGAAGTGCGAGCGCTGAAGGTACTGCACTGACCAGAGCGATGCGGATTGCGTGCATGGCGGACTGTCCCGGGGAGACGGATGGATCGACCTCATCCTAGCCTTTGACCGCGGTCGTGGTCGACGGATTCGGGCTTGAAGCTCTCCGGGGTGTTTGCCGCGCGTTCCATCGCGCAGAGGCAGTGTATCCCCCTCGATCAGGGGATGGCGCCGTATGTGCCCTGGGCACATCCTCCTGAAGCCACAAGGCATCTGAGGCTACCCATGGCTGCACCAACTATCGTCACCGGTCAGTCCGGCCTGCTCGTTTCAACGGAGCCCGCAGGGGCCACATCGGCCTTTGATGGCACGGCGCGTGTCGCGGGACTCGCCGATGGCGGCTTTGCCGTCATCTGGAGTGACTTTCTGCCGACGGCAGCCGATCCGGATGGCAAGGCGTCCATGTCGGTCCGAATCTTCAATGCAGACGGTAGCGCGCGGGGCAGCCCCTTCGCGGCCAGCGCGGATCTGTCCGGAAACGCCGATGGCTCGGGCGTGGTGACGCTCGCCAACGGGAACATCGCCACCGCATGGGGCGCAAAGGTCGATGAGCAGAACGCCCGGATCTCGGCACGCATCATCGACCCCGTCACGGGAGCGACGGTCGGTGCCGAACTGGAGGTCGCCACCGGTGGCGGCGAACTGGTGTTCGGTCAGCTCGTGGCGCTCTCCGGCGGTCGCGCAGGCGTCATATACAACCTCATCATCAGCAACCAGCAACGTATCGCCATCATCAATCCGGACGGCACACTCGGCACCGACAGCCTGCTGCAGCGCAGCGCAAGCTTTGCGGTGGGCGGCAATGACACCTTCACAGCACTCCAGGGCCCCAATCAGGACGTGATCGCGATGGTCACCCGAGGGCAGGACGGGATTCGCAGGGTCGAGTTCTTCGAGGAAGACGGCAGCGTTGCAGCTATCACGACTTTTTCTCTCGGCGATATCGGCAGCCGACCTGCCCTGGCACCGACGGCAGACGGCGGACTGGCAATTGCCTTCAACACGGGTTCGGGCGCCATCAGCGTGGTCCGCATTGACGCCAGCGGAGCCCAGGTCGGGGCGGCGACCGACGTGACCATCAGTGGACAGTTCGGCGCCCCGGAGTTGCTCGCGCTGCCGGACAACGGGCTGCTGCTGACATTCTCGGTGAAAGAGGCAAGCGGAACGGGTGAAGACGTCTTTGCACAGCGCATCCGGGCCGATGGCGCGCTGGACGGCAGCCTAGTCACGGTGAATCCGTCTCCGAACGACGCCCTCATCCAGGGTAGCCCGCAGCTGGCGCTGACCGGCAATGGAACCGTGGTAACGGTATTCGGCGACGAGGTGGGTCAGCCAAATCCCGACATTCTGGCGACTCGCCTCGATCTCGGGGGTGCCCTCAACATCAGCGGTGACGCTGCTGCAAACCGCCTGAACGGCGGTGCCGGCAACGACACCCTGAGCGGTCTTGGAGGAAACGACACCCTGTCGGGTGCGGGCGGAGCCGATCAACTCTTCGGTGGCACGGGTGCCGACCGCCTGGACGGCGGCGCAGGTAACGACCGTCTCGACGGCGGCATCGGCAACGACGTGCTGATCGGCGGCATCGGCGCCGACAGACTTCTGGGCAGTGGCGGCAATGACAGTCTGAGTGGGGGTACGGGTGCAGACCGTCTCGTCGGGGGGCAGGGCCGTGACACTCTCGCGGGTGGCGCGGGTAACGACACCTTTGTGTTCTCCGGCGCCGACATCGGCAGCACCGATCTGATCACAGGCTGGAACAGCGGCGACAAAATCGATATCGACGGTTTCGGCCCGCTGAGTTTCATCGGCTCAGCCGACTTCCAGGGCTCCACGGCATCGGTGCGCGTCACGGTGGGAGCGACGGAGACGGTGGTGCAGTTCGACAGCGCGGACGCCGATGCGATAGCGGACTTCAGCATCCGGATCGACAGCGTGGTCACGCTGACGGCGGCGGATTTCATTCTGGGTTGAAGCGCAGGGCCAGCGGTGAAGCCGACCTTGGTGCTGGCTCAGCCGCGCGGAGCGAAGGGATACGCGTGAATGGCGACGGGCTCAGTGCCCAGGCAGATCCAGCGTGAACTCGGAGGCAGCGTCCAGCAACCACTGCCAGAGCCAGGCACCGGCAGAGCGGTCTACCCAGACATGGAAACCCGGCGTTTCGGGCGGGCGAGCCAGCATCACGGCCAGCTGCGCAAGCCGGGTGTTGCACACGCGTCCCTCAGGGAACACCGCCGGATGAAGGTCGATGCCGGTGCCGCGCGCGAGCACCTCGGCGGCACGCGCGCCATCAATGGCAATGCCGGTGCGGGCATCTCCGATGGACGTCGCGAAGACGCCCGCAGCTGCAAGGGCCGCCAGCAGGGCGGGCTCCGCAGACGGTGCAAGGAACACCAGCCACTCGCTCTGCGCCACCCACGCTACGCTGCGCCCATCGCCCTGCATCAGCGTGCCGGGGCCGGGTAACTCGACACCGATAGCGGTACCGGCAGCCGCGCAGCCATCGTCATCAAGGGCCTGTACGCGCACGATGGCGGCATACGGCAATTCTCGCAGCGCGATGCCCTCCGCGCTCCAGCAGGCAAGGCCATCCGCAGCGGCGAAACGCGCCAGTGCAGAGCGTGCGCGTGGCTCAGCCATGGAGGCGCTCTCCTTCAGGGTCCAGGAACACGGGGCCGCGCAGGCGGGCCTGCATCTCTTTGCCGTTGCCCACCACCGTGACAACCTCACCCGCGCGGTCGGGGCCGTCGCGCACGATGCCAAGCCCGATCCAGCCGCCGAGGGTCGGGCTGAAGCAGGACGAGGTCACATAACCGCCGGAGCGCCGACGCCCGTCTGCGCCTGTGTCCAGCACGTGAGCGCCGATGGGCAAGGCTTTCGCCGGGTCCAGCGGCTCGATGCCGCAGAAACGGAAGCGCCCTTGGCGCAGCGCCTCGGGCTGGCTGAGCGAGCGTCGACCGATGAAATCAGGGGCCTTCTTCGCGATGACCGGGCCCCAGCCCAGATCGAGCGGGTTGGTGGTGCCGTCGGTGTCGGCACCCACGTGTAGATAGCCTTTCTCGACGCGAAGCATCAGCAGCGCCTCGAGCCCGAAGACCGCCACGCCGCGCGGTTCTGCCGCAGCATAGAGCGCATCCCACAGCGCCAGCCCGCGGTTGGCCGGCACACTGATCTCGTAGCTCGCCTCGCCGGTGAAGCTCGCCCGGAGCACACGCACAGGCGCGCCGCCGAAGCTCCCGATGCGGAACTGCATGTGCGGGAAGGCCTCGCGCGAAAAATCGATGCCGTCGATGAGCGGCGAGAGCACATCACGCGCGCCGCGCCCCGAGAGCGTGACCGTGGCCCACTGGGTCGTGACGTTGGCGCACCGCACACGCAACGTCGTCCACTCGCACTGCAGCCACTCTTCGAGCATCAGGAAGATGCGGCTCGCCCCGCCACTGGTGGTGTGCACGAGGAAGTGCTCCTCCGACACGCGCACCAGCACGCCGTCGTCGATCACGATGCCCAGTTCGTTCAGCATCAGCCCGTAGCGCGCACGGCCCGGCGCAAGATTGCGCACCGAATTCACGTACACGCGTTCGAGGAACTCCGCAGCGTCCGGGCCGCGCACCTCGATCTTGCCAAGCGGAGAGGCATCGAAGAGCGCGAGGCCATTGCGCACGGCGCGCATCTCGCGGCGCACCGCCTGATGTTCGTCTTCGCCGGGCTGCAGATAACAGGCGGGGCGCTGCCAGCCGCCGTAGTCGTCCATCTCGGCACCGAGTGCGAGGTGACGCTCGTGCATGGACGTTTCCAGACGCGGCGCGTAGCGCTCGCCGATCCCGCTGCCTGCAATGACGCCCATCGTGACCGGGTGATAGGGGGGACGGAAGCGCGTGGTGCCCACCTCGGGAATGGCGCGGCCGGTGCGATCGGCCAGCACTGCAAGCGCGTTGATGTTGCTCGTCTTGCCTTGATCCACGCTCATGCCGTTGGTGGTGTAGCGCTTCACGTGCTCGACCGAAACGAAGTTCTCGCGCGCCGCGAGCGCGATATCCGCCACCGTCACGTCGTACTGGAAATCGAGCCACTGGTATTCCGGCGGCACGCCCGGCGTGAACCAGAAGGGCTCGAGCGGCTTGGTGGCAGGCACGGTGACAGCGGGTTCTGCCAACGCGGACCCGGCCTCTGCGCCGAGCGCGAGCAACGCCGCACGCGCAGCCTCTGAACCGCCCTGCAGCGCCCCGCGCAGATCCATGACGCCCGCAGCCGCGCCCGCCGCAGCGATGCTCTGCACCGCGGGTCCGGGCACGAAGGCCTGCAGCGTCTGGTCGAATCGCAGTGGCCCACCCGACTGCGAAAAGAGATGCACCACCGGTGACCAGCCACCGGAGACGGCAAGGACCTCGCACGCGAGCGTCACGTCGCTTCCGCCGCCGTGCGGGGCGATGCGTACCGCACGCAGGCCCTTGCGGCCGCGCGTTCCCAGCACACGGTGACCGGTATGCACGGGAATGCCGAGCGCACGCACGCGATCGCCGAGTTCCCCTGCCCCGCCCGCACGCGTATCCACCACCGCGACCACGCCAAAACCCCGCTCCGCGAGATCGATGGCCGTGAGGTAGGCGCTGTCGTTGCAGGTGTAGACCACCGTGCGCTGGCCTGCGGCCACGCCATAGCGGTTCAGGTAGTGCCGCACGGCCGAGGCCAGCATCACGCCGGGGC
>Ga0315902_10013926_pt1 | contig 10370 bp, 11 predicted proteins | sample LakEriMetagenome_9_FD_203523 | JGI IMG/M metagenome (GOLD analysis project Ga0315902, IMG submission 203523) | Freshwater fungal communities from buoy surface, Lake Erie, Ohio, United States - Buoy 12 MA117 | ecosystem: Environmental > Aquatic > Freshwater > Lake > Lake biofilm | place: USA...
AGTGCTGCCGAGCGGACGGGTCTGCATCTCTTCCTCCATGAACGCCCGAACCTGCGACGCAAGGGGCGATCGCCGTGGGCCGTCAGAGCTGCGTCGGATTCGGCGCGTCGCCGTAGACCGCCTTCGGATCGAAGGCCTTCTCGTGCTCGAGGAACTCCAGCGTCGTGCCCTGCACCCGCTCGGTCCCGACCGGCACCTTCCGGTAGAAGCACGACCGGTAGCCGACGTGGCAGCTGGCTCCGCCCGCGATCTCGACGCGGAGCCAGACACAGTCTTGGTCGTCGTCGATCCGCATCTCAACCACCTTTTGGATCAGTCCGCTGGTCGCCCCCTTGTGCCAGAGTTGCTGCCGGCTGCGGCTCCAGTAATGAGCCTCACCGGTCTCGATCGTCCGGGCGAGCGCTTCGCGGCTCATGACCGCCACCATCAGCACCTCGCCGGAGGCAAAGTCGGTGGTGACGCAGGGGATGAGTCCGGCGGCATCGAACTTCGGGGCGAGATCGTGCCCCTCCTCGACCTGCTCGACGGTGACCCGGTTCCCGAACAGCTCTCCCGACTCGCTCGACACGACGGTTCTCCTCGCGGGCTTCTGCGACGGCCTGCTACTATACCACCGTCGACCCGCGGCCCGGCCGGCGGCCGACGCGGTCGGGATTCGCCTTCTCGCTCGAGGACCTCCGCCATGACGCCGACTTCGCCCCGGCCTGCCCTGGCCGCCTGCCTTGCCGTCGCGCTGCTCGCGACGCCGTCCCCGGCCGCCGACTGGCCCACCTTCCGCGGTGCCGCCCGCACCGCCGTCGCGCCCGACACCAATCTGCTCGAGTCGTGGCCGGCGGATGGGCCGCCGAAGGTCTGGCAGACCAAGGGTGCGGGTCGCGGCTATGCGAGCCTTGCGATCGCGGGCGACCGGATCTTCACGCTCGGCGACGGACTCTCCACGGCGGCCGACAAGGACGAGTACCTCTCCTGCTTCGACCGCGCGACGGGGGCCCAGCTCTGGACGACGAAGACCGGCGGCGCATGGACCGACGGGCAGGAGTCGTGGCAGAGCTCGCGGAGCACGCCGACCGTCGACGGCGACACGGTCTACGTGATCACCCCGTTCGGTCAGCTGGTCGCCTGCGGCACGAAGGACGGCCGGGAGGCGTTTCGTGTCGACCTCAAGCAGCAGTTCGGCGGCAAGAAGGGCGATGCCTGGGGCTACAGCGAGTCGGTGCTCGTCGATGGCGACCGCCTCATCTGCACGCCCGGCGGCGAGCAGGCGGCCATGGTCGCGCTCGACAAGCGGACCGGTCGGCCGATCTGGACGTGTGCCGTCCCGGGGATCACCGGCGCGGGGCACTCGTCGATCGTGATCTCGGAGGTCAAGGGACGGCGAATCTACGTGCAGACAACCGCCAGCGGACCGATCGGCGTCGATGCCCGCACGGGGGCACTGCTCTGGACCTACCCCATCGAGAAGACGGTCGCCGTGATTCCCACACCGATCATCCGCGACGACCTCGTGTTCTTTGCGGCCGGCTACAAGCGCGGCGGCGCGCTGCTGCGGCAGGTGCCGGTGCCGGGTGGCGGGGTGAAGATCGAGGAGGTGTACGGGCTCAACAAGAAGCTCGCCAACAAGCACGGTGGCATCGTGCTCGTGGGCGACCACCTCTACGGCTGTGCCGACGACCAGGCAATCCTGGTCTGCGCCGAACTGCTGACCGGCAAGGTTGCCTGGGAGGCGCGGGGAAGCGGCAAGAACTCCGCCACCGTCATGGCGGCGGATGGCCACGTCTACGTTCGCTACGCCAACGGCACGGTGTCCCTGGTGAAGGCGGTCCCCGAAGCCTACGAGGAGGTGGCGAGCTTCGACGTCCCCGACGCGGCGGGCCGGCCGAGCTGGGCGCACATGGTGATCCTCGACGGCCTGCTGTACCTCCGGTCGGGTGACGAGATCCACTGCTACGACCTGCGGGCCGGCACGTGACGCATGGTCGCCGGGCAGCCTGGTGGCTCACGGTGGCGGTGGCGATCGCACGGGCCGCGGGCGCCGACGAGTTCGACGAAGTCCGTGGGCGGCTCATGCGGCCGGCGACCACAGTCGCCGCTGCGACGATTGATCGCGACGGGCTCGACGGCCGGATTCTCTGCGGCTACCAGGGCTGGTTCTCGGCCGAGGGCGATGGCTCGGGCGTCGGCTGGCGGCACTGGTGCGGCGCCAACGGGAAGGTGACAGTCGACCTCCTGCCCGACGTGGGCGAGTTGCCGCCGGACGACCGGTTCCTGCTGCGGGTGGACGACGCCGGGCACACCGTCGAGGTGTTCAGTTCCGCACGGGAGACGACGGTCCGAAGGCACTTTCAATGGATGCGCGAGTACGGCATCGACGGGGTGTTCGTCCAACGCTTCGCCGTCGCCCTCGGCGATCCCACCACGCTCGCCCACCATACCGCCGTGCTCGGCCACTGTCGCGACGCCGCCCTGGCCGAGGGGCGTGTCTACGCGGTGATGTATGACCTCAGTGGACTGCCGGCCGGCCGCACCGGCGACGTGCTCGACGACTGGCGTCGGCTCCGCGGCCGCATGCGGATCGGCACGGACGAGTCCTCACTGCAGCTCGCAGGCCGGCCGCTGGTGGCGGTCTGGGGCATCGGATTCAAGGGCGACAGGGCCTATTCGCTCGCCGAGTGTGCCGACCTGGTGAGGTCGCTCGCCAACGAGGGATGCGCCGTGCTGGTGGGTGTGCCGACGGGCTGGAGGACGGGTGACCGCGACGCCGTCGCCGATCCGCAGCTCGAGGAGATCGTCGCTGCGGCCCAGGCCGTCAGCCCCTGGACCGTCGGCCGTTATCGGACACCCGACGAGGCCGCCCGCCATGCCGATCGCGACTGGTCGACCGACCTCGAATGGTGCCGCGCGCGGGGCATCGAGTACCTACCGGTGATCTTCCCGGGATTCAGCTGGCACAACCTCAAGGGCGGCACGCTGGACCAGATTCCCCGCCGTCGCGGCGAGTTCTTCGAGCGGCAGGCGCAGGAGGCCGCCCGCGTCGGCGTGCGGAGCCTCTACGTGGCCATGTTCGACGAGTGCGACGAGGGCACGGCGATCTTCAAGCTGGCCGATCCCCCTTCCGGGTTCGCCGACCGTTTCGTCGGGCTCGAAGGCGTGCCAGCCGATCACTACCTCAGGCTGACCGGCGCCGCGGGCCTCCGGCTGCGGTCACGGGCCCCGCAGCCGGAGTGACGCGTCGTCAGTCGGTGCAGTCGGCGACGCTCCTGTAAACGAGCCCGCCCACGATGCCGCCGACGATCGGCGCCACCCAGAAGAGCCACAGCTGCTGCAGCGCCCAGCCGCCGACGAATACGGCCGTGGCCGTGCTCCGGGCTGGATTCACGCTGGTGTTCGTGACGGGAATGCTGACCAGGTGGATCAGCGTGAGGCACAGCCCGATCGCGATCGGCGCGATCACGCTGCCGGCCTTCTTGTCGGTCGCCCCGTGGATCACGAACAGGAACACGGCCGTGAGCACCGCCTCGATGATGAAGCAACTCTGCCAGCCGTAGCCGCCGACGCCCTCGACGGCCGACGGGGAGTGTTCGCCGTAGCCGTTGGAAGCGAAACCGCTGGCGACCGCATCGAATCCGGGCTGACCGTTGGCCACGAGGTACAGAATCCCGGCGCCGGCGATGCCACCGACGACCTGCGCGAGCCAGTAGGGAAGCAGGTCCTTGGCCGGCACTCGACCGCTGGCGACGAGGCCGGCGGTGACCGCCGGGTTCAGATGGCAGCCGGAGATGTGGCCGATCGCGGTGGCCATGCTGAGCACCGTCAGCCCGAAGGCGAGCGACACGCCGACGAAGCCGATGCCGAGTTCAGGGTAGGCGGCGGCCAGCACGGCGCTGCCGCACCCGCCAAGAACGAGCCAAAACGTGCCGATGGCTTCGGCCAGAAGCTTTCCGGTCATGGGAACTCTCCGAAGAAGGGGATCCGCGGGGCAGCGGCCGCCCCGCCGGCGACCGCATCCCCTCGGGCCGGACACGCTAGGGCGGCGGCTGCGAGGCAGTCAATCGCAGTTGCGGACGAAATGCCGCGGGGCCTCAACGAGCCAGCGCGGCGAGCCGCGGCACGAAGATCAGAAGCCCCACCAGGATGGCCACACCGACGGTCACGAGCACCGCGGCACTGGCGGTGTCGAGGGCGTCCTTGATCCGTTGGTCCGGACCCGAGTCGAGGGCCCGGGCGAGCGATTCGACCGAGGTGTTGAACACCTCGGCGGTGATCACTCCGCCGATCGCGAGCACGACCAGGCACCACTCGACCCGGTCGATCCCCAGCCATGCCGCCACCGCGACGGCCACCGCGGCGGTCGGGAGGTGGGCCGCGAAACTCCACTCGGTGGCCACCGCGTGGAACAGCCCGCGGAAGGCGTCGGCGAACTTCCCCAGCCACGACCGCTTCGGTGGCGTCCAGCCCGGCTCGGCCACGGTCAGCCGACCTTCACGTAGGGGTCGCCCTTCTTCCAGTTGCACGGGCAGAGTTCGTCGCTCTGCAGGGCGTCGAGCACCCGGATCACCTCGGCGACGTTGCGGCCCACGCGGCCCCCGTTGACATCCACCCACTGGATCACGCCGTGCGGATCGACGATGAAGGTAGCCCGGAGACAATAGCCTTCCGACTTCTCCGTGATGCCGAGGTCCGGCGCGAGTTTCTGGGCGGCGATCAGGGGATACCCGAGGTTCGCGAGGTCGGGGTGGGCGCGCCGCCAGGCCAGATGCGACCACTCGTTGTCGGTGCTGCCGCCGACAACCAGCGTGTCGCGGTCGGCGAAGGCCGGGAGTTGGCGATTGAACTCGGCGAGTTCCGTCGGGCAGACGAAGGTGAAGTCTTTCGGGTAGAAGAAGTAGACCACCCACTTGCCCGCATGGTCGGCGTTGGTGAGCACCTTCATGTCGTCCTTGCCGGTGCCCACGCAGGCCTGACAGGAGAACTGGGGAAACGTATCGCCAACGGTGAGCATGCCTGAAGCCTCCGGGAAAACTCCGCGAACCACCTTCGCGGTGCGGGAAGCCGCGAAGGCGTGGAGAGTGTAGGGACGCCGCCCCGCCCCTTCAACAACGGTCACGGCGGAGGAGCCCGCTGGGAATCCCCCTCCGATCGAAAATACTAGGAACCCGATGACTCGCGACCAGCCCGACCACCGCGACCGCGGCCCGTGGGTCGTGCACGACCCACTCACCGGCAGGCCGGTCTTCGTGGCCCCGCAGCGTGGCGGCAAGCCCGATGATCGGGCCCTGCGGGCCGCGCTCGAACCGACCGCCGACCCGCGCGACTGGTGCCCCTTCTGCGCCGGCAACGAGTCGGCCACGCCGCCCGCCGAGGTTCGTGCACCGGCCGACGAGTCGTTTCCCTGGCGGGCGCGGATCGTGCCCAACGCGTTTCCGATCGCCGCCGATCCGGGCGTCCACGACGTGGTGATCGAGTCGTCGCGGCACGACCGCTCGATCCTCGAGGTGCCGCCGGAGACCTGGCGCGACGTGTGGGCCATTTGCCGCGACAGGCTGGCCACTCTGGCGACACGGCAGGAAATCGCGTGGGCCACCGTGTTCAAGAACTCCGGCCCCGCGGCTGGCGCTTCCCTGGAACATGTCCACAGCCAGATCATCGGCCTCGAGGCCGTGCCGCCGGTGATGCAGGCGGAGCTCGAGGCCGTGAGACGGGATCGAGGCCTGTTCGGCCGACTTCTCGCCGACGCGCGTACCGACGATCGCGTGATCACCGAAGCAGGCGGGCTCGTCGCCCTCGTGCCGCCGGCGCCCCGGCAGCCTTATGAGACGTGGCTCGTGTCGGCCGCCGCGGAACTCTACTTCCATGCCGCTACGCCGAGCCGGGTGGCGGCGCTGGCCGCCCTCACGCGTGATCTTGCCGCCCGACTCGACCGGCTCTCTGCAGGCTGCCATTTCAACTGGTGGCTGCACCAGGCGCCGTTCCGGATGGCCGACGACGATCCAGCCGGCAGGCACTGGCACTGGCACCTGGAAGTGCTTCCACGGCTCGCCGAGCTGGCCGGCTTCGAGATCGGCACAGGCTGCCACATCACCACGCTCGACGCCGTCGAGGCGGCACGCCGCCTTCGCGCGGCGGCCTCGACCTAGCCGGACGCCAGCGACAGCCAATCGATGCCCGCAGAAGGCATGGCGGCTCCGTGGTCGAGCACCGCCACCGGCACCCCCGTGCGCGAGGTGATCCAGGCCATCGCATCCCGGACGATGGCGGCGAGCGACGCGGGCCCCTCGTCGGTCGCCGGCTCCGTGACATGTGACAGCACGACCGCCGCGATTCGCAGCCCCTCGCCGCGAGCGGCGTGAATCGTCGCGAGGGTCCGGCCGATCGCCCCCAAGCGGGCTGCATCGACCAGCACGATCGGCCAGGCGAACTCCCTCGCGAGATCAGCCACGAGCGTCGCGTCGCCGACGGGCGAGAACAACCCGCCGGCTCCCTCCACCACCACCACGTCGCTGGCGGCGGCCCATGGGGCGAGACCGCCCCGCAGCAGCAGCTCGTCCACGATGCGGCTCTCCGCCCGGGCGGCGGCCGGCGGGGCGACGGCAGCCGCGAACCACTGCGGGCAGACCTGTTCGACCGTCAGCGGCCGTCCGGCGGCATCCCAAAGCCTCCACGGGTCACCCCGCTCGTCGGCAACCGAGGCGATCCCGCTTGCCACCGGCTTGTAGACCCCCACGCGACGGCCCGAGGCCCGAAAACCGCGGACAATGGCAGTCGCGACGGCGGTTTTGCCGACGTCGGTGTCGGTGCCTACGACGAAGAGCCCGGGAAGCCGCATGCTGGCTGTATTCCGCCGAGATCCGCAAAGTGTCATTGATCCTGCCTGCCCACCGTTCTACACTGACTGTCGACTTTGAGAATCGTTCTCACGACTCAGCCAGTTTCCCCGATTTTTGTTAGTCACCATGCCCGCTAGCGTAAAAGCCTCCTCGCTCGACGCCCTGTCAGTTGGGGCGGTGACGCGGGTCCGCGACGTCGTCGGCTCCGACCCGACCAGCATCCGGCTCTTGGAAATGGGCCTGACGCCGGGAGTCGAGGTCCGTCTCGTGGGCCGGGCGCCCCTCGGCGATCCGCTGGAGTTCGAACTCCGGGGATACCGGCTGTCAATCCGCCGACAGGATGCGGCGCGGGTGACGGTGGGCGATCGGTGACACGCCGCCGATGACGCCGGGCCCGCTCACCGTCGCCCTGCTCGGCAATCCGAACGTCGGCAAGAGCACGCTGTTCACGGCCCTCGCGGGGATCCCCACGCGGGTCGGCAACTATCCCGGCGTCACGGTCGAGGAGAAGGTCGGGCGGTTCGTGCACCTCGGTCGCGCGGTCGACCTCGTCGATCTGCCGGGCACCTACAGCCTCGTTCCCCAGGGCCCCGACGAACGGGTCGCCGTCGACGTGCTCCATGGCCGCATCGCGGGCGTTCCCCGGCCGGACTGCATCCTCGTCGTCGCCGACTCGACCAACCTCGAGCGCAACCTGTTCCTCGCGACGCAGGCGCTCGAAATCGGTCTCCCCGTGGTCGTGGCACTGTCGCTCGTCGACGTGGCCGACCGTCGGGGCATCGCGATCGACGTGGGCGAGTTGTCGCGGCGGCTAGGCTGTCCGGTGGTGCGCGTGGCACCGCCGACCGGAGAAGGCCTCGTGGCCGTCCGCGACCGGCTGCTCGAAGCGGTGGCCGCCGGGCCGCCCCGCCCGCTGGCGATCACCGGTGAGGACAACAGCGGCGGCCGTGCTCCCGAGGCTTCCGCCGCCATCGCCCGCTACGCCGCCATCGAGCGGATGCTCGCCGGCGTGGTCCGCGGCGTGCCGGAAGCCCGACGGGCCGAGGACCGCATCGACGCCGTGCTCACCCATCCGGTCTGGGGTACGGCGATCTTCGCGGCGGTGATGCTCTCGATGTTCGCGGCGATCTTCTGGGTGGCACCACCGTTGATGGACTTGATTTCGGCGGCGATGGACCGCGTCGGAGAGGTCGCCGCTGGGCTCCTTCCCGAGGGCCCGATCCGCTCGCTCCTGGTCGACGGCATCCTGGCCGGCGTGGCGGGCAGCGTCGTGTTCGTGCCCCAGATCGCCCTGCTGTTCCTGTTCATCGCCGTCCTCGAGGGGTGCGGCTACTTGGCACGGGCGGCCCACCTGATGGACCGCCTCCTGATCGGCGTGGGCCTGAGTGGCAAGTCGTTCATCCCGCTGTTGTCGAGCTTCGCCTGCGCGATCCCGGGAATCATGGCGGCCCGCACGATCGAGAATCGCCGCGACCGGCTGCTCACGATCCTGGTCGCGCCGCTGATGAGCTGCTCCGCCCGGCTGCCCGTGTACCTGCTGCTCTGTGGAGCCTTCGTTCCCGATCGAGCGGCAGCGGTGCCGTGGCTCCCTCTCAAGGCCACGGTGCTTGCCTGTCTCTACGCCCTGGGCGTCGCGGTCGCCGCGATCATCGCGGCGGTGCTCTCGCGGACGGCGTTCCGGGGCCCGCCGCCGCCCTTCGTGATGGAGCTGCCGGCCTGGCGCTGGCCGAGGCCCGTGGTGGTGCTTGAGCGGGCTCGCGAGGCTGCCTGGTCGTTCCTGATGAATGCCGGCACCCTGATCGTGGCGATCAGCGTCGTGCTCTGGGCATTGATGACCTACCCTCGCGACGAGCAGGCGATCGACGCCGATGTCGCCGCACTCCGGTCGAGCCTCGCTGCGCGAACGGCGGATGCAGCGAGTGACGCCGCCGACCGCGCCGACGCCCTTGCGGAGCTCGCGGCCCTCGACTCCCCCGAAGGGCTCGCAGCGGCCCGCCGGGGAGCCGCCCAGCGGCACAGCTTCCTCGGCCGGGCGGGGCGGGCGATCGAGCCCGTGGTCCGCCCCCTGGGCTGGGACTGGCGAATCGGCTGCGCGGCCCTGGCGAGTTTTCCCGCGCGGGAGGTGGTGCTCGCCACGATGGGCGTGATCTACAACCTCGGCGACGTCGATCCCGGCGAGGCCGACGGGGCCAGCGCCCTGGAACGGCGGCTGCGGGCGGCCCGCTGGGACGGCACCAGCCGCCCCGTGTTCACGCTTCCGGTCGCCCTCTCGATCATGGTCTTCTTCGCACTGTGTGCCCAGTGCGCCAGCACGCTGGTGGTGATCGGTCGCGAGACCGGTTCGTGGATCTGGCCGGTGGTGACCTTCGTCTACATGACCTCGCTCGCCTGGCTGGGAGCGTTTGCGATCTACCGGATCGGCCTCGCCCTGGGCTGGTGAGATGCAGGACGCGATCGCCATCACCGTCGCCGTCGCCGCAGGCCTCTGGCTGGTGCGCACGCTCTGGCGGCAGATGCTGTCGCCCTCGTGCGGCAAGGTGGACAGCCCCGCCGGCTCCGATGGCTTCGTATCGCTCGGCGATCTCTCCGCGAGCGCAAAAAAACCGGGGCGTCCCGAAGAACGCCCCGGCTCGTGAATCTGACTCTTCCATCCCGGCTTGAGCCCGGTCGCCGTGAACTCAATACATGTCGTAGTCGCCGCCATGACCGGCGCCGCCGGCCTTGGCCTTCTGGTCCTTCGGCTTCTCGGCGATGAGCGCGTCGCTCGTGAGCAGCAGCGTCGACACGCTGGTCGCGTTCTGAAGCGCCGTCCGCGTCACCTTCGCCGGATCGATCACGCCCGCCTTGACGAGATCCTCGTACTCGTTGGTGGCGGCGTTGTAACCGAAGTTGCCGCTCCCGCCGAGCACCTTCTCGCAGACGATCGAGCCGTCCTGGCCGGCGTTCGACGAGATCATCGTCACCGGTGCCCGGGAGGCCCGGACCACGATCTGGTAGCCGACGGTCTCGTCGTCGCTGAGCCCCTTCGGCTTCACCTGCGAGCTCGCCCGCAGCAGCGCCACGCCGCCACCGGGCAGGATGCCCTCCTCGACGGCCGCCCGGGTCGCGTGCAGGGCGTCCTCGACGCGGGCCTTCTTCTCCTTCATCTCGCTCTCGGTCGCGGCGCCGACGTTGATCTTGGCCACGCCGCCCGAGAGCTTCGCGAGCCGCTCCTCGAGCTTCTCGCGGTCGTAGTCGCTGGTGGCGGCCTCGATCTCACGGCGGATCTGCTCGATCCGCGCCTTGATGTCGGCCGACTTGCCGGCGCCCTCGATGATCGTGGTGTTGTCCTTGTCGACGATCACCTTCTTGGCCCGGCCGAGTTCGGCGAGGCCGAGGCCCTCGAGCTTCATGCCGAGGTTCTCGAACACCGCGGTCGCCCCGGTGAGGATCGCGATGTCCTCGAGCATCGCCTTGCGGCGGTCGCCGTAGCCCGGGGCCTTCACGGCGCACACCTGGAAGGTACCGCGGAGCCGGTTGATCACGAGCGTGGCCAGGGCCTCACCA
>Ga0315902_10013927_pt1 | contig 10370 bp, 9 predicted proteins | sample LakEriMetagenome_9_FD_203523 | JGI IMG/M metagenome (GOLD analysis project Ga0315902, IMG submission 203523) | Freshwater fungal communities from buoy surface, Lake Erie, Ohio, United States - Buoy 12 MA117 | ecosystem: Environmental > Aquatic > Freshwater > Lake > Lake biofilm | place: USA...
GGATCTATGGAGAAGATATGCTCACCTGTGACCTCTCCATCGATGGAGTCAAATACAGCGGAGCGGGTATCCGGTACCGAGGTGACAAATCCTACCAACTGGGCCAGAAAAGAAATCCGTTTAGCATCAAATTAAACCACACGGATGCCAACGCCAACCACCAAGGGTACCAAACCTTAAAAATATCTTCCGCGCTTCGGGACCCTAGCATGGTTCGGGAGGTCCTTTTTCAGGAAATCGCCTCCAAATACTTACCCACCCCCAGCGCCAGCTACACCAAAATGTACGTCAACGAAGAATACATCGGACTGTTCATTAATGTAGAAAGCGTAAGCGGAAAATTCCTCGAGGACCGTTTTCAAACCAACCAAAATGCGCTTTATAAAGCAGGGGTGGACCATAAACAGCCCACAGCTGCCACTTGCAAACAAAATATTAATGGCTCCCTGGAATACGAGGAGGATCTAAATTGCTATCGCCAAAACTTTGAACTGAAAGGGGGAACTAGCTGGATCCCTATTCAAGAATTAACCAAGGTACTCAATAAAGACATTAAAAGTATTCATAAGGTATTGGATGTAGACCGCACACTTTGGATGCTGGCATTGAACAATGTAATGGTCAATCTGAGCAGCTATTCCGGCACAGCCACTGACTACTATTTGTACAAAGACAACCATGACCGTTTTCAGCCTATTCTTTGGGACCTAAACCTTAGTTTTGGTGGCTATAAAAACACCGGTTCCGGTAGCGATAAAGACAACAAAGGGCTACAGCGTCTAGATCCATTGCTCCATGCAGATAACCCTTACCGCCCGCTGATCAGTCAGTTATTGAAAGATCCCCTTCATAAAAAGATCTACTTGAGCCACATCCGGCAGATTGTAGAAGAAAACTTTAAAAACGGCGAATACGAAAAACGAGCGAATGAACTACAAGCGATGATTGTGGTACCTTATTTGGAAGATAAAAACAGAGGCTACTCCCAGGCAGACTTCCAAAATAGCATCAAACAAACCGTTGGAAGGAAAAGTAAAATCCCGGGAATTGCAGAGCTGATGTCTGCTCGCGCCAAGTTCCTGCTTAATCATCCGGAACTAACTTCTCTACCCTCCAAAGTGAGCGATGTAACCCAGCATTCTCGTGCCAAATTTGAAAAAACACCCGTGGATGGCTTCCGATTTACTGCCAAAGCGGACCGTTTCCCTAAGCGTATGTGGTTGTACTACCGCTTAGACCCCAACCAGCCTTTCACAGAAATGGCGATGGATGAGGAGCAAGCCAAGAACCTGGCAACGGGAGAACGGAGGTTTATTGGGAATGTAGAGGCAAAATCCGCGGACGCAGAAATTGAGTACTATATAATGGTGGAAAATGCAGGCGCAGTTGCCTTTTATCCAGCAGCGTATCCTACTAAACCGAATAAAGTAAAGTTGGCGGATTTAAATAAATAAAATCCGTTAACACACACCGGAATCTGCTGATCTAGCAGATTCCGGTGTTTTTTTTTGCCCAATTCCCAACGGTGCTTTCTAGAAAACAATGAAACTACCTCCCCATACGTTATACCGATCTTGGAAACCTTTTTCCGTTGCCTCCTGTTTTTTGCTTATGAAACAACCCATACTTTTTGTTCTATTCAGCTGCCTCTTGGCCTATTCCCTTTCCGCACAAGAAATTTACCAGTCGGGCATTAAAGAAATCCGGTTGGAAATAGGTGGGTCCAATTGGGCAGAACGCCTGGACTCTTTAAAGCGCGATAACCCAGAGGGGAGGTTACCTGGTACTCTTTTTCTAGCAGGAACCCGATACGATAGTGTAGGAATCCGCTTTAAAGGGAATAGCTCCTATTTCAGAACCAGTAAAAAAACCTTGAAAAAACTGCCCTTTAACATTAAGGTAGATTTTAAGAAAAAAAACCAGCGGTTCGGCAAATCGTACACCTCGCTCAAACTTTCGAACGCCTTCTTGGATCCCTCCTTTATCCGGGACCCCTTGTCTTATGAGGTAGTTCGCTCCTACATGCCCGCGCCCTTGTGCAATTTTGCGCAATTGACTGTTAATAAGGAACCTTATGGTCTATACGTAAATACCGAGAGCATCGATGAAGCCTTTATCCAAAAACACTTTGGGTACTCAGGTGGCCACTTAGTTAAATGTGACCCCGACCAATGGCAGCGAGTGCGCAGCCAGGGTGGTTGTCCAAAAGGTGAAAACGCCTCCCTGATGTATTTGAGCGATTCACCGGGATGTTACGAGGCTTTTTATGAGGTAGAATCTCCAGAGGCCTGGCCCTATCTTATTAATTTGACCAAGATCCTTAATAAACAACCAGCTCGGATTGAAGAATTTTTAAATATTGACCAGACGCTTTGGATGCTTGCCTTGAATAACGTGATGGTCAACCTTGATTCCTATAATGGTTCCCTGTCACACAATTATTACCTTTGGTTTGATACCCTTGGAATGGCACACCCTTTAATTTGGGACCTCAACATGAGTTTTGGGGGCTGGCGGCGGAACATGAGCTTTGAAGAGATGAGTGATGAACAACTCATCAAATACCAGCCACTCGCGGAGATCGGCAATTCCCGCCGTCCACTCATTTCTGTTTTGCTAAAAAATCCGTTTTACCGGAAGGTGTATTTGGCACACATCAAAACCATCCAAAAAGACTGGCTCGCATCTGGATGGTTGGAGCAACGCGCCTTGGCAATGAAAAAAGAGATTGATTTGGCCGTAAAACAGGACCAACAAAAGTTATATTCGTATTCCGCTTTCCAAAATAGTCTGGACAGCACGATGACAGACGGCCCAGACCACATTATCGGAATTCGCGAGCTGATGAACCCACGAAACGCCTTCCTGGCAGCCCATCCCCTCCTCAACAAGCCTGCACCCGCTGTAAAGACACCGGTAACCACCGTGAAAGATTCTATTGTTACCTGTAGTATCCAGGCAGAAAATGCTACGAGAGTCGTGTTTTTCTACCGTGCAAAAGGGGAAATTGCCTTCCACCACCAAGATTGTCAATTGGTCAACGACCTCTGGACGATTCAGCTGCCCACTCAAAAAGTGGCTGACTACTACTTGGTCGCAGAAAATGCAGAAGCAGCAACCTGCATTCCTGAAAAAACTTCTTGGGCCCCTATCCAAGTTGGAAAAAAATAAAACAACGTTGGGAGCAGGCCAATATAGGTTTGCCTGCTCCCAACTCCTATTACTCGTGCTGACCTAGTATTTCAAAACCTCCATCTCGTAAGAACCGCTCCCGGTGAAAAAGCTGCAAATCTGCTCGAATCATTTCTTGGACCAAGTCTTGTAAACGGTGTTCCGGCTCCCATCCAAGTAAGGCTTTTGCCTTGCCGGCGTCTCCTACCAATAAATCCACTTCTGCCGGACGAAAATACCGGGGATCAATTCGAATCACCTCCTGCCCCACCGAAAAGGAATACTCAGTAGAATGAACTGCCGCCACAAGGCCGCGTTCTTCTACCCCCTCTCCTTCAAATACAAGTTCCACTCCTAGTGCTTCAAATGTCATCCGACAAAAATCCCGAACAGAGGTGGTCGTTCCTGTCGCTAGCACAAAATCATCCGCAACCGTATGCTGTAGGATCCGCCACATACCCTCTACATAGTCACGAGCATGCCCCCAGTCACGTTGCGCATCCAGGTTGCCTAACCATAGACAATCTTGAAGCCCCAACGCAATCTTGGCAGCAGCGCGGGTAATCTTTCGAGTCACGAAGGTCTCTCCTCGTAAAGGGGATTCGTGGTTAAATAAGATTCCATTAGAGGCAAAAATACCGTAGGATTCCCGGTAGTTAACCGTAATCCAATAAGCATACAACTTCGCTACCCCATACGGAGAACGTGGATAAAAGGGTGTTTTTTCAGTTTGAGGCACCTCTTGTACCAAACCATACAACTCAGAGGTGGATGCTTGGTAGAACTTTGTCTTTTCAGAAAGCCCTAACAACCGAATTGCCTCCAGCAAGCGGAGCGCCCCGGTAGCATCGGCATTGGCAGTGTATTCTGGGGTCTCGAAGCTGACCTGGACGTGGCTCTGTGCCCCTAAATTGTACACCTCATCCGGCTGCACCTGTTGCATGATCCGAATTAGATTGGTACTATCCGTCAGGTCCCCATAGTGCAGGATAAAGTTTCGAGCCTCTACATGTGGATCTTGATAAAGATGGTCGATCCGATCTGTATTAAACAGAGAAGATCTCCGTTTAATCCCATGGACCTCATACCCCTTTTTTAGTAACAACTCCGCCAGGTAGGCACCGTCTTGTCCGGTAATACCGGTAATTAAGGCCTTTTTCATCCAAAATAATGTTTAGGCCGCAAAGATAACCCTAAAAAAATAGAAAAGTGAAGGGAGCTAGTTACCGATGAGATAGGTACTGATGATCGAAAGGAGCAAGATCGTTGGTGGAAGGATGAGCACCGGGCACCCTTGCCTCCAATTGCTCTTTTTGATGACATGTTTGGTACTCCAAGTGCTGATAAGAAATGAGCGCACTGCAGCCCATTGAGAGGTACATCAAATTTTTTTTGTTGAGTAAAAAAGAAAACAAACCCAGCGCCAGGCTACCCAAAGCGGCTGAAAGAGCAAAGCCCTCCTTTTGAGCAAGGACCAAAAAGAAAAGTGTTAGCGCTGCCCCCGCACAAAGGAACGCCAGCGAACCTGCACAGCGTCGACTGAACGTAGAACGATTAAAAATAAGCATAATAGAACACAGTAGATAGTGGTAAAATATTTCAATTTCAGTGGTGGTAAAATGGAATTAGCAGGAATTGCTATTCATTCTATTGGATTAAAACTACTTTACAGCAAAATTTACTGCAAAGGTAAACTACTTTCTAAGAAATGTCAAGAATAATGTCATTAAATTGTCAAGAAGAAACGGTTTCCTTGTCAAAAAAAGGATTTTTTTGCTCTTTTTCCCAGTATTCTTCTTTCAATTTTTCAAAAAAGTATAAAAAGCTGGGGTAATTAAAAGAGCTTGCCCGCTTCTGTTCGAATCGCCATCTGCGTTTTTAACATCGGATTCGCAGTACCCAGCTGTTCCTGAACCAGCAGGAGGCGATGTACGAGCTGCTCGTCCGAGCCTGCCGGATCTAAGCCTTCACCTGCCTTGGAGACCAACGACAACAGTTCCGATTTTGTAAAACTTACCATTTGCCACAACGTCTCTGAAACATATAATTGTTGTGAAACATTGTGATCAAATTCCTGGCTGATGGCAATCAGCAAGGCTCCCTGAAGTTCTCCCACTGTCATGCCTGCACCTCGAACACGAAGCAACAATTGATCCAGAGCGAGCCGCTCGAAGAGCAGAATCAAGCGCTCATAAGCCTGTAGCTTCAAAGGAAGTGTCAACTTTTGGGCTTCCAGTTTCTGTTGCTGGTTCAACACCCGAAGCTGCTGCTTAAAATGTGCATCTACTAGATAGTAAACAGTGGCGAAAACCACTAATGCAGGTAGGATATACTTTAGAATTTCTAAAATTGCGATCATAGTTTAAAAAAAGCGCCGCAAAATTAGTGTAATTTCGGATTGAAATGTAGAATTGCACACAATTTTGATGATTCTTGACATAATTACAACTATGACCCGTTTTTTTCTTTTCTTTCTGCTGATCTTGGTGATTAAAACTTCTGCAAAAAGCCAAGCCACCCAGCCTTCCTTTCCGGCCAGCTGGTCGGGCAATTGGGCAGGCACTTTACAAATTTACCAACCCAATGGAATTGCTCAATCCATACCAATGGGACTCGAAATTCACCCGCTTGACACCTCCTCGGAGGGACGTTATCAATTTGGAATGATTTACCAAACAAAAGATAAGGATTGGAGGCCGTATGAGCTGGTCCCCGTTAACCCACAACGGGGTATCTGGAGAGTGGATGAAAAAAACAGCATCTCCATGGAAAGTTACTTGTATGGAAACAAATTGCTTTGTTGGTTCGTGGTAGAGGGCAGTCGAGTACTTTGTACTTATGAACTGGTAGGAGAAGAACTTATTTTTGAAGTAATGAGTGGCCGCGAAACAGCCGTCAGCACTACCGGAAACACGGTTCAAGGGACTGAAAATATTCCAGAAGTGAAAACCTACCCCTTCAATGGCTTTCAGCGAGGCATTCTAAAGCGTATCCCTTAGCCTTCCTCGCATCAAGACAATAGAAGGAAAGGTATCCCCCTGGGGCGATTGATCCTGTGAGATAAAAAAAGCCGTCACTCCCTCTTGATAGGGTACCGGGTGCCAAGAGCCAATCGCTGTCTGTGGAATCATCCCTAAACGTTGCCTTTCCTTTCCCTTTTCAGCCCAAATCTGAAGGTATTGCCCCGCAGGGGGCGCTGGTATGCCTCCAAGGTCTAAGGCCGTTTCTTTACGGAAAGAATTGTGATAAACCCTGGTTACTACCTTATCCGCCCCATCGGTCAAGCCCACAAGTTCAGTATCCTGGTCTTTCAACAGGGTAATTTGCCAACGTAAACCCTGTTCTACAGAATCTTGGTGTTGGCGAACGGCTTGTAATCGCTCTAAGGCTTCCACGGCAATTGATGCACGCTGGTACTGCCATCCACCCCAGAAAAGAATAGCCAGCATAAAAGTCCCTGTCAGTAATTGTTTAATCATCCTTTACAAACTCCGTTAATTGTCGGGGGGTAAAGGTAGTTCAAGGCTATGAATTTTTCGATTTTAAGAAATTGAGCCTACCTTAGCGCTCACTTTAACAAATAAAACTAAATTAGTGCAGGATTATGGATGCAAATAGCCGAATTTACGTGGATTCAGAGATTGGCCGATTAAAAAAAGTAATCGTACACCGACCCGACGAAGGGATTGCTCGCATCACCCCAAAACGTGCTGGAGAACTGCTTTTTGACGATATCGTTCACCTGCCCAACATGCAAGATGAACACGATATTTTTGTCCGGGTATTAAAGGCATTTGTCGGACAAGATAATGTATTGAATGTTCGGGAACTCCTCGTTGAAAGCATGCAAGACGAGGAAAGTAAATACGAAGTCATCAACAAAATTATTGACTTTGAAGAATTGCCGTACACCTTTATCCCTCGTTTGGCAGGTTTATCTCCCGAACAGCTGGCAGATACCTTGATCACCGGCTACCTGGAACCCGAAGACCGCATTTTGTTTGACCCCATCCCCAACTTGATTTTTACCCGCGATTTGGCGGTAACCGTGAAGGACCATGTGATCATTACCAAAGCCGCTAAACAGGCTCGGTTTCGGGAGAACTTTCTCACTCGATTGATCTTTAGTAGCCACCCTGTCTTCCGCCGGCTTAAAGCGGATGGAAAAACCATCAACCTGAACCGGGTGGACAAATTTCCTCCCTCTAAACGGGGAGAAATGGTGAGTATAGAAGGAGGAGATGTGATGATAATAAATGAAGACTATCTCCTGATAGGGATGTCTGAGCGAACCAACAATTACGCCTTTGAGTGCTTAAAAAATTATCTTTTTGACCGAAATATCGTAAAGAATATCGTGCAAGTGAACATCCCAGCGGAGCGTTCCTACATGCACATTGATACGGTGTTCACGCAAATCAACCATAACCACTTTGTCGCCTATAAACCAATTGTTTTGGACGGCCTTGGCTCCTATGTAGATGTGCACCGTAGCAATGGGGAAGAAGTTGAATATGCTTGCCTGCGGGATTTCTTATTGGCAGAAGTGAACCCAAAAATGGAATTCATCTGGGCGGGTTTGGGTCAAAGCCCCTACCAAGAGCGGGAACAGTGGACCGATGGATGTAATTTGGTGACTTTAAAACCGGGAGTAGCCGTTACATACGACCGTAACCCCACTACTGAAAAGGCCTTTAAAGAATTCGGATACAAGGTGATCGGTGCTGAAAAGCTCCTAAGGGACATCGAGAATGGCAAAATAACGGCCGAAAGTGTCGAAAATACCATCATCACCATCCCCTCTAATGAGCTCTCGCGCGCAAGAGGAGGCTCTCACTGTATGACCTGCCCCATCGAACGCGAACTGATTCTACCACAATAATCTATGTACGAGTTTGAAACAGAACTTCGGGTACGGTATGGCGAAACGGACCAGATGGGTTACCTGTACTATGGGCAATACGCTTCTTATTTTGAGGTTGGAAGGGTGGAAACCATCCGGTCCTTGGGGTTGAGCTACAAAGAAATGGAAGAAGTTCATGGCATTTGGCTTCCCGTCGTCAGTCTGGAAACCCGGTATGTAAGGCCAGCGTTCTATGATGACCTGCTTACCGTTCGTACCCAAATTCGAAAAATGCCCGATACCCACATTGTTTTTCATACCGATCTGTTGAATCCTCAAAAAAAACTCGTGGCAGCCGGACGGGTTCGTCTTTGTTTTTTTGAGGCCAAATCCAAAAAAGTAGTACCCGTGCCTGCTTACCTCGAAGCGGCCCTGCGCCCTTATTTCACCACCACCACTTGCTGACCTTGCGAGGCTCGGTCCTAAATTAAGATACACAGAACACCCACATGTCGTCTTTTCATTCAATCAGTGCAGACCACTTGTCGCTGGATCTCGTCGAAGATATCCTTCAAAACCATCGCACCATTGGGCTCTCACCGGCTGCTGCCCAGGCCGTTCAGTCCTGTGTAGATTACTTGGAGCAGAAAATCCAGGGAGAGGAGGCATTGCATTATGGAATAAATACCGGATTCGGTTCCCTCTGCAACGTCGCCATCTCCAAAAAAGACATTGCCCAATTACAATATAACCTACTGGTTTCCCATGCAGCCGGTACCGGAGAGACGGTTCCTCCAGAAATTGTTCGGCTCATGCTGCTCCTGAAAGTACAAAGTCTTTCCTACGGCAATTCAGGGGTCCGAACGGAAGTGATTGAACGGTTATGTTCGTTTTTCAACCTGAACATCTTGCCAGAAGTGTTTCAACTAGGCTCGCTTGGGGCGTCGGGCGACCTGGCTCCTCTGGCTCATCTTTGCTTACCAATGATTGGTGAGGGAAAAGTATGGTTCCAAAACTGCTGGCAGTCCGCCGACTTGGTGTTGGCGACCCTTGATTGGAAACCCTTGGAGTTTCAGGCAAAAGAGGCCTTGGCCTTGTTGAATGGCACCCAATTTTCAACGGCTTATGGGGTTTTTGCCGCCTTGGAGGGCAGAAAACTACTCCGATTGGCCAACTTAAATGCGGCCATCGGATACGATGCCTTTGATTGCCGGATTTCGCCCCTTCACGAGCGGATCCACGAGATCCGCCCTCATGCGGGCCAAATTGCAACAGCCCGTTCCATTCGGGCTCTATTAGAAGGAAGCGCCATTAGTGCTGCTGAAAAAAAACAAGTTCAGGATCCTTACGCCTTCCGCTGTGTTCCGCAAGTGCACGGGGCTACAGCAGCTGCCCTCCGGCATGTGGAAGAGGTATTGACGACCGAGATCAACTCCGTGACCGACAATCCGAATATTTTTCCAGAAGAAGATTTAATCCTGTCTGGAGGAAACTTTCACGCGCAGCCGATTGCGCTGGTGTTGGATTATTTGGCGATTGCATTGGCTGAGTTGGGTAGCATTTCTGAAAGAAGAGTGTATCAACTCATTTCCGGACAAAGGGGACTGCCTGCTTTTTTAACTCCGAATCCGGGACTACATTCCGGCATGATGATCGCCCAATACACTGCAGCCTCCATTGTTAGTCAGAATAAACAGCTCTGCACCCCCGCGTCGGCCGATAGCATTGTCAGCTGCAACGGACAGGAAGACCATGTCAGTATGGCTGCCAACGCAGGTACCAAGTTGTACCGAGTTGTACAAAATGTACAACGACTTTTGGCAATTGAGTTCATGGTTGCCCAACAAGCGCTGGAGTATCGTCACCCATTAAAGTCCTCCCCTATTATCGAAGACTGGAGAGCTCGTTACCGACAAGTAGTTCCTAAGCTGGAGGAAGACCGCATTATTCAACAAGACATTCAAAAAACCTTGGAGTTTTTATTTCAACAACAAAGCGCCTCATTCGCTGTTTAAGATCCATTGTTTAAAATACGCATGAAAAAAGATATCGATATTCGAAAAGTGGAGGACCTGGCTATCGCGATCGCACCGAGGGACCCTGAAGAGGAAGATGCTGATTTATTTTGGGATGTGTACATGATCAACCTCAAAGATGAACCCATCTTATCGGTGATGATTTCATCCAGAGGGTATGGAGAAATTGACGGCGAACAGAGGAAAACAGCTACGTTTAGGCATTTTTGGGAGCGGGTTGGGGCCTTGGACCTGGTCAAAATTGAACCCATTTCGGTGGACCTGTTCAACTTGGCCAATGAATTTTGGGTGAGCTTTTCGCATGATAATTATTTATACGA
>Ga0315902_10013928_pt1 | contig 10368 bp, 8 predicted proteins | sample LakEriMetagenome_9_FD_203523 | JGI IMG/M metagenome (GOLD analysis project Ga0315902, IMG submission 203523) | Freshwater fungal communities from buoy surface, Lake Erie, Ohio, United States - Buoy 12 MA117 | ecosystem: Environmental > Aquatic > Freshwater > Lake > Lake biofilm | place: USA...
CCCGCTTCTACCGGGGGGAAGGAGCCTGTCGGGCCTGCCAGCCGAGCAGCCCCGGCGCGTTCAGGTCCATGTCAAAGCGTATGAACCGTTCCAGCGCTGCGCGCCGCCATCTGCAGCCACGCGTGCGTAGTTGCGCCACCGTGTGCGCCGTGAGCCGCGTGATCAGGTCCGCCTCGGCCTCCGGCCCCTGCGGCGTGTCGCGGCACAGTCGCACATAGCTGTCGATGTCCGCGCGCAACTCGTCTGCCAGCCCCGGCGCGTTTTCCAGCAGCCCGAAGTGCGTGAGGTAGAAGCGCGAAGGTGAGGCCGCCATCAGCGTGTCGATGCTGCGGTGCAGCGCCTCCGGGTCGAACTGCACAGGCGTTGTAGTGGGCATCAGGAAGGGCCGGCCCGCGGTGTAGAGCTCCTGATACGCCACACCGAAGGTGTCACCGGTGAACCAACCCGCGCTCGCCTCATCCCACACGCAGAAGTGGTGGCGGGCGTGGCCGGGCGTATCCGTTATTCGGAGCAGGCGACTCCCCAGGGCCCAGGCGCTGCCGTCATCGGCTGCCAGCACGCGCTCGGGCGACGCGGCCACTACTGTGCCGTAGAGCTGATCGAACATGGCTTGCCCGTAAACGGCAACGGCACCCGCCACCAGGCGCGCCGGGTCGGTCATGTGTCTCAGACCTTGCGGGTGTACGAGCATCCGCGCATTCGGGCAGTGCGCGAGCAGCGCGCCCGCGCCACCGGCATGGTCGAGGTGCACGTGCGTGGGGATGATCCAGCGCACGGATTCCGGCGCCACGCCGGCGAGCGACATTGCTTTCAGGATGCGACCGACGGAGCGCGGCGTGCCGGTCTCGATGATGGCCGTCTCGTCGCCGTCCTGCACCAGAAAGCTCGCCGCAAGGCCGGGTCGCAGATAGCCCGTGTCGATGCAGTGCACCCCGTGTCCCAGATCCTCGATCATGCCTGTCTCCTGATGCGCCGCCTGCCCGCCGGGTGCCTGCTATAGTCGCGCCGATTCCGCTCCGGGACAGGCCACGGACGTGCTGAACGACGAGGTGAAACAGGCGATACAGGGGGCCTACAGCAGTTGGCTCGCCGCGCGTTCGCTGAAGCCCCGCACCGGCCAGCGGGCGATGATCGCCCACATCGCCAACGCCCTCGCCCGCAGCGGTCACGAGGACGCGCCGGGCAGCCCCATCTGCGTGGTGGAAGCGGGTACGGGAACGGGCAAAACCATAGCATATGTGGTCGCCGCCCTTCCGATTGCGCAGGCGCTCGGCCGCAAGCTCGTGATCTCCACCGCCACTGTCGCGCTGCAGGAACAACTGGTCTACCGCGACCTGCCGGACCTGCAACGCGCCGGCGCCATCGACTTCAGTTTCGCGTTGGCCAAGGGGCGCGGGCGTTATGTCTGCCCCGCGCGGCTCGATCTGCTGGTGCGCAGCAATACGCGCGACGAGACACAGATCGCGCTCGTGGAAGAACCGCTCAACCTGAGTCCCGATGCCCTGCAGTTCTACCGGGCGCTTGCCACCGGCTGGTCCGAGGGCAGCTGGGCAGGAGACCGGGACTCCTGGCCGGAATCCATTCCCGACGGGCGCTGGGCGCTCGCCACCACTGATCACCATCAGTGCTCCGGCCGCCGCTGCAGCTACGTGAGCCAGTGCCCATTCTTCACGGCACGCGCGGGGCTGGAGAGCGCCGACTGCGTGGTGGCCAACCACGATCTGGTGCTCGCCGACATCGCGCTCGGTGGCGGCGCGGTGCTGCCCGAGCCCGAGGAGAGCATCTACATCTTCGACGAGGCCCACCACCTCCCGGACAAGGCCTGCTCGCACTGGTCTTTCCACGCGCGCATCGGCCTCGCGCGCGAGCACCTCGCGGAAGGCTCGCGGCTCGCCACCACGCTGCTCGCTGAGCCGCGCAGCGGTGATGCGGTGCGGCGTCATCTCGCCCCGGTGCCCGGCCTCTGCATCGAAGCGGATGGGCTGCTCTGCGGCCTCGCCGCCGAGTTGCACGCGCTGCTGCCGCAGGCACCGCGTCAGGGCGATTCCGCGGTGGAGTTCCGGCTGCCGCACGGACGCGTGCCCTCGGAGATTGCGGGCCGTGCCGCGGCGCTGCACAACTCTCTCGCGAGCCTTGCCTCTGCTGTGCAGGACGCCGCGGACGATCTCTCCCGTTCGCTTGAGCAAGGAGGCGCCACCGCACAACAACGCTTTGCCGCGCTGGGTTTGCTTGGTGCGCGTGCCGAGAGGCTCGCGGGCTTGTGGCAGGCATGGGCCGAGCCCGATCCCGAAGGCGAGGCGCCGCGCGCACGTTGGATACGCATCGCCGAGCGGCGCAGTGTCGAGGATCTGGAGGTGTCGGTGGCGCCGGTGCTGGCTTCCACGCTGCTCTTCGAGCGGGTCTGGAGCCGCGTGGCGGGCGCCGTACTCACCTCTGCCACGCTGACCGCCCTCGGCAGCTTCGAGCGCATCCTGCTCCGCGCGGGGCTACCCGATGACTGCCTCTTCGCCACCGTGCCCAGCCCTTTCGATTACCGCGCGCGGGCCTGCCTCGCGGTGCCGAAGCTCGCCGCGGATCCAGGCGATCCGACGGCGCATACGCGCGAGGTGGCGCGCTGGCTCGAGGACGAACTCGACCAGTCGCAGGCGAGCCTGGTGCTGTTTGCCTCGCGCAAGCAGATGCGCGATGTCTATGACCGCGTGTCGCTGTCGCTGCGCGATTGCGTGCTGCTGCAGGATCACTTCGGCAAGCAGGAACTGCTGCGTCTGCACCGCCAGCGCGTGGACGCGGGCGAGGGTTCGGTGATTTTCGGGTTGGCGAGTTTTGCCGAGGGCATCGACCTGCCCGGCAGTTATTGCATGCACGTGGTGATCGCGAAATTGCCCTTCGCCGTGCCGGACGATCCGGTGGAAGCGGCGCTTGCCGAGTGGATCGAGTCGCGCGGGGGCAACCCTTTCATGGAGATCTCGGTGCCCGATGCGGCGCTGCGGCTGGTGCAGGCGAGCGGGAGATTGTTGCGCACAGAGGAAGACACCGGGCGCATCACGCTCCTTGACCGACGGGTGATCACCAAGGCCTATGGGCGGAAGATTCTCGATTCCTTGCCGCCGTTTCGGCGGGAGATCGGCTGAGGGCGCTGTCTGTCGGGGCATGGCCCGCCCACACGCGGGATTGTGTGAGCACGACGAGCGCGCATACCGGCTTCTCGCGGAGCCGGCATGCGCGTAGAGGCATCAGAAGTTGTAGCCGGCCGCCAGACCGTAGGTACGGGGCTCAACCAGGAACAGGTTCGTGAACAGCCCCGAGGAGGGGTCTGTGACATACATGCCCACCACATTGTCCTCGTCGGCGATGTTCTTCACGAAGGCGCGCAGAAACCAGGTCTGATCGGGTGATGCGAGTGTTGCCTGGGCGTTCCACAGGTCCCACGACTCGATCTTGTCGATCGGCTTGTTGAAGATCCGGCCGTACATCGCGCTTTGCCAGTAGTAATCGACCCGCGCGGTGAGCGTGTAGCTCGCCGGCAGCAGGAACGAGTACTGCGCGCCAAGGCTTGCCGTCCATTCGGGCGAGTTGATCAGGCGGTTGCCCGACAGATCGACCGCCACGCCATCCGAGATGGTGTAAGGCGCAGGCAGCGTTGCTGCGAGCGCCGCGCAGCTCTGCACGCGGTCATCCGCGGGGCCGTTGGCCGGTAGCGTGGGCGCGCCCGCGCCGTTGTGGTTCACCACGCAGTTCGAGGCGTTGAGATTGTCCTTGATGAGCGTGACGTCGGAGCGGCCGTCGGTGGGGTCACGCGTGTCCACGCTGGAGAAACCCTTGATCTCGGTGTGAAGGTAAGAGACGTTCGCGTTGAACCGCAGCTGTTCCGTCGGCGCGAACACGAGTTCTGACTCGAGGCCGTAGATCTCGGCGTCGGTGTTCTCGTTGAAGGAGGTGCGGTTGATGATCTTCGAGACCTGCAGCCCCTTGTAGTCGTAGAAGAACGCCGAGAGGTTCGCCTGCAGGGTGCCCCCCAGGAGTACGTTCTTGGTACCTACCTCGAAGGCATTGATGTACTCGGGTTCGAAGGTGGCCTGGCTGTCCGGATAGAGCGCCGGGTCAAAGGGCGGGTTGAAGCCGCCGCCTTTGTAGCCGCGCGAATACGATGCGTACACGAGCGTGGAATCGGTAGCCTCCAGTTCCGGGCTCCAGTCAAGCACCACGCGGCCGGTGAACTTTTTCCACTCGGCATCGTCGACGCGTGGCGCCACGTTCGGAATCGTGTCGTTCGAGCCGAAGGGCACGGTCACGAAGGTGAGTTGCCCGGTGGCCGGATTCTTGTACTGGTTGAAGAGGTACTGGATGTCGTCGATGTCCTTGCTGTCGACCGAGTAGCGGGCGCCGAGGGTGAGTTTCAGGTCGTCCTTCAGCTGGAAATAGGTCTCTCCGAAAACGGCGTCGGAGTCCAGTTCGTAGCTGTTGGTGCGGTTGGTGTAATTGGGTGCGACCAGACCCTGGCCTGGCGTGCCCAGCCCGCCGAAGCCGCGCGGGATCTCGGGGAACACCAGCGCGAAATAATCGAGGCCGGTCGCGATCACCCAGTACTCGTTCAGGGTGTCGGCGTCCATGTGGAAGAGTCCGGCCGTGAAGTTGAACATGCCGTCGTAGTTCGACTGCACGCGCAGCTCCAGGCTGCGCTGGTCGGTTTCCTGGTTCGATTGGTCGTAGGCGTCGAGGGTGTTCGAACAGCCCGCGATGTTGTCTCCCACCGAACCGGTGGCGGAGTCCGAAGGCGCGGAGATCGGCAGGCAGCCCGTCGAGAAATAGCGCGCATATGCCACAGGGGTGATGGCCTGCAGGAACGGGGAAGGGCTCGCAACCTGCCCCACGCTCATCGTGTAGTCGGTCCGCGAGTACACCGAGGTGTCCTGGTATCCGGCCACGGCCGTGAAGGTGTAGTTGTCGGTTTCGTGCGCGAGACGAAGTGTCACCAGCGTCTCGTCGGCCTCGTAGCTCGGTGCGAAGTCCATTGCCACTTTGCGCATGTCGTCGGGGTTGCCGGCCAGGTTGTTGCTGATGCCGGGCGTCGGCGCAAGGATGCTCAGGCGGTTGGGCAACAGGCCCGTCACTTGCGCGAGCGGGTTCACGTTCTCGAAACGCAGTTCATCGGGCAGGCAGCCCAGCGTGGCCGAGGGGTCGTTGTGGCACATCTGTTTCTGGGCGCGGGTGCGGCTGCTGTCTTCCTTGAAGTAGGAGCCCATCAGGTCCAGGGTGGTGTTTTCGGTGGGCATCCAGCGGATCGATCCGCGCAGCGCGTACTGATCACGGTCGTCCACGTCGTCACCGCCGGGTGCCACGTTCTCGGAGTAGCCGTCGCGTGTGAGCGAGAGACCCGCCAGGCGTACCGCGAATGTGTCGCTGAGCGGCACGTTTACCGCGCCCTCGACCTGCTGGTGCTGGTAATCGCCGTACTGGCCCTGCACGTAGCCGCTGAATTCCGAGGGGTCGGCGGTGTTGGTGATCATGTTGATCGCGCCGCCGGTGGAGTTACGTCCGAAGAGCGTGCCCTGCGGCCCCCGCAGCACCGCGATCTGCTGCACATCGAAGAACGCCGTTTCGAAGAGCCGCGGGAAGAGCACCGGTACCTCGTTCACGCTCACTTCGACACCGGAATCCGAGCCTGCTGCCACGGCGGGGCTGCCGATGCCGCGGATCGAGAAGTTGTTGCCCGTGAAGTTGCCCTTCGCGAAAGAAACGTTGGGTACCGCGAACCGGAAGTCACCGAAGGTGGCGATCTGCTGAGCCTCGAGCGCGCTGGCGTCGAAGGCCGTCACGGCAATCGGCACGTCCTGGACCGATTCCTCCCGTTTCTGGGCAGTGACGATGATCTCCTCGAGTTGGGCGATTGCGGGTGGTGACGCGATCACGGCAGCGATGGCAACGGCAAGAAGGCGCTGGCATTGGCGTGTGCGCATGGCGGAACCCTCGGGTTTTATATGTTGTGACCGCTGCGGGCAGATATCCGGGGCCCGCGTCGCCGCAATATAGGAACGCCGTGTTACGAGCGTCAATCGGCTTCTTCGGGCAGGCCCCTTGGCGCTGTTATGCTGGGCGCGGATCCTGTCACCGGACGCAACACATGCCACTCAAGGTCTTCGTCACCCCCGTCACGCCCTTCGAGCAGAACTGTTCGGTGTTGGTCTGCGAGCGTACGCGTCGCGCGGCGGTGATCGATCCGGGTGGCGATCTGGACCGGATCCGCGCCGTGCTGCAAAAGGCCGACGCGACGCTCGAGAAGATCCTGCTCACCCATGCCCATATCGACCACGCCGGTGCCACGGCGGTGCTGGCGCGGGAAGAGGATGTGCGTATCGAGGGGCCGCAGCAGGGCGATGCTTTCTGGATCGAAGGCCTGCCCGAGCAGAGCCGCATGTTCAGCTTTGCCGAGGCCGAGACCTTCACCCCCGACCGCTGGCTCGAGAACGGCGACACCGTCACCGTGGGCGAGTGCAGCCTCGAGGTCTACCACTGCCCGGGGCATACGCCGGGGCATGTGGTGTTCTTCTCGCGCGAGCAGCGTTTCGCGATCGTGGGGGATGTGCTCTTCGCCGGTTCCATCGGTCGCACCGATCTGCCGGGTGGCGACCACCAGCAATTGCTCGATTCGATCCGCGGCCGGCTGTGGCCGCTGGGGGATGACGTGGTCTTCGTACCCGGGCACGGCCCGCGCTCGAGTTTCGGGCGCGAGCGTCAGAGCAACCCTTTCGTGGGGGACGCGCAATTTGCCTGAACCGCGCTCAGTGCCCCGCACAGCGCGGGGCACGGGACGCGCAGCGCATTACCTGGGCGGCGGTGCCACCGGTTCGAGCTTGCCGTCGCCCGGTTGCCCGCCGACCTGCTCCGGCGCCACCCAGGGTTCGAAATATCCCAGTCCGCACGTCGCGCCTGCGCCGATGCTGGTGATCACGGTGATCACATCGGTGTTGCAGAGCTGGTTCAGGCTGGTCTTGTAAAGAAAGCGTTTCTCGAATGCGAGACCGGGGCATTTGCGGGGAAGGCGGTTGGCGAGCGTTTTTTTGCCACCCATCTCGAAGAGGATCGTTTGTGCGTCCACCACCCGGGTGCCGCGGATCTGGTGCAGGCTGACGCAGCGCAGCGCGCCTTCAGGGAGCTTGCTTTCTTTCCTTGCGTCTGGCGCGGGGGCGGCCGGCTCTGCGGCAAGGGCGAACGGTGCCATGAGGCTGAACGACACGACGGCTGCCACGGTGATGGCGACGGGGCGTTTCATCGGAAGTACCTCCAGAGAGGTGTGGGTGTCCAGGCTCAGACAGCGGCGCTGGCGGAGGGTTCCGAACAGAACTCGCGCATGCTGTAGGCCACACGCTCCTCGACGCTGCGCGACACCAGTTTCGACTCGCGTGCTATCCGGCGGATGCGCGGCGAGAGCCCGGTGTTGTTGGCGATCTGGATCGAGAGCCCGGGCCGTGCGTTCAGCTCCATGATGAGCGGGCCGCGCTGCTGGTCGATCACAATGTCCGCGCCCAGATAGCCGAGACCGGTGATCTCGTAGCAACTCGCGGCAAGGCACATCAGCTCATGCCAGTGGGGGATCACGAGCGTGTTCAGAGGAAGCCCCGTGTCCGGGTGCAGCTTGCAGGGCCGGTTGTACTGCACCGCAAAAAGCGCTTTCCCCGTGCCGAGGTCCAGTCCCACGCCCACCGCACCCTGGTGCAGGTTCGCCTTGCCGTCCGAGACGTGCGTGGCGAGCCGCATCATCGACATCACGGGGTAGCCGCAGAAGACGATGATGCGGATGTCCGGGATACCCTCGTAGCTCAGGCCCTCGAACTGCGGATCCATCGCGACCAGCGCCTCGATCATCGCCACGTCGGGCTTGCCGCCCAGGCTGTAGAGACCGCTCAGGATGTTCGAGATATGCCGCGTGATATCGAGTCGGGTGACTTCGTCGCCGCTCGATTTCACCCAGTTCTCGCCACGGCGCCCGATGATCACCTTGATGCCCTTGCCGCCGCTGCCGCGGCTCGGCTTGATCACGAAGCTGTCGAGTTGCTCGAGGGTTTTCTCGATCACCTCGACCTGGTGCTGCTCGCTCACCACGCCATAGAGCTTTGCCACGGCCAGGCCGTGTTTTTCGGCGAGCATCTTGGTCTTCAGCTTGTCGTCGACCAGCGGATAGAGCCGCCGCTCGTTGTAGCGCGCGATGAAGGTGTTCCGCTCGTTCATGCCGAGCAGGCCGGTCTCCCGCAGGCGGAAAGGGTTCGCGAGGAACACCTCAGCGGTTCTCCAGCATCGGGCGGAAGCGGCGCAGCTCCATCAGGCGGTAGCCGGTGTACTGGCCGATCAGCAGGATCACCGCGAGCTGCACCATCAGCAGTTCCGGGAAATTGAAGGTGAGGTGCGCGACCAGCGAGTTGCTCATCATCAGGAACGCCGCGGTCGCCACCAGCAGGCTGCCGCCGCCCTGGATGGCGACCTCACGCGGGCCTTCTTCTTCCCAGAGCACCGACATGCGCTCGATGGTCCAGGACAGGATGATCATCGGGAAGAAGGTCACGGTGAGGATCTGGTAGAGCCCGAGCTTGAAACTCAGGATGCTGATGCCCGACATCAGGCCAATCACCACTGTCACCACCGCTGATATGCGCCCCAGCATCAAGAGGTTGAGCCGCGCGAGGTGGAAGCGGATGTACAGTCCCGCACCGACCACGATCAGGAAGAGCAGCAGGCCCCACAGCAGCGTGGTCTGTATGAACGCGAGCGCGATCAGGATGGGCATGAACGTGCCGGAGGTGCGCAGCCCGATCAGGATGCGGAAGATCGCCACCACCAGCGTGCCGATGGGTACGAGCAGGATGGTCTTGAAGGCGGCCTGCTCTTCGGCGGGCAGCGCGTAGATGGAAAAATCGACCAGCATCGCGCGGCTGTCGGTGGCCGTGGCAAGTGCGATATCCCGGGTCGCACGGTAGCTCTTGACGATGGAGAAGGTCGCGTTTGAATCGAAGCCGCCTTCCACATCCAGCAGCGATACATCGCCGCGCCGCCACACCATGAACTGCTCCGGAAGCCCCTGGCTTGCGTTGCGCGGATCGAAGATCTTCCAGCGACCGTCGTCCCACACCTCGACCAGGTCGATCAGGTTCTGGCGACGGCGCCCGTCCTCGAGCACCAGTCCGCGCACGATACGGTTCGGGATGCCGGCAAGGGAGAGAAGCTGCAGCGCGGTATTCGCCACATGCGAGTGGCTGTGGTTCTCGCCGAGCAGGAAGGCTGCGTTCTGCGACAGGGGATCACTCACGAGCGCGCGGAGCAACTGCGTGACGAAGGTCTCGGTGTTGGCAGAGACCGCGTGGATCTCGTCCAGCAGCGCCGAGGCTGACGCAGCCTGTGCGCTGTCGTACTCGGGCGGCATGGGCGGAGCCGGGGCTCGCGCCTCGGCCTTCTGGTCGAGCGTGGCGGGATAGACCTGGATGCGGTAATAGAGCGTCTGCTTGCCGTCGGCTTCGCGTCGGGTCCATTGCGCACGGCGGCTGCCGTCGGCCTGTTCTATCTGCGAGAAACCATAGCCCGGCGTGGTGAAATTCTCGTTCAGTATCGCCACGCCATCCTGCTCGTAGGGCAGGGCGAGCGACACCATCACAGGGGCTCCGCTTGCCTGGAACTCCACCTTCGACTCGATGGTCCAGACGGCGGTCTTTTCATCGGGGACCAGCGGGAAGCCAAGCGCGAAGTGCTTGTACAGCGCAATGCTGAGTCCGATCGCCGCCAGCAGGCCGGCAACCACGTATACCTTGATCTTTTCTTCCATGGCGCGCCGCTGTGCTCGGGAGGTTTAGGGGTCAGGGCCGGGCGGGTGCCGGCACCGTGAAGCGGCGGCTCACATCAACCACGGCCTGATCGCGCAGGAAGTTGCGGCCCAACACCACGGGGTGTCCCTGGCCTGAGCGGTCCGCGAGCAAGAACTCCGTGTACTGGTCGATCTCGCCCAGACGGATGTGGAGCGTCACAACGTAGCGTTTGGTGCTGCTGCCCTTGATCGTGGAGGAGCGTACGACGGGGCGTGTCAGTTCCGTGGGCTTGCCACTGTCGGGATCGAGCACGCTGAACCTCACCCAGGTCTTGCCATCGCGCTCGAACTCGCGGGCGTTTCGCGCGTCGATGACAGAGCCGTTCGCGCCGGTATCGAGGCGTGCCTCCAGTACCAGGGCCGGTGGGTCCACCAGCACACGTTCGACCTCGCCAAGCACCGGCATGGGCGTAGCCGGGCGCGGACGTTCGGCCGGCACGGGCTTCGCGGGAGGAGGCGGGCAGACTACGGGAGCCGGGGCGGGGGGCTCGGCCGGTGGCGCCACAACCGCTGGCGCGGGC
>Ga0315902_10013929_pt1 | contig 10368 bp, 8 predicted proteins | sample LakEriMetagenome_9_FD_203523 | JGI IMG/M metagenome (GOLD analysis project Ga0315902, IMG submission 203523) | Freshwater fungal communities from buoy surface, Lake Erie, Ohio, United States - Buoy 12 MA117 | ecosystem: Environmental > Aquatic > Freshwater > Lake > Lake biofilm | place: USA...
CCCTTTGCTCACCGAGTCGGGCCAGTATCCTCAGCGGTCTCTACGCGCATGCGCATGGAGTCGTCAACAATTTCACTGAGTATCCCACGCAGTTGAAAAGCTTTCCCAAGGTCCTTCATGAGTCGGGCTACGACACAGCCTACATTGGTAAATGGCACATGGGCGAAGAAAACGACGAACCTCGACCGGGTTTCGATTGGTTCGTCACCCATAAAGGGCAGGGCAAGTATTTCGATACAGAATTCCATTTCAATGGCCAGCGACGGGAAGTCATCAAGAAATACTACACCACCGCGGTTACCGACATGGCGGAAGAATGGATACAACGTCCCCGTGATGGCAAACCGTGGTTGCTGATGATCGGCCATAAAGCACCTCACAGCTTTTACACGCCTGAACCCAAGTACGCGCAGGCGTTCTCGGATGTAAAGGTACCGTACCCGAAATCTGCGTTTTCGATCGACGATAAACCGAAATGGATTGCCGAACGACGGTCTACGTGGCATGGCATTTATGGCCCTCTTTTCGACTGGCGAAAAAAATTCCCAGACGAATCGCCAGAGGGAGTGAAAGATTTTGAAGCCATGACGCAGGCTTATTGGAGTACCATCCTTTCGGTCGACGACAGCGTTGGGAGGCTCTACGAACTGTTGCGGCAGCGCGGAGAATTGGACAACACCATCATCGTCTATATGAGCGATAACGGACTGCTCAATGGGGAGCACGGGATGGTCGATAAGCGAACCTCCCATGAGCCCAGCATTCGAATCGTGCAGATCGTACGATTCCCAGCACTAAATTCCCCGACAACCCCCAAGGTAATCGATCAACAAGTCCTCACCGTCGACATAGCACCGAGCCTGCTCGATCTGGTCGGAGTCGCTCCGTTGCAAAATATCCACGGTCGGTCGTGGAAGAAACTGGTTCAGCAAGGCGATACCAATTGGCGGGATTCGTGGTTGTACTATTACAACTACGAAAAGCAGTTTCCATACACCCCCAATGTCCGATGCGTTCGAACAAACTCCTGGAAGTACACCCGCTACCCACATGGCGATGGGAGTCCCGACCGACACCTGGAGGAACTCTACAACATCGAGCGGGACCCGGAGGAAATCCACAATCTGGCCGCTGTTCCTGAATATGCACCAGTCGTTCAGCGGATGCAAACCGAACTGCTCGAAGCGATGAAGAATGTCGGACTCACGCCAGAAAATGATCGTATGCCCATCGATGCTGGAATAAAACCAGAGCTACCCGATCAAAAGATTCGATAGATCCATAGCGTTGACTTAGGCCCGGAATAGTTGCGTGACTTCACCACCAACGATGCAATCGTTTACCTCCCTTCACATTTGCTCAACGATAGACAACCAGCCTTGAGTGCTTGCCTTCGATACCTGAGCAATCAGAAGTTTCCCTTTTAATGCGGCGAGTAGGTACTTCTGTTCCATCGTTGTTTTAGAGAAGCGTTCCTTAAACGCTAGTTGGACGTTAGTTCAAAAAGAAGCTGATTGGTACCCGCCTCTGGAACGGATGCAGTCAGTTGTGAAGTCGCCATACTTGCATATTTCGATGGCAACTCGTTTCGAAGGTTCACCACCACCGGTTCGTCTTCGGAAGCTCCCGGTGGCCTGTCACCTGCTACAGACTTCATTAGCTCAACACGGTAATCGCCTGGAACGGCTCCCGTTTTAGAGGGAAAAGCTCTCATCGCAAACCTACCATCGGCATCCGTATTCCCGGTGGCGTGATACTGATGCTTTTCCGAAATAAACGAGATAGTCGCGTTAGCGACGGGGCTACCATCCAACGTCACAACCCCTTCCGCTTTAACGGTCTTTGGAAGATTGCTTCGCTCGCATCCCAGCAGGGTGGCGAAACACATGCAAAGGAGTATTAAAAACGAGCGATTCATTGGTAAAAACGACATGCTTTTCATCGTGGTTTAAATTAATTTCGAGACAGGTGAATTAGTTTATGAGTCTTGGCATCCGCAGCCGAGATGCGCAAAAACACAAGCGGTTCGCTTACATCCGGTTGGTCCAGGGCACCATTGAATGGTTGGAGACCTTCCAGACCCAAACTTTTCAAAGCACGAATCTGGGACGATTCATGCGGTTTTCTGGCAAACGCAGCACACGGCAAAAAGACTCATGCCGCATGCTGCTTTCAGGACATCGCCTACTGCACCCTTTCTAGCGCCGCTTGCGATTCAAACAAAAAGGGAACTGAGTCTAAAAACCTGACCCTATTCGAATTCTCGAGATGCTTCACCGCCAGCTTTAGAACCCAAAGCCCCCCAAACTCCATAGGGACTTTCCGTTCCGCGAATCGTTGGTGCGATCGACGCTTGATTGCCAGTATCAATCGAGTCGTTGATCTGACGGATCGAACCATCCCCAAAGGCAGACATGACCATTCCACCATGCTCGCTACCAGGAGTCCAGATTCCGGCGAACCAGTGAGGTGGTACCGCTCCCGTTCCAACCATACAAACCGCACCATTGGGTGGTGTGATAGTCGAAGCGCCGTTAAAGAAAGCATTGCCAGCCCAAGTCCTGTAACCGGGCGCTGTATCCGCCAAAAAAATCAAACCAGGGTTCACGTACTTCCCAGTCCCTTGATTAAATTGAGCAGTGCAACTGAGCGGTGTATACGCAGCCGGATCTGCCGCGATGAGCACCACCATGCCTTTACTGTTGCGAGCGCGGGGTCGCTGTCGTTCCAACAGCATGATCGTATTCGAAAGTCCATCAACGACAGCAGATAGCGGATAAAAGGTAGCTCGACCAAACATACCGCGATTGTGTATGGGACGTTTCTGGAGAGCCAACGCTAAATCGGCTCGCTCCTCAGTTGCTCCAACAGTAACTTGGGACTGTGCCAAATTGTCTCCAGTGCAAAATGCGTAGCTCGTCAGGCCAACGGTTCGCGCCGCGTCAAATGGCTCTGCATCTCCCGCATCGCTTGGGCACTCAAGCCACGATGTTCTCTTGCGGTAAACGTTATTTCTGTTCCAAGGCTCCAACCCATTGTTGTTGTTCAAGGCATTAATTGCGTCATACTGAACTTGTCCCTCCACAAAGGGCAAAATCGAATACCATCCGCTCATGCAGAACCGCTGCTGAGACTGAACAACATTTCCATTACCGGTTTGCAATGAAGGAAGTTTCTTGAACGACGATTCATAATTGATGACCCCCAACGCCTGTTGCCTCATGTTATTTTGGCAACTCGCACGACGCCCCGCTTCACGAGCGGCTTGCACTGCCGGAAGAAGCAGTCCAACGAGGATCCCAATAATTGCGATAACAACCAGCAGTTCAACCAACGTAAATCCAGAACGAGGTTTTTTAAGCATGAAATTCACCCTTCAACGTGGCTGCAAAGGAAAAGAAAATGCCGTCCTTCACGACGGCTGCTTACAAAAATGTAACAAAACGCCGTGTCTCCCGCTGAGAAGTTATGGGCGCAAAGCGAGAAAACTTGCGTTTTTTTAATCTAAGCACGATGACGTTTTGATCGTCTTAGGTATTTTTTCACCCCTAAAACATCATAAAACCCAGCTTTTTGGCGAAGTGATTGATCTCCGCCTGACCGCGCCGTGGTTTGTCGGTCCACAGCAAGATGGCGTTGGCTCCTCTTAAGGCAAGCTTCCCTCGGAAAAGGTGAGTGCCTTCGTTAACAACTTGAAACGCTCCTTTCGTCTCTCGTAACATTCCATGCGATCGCCACGGGGATTTTGCGTGTTGGCTTGATTAGCGCAAGCCATTCCGCGCTGGGATTCCGACGTTCTCGTCATATACCATTCCATGGTTTCTTCATGTTGAGAGTTCCTGCGTAACCGACGGACTCAAATTCATGATTCGTGATGCCCAAGGTTCGAAAAGATTTACGTATCGCCTAAGATTATGGAGCGTTGCTGAGTGTTACCCTAACAATTCGCGTACGCTTCGGTACTACCTTAGTGAGATTCCCCTGAGCAAATCGAACCTGATACCTTGTTGGCGACCGGACGTCGTCGCCAAGCAAAGCAATAGGACACGTTCCACTCGGCGCCGATCGATACCCAAGAACACCTGGTGAAAACATGAACTGCGTGCACCGTGCGACTGTTTTGAAAAGCATGACAAATATTCCAATCGTTTTCGTGACAATCGTCGTTGCTTGTTTTTGGTTGGCTCAGGCGGTAGCAGCCACCGAACGACCCAATGTCCTTTTCATCGCCGTGGATGACTTGCGACCGGAGCTGGGGTGCTATGGTAATCCAATCGTAAAAACACCCAACCTGGATCGCCTTGCAACTCGGAGTGTGGTTTTCGATCGAGCGTATTGCCAGCAAGCGGTCTGCAGTCCTTCTCGCACTGCAATGCTTACGGGACTACGTCCCGACACGACCAAGGTTTGGGATTTAAAAACCCATTTTCGTACCGCTCAACCCGATTGTGTCACGTTGCCTCAACTCTTCAAATCAAACGGCTACCACACGTCTGCCTTGAGCAAAATCTACCATAGCGGCTATGAAGATGGCCGTTCATGGAGCGAACCTCACTGGTATCCCAAAGGTCGATCTGTCGATACCGACCCGATGGATTGGAGCAAGCGAATCGTGACACGACACGATATCAACACCGAAGAGTTCGCCAACCCGATCGCAGAGCGATCGAACGATTCGAAGAATCAAGAAGCCAAAAAAGGCCCAGCCTTTGAAGTAAGCCCGAAGAGCGAGGAACAACTTCCGGATGGTGCCACTGCGGCAGAGGCAATACGAAGACTCAAGACACTCAAGGAGCAAGGTGCCCCTTTCTTCCTAGCGGTGGGATTTCTTAAACCCCATTTACCTTTCGTCGCCCCTAAAAAATATTGGGATCTCTATGACCCAGACTCCATCCCCATGCCTACGATCGACCACTTGCCCGCTGGATGCCCAGAATTCGCTGGTCACAGTAACGGTGAGTTGCACAATTACCCCGGCGTCCCAGCGGAAAATCCTATCCCGAAGGACTTCGCCAAGATACTCCGCCATGGCTATTACGCGTGCATCAGCTATGTCGATGCGCAGATAGGACGTGTTCTGGACGCCCTCGAACGCGAGGGACTCTCGGAGAACACCATCGTCGTCCTATGGGGCGATCATGGATGGCAACTTGGCGACCATGGTCTATGGCACAAACACACCAACTTTGAGGTCGCAACACGTGCCCCTCTATTGATAAGTGTCCCCGGCCAGAAATCGGCAGGCCAACATTGCAGTTCCCCAGTCGAGTTCATCGATGTCTACCCGACCTTGTCCGAACTATGCGGTTTGCAACCTCCCCAAAACCTTGCTGGAAAGAGCCTATGCAATTTCATCAACGACCCCGCCACGGAGTCCAACACGTTCGCCATAAGTCAGTATCCTCGCAAGGACCCAAAATCCGGACTCTCCGTGATGGGCTATAGCATTCGTACCACGCGATGGCGGGCAACCTACTGGAAAGATCGAGCCAGTCCAAAGATCGTCGCAACCGAACTTTACGACGAAGACAATGATCCATTTGAAACGGAAAACCTCGCTGACAAGCTTGAACATCGGGAGTTGATCAACTCACTTGTCAAACATATCCCGGAGGTTAGTTACGCCCCGGATATCTCGAATCGAAAGGCTAATGACGGAAAGTCCGACTCGACCAATCCATCTGCTGCGACTTCATTCAATGATCGCGGCGCTCGATTTGACAAGTTGGACGCGAATAAGGCAGGAAGGATTTCGCGAGAGCAGTACAAATCCCAGCAAACCGATCCTAAGGCCGCGGACAGCCGATTTACGAAGTGGGATACCGATCAGGACGGTTTTCTAACTCGCGAAGAGTTTCTCGCTCAGGGCAAGCCATAATATCAAGTGATTTGCGCATTGTTTAACCAATCCATAAATTCATCTCTATGAAACCCGGCAACCTGCTTTCAATCCTGGTCGTGTGGTTCGCGATATCACCCTCTCTCGCATTGGCGGATACTACGAAACCGAACATCATCTTCATCCTGGCTGATGATCTCGGGATTGCAAATGTAGGCTGCTATGGCTCGGATCACTTCAAAACTCCAAACATCGATGCACTCGCAGCATCTGGGATTCGATTTACGAAAGGCTTTACGGCTCCGCTATGCGGACCTTCACGCGCGTTGATCATGTCCGGCCGCTACGCTTTCCGCACAGGCGCCACCAACCAAGACGCTTGCCGAGTTCTGCCTATGGATGAACTTCATTTAGCGCGAATTTTTAAAGATGCCGGGTATACCACGGCAGCGATCGGTAAATGGGGACAACTGCCTGGGGAACCGTCCGATGCGGGGTTCGATGACGTTCTTCGATTCAAGGGGAGCGGCGTTTACTGGAACAGCAATCCAGCAAAACCGATCCAATACACCATCAACGGGAAGGAAAAAACACTCGGCAAGACTCAATACATGCCGGATTTGATGCACGAGCATGCGGTAAAGTTTATTCGCCAGCACCAGTCTGATCCATTCTTTCTTTATTACTCGTTGTCGCATGTCCACGGAGTAATTCAACCAACCCCAGACAGCATCCCTGACAGCAAAGACCTTTTCGGTGACAATGTCGCCTACATGGACAAACTCGTAGGCAAACTCGTGCAGGACATTGACGCGATGCATCTGCGAGAGAGGACTCTCATTATTTTCATGGGAGATAACGGTTCGGCGAACATTTCTAACGCTCGCTCGACCATCGGTGGCCGAAACCTTTCTGGCATGAAAGGAAGTATGCTGGAAGGAGGCGGTCTGGTCCCATTGATTGTCAGTTGGCGAGGGACTGTACCTAGCGGCAAAGTATCCGATGACCTCATAGACTCCACGGATTTCTTGCCCACATTTGCCGAACTGATCGGTACTTCCCTTCCGAAGGACACCATCTTCGATGGCCATAGCTTTGCACCGCAATTGCATGGCCTCGATGGTAGCCCCAGGGAATGGGTATTCAATCAATTAGCTCGCATGTGGTACGCTCGCGATTGCAATTTCAAGCTCACACAGGATGGCAAACTCTACGACATGTCCGATGCTCCCTTTTCGGAGACACTTGTAGAACCAGGGACGGAATCCGAACAAGCCCTCGCGTCGCGAGCAAAACTCAAGTCGGTGCTCGCCGCACTCAACCCTAGCGAGGGAATCCTCGACCAAGGGGACGGCACCGGTCGCCACGCAAATCGAAGCAAGTCGAAATCCGAAAATGATTGATTTCGTGCCTTCAACCGATACACTCGAGAATACTCGCATCAAGGCAACACCGAGTACGCATGGTTTTTTGAATCGTATCGTTCTGCCCATTGGACCCATTGGCTGCTCACTGGCAATTTGCTCAGTAGTGCTATGTCTCCCATAATATCTGCAGAGATTACGTTGGTTGAACACAACGACTTACCGGAGAACCCGATGCCTCCCGCAAACCGTTATCACCTTTCATGGATACTTCGCAACTCCGCAGCTCTGATGCTGGCCTTAGTGCCTATCTCCTATCCAACGGGTCACGTATGGGGACAGAGCAGAACGAAGGACCGTCAAGACGAACGCCGCGAAAATGAACGGGTTGAAAAAAACCGTCGGGAACTAACCCAATCCCAATCAGAAGTTAAAAAACTTCAATTGGAACTGCAACAGAAATCCAATGCGTTCGTTGCGGCGCGAGGTGCATATCTGCGGGCAAAAAAAAGAGCCGACGAAGCCCTCGAGCATGCGGAGGAGCGGGTCGGAGCAACGCTTGGTATCCCTGAGCAGATGCAAGTGGTTCGACAAGCTAGCCTAGACTTTCAGAGCATGACCAAGTCCGCTCTGGAGACGTTGCGGCAATCAGAGGCTTACGTAGCTATTTCAAAAAGGCATGAGGAAGCAGAAGAAGCCTTGGGAACCGGAATACTCCCGAACACCGATACATTGATCACGTCAAGCGAACACGAAAACTTAGAGCAATCCATCGCGAGAGATAAACAAGCCATGAAAGCCATGGAGGACGCTGCCATTTCGGAGGATCCTGACGCATCTAAGGCAGCGAAAATACTAGCGGACGCGCAGGCAAAAATGCGTGAACTGAAGGGTAAACTAAGTCCATCAAGGATTCAGACCGATTTCGCGTACAAGCAGGCGAAAGCGGAGCAAGATAAAGCTTTCAAGAAAATGCAGACCGCTTCGGATGCGTTTAAGAAAACAGAGACCGCCCTTCAACGCAAAGCGAATGAACTAGGAATGGATTACAAATCCTACCTTCGAGCCAAGCAATCCGATGCGATTGATAAAAACCAGGGCCCCCAAAAAGGCAAACAGAACCGCGGCAAGAAGTAAATCCTCCGATACGAAGTGACCACACTTGCCTACGGATGCAAATAATCCACCCGTTTGCCCTACGCTATTTTTATGCAATTTAGCCCCTCGGACGCCTAATTCACTGATCCGGTAGAAGCATTACGCGACCAGTCATTATTTGGGATTCTTCGGAGGCAAAGGCTCCTTGAGATTCGATTGCAATTGCTTGGGCAGCTTCCCTTTTTGTTCAGGTGTGAGAAGTTTACCGACCTCCACGCGAGCCTTTGCAAGCAGTTCTTCGGTTTCCACCACCACCTTCCTCTGCTCCTCGGAACCTCCGAGTGCGTTTAAGCCAATTTCGCGAACCTCCTTCGGCTTCTTGCCCTCGTCGCGAGCTTGTTTGACCGCTTCGTTGCGTTTCTTGAGCATCTCTGGAGTCACACCTGACTGTTTGCGTTTCGCCACCACCTCCTTCGCAGCCTTACCAAAAACTCCTTTGATCTTTTCGGTCGTTTCCTGGCTGAGTTCCGCTGGCTCGAATTGCTTGATGAATTGATTCACCATGGCAACATCCGGTTCCACGCGATTCCCACTCTTCGGAGAATCCTGGGCAATCACCGAGCCCATTCGAAAACTCCCGATGAGTGCGGTTACCAGTATTCCCAAAAAGACGATACGTCGAGGCATGATTTGTGATCCTTTTGCTTAAACTACACAATATGAAACCCGCAATTGGGCTGACGATATAATATCACATGATACCCCTTACAGTTGATCCCGTGTACGAATGATTTTGGCAATGAATTGGAGCGAACAGATGCTGTCCTATGGCTGTCATCGAGCAAGTCGTCGAGTTTCTACTTCACTTATTTTCTATGCGATTGCGAGGTTTTCCCTTCTGACTAGCGTACTGACAGCAACCATCGATGCCGCGTTCAGCCAGGACGCCAGTGCATGGCAGCTTCCACACGGGGTAAAATATAGTCATATCGTACGGCAGGAGCCGCGGCCCCTTCATATCCACGTGATCACGATCGACCTGCGCACCGAGGGCTTATCGTTTAGCGTGTCACGGGGCCAGGATCCTGACGGTGACGGCCTTGCTGAAGCGATATTAACTCCGCCTGCGGAATTGGCGAAGGATGCCGATGCGGTCGCGGCGATCAACACCTCCGCATGGGAAATGTTGCCTGACCCAGAGACGGGTAAAAAGCCTGGCTATATCGCCGGAGGTTGGTCAAATATCTTGGGCTGGGTGCAAAATGGAGACGAGATCATCAGCAAGCCTCAAGCTGGCTATTGGTCGGTCTGGATGGATGATTCAAGGCATGTATATATCGGCGAAGTCTTCTCGGAGGCGAAGTTGAAAGAGATGACACCCAAAGTCCAATGGGCCGTATCCGGGTTTCGAGGAATCCTTGCCGATGGGAAAGTGTTGGTCGCACCGAGTGAGGTGCGACACCCCCGTACCGCCGCTGGAATCACAGCGGATCATAGGACGTTAGTATGGATGGTGATCGATGGCCGGCAGAACGGGTATAGCGAAGGGGTAAGCGAAGAAGAATTGGCTCGCCTGTTGCTCGAGCAGAATTGCGATGACGGAATCAATCTCGACGGTGGTGGAAGTTCGTCCATGTGGATCAGAAATGCCCAGTCTGAGCTATCCACCGCAAACCGTCCCAGCGATGCTACAGGTCCTCGGCCTGTACCGGTAGTTTTGAATCTGCGCTCGCCAAAAAGCGATCCATCGAAATAAGAATAGCAACAGGCCCTCTACAAAGTTACGGAATCCTATTCCTACCAACCCTGAACTCGCGCAGAGGCCGATCCATGGTAAGGCACACTTCATTTCTTTGGCTAACGAGAGTTCAATTTGCTATCTGCTTGGCTTTGGTTATTTCAAGTTCAACGTCCTTGAATGCTTATGAAACTACTGCTATCAAAAATCACTCATCACTTGAACGTGAGGGTAAGGATAATCGCAAACCAAATATCGTTTTTGTACTAATCGATGATATGGGCTGGAGTGATTTTTCCTGTTTCGGGAATAGTCAGGCCAGCACGCCA
>Ga0315902_10013930_pt1 | contig 10368 bp, 9 predicted proteins | sample LakEriMetagenome_9_FD_203523 | JGI IMG/M metagenome (GOLD analysis project Ga0315902, IMG submission 203523) | Freshwater fungal communities from buoy surface, Lake Erie, Ohio, United States - Buoy 12 MA117 | ecosystem: Environmental > Aquatic > Freshwater > Lake > Lake biofilm | place: USA...
AGCTTTAAACAAAACTGATCTATCTGGAACTCTGTTTTCTAGATATTTTTTGAAGAGTTTTTCAGTGAACTTAGACATATAAGTTACGCGAGCTCTATTACCTTTACCAGCTCTGACCTGAATGATGCCGTTACGAATGTCTTGAACATTAAGCGCAAGAGCCTCAGAAATTCTTAGACCACTGCTATAAAGCAAATCAAACAAAAACTCTTCTCTGTCTGATTTAGCGTTGCTCATTATCTTGCCGATAGTTTCTTTATCTAGATATCTAATAATATCTTTTGCATTAGTTTCGCCAGCGTCTTTATTAGGCTTACGTCTCTGAACGTTTTTGATCGGGTTTTCGATAAGTTTAGATTGTCTAATTAACCAATTAAAAAAGCAGCTAATGGTAGCGTAATGTCTGTTTTGTGTAGAAACACTAACTCTTTTGCCAGAGCGAGTAGAAAGACCATCAAGATATGACTTGAGTTCTTCAGATTTTAATTCAGTGCCGTATCTTTCGCCAAAAGCCTCGACAAATTTTTCAAGGTCTAATCTATAAGCCTTTACAGTGTCGTTATCTTTTTCAAGAGTTTCAACATATTTTTCAACTAGGTCTTTTATTAATTGTTCAACCACTTTTTTTAGTCCCTTTTTTTAAATCTTATCCCGAAATTCCCCCTAAGAGGATAATATAATAATAGCACCTTTTCAAATAACCAACTTGAAATTTAATTATTTAGGGGGTATTATTAACAAAAATAATTTCTTTAAGAGTTTATTTATATTCTAGATAAATTCAGACAAATAAGGCTCGTAATCTACTGACTTGAGCGAAAGAGGTCTTAAAATCATACCTCTTAGCAGTTTAGCTATTTCAACGGAGTTTTTTAACCTAGTAGGTAGGTGTAGAGTCTCATACTTAATCTCAACATCGCCAGCATCTTCGACTTTTACAGAAGATTTATAAACAATATCCCTCGCTCTTTGGGCGATAGTATCGATATCAAGCTCACCATCTTTTTCAAGTTCAAAAGGAATCTGCGAGCCATCTACACGATATCTGAGATCCATTCTCGCTTCAAAAGCAGTACGCACATTGGTCCAGGCTCCCACTTCCTCAAGCACCTTGCTTGCTGGCCCCACAAGAATTAACCACTTGCTAAATTCTTGAATAGCTTTAGCTAGAGTCTCTGCTACGGAGTAATTCTGAGCAATCTGCTGATAAAGATATCCATGCGGTCTTACGTGCTGAAGCTCATAACCATGGGATTTAGCAAGAGAAGCCAACCCACCTAATTGCATTAAAATTGATGCTCTAAGCTCTTCGTTAGTGAGCTGAATCTTGCGCATTCCAAAACCCATTAAATCAGGGTAAGAAACCAAAGCCCCAAGGGACAAATTCTCATATTCTTTACAAAGCTTAATTGCGTTATTGATCTGGAGCGGATCTCCAGCATGCGCGCCAGTCGATACATTAACCGAAGTGGCATAAGCTAAAAGCTCTTTTTCTAAAACCTGATCGCCAAAACCTTGGCCGATATTTAAATTGAGGTCGATTTGTCTGGATATAAACGGATCTGTTGCTTGCATAATTGCTGTCTTTAAAAACAATATAGCAAATTTTTATCAAAATAAAGACTTATCGTCTGAGATATTTCAGTATTTGACCTAGTTTTAGACCTAAACTCACTATAAAGAGTTTGGGAGCTTGCGTTATTATCCAGCTTAGCAATTAGCTTTTGGCGCTCTTTAAAATCATGGTCTCCAGGAAGCACTAAACCATAAAGCAATATTTCACTCCCTAAAATTTCCATATTATAAATTTCGACTTCTATTTTTGAATCGTGTGCGGAGTCGAGATAAAGATATTCTGGTCTTAGAGCTAAGCACTTGGTTGAATCACGTGCGTTTAGTAAATTAGCTGGTGGACTACCTATAAAGCTCGCTACAAAAGGGTTAGCAGGCTTATTATAAATTTCTTGCGGCGTGCCAACTTGCTGAATTGATCCTTCGTGAAGTACTACAACCCTGTCACCAAGGGTCATAGCCTCGACTTGATCATGAGTCACATAAATAAAAGTAGAATTAAGTTCTTTGTGGAGCTTAAATAATTCTTGCCTCATTTGCATCCGCAACTTAGCATCTAGATTACTTAGCGGCTCATCTAACAAAAAAATACTGGGTTGCTTAGCCAGGGCGCGTGCAAGTGCGACTCTTTGTCTCTGTCCGCCAGAAAGCTGTCCTGGCTTACGTTCTAGAAGATCTGCGATATTTAACTTCTCAGCAATATTCTTAACCACTAGTTCATAATCCTGCTTTTTGTGGTTAGCGATCTGCAAAGGAAAAGCTATGTTATCAAAAACAGTTTTATGAGGATAAAGAGCATAATTTTGAAACACCATACTCAAATCCCTATCCTTGGGCTCAAGTACGCTCAAATCTTTTCCATTAAACACAATAGATCCCGAATCAGGCTGTTCAAGACCAGCAATAATCCTTATTAGAGTGCTTTTTCCGCAACCACTAGGACCTACCAAGACTAAAAATTCAGCATCTTGAATTTCTAAACTAATATTATTCAAAACAGGTTTTAAAGCCGTGAAGGATTTAGAAATGTTTTTTAGCTCGAGCACATAAACTAGATTAACAGCTAATTTAGTTGCTTGCTAGTAAAACTAGACTCAAGTGATCTTTTGATTATCATAAGCCTCTTTCCAAGTGGTTTTTAAATCCTTTAGAAGCTTATAAGAATTATCCAAATCTTCTTCTTTTTTAAAAGCGCTAGCCTTAGAAATTGATGACTTTATAAAATCATATAAATCAAAAATCTTATCGGAAAACTCGGGAGCTTGCGAATGATCAAGACTATCTTGAAGATGCGTCACAATATCATGAGCTTTTCCCATAAAATTTGCATAGTTAGACCAGTTGGGTAAATTTGTTTCTTTGTTCTTTTTTAACTCCTGCTTGGCCATGACTAACCACTGTAAAGCTCCATCATAAAGCAAGATTATGAGCTGCATGGGGCTGGCCGTCTCGACCATATTTCTTATAAATTTTTTGTTTGCAAGTCCTGATTGCATATTATTTGTACTCATAGCGTTAACACATACTCCTAATAAAAATAATCGGCCTTTAAAACTAAAGACTTAAGCAAATTATTTAAAATCAACCATTTAACCTAGGTGAAAAAATCAGAATATCAGCCTAAGCAAGGAATATTGATACAAGAAGCTCTATGGCTGATGAACTAAAAGACGAACCAATAATAATCAAAAAGATTATTAAAAAAGGCGGGCACGGTGGCCACCACGGTGGTGCTTGGAAAGTAGCTTACGCAGATTTCGTTACTGCGATGATGTGTTTGTTTTTACTGTTGTGGCTAATTAACGTAGATCCAAGTTCCAAGGCGGCTATTTCAAGCTATTTCAAACAACCCACACAGACTGGTCCTATACAAGGAAACGTATTTATTTTTGGTGGGGCTAAAAAACCAACCGACCCTGGCAAGTTTGAAGGAGGCTCTAGTTTTTTTGAACACCAAAAACTAATTCTCACTGGTCAGAACAAAGAAGAGATGAAAAAAACTATTCAAAATGAATTACAAAAAGAGCTGGAAATGAGTTCTGATGAGGAACTACTCAATAAAATTGAATTTAATTTACTTGAAGATGGGATTTTAATAGAAATCAAAGACTCAAAAGGTATGGAGACTTTTAATCCTGGCTCAGCAACGCTAAGTGAAGAAGCAAAAAAAATAATTGATAAATTATCACAAGTTCTAAGAAACAAAATGAGCTTACTTGTAGTGTCGGGGCACACAGATAGTAAAGAATTTGGATATGGTAGTTATGATAATTGGAATTTATCAACAGATAGAGCTATTGCTGTAAAAAGCAGATTAACTTATGCTGGAGTAAATAGCTCAAGATTCTCTAGGGTAGAGGGTTACGCTGATACTCAGCTTAAATATCCAGGCGTTCCTATGTCTGCAGGCAACAGAAGAATAACCATAAAAATGCTACAGCAAGGCGAAGAAGAAAACCTAAAACCTAAATATATAAATCCCGAAGCGGAACTAGGCGCTCAAGTAAAAGAAGAAAGGCTTGAAGAAACTGAATTAAAAACAGAAGGACAGTTTAAAGCTGAAGAATACATCACAAAAGCTCAAGGCAAAAGCACAAGATTACCGACACTTGAAGAGCTTAGACGCAAAAAAGCACGTGAAGCATTTAGAAAAGCTAATCCACCCAGCGCACAGCCAGAAGGCGGTGGGCACGGATCTGAAGGCGGGGAAGCGGCTCCGGCAGAACCAGCTCCAGCAGAGGGTGGCGGACATGGTGGTGGACATGGCGGCGGACATTAATTTCTAAAAGGTAATTATGGACTTAATAATAAATATTTTAGTTGGATTAATAATTTTAACTTTGTTGGCTGTTGCATTCTATAATTTTTTACCGCGAATAGAAGAATTTCTGGAAGAAAAATTTAATATTAAAATTGATATTGCAAGAAGCTCAGCAAGTAATGGAGTTCTTAGTCAAATATTTTTTAAATACCATCATAGAGACATTGACGCTTGGATAGAATGGATGAAACTAAGCGACTCAAATATAAAAACAAAAGCCATAGAAACTCTAATCGAACACATAGAAAGCGTTCCAGCTAATTGGGGCGGGATCACGCCAGAAGCAATTAGAGCACTGAGTAAATTTAATTATCGGGAGCATATAACTATTTTTAAAACGAATTTGAGTGTGGCTAAAAAATCTTGGAAAAAATATAAGGTTGCTAGTTCCTGTTATGAAGCAGCTCTAAAAGGAATTATTGAAATTAACGAAGACTCTGGGATCAAAACCCTAGAAGAGGAATTAGCTAAAAAACTTAGCGTAGGAAACGAAGAAAAAACTATTAGCATCGTTAATGCTCTTGCTACATGTTCTGAAAAAGCTAATACCGACCATTTGTTTATAAGGATTCTTACAAACCCTGATGAGCATATAAAGGCTAAGAACCATGCAATCGGCGTAATTCAAAAATTTAGCCCAGAAAAATCAAATTCAATATTCTTGACCAGCGTGAAAAAGTATGTAGAAGAGACTAGGGAGCCTCTTGGACAGGATAATTTAAATGCTTACGAAACTATTTTAAATTTATGCACTAAAGATATAAACTCTCAAACTTTTGAATACATACTTCAGGGTTGCAATAATACTTTTTTATCAATTAGTACTTATAACGTTTTAGATTTAGTTTTAAAAAGTAGCCGAACTTTATTTAAGCCTGATCAGATTTATAAAATACTATTTCAGACAAAAGATGATAGAGAAAAAATTAGTAACGCTCTGTCTGTTTCGTTTGGATTAAATGCTAAAGAAAGAGAGCTTTTGCGATACTCCGACCCGCTAAAAGTTTTTAAATTTGAAAAAGCTCCTATGGTCGAAATTAATATTGATAACGCTACTGCCATTGAGGTACCTAAAATTCTTCAAGAATACAACGATACACTAATGAGTGCTCTAAAAGAAAGAGCCACCAAAAAGCAAAGCGGTCAACCTGGAGGCATTTTAATCACCGGATTTACAGAAGATGAAAAAATTCTTCTTTGTAGGGCAATAGCCGTAGAAAAAAGATGGTCATTTATCTATGGTAACTACAATGATTTAGTTAGTTCAGGATCTAATGCAAAAAACTTTTTAGATACTGTAAACAAAGACAAGCCTTGCATTGCTTTCATAGACGACATAGGACAACTCCTTGTTAAAAAAGATGAAAACTTTTATAAGTATCTTAAACAAATAGCAAATGAACCAAGTATATTTTTAGTAGGTGCTCTTAAAGAAGAGGCTGCTGTGAATATAAACGGCATAAGCTCTTTAGTTGAATCTGATGAAGAATTAGTGTATTTATTTCCTAGAGCAATAGAAATCAATAAATGCTCAGATGCTTATAAAATGAGGGTCCTAATGCCTAAATTAAGCACTCTTGATGCAACTAGAGGAGCTGATGTATTAGATAAATTAGACATTAATAAGCCATCAGCAAACATGTCACCTCTTGAATATGAGAAGTTTTTAGCTAATTATTTAAAAGTTAGTTTGTTAATATATGGTAAATTAATTCACGCTGATGAATACATAAGATTAAGTCAAATAGATAAAGAGGGTTTAGTTGCAGCCTAATGCAAGTAAGTTCTAACACTATCATTTGGATAATTATATTTTGTAGTATCGCTGCTCTTATTGCTTATGTTGAGATGGAAAATCGTAAATCTTTTGATGATGACGATGAAGATCCAAAAACTAAAAAAAATTCCAAAATTATTAATCCAGCTCTAACTAAGATTTTTTATCTCTATGATCATGGCTCTGAGAAGGAATGGCTGGCTTGGATCATGACAAAAGATTATGAAACCCAAAAATTAGCCTGTAATTATATAACTAACCATTTAGAAGATATGCCTAAACATTGGGGCTATATTACTCTTGAGGCACTTGAATGTCTAAAAGAATTTAAAAGCTTTCATGTTGATCATCATGTTGGTAAATTCCTCAATGAGACTAGTAGATTATGGGGAGAATATAAAAGCATACCTAATTATTACCAAAAAGCAGCATCAGTACTAGCATACATCAACGAATCATATGCTTTAAACATTTTTCGAGACGAGTTTTTAAAAGCATCTAATACTTTTGCCAATACAGAAAAGAAAAAAATAATTATTAATACTTTAATAGAAATGAATGGTAGTGGAGTTCCTATGCTAGCAGGAATCATAACCAACCAAAAAGAAAATATTGAAATTAGAACTTATGCGTTTCATCAAGCGGCTAAACTATCTAAGCCGAGCCAAAAAAAATTGATTATCGAAGCAATAAAACAATTAATAACTGAATATTCAAATCCAAGCATGAAACTCACGACAGAAGAGCTTTTGATAATCGAAGATCTATTTAAAAATGTGCTTATTTTTATTACTACTAATGAAGTATTCAATATCCTTAATCAAGCTTCGCAATTGGAACAGCTCCATGAGCATATAATCAATCAAATAGTCATATATCTAAGTAATAAAGATATCGACATAAAAGAAGAAGAACTCTATGCCTTCTCTCGCCTAGCTGATAACTCCAAAAATTCACTTAAAAAAGCTCTTGCTAAAAGGCAAGGTCTCAACGAAACAGAGCTCAATGAAATTATATTAGTCAGAACCAGCCCTAATATTTCAGAGAGTAAATTGATTCACTCTAATATTCATCAAGATGCTTTGCATATTTTTGATGGTATTTTAAGTAATGTAAATGCTATCCATGAATTACTGAGCACTAGTAATCCAGAATGTAACAAAAACACTGGTGGATTGCTTTTGACTGGGGATGCTAATCTCGAAAAAATTTATTACGCAAAAGCACTAGCTAAAAGACAAGACTGGCATTTTGATTATATAAATTGCTTAAGGATAAAAGATTCTACAAGTTTTCAAGAGGCAGTAAAAACCATAGATAACCTCAGAAAGCCTTTTTTATTGTACTTAAACAATCCTCAGGCGCTTTTAGAGCAAGGAGAAAAAGCAGAAACCGAACTAAAACAAGATCTACTAAAAATTTTAGAAGAAAACTGCTCAGATACAAAAGCTCATATCATCGGGAATGTAGCTGTTCAAAAAGATTTTATGGACTTCACCCTAAAAGAAATTTATGAAAAACTTCAAAACCTTCTTTTTGCTCAGGAAGTAGAGGTCAATTCACCAGACGAAAGCTCCAAAATGAAGATTTTAGAGGGTCTACTAAAACATATCAGTATGGAGCATTTTGAAAACAGAATTGAGCTATGCAATGAAATGTTAGAGCTTGGCAAAAGCCTGAATTTAATTGAGTTTGCTTTCTTTTGCGTTGAAGCTTTTAAGACTATGCTTTTAGTCTATGGTAAGAATGTACCTCATTACGAAATCGAAAGACTAGAAAAAAAATTCAAGCCTAAAATAGAGCAAACTAGTTAAACAATTTCAACCAAGCCAGAATTCAAAACTTCCTGACCCATTTGATTAACAGCTTTAAAACTAAAAGTCTTACGATCCTCTGACCACTTGCCCTTATAAGTAAGAGTATCAAGAGGTTTTACGGGAGCAGAAAAACGTACTCGATATCTCTTGATCTTTTTGGGGTCAAGATTATTCACCACGAAATTCGCTCCTAGAGCCATTGTCGCCATACCATGTAAAATATTACCGCCAAGACCAACAGACTTACCAAAATCAGAATCTAAATGAATTATATTAAAATCTCCGCTAGCACCAGCATAGACTTGAGGCATATATTTGTCGATAAAAACCTGCATGGCTGATTCATCTTTAGAATTTTGGTCGAAATAAAGAAGATCTTGCTGGGCGCGCCCCAGGTCTATGGTCTTATCAGCCATAGTTTCAAGCTTGCTCAATGACTCCATTTGAAGCTTTTTGATCTTAGGATCGACCGGCAATAAACCTATTATTTTCATGGCGATTTTTTCTTGTAAAGTAAAATCCTTATCATTACCACCACGAATCACAAAAGTCCAAACCGACTCTAGGACCTTCTCTTGGACTTGATTAATAGAAGTGGATTTAAGCACCACAAAATCGTGAGCTCCTTTTTGAAAAATTTTTTCGATGCGAGCGATAGTATTGATGGTATCGCCCACCACCACTGGTTTATAGTAAATAAACTCTTGCTCCCCGTGCACAAGCTTACTAAGATTCAGCTTCAGATCAGGGTCAAACAAAACATTTCTCAAAATCTCATGCTGGAAAACTACTGAAAAAGTGGGGTGAATAAGTTCTGAAAACTTTTCTAAATCTGCTTTAATCGCGACCAAAAACTCTTTAAGCTTTTCTCGCCCAATTTTATAAGAAACAACAGGATATTCTTTTCCGACAAAACTTTGGCTTATTACCATAATTTCAATATACCAAAAAAATTGCTTATTTAACAATTTGAGCCATAAAAACCGGAACTGCTCTTAAAAAACAAATCAAAACCGTAAGCCAAGTAATCAGACAAGCTAAATTCAAGCCCAAAAGCTCATAAAAAGGACAAAGTATCAATAAAGCAAAACTTAAAAGTTTTAAAGTACCGTAACTAGCTCTCATAAAACGACCCGATCTTAGCCAGCTATCACCAAGGGGCCTAGACGATTTTCGCGTAAGAAAATCTACCGCTAAACCGCGAATCAAAAAAAACCAAAAAACCCAAAAGCCAATTAATCCCAAATATCCAAAAAAATACCAATAACCTAATTCAGTCAAACGATCACAAAAAATATCTACCTTGGCTCCCAAAGGTGTTGCTTGATTGAATTTGCGGGCAACAATCCCATCTAAACCGTCCATCGCCACTACTACAATCGTAAGAATTAAAAACAAAATTCTATTGCTATCTTGTAAAAAATTCCAAAAAGCAAAGCACATAAGAATTACTCTTAAATACGAAAGAATATTAGGGATGGTAAACCAAATTTTCATTTATTTTAGATTAATATCAGGTCTTAAATTAGCAGCTTGCCCCAAATACACATGCTTAACTTGATCGCGGCGTTTATCTGTGTGAACCTGGATCAAAACCCGAATACAAAAAGCTAACATACCATCAATTCTTGGCTCTTGAGAAGTAAAAAACGGCACTAGATTCCAATTCATGCCTATGCGAATGGCAGAAGAGGCGTTATAAGCAGTAAGATCGTCAGTCATAGTCAAAAAAACCATAATAATATTTTCTTCTTGGATTTGGTTTTGTTCCACAATAGCCTTTACAAGCTCGACTGAGGCTGATTTTATTTCCTCAGCGCTATTGCTTGATACGGTAGTGGCTCCTCTAATTGCGATCGGTTGCATAAAGTATAATTATACTTCAAGCATGGAAAAACAAGGCAATAAAGCAATATTACTGTTACAAATGGGCGGGCCTTGCTGTACCGCCAATATCCAAAATTTCTTATTTAATTTATTTAACGATCCCTATATCATCCAATTACCCAAGTTCCTAAAACCTTTTCAAAAACAACTTGCTAATTTTATCTCTTCCAGAAGAGCTCCTAAAGTAGCAGAAAACTACGAAATGATTGGGGGGCGCTCTCCGATTTTGTTTGAGACTATGTGCCAAGCTAAGGCTCTTGAAAAAAGACTTGGCGGTGAGTATCGTTGTTTTATTGCAATGCGTTATTCTTATCCGTTTTTAAAAGATAGTTTTAAGGATATTGAAGCACTGGGCGTTGATGAGCTCACCGTCATTCCTCTCTATCCGCAATATTCTATCGCCACTTCTGGATCAAGTATTTTTGAGTGCCGTGAATTATTCTCCAAGACCGGGTTTGATCAAAAAGCAAAAATTAAATACATCGAAAGCTGGC
>Ga0315902_10013932_pt1 | contig 10368 bp, 8 predicted proteins | sample LakEriMetagenome_9_FD_203523 | JGI IMG/M metagenome (GOLD analysis project Ga0315902, IMG submission 203523) | Freshwater fungal communities from buoy surface, Lake Erie, Ohio, United States - Buoy 12 MA117 | ecosystem: Environmental > Aquatic > Freshwater > Lake > Lake biofilm | place: USA...
TAACTCGCCTGATGTGCGCTGGGAAGTCGCACCGATCATTCGCATTGCCGTGGACTTACCGGCGCCATTTGGGCCCAAAAGTCCAAAGGATTCGCCCTTAACGACATCAAAATCGATCCCATTAACAGCGGTGAAGTCACCAAATTTCTTGGTTAGCCCACGAGCGTGGATTAGCGATTGAGTCATTAGCCAATCTTATCGCGCTTGTTGGACCGCTTTCATCCATTCTTCAATTGCATCAGGGTGACGCGGAATGTACTCGCTTAAATTGATATATCCATCAGCAGTTACAAGCACATCATCTTCGATACGGATTCCGATTCCGCGATACTCCGGCGCAAAGAGCTCATCATCTGGCTGGATATAAAGTCCTGGTTCGACTGTTAAAACCATGCCCTCACGCAAAACACCTTCACGATACATATCCTGACGCGCATGCTCGCAGTCGTGCACATCTAAGCCAAGGTGATGGCTTACGCCGTGCAAAGTCCATCTGCGATGCAGACCAACTTCAGGTTTCATTGATTCTTCGGCGCTGATTGTTAACACTCCCATATTCGCTAAACCTTCAGCGAGTACTCGTTGCGCGGCACGATTGATTTCCAAGAATGGAACACCAGGTTTTACCGCAGCAAAGCCAGCTAATTGCGCTTCGTAGACCAACATATATAGCGCACGTTGTGCAGGCGTGAATTTTCCGTTGACCGGAAATGTGCGAGTTATATCTGCGGTGTAATAAGAATCCATTTCAACGCCGGCATCAAGCAGCAGCAATTCTCCGTTGCGAACCGCACCATCGTTGCGAATCCAGTGGAGTACGCAAGCGTGCGCACCAGCTGCAGCGATTGTTGTGTACCCAATGTCATTTCCTTCTAGGCGGGCGCGCCCAAAGAATGCGCCTTCCACAATTCGTTCACCGCGTGGATGCTCAGCCGCAGCTGGCAACGCTGCGATTACATCGCTAAAACCACGACCGGTCGCATCAACGGCGGCTTGTAATTGAGCAACTTCATACTCATCTTTAACTAAGCGCTGTTCCGATGTAAAGGTAACGAATTCTGCTTCACGTGCGTTCTTCAAAATTAATTTATCCATCAACGCATCTTCACCGCGAATCAGCAACGTTTCTTTGCTGAAGCGCAGTAGATCTTCGATCTTATCTACATCGCGAGTTGGGATTTGGTAGACAGTATTTGCCTCATCGAGAGTGAAATGTCGGCCGACCCAGAGCTCACCATATTTACGATCGGTGTAAAAGGCATCGGTTTCGCGAGTAGAGCGCGGATGTAAGTACAGGTAAGAATCGTGACCACCAGATTCATTTGGTTCCATCACTAAAACTGAATCCGGAACCGCATCAGGTCCCTGCACTCCGCTGTAGTAAGCAAATGCGCTGTGCGGCCGGAATGCATATTCGGTGTCATTTGAACGAGTCTTGAAATTTCCAGAAGGAATTACTAGTCGAATATTTGGGAACGCCGCAGATAAAACTTGGCGGCGAGTGAATGCATAAGTAACAACTTCAAGTGGCTGCAGCCCTTCTAGATTGGAAGGCGCCCACCCAGTGCGCATAAATTCTGCATATTGTGCAGGAGGTGCAACATCGTATGGACGTGCATTCTTTACTTCAGGAGTTTCAACCTTCTCATTCATATCGCTAAGAGTACATAATGAGGCCATGAAATTACGAGTGGTCAGATTTGGTTTGATTTCTGCGCTTCTCGTCGCGTTTTTAGGACCAACTACCACCTTTGCCGCCACACCAACGCTCACAGTAATGTCCCGTAATATCTATTTAGGAGCAGATGTTGGAGTTGCCCTCGAGTTGATTCCCAATATGCCAGCGGCCGCTCAATTCATGTGGGATCAAGTTAAAAAGAATGACTTTTCCAAACGCTCAATCACACTGGCCTCCGAGATAAGGAAGTATCAACCAGATGTGATCGGCTTGCAGGAAGCCACAACTTGGTTCTGCAAAAAGCATCCTTGGAGCAAGAAAACTGAGGTTTTCAACTTCACCGAAGACCTCCTGCAATCTTTGAATGGCGATTATGTCCTGGTCAGCAAAGATGGCACTACAGCTTTGAATCCTGGATATTCCATTAATCCGATTCCATTCTTGACTATGGTTGAAGACCCCGAAGTATTTCAAAAACTATTCGGAAAAAATGAAGCCGCGTGTGGTTTTCAGATAGCCGACGCACTTGTAATAAAAAGGTCATTATCAAGTCAGGTTATAAAAGTGGGCAACACTGAATATGAAGATAGTTACACCATAGTGCCGACGCTTATGAACATTTATCGAGGTTACACCTGGGCGGATATAAAGATTGGGGAGATACCAGTCAGATTTATATCGACACATTTAGAATCTATCTGGGAAGAAAATAAAATACCAAATTCAGCAAAGCAAGCCAATCAATTAATCAGCGATTTAAAAAATACAAGGATGCCAACTGTGGTGATCGGCGATTTCAATTCAGATCCTCGCGATCCCCGTTCAAAGAATTCAGTTAATCCAGGCTTACAACCCACGGAAAGCGAAGAATGCCCCGCAGGTGGCAGTAAGTGCAATGCATATCGATTGATGAAAGAAGCTGAATTTAGCGATGCGGGTCCAGATGCAAGTGATGCAAGCACATTTACTTGGGGAATGAACTCTTTATTAACAGGTCCCGACCCGGTTCGTTTAAAGGCCGCACAAGCAATGGGAAATAAATATGGATTTACCGACCGCTTAGATTATATTTTTACAAGGAATGGCGTTGAGGTAGTCACTTCTAAAATCTTTGGCTTTGAACCACCTTATGGGTCTGATCATGCAGGACTAGTAGCTGATTTTAAAGTAACAAGCAACACAATTGTCCAGAGTGAATACCCACCATCTCATAATCCATTCCCAATTTCATTCTGGCAGATAGTGTCCATCACAATAGTTGTGGTCGCAGCCTGGAGAATAAAAAGACGCTTGACGCGAGCGTAATTACGCATAGAGTTGAGCCACTATGTCGATGAAAACGCGGGAAATTGCTGATTTGGCGCGAGAAATCCGCATACAAATCCTTCACACTATTAAAGGCGCGGGTATGGGCCACATCGGTGGCGATTTTTCAGTTACAGATATTCTCGCGACTCTCTTTGGTGCAGTCTTAAAAGTTGATCCCAAAGATCCAAATAAAGCTGATCGCGATCGCTTAATTCTCAGCAAAGGGCACGCAGCTGTTGCGCTTTATTCGACGCTTGCTCTGCGAGGCTTCTTCCCGGTCGAGGACCTAAAGACATTTGCACAACCACTAAGTAAATTAAATGGACACCCAAACCGAAATAAGGTTCCGGGAGTTGAATCTAACACTGGCCCACTTGGACACGGATTTCCAATCGCAGTCGGCACAGCAGTCGGTGCGCAACTAGCGAATAACGGTAGCCGGTCATTTGTAATTATGGGCGATGGTGAATTGCAAGAAGGCAGCAATTGGGAAGCGGCTATGTTTGCCGGACACCGCAAGCTCACTAATTTAATTGCAGTCGTTGATCGGAATGGTTTCCAACAAGGAAGTCCAACCTCGAAGACAAATGAGCTAGACCCGCTAGATAAGAAATTTGAATCTTTTGGTTGGGAAGTTGTTGTCTTGGATGGGCATGATCACGCGGCGCTCTTTAAAGCCTTCACTGATCCACAGACCAAACCTCGTGTGGTCATCGCACAGACTGTAAAAGGAAAAGGCGTTGACTTTATGGAAGGTAAAGCTGAGTGGCACCATAAAGTGCCAAGTGTTGAACAATATGAAGAAGCGCTAATGCAGGTTGACAAGCAATGAGCGCAGAAAAATTGGAAGAATTCGATAACCGAATCATCTTTGCCAAGACTCTAATTGCATTGGCAAACGAAGATCCAAAAATTGTTGTTGTCTGCAACGACTCAGTGGGATCAAGTAATTTAACTGAATTCCGTGAACTCTTTCCAGATCGTTTGATCGATGTCGGAATCGCAGAACAGAATATGGTGGGCGTTGCCGCGGGCCTAGCAAACGCTGGATTTACGCCATTTGTATGCGCGGCTGCACCATTTTTAACAGGTCGCGCGCTCGAACAAATTAAGGCCGATGTGGTTTATACAAATACCAATGTGAAGCTCTGCGGAATGAGCCCAGGAATTTCCTACGGTGAATTAGGTCCAACACATCACTCAATTGAAGATATCGCTTGGATGCGCGCGCTTGATTCACTTCCGATTGTTTTGCCAGCAGATGAAGCGCAGACCGAAGGCGCAGTTCGTTGGGCCGCAAATACAACAGGTCCAGTCTTTATGCGTATTGGCCGCTTTAAGGTTCCATCTGTTTCAGAAGGCCAGAGCCCCGCGTTTATTCCTAATAAAGCGATGCGCATTATTGATGGCAAAGATATTTCAATTATCGCCACCGGAACTTTAGTCTCGCGCGCGATTGCAGCTTCTCATCTTTTAAAGAGTGAGGGAATCTCTGCTCGGGTGATTAATCTTTCAACTGTTTCTCCATTGGATACCGGTGAAATTTTGGCCGCCGCTAAAGAAACTAAGGCGATCATCACCGCCGAAGAATCTGTAACACGTGGGGGCGTCGGCGGAGCGATCGCTGAATTTATCGTGCAGAACAACCCGGTTCCAATGAAATTAATGGGCATAGATTCATTTGCTCCAACAGGATCCGCTTCTTATCTCTTGGAACACTTTGGATTAACTGCTGATGCCATCGCTGCCCAAGCGCGAGAGCTTTTGAAAAATGGCAGATAGCCTGCCTATCGTTTTAGCTATCGATCAAGGTAGCGGTTCTACAAAGGCACTTGCGATTGATGTTAAAGGTCAGGTACTTGGACAATCAGAGGTTAAGATCTCCACAACCTTTCCGCAATCCGGTTGGGTAGAGCAAGACCCTGAAGAGATCTGGCAATCAGTTGTTACGGCAAGTAGAGCGATCACAAAGACCCATAAAATTTCTGCAGTTGGGTTAAGTATTCAACGCGAATCTGTACTTCTGTGGGATCGAAAAAGTGGAAAAGCCCTTACCAATGTAATTACTTGGCAGGATCGCAGAGCATCAGATTTAGCTGAAAAACAGTGGGAAAACGCGGCAAAGGTAAAGGAAATCAGCGGTCTTGAATTAGATCCAATGTTCTCTGCCCTTAAAGTGCAATGGCTCTTTGCAAATAACAACTTTGGCGGCGCTGATATCTGTATCGGGACAATTGATTCTTGGATCGCCTTCAAACTTGGCGCTGGACAAATTGTCGAAGCGGGAAGCGCTAGCCGCACACAACTATTAGATATTCAGAGCGGTAAGTGGAGTCCTAAGCTACTGGAAATATTTAATATAGAACAATCTCAACTACCTCGCGTATGTGCATCTGATGAGAAACATATCTGCACAAATATGGTTCAACTTGGTTTGACCAATGATGTTCCACTTTCAGGAATCATGGGCGATTCACATGCCGCCCTGTTTGCACATCAAGGATGGAAGGCCGGCAACTTCAAGGCAACTTTTGGTACCGGCACATCTCTTATGGGGCTGACCGAGAGTAAACCGCAGACAATTGCTTGGCAAGTAAATGGTGAGATAACTCGGGCAGCAGAAGCAAATATTCTTTCAACCGGTTCTACCTTGGTTTGGTTGGCTGAGTTACTCGGCACCACGCCAGAAGAATTAGCAAAGTTAGCACCCGAATCAACTCAGCAGGTGGAAATTGTTCCCGCCTTTAACGGGTTAGGTGCACCTTGGTGGGATCGTGAAGCCACAGGAATAATCGCTGGACTAACCCGCGGTTCAAGCAGGGCCGATTTAGCCGCTGCAGCGCTGCGATCAACAGCGGCACAGATTAATGATGTCCTGGAAGATTTTGCTAAATCAAATATTCAAATTAATTCTCTTCACGCTGATGGCGGTGGTGCGCGTAACAAATATCTGATGCAGATGCTCGCAGATTTAAGTGGTAAGAAAATCAGATCTTCACAGTTATTGGAGTTATCTGCCTTTGGCGTTGCAATGGTTGCCGCGCTCGGCGCAGGCGCTGCAACAATTGCAGAAATTGAAAATATCGAACTTAAATACGATGAATTTCTGCCTCAAGTGACTGAGTCGGAACGGCAAGAAAAGCTAAAAAGCTGGCGTAGAGCGCTGGCCGCATCGCGTGTGAAAACCCAATAAAGGGCTATCCATCAGCGATTTAAACTCGTAAGATTTCAAGATAAGAAGAGAGAGAAGGCTGAAATGGGAAAACTAACTTACGGCGCAGGTATCTGGGCATTTGGCCAATTCGTTGACCGATATGCCGGAGATGGTTACGGACCAACCCGCACCAGCCAGCAGATGATTGAAGATGCCGCCAAAGTTCCCGGCCTTAAGCACTTAGATATCAATGTGCCATTTGATATTCCAGAGCGCACCGCAGTTGAAATCAAGAAGATGCTTGATGACAACGGACTGGTATGCCGCGCTACAACTCCACATATTTACATGCGTGAGTATGTAAAGGGCTCGTTTACAAACCCGGATACCAAGCTTCGCTCTCAAACTAAAGATCGAGTACGCGAAGCAATCGCTGCTGCGGAGATCTTGGGTGCTACATATGTAAAGTTCTGGCCAGGTCAAGATGGTTTTGATTTCCCATTGCAGGCAAATTATTTACAGATCTGGGATTACACCATTAACGGTATACGCGATTTAGCAAATGAAAACCCAAAAGTGCAATTTGCAATTGAATACAAGTGTAAAGAGCCACGCGTTCGCATGACTCTTGCAACAGCAGCGAAGACTCTGCTTGCAATCAGCGAAATGAAGGTTGATAACGTCGGAATCGTTATGGACTTTGGACATTCACTTATGGCGCAAGAAACACCTGCCGAATCTCTGCTTTTGATTCATCGCCACGGCAAGTTGGTTAGCGCCGAGCTAAACGATAACTGGCGCGGTTGGGATGATGATCTACCTGTTGCATCTGTGCACTTATTTGAAACTATCGAATATATGTTGGCACTTCGCAGTATTAATTGGACTGATCCAGTTTTGCTCGATCAATTCCCATTCCGCGAAGATCCAGTACGCGCACTTACTCGCAGCATTGAAATCATCACCTACCTTGAAGAAGTCTGCGATCGCATTGATATCAGCGCTTTAAATCAGGCTCAGAATTCTCAGGATGCCCTCGCCGCTCAAGCCGTTATTTGGGACGCAATAATGCAGGAGAAGCGTTTCACGCGATAGCCAACTACCTGTAAACTCTCACCTGTACTTGGAGACGTCGCATAGCCCGGTCGAGTGCGCCTCACTGCTAACGAGGTAAGGTTTAATCGCCTTCAGGAGTTCAAATCTCCTCGTCTCCGCTCTTAAAAGAGTTAAAGCTTTTTCCTGCGATATTCTTGATGAATTATGGTTGCCTCAACTGGGTCGGTTAAGCAGATTTCCGGCTTTGTCGCATTGTTTCTCTTACTCCAGTTGACTTCTGTAATTCAATCATCCGCAGTGACTGAATGGAAAATTGAAAAAGAGGAATTGCGTAGACAAACAAGTGGGTATCTCCTCAGCACTTCAGTGAATAGAGGAGCATCTCTACCAATTTATGTTAGCTGTCCCGCGAAAAAATACACATTAACTATCCTTAAAGTTGGTTATTTCGCAGGTGCCGAGACTAAACAAATTACAGAATTTGCCGGAAATCAATGCATCAATCAGGTAACAAAAAAAACAGCAAACTGGAAATCTAATTTCTCTCTCGCCACCAAGAATTATTCAGGCGGAATGTATCTTGTGAAAATTACAGATTCTGAAGGATTCAAAAGTTTCATACCCCTGATTATTCGAGATAAAACGGAAAAGGCGCGTGCAATATTTGTCATCCCGACTATGACCATGTTTGCCTACAATTCTTGGACTGGACGCAATACCTATAAGGGCCAAAAGGGTTTTGAGGATAGGTTAAAAGTAGTTGACTTTAGAATGCCTTTTGATTCAGGATTTGGAACGGGTAAATATTGGAGTTATGTGCATCCATTAATAGTTCAAGTAGAAAAAACCGGGCTTGACATTACGTATGTTGCGGATACAGATATACATTTTAATCCTGAAATATTAAGTAACCGGAATCTGTACATAAGTGCCGGCCATGATGAATATTGGACTAAACAAGAGAGAGAAAGTGTCATTTCCGCACGTTTAAGCGGAATGAACCTTATTTTTTTTGGAGCAAATGCCGGGTATTGGCAATCTCGGCTGAAGAGAAACACTTTAGACAATTCAATCTCGATGGAAATCTATAAGTCCAAAGATTTAGATCCAAACAAAACTGAACCTACCATTCGCTTCAGAGATGCAGGATATTCAGAGAGTGAGTTGAATGGAGTTCAATACACTTGTTTTCCTGCACGAGGTGAATTTGATTCATTTGACAAAACTTTCTTTGGCTTTCAGGGACTAAAATCAGGAGATTTTTCCGGCCTTGCAAATTTGTTAGGACCAGAGGTTGATGAAACTCCGTCGGTGAATAGATTCTTAGGGAAAGTTAAAGTTGTTGCAGCGGGCCAAGTTAAATGTGGAAACCGTTGGATTTTTCCGAAGATTGGCCGAGCGAATATGGTGTATGGAACTTCAAAAACTGGCGGTGGAGTTTTCTCTGTTGCCACAATGGGGTGGGTGCTTACTGCACTCAGGAGTGGCCCCGAAGAACCAATGAACAAATTCGCCACAACAGTTACTGAAAATGTCATAAGGAGAGGCATTGAAGGGCCTTTCACCTAAAAGCTGTATTTAGGCAGCTCAAAGCATGATCTAAGTAGTCGCATAGCTCGGTCGAGTGCGCCTCACTGCTAACGAGGTAAGGTTTAATCGCCTTCAGGAGTTCAAACCTCCTCGCCTTCTACTTGTTTTAAATTAAAAAGGATAGATTTATTCCATGCGTTTTATAACTGAGCCTCAATTCGACCTAACTTATGACGATGTTTTTATGGCACCTTCTAATTCGGAAGTTACTAGCCGCATGGAAGTTGATCTAGATTCACAGGATGGTACCGGAACAACAATCCCGATAGTCGTTGCAAACATGACTGCGATAGCAGGACGTCGTATGGCCGAAACAGTTGCTCGTCGTGGTGGCTTAGTAGTAATTCCTCAGGACATTCCATTGGCGGTCGTTGAAGAAGTCATCTCTTCCGTTAAAGCTAGCCATACTTTTTTTGAAACACCAATTACTTTGACTCCACAACAGACCGTTGCAGATGCCGCAAGTTTGATAAATAAGCGTGCCCACGGTGCAATTGTTGTTATTGAAGGCAAGAAGCCGGTCGGAATCATTACCGAAGATGACCTGCAAAGCGTTGATCGCTTTACTCAACTTGGTCAGGTAATGACACAGGAATTAACAACCATGCCTGACACTTTAGACCCACGACAAGCATTTGATTTTCTCAACGAGAAAGTGCGAACCGTTGCACCAGTAGTTGCTGCAAGTGGCGAGCTCGTGGGAATCGTCACTCGCACAGGCGCGTTACGTGCCACTTTGTATAAGCCAGCTTTAGACGGCAAGGGTCGCTTACGTATCGCTGCTGCTGTTGGAATTAATGGTGATATCGCAGAAAAGGCAGCCAAACTTGTTTCTTTCGGTGCAGATATTCTCGTCGTAGATACCGCACACGGCCATCAGAAGAAGATGATTGAAGCACTGCAGATCATTAAGAAGTTAGACCTAGGCGTACCAATAGTTGCAGGTAACGTTGTTACAGCAGAAGGTGTTCGTGATTTGGTTGAAGCGGGCGCAGATATTATTAAAGTCGGCGTAGGGCCAGGTGCGATGTGCACAACTCGTATGCAGACAGGCGTGGGTCGCCCACAGTTCTCTGCCGTACTTGAATGTGCTGCAGAGGCGAAGAAGCTTGGAAAGCACGTCTGGGCTGATGGTGGCGTTCGCCATCCTCGCGATGTTGCGCTCGCACTTGCCGCTGGCGCATCACAAGTAATGATTGGTTCTTGGTTTGCAGGTACATATGAGTCACCTGGTGATCTACTTCGCGATAGCGCAGGTCGCCCGTATAAGGAATCTTTCGGAATGGCTTCAAAGCGCGCAGTAGCAGCACGAACCTCTAAGGAAGATGCCTTTGATCGCGCTCGCAAGGCGTTATTTGAAGAAGGAATTTCTTCATCAAAGATGTATTTAGATCCAATTCGTCCGGGCGTTGAAGATTTAATCGATGAGATTATTTCTGGACTTCGCTCATCGTGCACATATGCAGGAGCTAGATCGTTAGAAGAGTTTGCAGAGCGTGCCGTGGTTGGAATTCAATCCGCATCTGGGTATGCCGAAGGTCGACCATTGAATCAATCTTGGCGCGGTTAATTTTTAACCTAG
>Ga0315902_10013934_pt1 | contig 10367 bp, 7 predicted proteins | sample LakEriMetagenome_9_FD_203523 | JGI IMG/M metagenome (GOLD analysis project Ga0315902, IMG submission 203523) | Freshwater fungal communities from buoy surface, Lake Erie, Ohio, United States - Buoy 12 MA117 | ecosystem: Environmental > Aquatic > Freshwater > Lake > Lake biofilm | place: USA...
CTTTTAGTCCCGATGAGAAAAAAATACTCTTCAGTTCGGAATCAGAAATGATCTACCGGCACTCGAGCAGGGATCATTACGATGTGCTTGATCTGAAAAGTGGCAGCTTGAAACGGATAACCGGAGGAGGTAAGGCCATGTACGCAACGTTCTCGCCTGATGCCGGAAAAATCGCCTTTGTCCGCGAAAACAACCTGTATTTTGTTGACTTGGCTACCAACAAAGAATTCACGGTCACTACCGATGGCAAGAAAAACAGCATCATCAATGGCGCTGTCGACTGGGTATATGAGGAAGAATTCAGCATGGATATCGGTTTCGCTTGGTCGGCCGATGGCAAACACCTTGCTTTTTACCGGTTTGACGAATCGGCTGTAAAGGAATTCAACCTGACCAATTATGGTGGGTTGTATCCGAAAGAGGAAAACTACAAATATCCTAAAGCGGGAGAGGAAAACGCCAAGGTGGAAATTCGCGTTTATAGTCTTGAAACCGGCAATACGCGTACAATCGCTTCAACCGACAACGAATGGGAATATCTTCCCAGGATAAAATGGACTCCCCTACCTGGAATCCTTGGATTTCAACGCAGCAATCGGAACCAAAACATTCTTGAGCTAGTGCATTACGATGTCACCAAAAACAACCAACAGGTCATTGTCCACGAGGAAAACACCAGCTTCATCGAAGTCACCGATGACCTAACCTACCTGAAAGGCGGCAAGCAATTCATTTGGACCTCCACCCGTAAGGGATTCAATCACATTTACCGGTACTCGATGGACGGAAAAATAGCGGTTCAGATAACGAATGGCGCGTATGATGTAACGCGGTTTTATGGCTACGATGAGAAAAGCGATTTATATTATTACCAAAGTGCGGAACAAAGCCCACTTGAGCGTCATGTTTACTCCATCAACGGCAAAGGCAAAAAAAACCTACTTACACCCACTCCCGGAATCCACAACGCCGAATTCAGCGCCGGGCTACGCTATTTCGCTGATACCCATTCGAGCTTTGGAACACCTTTCGCTTGTAGCCTGCATGATAGGACTGGGAAAAAAATCCGCACCCTTGAAGATAATGCCGCATTACGCGAACAGCTTGCCTCCTTTGCACTTGGAGCCATAGACACCTTGAGTTTCCTGACTACCGATGGAGTTCGACTTTATGGATGGCGGATCGTACCACCCAACTTCGATCCCTCAAAATCCTATCCGGTTCTAATGCATGTATACGGTGGACCTGGTGTCCAAACCGTGACAAATGACTGGGACGGTCCAAACTACCTCTGGCATCAGATGCTGGCCCAAAAAGGGATTATTGTTGTTAGTTTCGACAACCGCGGAACACCAGGCAGGGGTCTCGAGTTTGCCAATTGCATTCATGGTGACATGGGCGGGCCTGAATTGCGAGACCAGCTTGAAGTGGTACAATTCCTTAAATCGAAGAAATGGACAGATCCGAACCGGATTGCCGTTTGGGGCTGGAGTTTTGGTGGCTATATGACCTCTCTACTGATGACGCGTGGTGATGGCGTATTTAAAGCAGGCATTGCAGTTGCACCTGTGACGACCTGGAGGTATTATGATTCCATTTACACAGAACGCTACCTCAAGACACCACAGGAAAATCCAAAAGGGTACGACGACAATTCACCCATTCGATACGCAAAGGACCTTAAAGGTGCTTTTCTATTGGTGCACGGTTCTACGGACGACAATGTGCACATGCAAAACACCATGGACTTCACTACGGAACTCGTCAAGGCGAACCGGTCCTTTGAACAGTTCATCTACCCGAACAAAAACCACGGGATTTCCGGAGGAGGTGCTCGTTTGCACCTGTATTCAAAGATGACCGATTTCCTGATGGAGAATCTGAACGGAAAATGAATGAATCCAGTGTCGTTTTGCTTCTGGGAAGCAATCAAGGTAATGCGATGGAATTCCTCTTTGAGGCCGCACGACGCATTGGTCAATCCATCGGCAATATCACCGCAGAATCGGCGACTTACCAAACAGCCCCGTGGGGAAAAACCGATCAGCCAGATTTTCTGAATCGGCTGGTTGTGGTTGAAACCGATAAGAAGCCGACAGAGATTATGCAATCCATTCTTCAAATTGAAGCGGACATGGGACGAACACGTGCCGAACGCTGGGGACCTCGCATCATCGATATCGATTTGCTCTATGCAGGTTCGCAGGTGATTGACAACCCTGGCCTGCGTGTACCACACCCAGAAATTTCCAAGAGACGTTTCGCACTGGTTCCCCTTTCAGAATTGATACCGGATTTCATTCATCCTGAACTGGGTCTAAGCCAGCGTGAATTGCTTGATCGCTGCAACGATTCGGGAATGGTGGAAATTGCTCATTATAACAACCCGACCGAATGACTTGACCATGAACGTTTCACAACGCATACCGTACCGTTACATGGTGGTTGAAGGCAACATTGGAGCTGGTAAAACATCCCTGGCCAACATCCTGTCAATAGTTCACAATACAGAACTGGTACTCGAATCATTCGCCGAAAACACCTTTCTTCCGCAATTTTATGCGCAACCGGAGCGCTTCGCTTTCCCGCTTGAAATGTCGTTTCTTGCCGAGCGTTACCAGCAAATCCATCAGGCTCAAGCCCACATGGAACAGACTGGCGGGAAGTTGATTGGTGACTACATTTTTGAAAAAAGCAGACTATTCGCAGATGTGACACTAAGCGGTGCTGAACTGGAGCTATTCAGTCGCTTTTTTCACATGATTGAAGGAGGACTACGAAAGCCCGACCTGATCATCTACCTGCACAAAAGCACACCCTCATTGCTGAAAAACATTGCAAAACGCGGGCGGGAGTATGAGCAGCAAATCAAACCCGATTACCTCGATCGACTCAGCGAAAGATACCTGGATTACCTTCAAGGTTTAAATAGTCAGCGTATTCTTTTGATTGATTCGGACGAGCTTGATTTTGTTGAGCGGCCAGAGCACCTTAGGCTGGTCCTGGACCTGGTTATGCGGCCTTTGGAACCCGGCCTAACCAGAGTCAATCCGGTGTAATTCAGCCTCAGGAATTATTTCATTATTATTGTGCCACAAAGACTTAAACTCCATGAAGCACATTCTGATCGTGTTTGCACTGTCGGTATTCAGCCTTTCCGCTGCCAAAGCTCAGGAAGAAGCCCCTCAGGGAACAAGTTCCACTGGATTACCTCAACCCCGCAATTTCGACCGGTGGTCTGTAGGCGCCACAGTCGGCATTAGCCACTTGTTCAGTGACCTTCTCTACGGCGACGGCTCTAGTAACAGTCGCTACTTACAGCAGGGTCTTTTCCCACTCGCAGTCGGTCTGCAGGGAGGCTATCAGGTTACGCACAGTATCGGTGTACGTGCGCGAGGAATGGTGACGCGTTTCGAAGGATATGATGAAGAATTTATCGATGCTGTTAATCCGAACACAGGTGCTATTTTCAAAAAGCGGATCGGTGTGAAATATTCAAGCCCTGTTAAAGAAGGATCGCTTGAAATGGTTTACAACTTCGGCAACATCTCATTCCTTAATCGCAACAAGCATTTTCACCTCACGGCTTCACTCGGTGCAGGTGTATTCGGTTTCGACACCGATGTAAAACTGGATTCAGCGGATGCTGTATTGTTGCGTTCATCCGGAAAAGTGACCGAATTCATGATTCCGATGAGCATTGGCTTCCGGTACAACGTAAACCGTGTCAGTGCCGGTTTATCCTTGGAGTATCGCAAGACCTTTACGGATGACGCGGATGCAACCTACAAATCGTTCTCTGAAACCGACAACTACGCCATGGTGACCATCGGTGTAAACTATACACTCGGAAAGAAAAACAAACCCATGGAGTGGGTTAACCCGATGGAAGTGGTGTACAACGACCTGGCCGATATGAAAGAGAAGGTTGACATCATTTCAGGCGATAAAGACAAAGACGGAATCTCCGATCTTTTTGACAAGGACAACAATACACCAGAAGGCGCCAAGGTTTATGGTGATGGAACGCCTGTAGATACCGACGCCGACGGAATAATCGACATGCGCGATGCCGATCCGTTCACTCCCAAAGGAGCTAAGGTGGATGCCAACGGTATGGAATTGGATTCGGACGCTGATGGTGTACCTGACAGCCGGGATCTTGAACCCAACACGGCACAGGGATCACTCGTTAATTTCCAGGGAATGACCGTAGCCGCACCGGGCCAGTACCGCAGCCCATCTGAATCCGGCTCTGGTAACGATGGCCGCGATGGCGGTGCTGTCGGTGGAGTTGCCGGGGTGATGGGTTCCAACAGCGGTAATGCGGGCAGCAGTTATCTCCCCAGTGTGTTTTTCGAATCAGGCTCATCAGAAATCAGCTCAACATACCACGACAGGCTTCTTACCGTTGCTCGAGCCATGTTAGCCAATCCCAATCTGCGCATTCGCGTAATTGGAAACTGTGATGTAAACGGAGGCTCGTCTGAAAACCTTCGTCTGGGTCAGCGCCGTGCAGATGGCGTGCGCCAACACCTTGTAAGCAAATACGGTATCGAGGGCGATCGTATCCGTACGGAATCGCGCGGCAAGAACAATCCAATCGCCAACGGCTTGAACTCCATGAACCGCCGAGCGGATTTCACCGTAGAATAAGCGTCGCATAAAGCATAGAAAAGCCGGGCCGAAACCCGGCTTTTTTTAAGTTCATTGGCTGTCGAATGACCTTATGCAGCGACCAGTACTGGCTCCTGGGTAAAGAAATTAGAAGCGCGTGCGGTGAGTGTGCGGGTCACCTTGTCGAGTAATTCCTCCTCGAATTGTTCGGTGGCGGTAGTTCCGATAACGCCCTTACGGGTGAGTTTGCACTCGGCAGAAACCTTGATGAAACCGGTTTCTGTGTGAGTAACGGAAACGCTCAGCACATATCGGCTGAACAGTAAACCGTCTCCGCAAACCGCCTCAACATAGTTGTCTTCGCTTACACTCAGTGTGAATCCGCTGCGGATTACTGCTTTTCGAACTGCCTTAAGGGTTTTGGGCTGTTCGAATTGGAAGAATTGATTCTTCATCGTATTTGGGTTTTGTTGGTTATTATATTCTGTTGAATTTCAATTCGATATTAGACTATACATCAGTATGTACAATAACCGATGAATTCCGGACATGTGCAAGGAAAATTTGGTGAACGGCCTAAATGAGGCGCGAATTCAGGGAATCAATGGCCTGATCCTGAGGCTTGAATCCGACAATAACTGCAAAAACAGGCCTGATTTGCTTCGGCTGACCTGATAACCCGATGATTGTGCTTGCAAACGATGTAAGCGCTGACCTGCCGTGTTTAGCACCAGCAACTCGACTCCATCCCAAGCCAACAGGGCAATCTCCGACTTTTCGCGTATGACTTGAACCGATTGAACCGGACGTGTACTGGGATACCGGAATAAGACCCATCCATCGGAGGTTTGAAGGCGCACTCCCCGCTCATCACCGATAAACCATTCCGCTGTTCCGTCCCTATCAATATCAATTCGGGCTCCGCACAAGGATTTGTCCGTTTGTCCTGAAAAAGCTTGACGGGTCTTCGCCTGCGAATCAACTGTATAAATCAAACTATCACTCAGCGACACGAAGGCGGGAATGTCACTGGCATGCGACTGGGAAATGAATGTTCCCACCATACCTATCGACTTTACACCTGGTGTGTTTACACGACCACCGGGAACCAGACAGTTTAGCGAACGCTGAGCTGTTGCATACCAAACGCATCCGGTACTGGAGTCCTGCGCGCACAGCGAACCGAATTCGCGTAAGGTACCTGAGGAATAAACCCTTCGCTTACCGGTAAAATCAATCAACATTGGCTTGTCCGGACCTTTGAGAAGCAGACCGCTTCCAACGCCAAGAGAATCGTTTAAGATTGAAACCAAACGGGAAGTTGAATTGCCAACAAAAACGGGAAAACCAGTCAAATTATCTCCCTGATGATTGAATCCATAGAGCGAGTCGGCAGCCAAGAACATGCGTGTTTTTCCGGTAATCGGGTCGGCGGCATAAATACATGGACCGGACGGTAATGCTCCAAGCCTGCGGCTCCATAGCATCCGTCCATCAAAGCTGCTCACATGAAGGACCGCGGTACAATCCATCACACACAGCCAATCCTCACCTGCGGGCCCCTCCATTAACCTGTAAATGCTATCTGCAGAACAAGGGAGCGGAATTTTCTTTTCAGCCTCTGCCGTATTTTTAGTCGTACTCAGTACGCCTTCGCTGATAAACACTCCATTCGAATTGGAAATCGAAAACAAGAATTGACTCAAGCCTTTTGTGAGCGATCCATATTGCCCCATCCATCGAATCCATTCCGGTGCAGCCAGCTCATCCAGCACTCCCAGCGAACGGTGCACATCAGCATAGAAACGAATGTTGCCTTTTGACGAAACAGCTGATTCAAGGCGAACGAATTCTTCTCTGCTATTCAGAAGATTCCCATTCCTGTAATCGTTCAAATAGGAACGAAGAACGCTGGCTTGTCGAGCCATGATTAGCTTGTTGTCCACCAGACAGTAGTAGAAGCGTTTCAGTGGCGAGTAGAGAGGACCAAAAACCGTTGAAAGCAGGCCATCCTTGCCCATGAATCTAATCTGCGTTCCAGCATAAATTTCTTCGCCGGCACCTTGCTCCTCCAGGTTACGAAGTTCCTTCCTGCAAAGTGCTGAGTCACGCAAAGTGCACATAGCCAAAAACACCTTTCCTTCTGCGTCCCTGCTACTCTCCTGAACTGAAAATACAAGCTGGGTTCCCAGAAAGCGAGCAAAAGTTTTTCGCACCATTTCCGATTGTATACCATCCACTTGGGATACGACGGAAGTCGCATGAAGTTCATCCAACAGCGCAGGCGGATCATGCATGCCCCAGGCAACAGCGGCGACAGTACGAATTGACATATTGCCCAAAAGATCCTGGCGTACGGGTCGTTGAGAGTTGAACACCTTCAAAAAGGAGAAGGTATCAGCAACGAGCGTTTGACCAGAAACGTTGAACGCATCATTTTCCATTTCTAATTTCAAAACGGTCCACTCCCCTACACGCTCCAACAACCGAACTGCGTCCTGCATTTTTTCGCCCGTTTGGGTCTTGACCCAGGGAGAGACTCCTCTGTACCGAATTGCACACGTGGTTTGACGCTGCGCACCATCCATATAAAGACCCACAGCTCCGACCGAACTGATGGTTTGTCCACTGAGTTGCTGACGGACCGCATCATCCAACAGATATGGAACAAAGCTGCCTATGAAAATCCCTCGAGAAACAGTCCAGGAAAATAATTGACCGGACTCCAACCGAAGCTGATAGATTTCCGAATTTCCGATTTGACGCATTTCCCGTCCGAGCACTTTTGAAGGCATCAGACCCGCAATCGCATTCTCGATGGAAGGCATTAATCCTTTTTTCACCGGCACATAAAACAAAACCCCGAAGCCTCCTTTCCCATCCGGATGACCACTCAACAGCAAGGGAGAAGAACCGAAAATCCGTTTCATGTCCTCATTGTTGATGCCAAGCGAATCCAGGAACAACATCGAGTTCCTTATGGCTTGCGGCATTTCATGTTCCGCAATTCCATTCATCAAAGCCGAATTGGCAATTCGACGCAACTCTCCAGATAACGGATCGGTACTGAGCAACCAGGCTACATCAACAGGTACTGCATCGATTGCCCGGCTGTCCTCACTTCGCCTGAATTGAGCGTAAATAAAAACACCTGCGATGATGAATAAAATCGCGAGTGATACGAGGGATGAGGCAACGACCCTTTTCAAGGGAATGAGTTTCCCAAAGCTAGGTTCAAGCAAGGGCACCTATTGAGGTAGCAACAATGCACTTATCAGCAAAGGGATGTGAACAGCTATAGCTGTAATCAGGGCGCTTCCGAAAAACGACGGTCGCGGATAAACGTATTGTCTGTGAGTGTAGATAAAAACGCGATGATATCCGCTTTTTCCTGGGTAGACAATTGCATTCCACCAGCAGGAAGCGTAGTATCGAGTGTGCTGCTCTGCAATATCCCCTGACTGTAATGATTCAATACGGCCTCAAGGTCATTGAACCTTCCATCGTGCATATACGGTGGGGTGAGCACCACATTTCGGAGGGAGGGTACTTTGAACTTGCCAGAATCACCCGGCAATTGAGTGATGGACACGCGTCCTGGATCTGCATTGAATTGCGTGCTAAGGCCGTTGTTCCTGTAGGTAAAATCCGACAGAAGCGGTTCGCTGTGACAGTTTTCACAATGGGACCGGAAAAGTTGCAATCCACGATTTTCCGAGTCATCGAATGAAACCATACCCGACCTGTACCTATCATAACGGGAATCAGCAGACACCATAGCCCCCATAAACTGCGTCATGGCACGCATGACAAGTTGCGTAGTAATGCTATCTGTCCCGAATGCCTTCAGAAAGCGATTGGGATAGGTGGCACTGCGCTGCAGCTTCAAATTCACCTGCTGAATCGTTTCATCCATTTCAATGGGATTGGTGATCGGCGCCAAAGGTTGGACTTCGAGGTGATTCACGCCGCCATCCCACATGAATTCGGGATGCCATGCTAAATTGAAGAGACCTGGCGAATTTCGGTTTCCAATCAGATCATCGATACCATGACTAAAGCGGTGTTCCGAATGTGCGAACGCTACAAACTGTTGGTGACAACTTCCACAGGAAATGGTACTATCGCGGCTGAGAATGGGGTCATAAAACAAAGCGCGTCCCAACTCGAATCCCTCCTGCGTAAGCGGATTGTTTTGGAAGCCGTAAACCGGAGGGGGAAATCCGGCAGGGACTTCGAAACGGATTGACAAGTCAGGCTGGTTGTCGGTTTGGTTTTCATCCGTACACGCACTGAATGAAACCACTAGAACGAGCAAGAGGATTGCGCATCGTACGCTGGAAAGATTAGTTACAAGGCGCAAAGACATTCTGATCCAGCTTTAGTGTGCGGAATTATGGAGGTGGTCGAACCGGAACAGCTGGGCATAGTTGTCGGCGAACTCCTGTGCCCGGGGACCAGGAGTCATGACGTTGTAGTTACCGGTGATGGTCATCTGATTGGGAGGCCCATCGAAGAAGCGCAGGTGATCGGCAAAAATGTGAACCTCGGCTTCACGGTCACCATCGACAGTGAGTGTACTTCCATTAAATGACAACTCCACCCAACGCAATGAATTTGTGTTGTTACTTTCCCTAAAACCGGCAATGTGGTAATTGAATGTACTATCAACGTTTGCAGATGCAGGCGACTTCCCTTCAAGTTTGTAGAAAATATACCCGGTCGACCAGGTCCAGAACATGCCATTTGCTGGATCGAGCGCTCCCGTTTGGGCGCCACTCACATTGCGCGCACTGTCCACACCGATCAGGAATCGAATCTTATCGTATTGACCGGCAGGAACATCGGGTAATTCCAAAACCGTGCTGGCCTGATTGGATTCATCCACCAGGAAGTATCCGTTTTCGAGCTTGTATTTGACTTCATCGTTACGGATTAACTCAAAGTTCGACAGGTAGTATTTGAGTCGGGTGACAGAGAAGGATTCACCCGACGCGTTCGTGTACCAGGTAGCACCTGTTTCGTCGAGGTTAACAGAACCCACAACATTGGTCAAATCCACTAGCACTGAACCCGAAGTCCTTGGAGTTCCCGGTTCATCGTCTTTACAGCCGACCAACGTCATTGTAATTAGGGCCAAAACAGGGAGTATCTTTTTCATCATGAGTTTTAATGACTATTGCTAAGATACGCAAAACGTTACGTTTGCTGCACACGTAAAATCACGCAAATGTGTCGATGAGATGTCACAAATGCAGACATCTAGGCGAACAAACTGCAGATCTTCAACCAAGCTGACTACCGCAATAAGAGCACCTTCCCCCACTCGGTTCGGTTTTTCTTATCCGGCGAGTCGTATTTACAACTCCATACATAGACCCCGGATGGACAATCCTCACCGTCAAAAGTGCCGTCCCAGCCCGATTCCGGATCGGTCGTACTAAAAACAGGATGAGCACTCCTATTGTAGACTGTCAACACATAGCCGTTGATGTCGCGTGCGTAGCCTTTAAACAACTCGTTTTTACCATCTCGGTTTGGAGTGAATGCATTGGGAAGATAAATCCCCTCAAAACAGCGCTCGCGAACGCGCACCGAGTCAACAATTGTGCATCCGTCCACATCGGTCACCGTCACAACGTAGAGCTCCGGCTCTGTAACTACCAGGGTCGGGTCCGAACTACCATCTGACCACTGGTACGTTGAATAAGGTCCGGGATCCAGAATCAGTTCACGCGTCTCGCAGAATG
>Ga0315902_10013936_pt1 | contig 10365 bp, 8 predicted proteins | sample LakEriMetagenome_9_FD_203523 | JGI IMG/M metagenome (GOLD analysis project Ga0315902, IMG submission 203523) | Freshwater fungal communities from buoy surface, Lake Erie, Ohio, United States - Buoy 12 MA117 | ecosystem: Environmental > Aquatic > Freshwater > Lake > Lake biofilm | place: USA...
AGGTTCAATTGCATTCAAGGCTGAGGTGTACGTTTTTCCGTCTGTTTCATCTTCTAATTGGAAAGCGTCAGCTTCAAAAAACCAACTTAACACATCGTCATACGGAGTAACTTGATCTTCTTTTTTGAGCTTTTCAATTTTCGGGAAGTAGGTTAAAAAAAGTGATTTTGTAGCTTCACTAATTAATTGATTGGCGACAAAAGATGTTCCTTCTTGTTCTCCTTCATAGACCAATTCTACTTTTCCGGTTATGGAAGGAATCATTCCAATTAAATCACTGAAACGAACAGTAGTGTCGTATTCATCGTTTAAAATAGCCCTGCGTTCAGCGGTACTGATTAAGTTCTCATACGCGGTAATACTCATGCGGGCGCTGACACCACTTTTATGATCGATGTATTCGCTTTCTCTCGCTTCGAAAGCGATTTGTTCAAGAATATCTTTCGCCAGTTCAGGAACATGAACCTTAATCAAGCGGTTTTCCAACTTTTCTGCTTCTTGATTTGTAATCCTCTTTGCTGTGGTAATGTCCGCAGCATAATGTGTGAGTATTTGAGATCCGATGCGGTCTTTAAGAGGCGTAACAATGCTGCCTCTGTTTGTGTAGTCCTCCGGATTTGCGGTAAACACAAACTGTAGGTCCAGTGGAAGGCGCATTTTGAAACCGCGAATTTGAATATCACCTTCCTCAAGGATGTTGAACAGTGCTACTTGAATGCGCGCTTGAAGATCGGGCAATTCATTCAAAACAAAGATGCATCGGTTTGCACGTGGAATCATTCCAAAATGCAAAACCCTCTCGTCGGCATAGTTTAGTTTTAAATGAGCGGCCTTTATAGGATCAATGTCTCCAATTAAGTCGGAAATGGTCACATCTGGTGTTGACAGTTTTTCAAAAAAGCGTTGCGAACGGTGCATCCAATCGATTGGTGTTTCATCGCCTTTTTCTGCAATCACGTCTTTGGCATAACGACTCATCGGGTTAAACGGATCATCGTTCATTTCACTTCCAGCCACAACAGGTATATACTCATCCAGTAAATTCACCATCATGCGAGCAATGCGCGTTTTTCCTTGACCGCGTAAGCCTAATAAGTTGATGTTGTGTTTCGATAAAATGGCACGTTCCAATTGCGGAATAACCGTGTGCTCATAACCATGCATTCCAAGAAAGGAAGGTTTTCCTGATTTTAACGATTCAATTAAATTGTCTCGTAATTCAGTTTTGATACTTTTTGATTTGTATCCCGCTTCTTTTAAAGCACCAAATGTTCTGATTGTCGTGTTCATCGCATCAATTAATTCGTTTTTTTCTATTTGATTCATAATCGTGGAAAATCATTTCTCCCAACCCTTTTAGCCCTGTGTAAAACGCTTTGCCTTTGTTTGATTTGGTAAATTCTTCAATGAATTGCTGTAAGTAGGGGTCTTGCGCAATCATAAATGTGGTAATAGGAATGTGCATTTTTCGTGCTTGAGCTGCCATGTTGTAACATTTTTCCACAATCATTTCATCCAATCCATTGCTGTTTTTGTAGTATTGACCGTCTGGCATACGCAGGCAACTTGGTTTACCATCTGTAATCATGAAAACTTGTTTGTTTGTGTTGCGTTTGCGGCGCAGAATATCCATAGCCAATTCCAAACCTGCGACAGTATTCGTGTGGTAAGGACCAACATTTAAATAAGGCAAATCTTTGATTTTAATGGGCCATGCATCATTTCCAAAAACAATTACGTCCAACGTATCTTTTGGATATGTTGTTGTAATGAGTTCAGCCAGGGCCATTGCCACTTTTTTTGCGGGAGTGATGCGGTCTTCACCATATAAAATCATACTATGACTGATGTCAATCATTAACACAGTGCTCATTTGAGATTTGTGGTGTGTGTCTTCTACTACAAGGTCTTGTTCGGTTAATCGAAAATCGCCCATTCCATGATTGATTTGGGCATTTTTCAAACTCTCGGTCATTGAAATGTGCTCAATGGAATCACCAAATTGGAAGTTCCGAAACTCACCTGTTGATTCATCTCCTTGACCGCTTTTTTTGGATTTGTGATTGCCTTGACCGCTCTTCCTAATATTCCCAAATAGTTGTTCCATGGCATTTTTGCGCAAAACACGCTCTGTTTTTGCCGTAATCGATAATTGTCCTTTTCCGTCAGGTACAATTTCTTCGCGCAAGTAGCCTCTTTTTTTCAACTCTTCGACAAAATCCTCCATAGTATATTCATCGGTTGTCAAAGAATATTCTTTATCAAGGATATTCATCCAATCAAGTGCTTCATCGACATCGCCTGAAGTATGTGTGATTAGTTCACTGAAAATATCAAATAATCGATCAAAATTTGATAGATCTGGAGCTTCATACGGGGTAAATATATATCCAGAATTGAGCAAGAGTAAATGTTTTTAGCATAACATAAAGACAAATAAAAAGTTTCGTCAGGTACGTTTTTTTGCTTGCAGCAGAATACGTAAAACTGCAATAGCGTGCCTATAAACATCAAGATATCTACACTATTGTTTTTCCTTCATAATAAATTCAAGGAAATCAACATTCTCTCATTAGCTTTGCGTAAAATTATTTCTATGACATTCCGCGATTTAAATTTGAAGAAACCACTTTGGAATGCCATAGATGATTTGGGATATCAAACGCCGACCACTATTCAGGCCGCAGGTTTCAACGTGATGATGTCTGGAAAGGATGTGATAGGAATTGCACAAACGGGAACAGGTAAGACATTGGCCTACCTACTTCCATGTTTGTGTATGTGGCAATTTTCGAAAGAGCCTCACCCCCAGATTTTGATTATTGTGCCAACAAGGGAATTGGTCGCACAGGTGGTCAGCGAAGTGGAGAAACTAACAACCTACATGAATGTTGCTGTGGGCGGTGTATATGGAGGCGCCAATATAAATACGCAAGCAAGTATGGTATTGCAAGGATTGGATATTCTAGTTGGCACACCTGGACGTATTCTAGATTTAGCAGCAAGTGGTTCGTTGCAGTTGAAACACGTCAAAAAAGTGGTGATAGATGAGGTGGATGAAACCCTTAGCTTAGGGTTTAGGCCCCAACTATTGAATGTATTTGAATTTTTGCCTCCCAAAAGACAGCACATGGTTTTTTCGGCAACCCTATCGGAAGAAGTCTCCTTGTTTTTGGAGGACTATCTGATTACACCGGTCCGCGTCGAAGCAGCACGTGCTGGGTTACCAATCGATAAAATTGATCAAACGGCTTACCGCGTGCCAAATTTTCTGTCCAAAGTTGTCCTATTGCGTCATATTATTGAACAGACGGAGGCTAACTCAAAGATGTTAGTGTTTGTATCTTCTCGCGCTTTGGCCGATTTATTGTTTCAAGAAATGGAATCGATCTTGACCGTTGCTGTTGGTGTAATTCACTCTAATAAAGCACAGAATTTCCGCTTTGATACAGTGCGAAATTTTCAAACAGGTGCAATTCGTGTATTGATTGCGACGGATTTAATAGCACGAGGCATTGATGTTACAGACGTTTCACATGTGATCAATTTTGATATTCCTGAAAGTCCTGAAAACTATATACACCGCATCGGACGAACGGGAAGAGCCGATAAAAAGGGTATTGCGATCAACTTTGTATCCGAAAAAGACGAACCATCGCTGCTAGCGATTCAGGAACTCATGCAGCAACAACTTTTATTCTCGGAAGTAAAGAAGGAAATTGTATTTACAGACGAATTATTGGAATTCGAGAAACCAAAAATCGATATTCCCGGGAAAACGATCAAATTACCTTCACGCCAAAATAAAGGCGATTCTTTTCATGAGAAAAAAGAGAAAAACAAAAAGGTAAACGTACGCTACAACCATAAAAAAGCCATGCAAGAGAAGTATGGAAAGCCCAAGAAAAAAAGATAGTGGTCCGGCGCTACCTTGTTTTATGGATGTTTCAAGAAAGGGAGATCTAATTTTATCTTTCCTTTGTTTTATTTTTCTGAATTCAACTAACAAATGCAAATTTCAGATCTCTTTCTCTGCGCGCGCAAACACCCTGAAATAATGCTAAACGAGTGTTGAAACACTCGATCAAACCCCTGTATTGGTAGATTACGCTTAAAATGCAAAAAGCGAAGAGACTGGCACTTCGCTTTGGGTATTAGGGTGAGGTGGTAACTAGTTGATTGCACATTGTGTAACATGCATGAATTCCAATTTTGATGGTTTCTCTATTAAAAGGTATAACCAAATCGAATGCCAAAAAAGGACGTAGTGTTTTGATTTGTTCGGTTCCATGCGAGGCGCAAACCAAGGTCATATCCCATGCCACCGCGATAGCCCAACCCGGCAGAAAATTCAGGTATTACACGTGAGTCTTTGAAGTTCGTACCCATAATTTCAACGGATTGATTCTGGAAAGTGGCACCAGCATTGGCTTCAATGTATGCTCCTCCGCTGCAACCGTGCTTGCCATACACGTAATACCTGCCAACAGCTAGCAGTGGAATGGAGTAGGTGCTTACTTGATCTCCATCACCAAGTATGTAGCGAAAGGCCACGTGCGGAGCGAGGATCAATTTACTGCGGTAATCCAAGGAAAGAGGGTATTGAATTCCTGCACCGATTTCGGCTCCCTCGGTTCCCCGAACCATGGATTTGTTTAATTCAAGGTTTCCAGCGAGTTGTGCAAAGGATTGCATGCTAAATAGGAAGGCGAGTAGGAAGAGGTATGTTTTCATATTCGGATAATTTCTTGGTTAACGTAATTTTGCATTTTGGTTAATGTATGATTTTTCCATTTTATAAATAAGTTTTTGATTACCAAGATGTAGGATTGAATATCAAGGAAACCAGTATTAATTTGATGGGGAGATAATTTGTTTGCCGATAAAAAACATTTAAAAAAATAATCAATTGTTTTTCAAAACTGCTCGAGCGACTTTCCCCTTGCTATTGGTTAAAAAGAGATCCTCACCTTCGATAAAAATTTTAATTGGGAATTCTTTGTCAATCATTGACGAAGGAATTTTATCCTTTGAAACAATTTTTCCATTTACGTTTATCAATATAAACGCATCTATGGAAGTCATTAACAAGCAATCTTTATAGATGATTAAACGTGAAGATTTTTTATCTGGAAAGTAATCAATCCAAATAATTTCACCGGTATGTTTATCCATTGATGCCACCGTATGGGCGTTGTCACCGCCATAAATTACATCTCCAATGATTTTAGGTTCTGCTGAAAATAATGCAGGACAGGAATATTTCTTACCATTAACAAATGGATTTCCATCGTCAATTTCTTTTGTCCAGACCTCCGTTCCTGTATCCAAATTAAGGCAGGTAAATCCTCGATACCCATTTCCGAAATAGCATTTATTTTCTTGAATGCTCATAAATTCCGAACATTTTGATTTATAATACCAATTTGTGTTACCTGTTGCAACATCTAATGCGTAAATACCGTCATCTGGACATGCCACCAAAAAAACATCCTTAAATGTATAAATAGGTGGCGTATATAGGTCGCTTATCTTTTTTTTCCATAGCATTTTTCCATCTTGTCGAGAAACAGCAAATAACTCACCGTCGGGGGTGCCAGCTACAATTACATTTTCATGAATCCCGCAAGTTGTGCCAATCATAACTGAAAAAGGATTCCATACAGCCCAATTTGTTTTACCAGTGGTTTTGTCGACGGAAACAATACTGTTTCGCGTGGTGTAAAATAACTCATTACCATCTATTTGAACGTGATGCAAGGGGAGTCCCACTTGTTTATCGGACTTCCAAATTAACGTACCATCTTTTTTATTCAACGCACATAATTGACCGAATTCATTTCTTCCTCTAACGTTTGATTTAGCTGCAATCAAGTATAAATTATTACTATCAGTAATGGCTTGTCCGCTAGTTTCGGGTCCAACTTTTTCATCCCATAAAATTTCAACATAACCTGTGAAAGGAATATCCTTTAGATCAATACTTTGTTTTTCTTGCGCAATTAATGTTAAAGGAACAATACAGGTAAATGTTAGAAAAAACTTTCTCATCCTTTTTATTTTTGGTTTTACTTTATTTCATTTCCGTTTTTATCGATGTAGAATACGCGGCCGTTGAGGATGACTTTACATTTATCTCTGAATTCCCGTTTATAACGTTTGTCTGGAAAAAAAATATTATTCGGATACAAAGTATAAATATTATCAAATGTGCAAGGAATTACCTCTTCTCCGAGTGTATTGATTAAACCCCAAGACTGTGCACCATTTTCTTTCCTCGAATATACTTGTATATATCCGTCCTCACTTGAAACGTATTTTATTGGAAAAACTTCATTACCACTTCTATCAAAACAGATCCATTTATTTTCATGTTTCATTAAGCAATAGTCTCCTTGATAACAAAGAGCTTCGTCGTAAATAAAAGGTAATATTATTTTATTTAATGTATCAATCACCCCAGTTTTACCATCTAATATCATTGTAAACAAGCCTTCTGAGTAGCGGTTATCAAAAAAATAATCATCATAAATACAAGGAATGAGAACTTTTCTTTTCTTGTTCATAATACCATACTTATTGCCAACTTTAAAATAGATATATCTATATTCATCTGTAAACAAAGTGTCTTTTTTGACACTATAAGTAGAGTCCTGAGCAAAACTAAAAATGCTTTCCAAGCAAATGGCGAGTGTTAATAGTATTCTTTTCATATTTTAAAAATTTTAGTATTACTTTATTTCAATCCCGTTTTTATCGATGTAGAATTCGCGGCCGTTGAGGATTACTTGGGCTTTGCCTTCAGAAAAACTTACCACTTCATCATAAATGATTGGAATAACCTCTGCTCCTGTTTTATCAATGAAGCCCCATTTATTGTCTCTTCTAACTACTGCCAGTCCCTCATAAAAACCGCCATCATAATCACATCCGTATCTTATATCATCAAATTGAAAAGGGATAATAACTTTTCCAGCTCTATCAAGAAATCCGAACTTGCTATTTTTATATTTTTCATAACTACCAGAGGTATCTAACTCACCACCCTTGGCAACACAAACTAACCCTTCTCTAAATGCATGTACACGATCATAAACTAAAGGAATTAGTACTTCTCCATCCGAATTAATTATTCCCCACTTGTGGTTTTGCCTAACTGCCAAGGTTCCGTCTGCGTTAAACTGACTTTCACCCGTATCACAGCGATAAGATACTTCTTCATATACAGGCGCGATCTTTATTGTGCCATTATTGTCCTTTAATCCCCATTTTCCGTTTTGAGTTTCGAAAGGTGTTAACTCCTGCGCCTGCAAACCTATTACAGAGCCCAACAAGAAGATAACCAGCGATATTTTTTTAAGTGTTTTCATTTATGGTGATTTTGATTTAAAATTCAACTTTCTTATTCCTTTATTTCATTTCCGTTTTTATCGATGTAGAATTCGCGGCCGTTGAGGGATACTTTGGCTTTGCCGTTATTAAAACGCTCTGCTTTATCATAAATGATTGGAATGACCTCTTTACCTGTTTTATCAATAAAACCACATTTATCGTTTAGTACGACCATAGCTAAACCTTCTGAAAAATCTAAAGCGCCATCATATTTGAAAGGAATAACTTCTTTTCCTATGTTGTCGATGAAGCCCCATTTATCGTTTTGTTTTACACTTACTAAACCGTCACGAAAATCCCCAGAGTCATCATATTTAATAGGAATAACTTCTTTTCCTGTTTTATCGATGAAACCCCATTTCTCATTTAGGTTTATTTGAGCTAAACCATCTGAAAATCCGATAGCATCCCAATCAAAATGAAATTTGTAATTGAATTGAATTGGAATAACTACTTTTCCAGTTTTATCGATAAAACCATAATTATCGTTTAGTCTGACCAGAGCTAAATCTTCTGAAAAAGGAGAGGTAAAATCATATTTTATTTCACTAATCTCCTTGCCAGTTATATCGATGAAGCCCCATTTACTTTTTAATTTAACCTCTGCAAAACCTTCTTTAAAGGTGGACGCCCAATCGTATTTAGCCTCAATTACAATTGTACCCGATGAATTTTTAAAGCCATATTTACCAATCTTACTATCATAAGTTGGAATCAACTCCTGCGCTAACGTGGCTTTACTCGAGAGCACCGCTATTAAGGCAATAGAGATAAGCAAAATGCTTTTTATGTTTTTCATTGTTATTTGATTATATTGGTTTTTGGGTCTAGGAAAAAGATTTGTTTGTTAACCGTTTAGAAAACAAATAGTGAAAATGAAGCAAGGAGTAGATGTTTAAATGTCTCTAAAAATTTCCCCAAAACTACGGGAATAAAAAACCTATGTAAATCCCCAAAACCGGTATTTTGTATGAAAATCCGTTCATGTATCATCAGATTAGGTGGGGAAATCGTATTTTCACCTAGCAATCAGAAAAGCGCTTCATGTTTTGTTAAAATGGGTTTGTTTTTTAGGTTTTTTCACTAGCCTTTCACTTTTTGGACAGGTCACTATTCGAGAAGGATTTACCCACCAACGCATTGTAAAAGATGTGGCTTATTGCATCGATTCTCAGCACGTATGGAAGCGAGAAGGCTTAAAGCCTTTTTTGAAACGTGATTTTCGCTTATTGAGCAAACATTACATCAAACACCAAAACACCTTTCCAATCGTGTTGAGGTTGGAAGTAAAAAATGTATTAAATAAGGATGTTTCATGCATCTTAGATTTCAACAACAGTGAAATAAATGGACTTCAAGTGGCACAATTTGATGCGTCAGGCAAGCAGGTATATGCGTCGCCACTTTTGGGAGATGTTTTTCCTTTTTCCAAGCGCTTGATTCCCTACCGGGTATTGGCAGTTCCTTTTTTAATTCGTGCCAATTGTACCCAAACATTGTTCATTGGTTTGGAAAACAAAAACCGGATGATTACCGGTTACCTTGACGTTGATTTAGAAGATTACTGGCATCTAAAAACCCGTAACACCAGTTTTTCAAACGGCTGGTTGGTTGGACTATACCTTGGGTTTATCTTGATTGGAATCATCATCTACTTTGTTTTACGCCAAACGCTTTTTTTGTATTACACCCTATATGTAACAGGCGTTACGGTATTGATATTAACCATTTGGGGGTATCCTTTTCAATCCGTTTTTCCAAACAATTTGTGGTTACAAGATCGTTTTTTACTGGTAGTACAACTTTTCGGTCTGCTGTTTCTAAACCTTTACGCCCTATCTCTTTTTCAGCTAGAAGGCCCACTTCCGTTCCTTCAAAAAACCAAAAAGGGGGTATTGGCCCTATTTGCTTTTATGATTTTACTCGTGATCATTGGAATTGGCAAATGGTTGGATGCTGAAGAGGTGTTGAGTAACGTTTTGTTCAGTATCGAGGCACTCAATTTTGCTTGTTTGGTTTTCAGCGGACCAGTGATGTATTGGTACAAAAAAAGAAACAGCGCCTTGGTGTTTTTCTTGTCCTTCATTCCCGTTGGATTGGCCTTGTTGTATTCAAGCCTTTCTTTTCTAATACCTTCTATGCCCTACGTCTTGCTTATGGACAGTTTAAGTGTAACACTTTTTTTGGAAGTACTGGTTCTGTCGATTTACATGATTTATCAATTTAAAAAGAGTTTACTAGCCAAAATTGTCTTAGAGCGCGCCCTTTTTGCGTCCGCAAAGGAGAATCAGTTGGCGTTCATGAGGGGACAGGAAGATGAAAAGAAGAAAATTGCACTTGAATTGCACGATGGCATTGCAACGGACCTATTAGTCTTAAAAAAAGGACTTCAACATGCAGGTAATTCAACTTGGGATACCATAGACAAAGACCTGGAAAGGGTTGTTTTTCAAATACGAACCATCAGCCATCAATTGTTGCCATGGTCCTTTCACCACAAAAGCATGAAAGAAGCTTTACAAGACCTATTTGCCCCGCTCATATTTGACTATGAGGTTAACATGTACATCGATGAACTTCCCGATTGGTTGGGGGCGTTTCAACAAAATCAACTCTTTAGAATCATTCAAGAATTACTGAAAAATACCCTAAAGCACGCCGAAGCGAAACACATCAGTTTTCAGTTAATGAATTACGACAATCTAATCGAAATGCATTTGGAAGACGATGGAAAAGGATTTTCTATTCACTCAGAAACGAAGGGAATTGGCTGGAAAAGTGTGCTTTCGAGGGCAGAATCAATAGGAGGGGAGCTCAAGATTGAGTCTCATCCTAACCTGGGAACCGTGGTCCTGTTTTCCTTGAAAAGAACGGTTGATTCAAAAGCTTAAAATGTTTATAAAATGAAGAACTGAGATGAATGTACTCATTATTGAAAACCACCCCTTGATTGTCGATGGATTGAAAAAATCC
>Ga0315902_10013937_pt1 | contig 10364 bp, 8 predicted proteins | sample LakEriMetagenome_9_FD_203523 | JGI IMG/M metagenome (GOLD analysis project Ga0315902, IMG submission 203523) | Freshwater fungal communities from buoy surface, Lake Erie, Ohio, United States - Buoy 12 MA117 | ecosystem: Environmental > Aquatic > Freshwater > Lake > Lake biofilm | place: USA...
AACCACCCCAACCCAGTGTCACCAACGCGGAAGTCAACCACACTCCCGGCCACCAGTCCATTCGCTGAAACGAGGGAGCGACGGTCCCGAGAACTTCCTGCAGCAGGAATCGGGCGATGCGAGTCCCTGTATCGATCGTAGTCAGAATGAACAGCGCCTCGAACATGATCGCGAAATGAAACCAATACTTGATCAATCCATCGATCGACACGGCGCTGGTGATTTTGGCGGTGGCTTCCGACATGATCTGGGCCATGCCGACCGCGAGCGTGACCGCACCTCCTGTTCGACCGCGCAGGGTTTCTCCGCCGACTTGCCCTTCGATCCGATCCAGATGATCGATGTCGGCATGCATTTTGGTCAACGTATCCGCGTATTTCTCCACTTTGGACAAATCGATATTGATCGCCCAGTAATCCCCGGCGGGCAACGCAGCCGCGGCGATCAAGGCGCACACCGCGACCATGCCCTCCATCAGCATCGAGCCATAGCCGATCATGCGCAAATCGGATTCCGAGTTGGCCATCTTGGGCGTGGTGCCCGACGAGACGAGGGCATGGAATCCCGACACCGCGCCGCACATGATGCAGATGAACACGAACGGAAAGATACCTCCGACAAAGTACGGACCACCTCCCCATGCAAAGTATTCATTGACCGCAGGTGCATTGAGCCGCGGATTTGCCAGCACGATCCCCAGCATCAAGACGACGATCGTTCCGATCTTCAGGAAGCTCGACAGGTAATCGCGCGGGCACAGCAGCAACCACACCGGCAACACCGACGCGATGAACCCGTACAGGCAGATCGCGAGAATGATCCCTTCTCGCGAGAACAGGAAATAGGGCTCGGCCCAGGAGCCTGGCACCGAACCACCGATGAAGGTCGCCAGCAACACTCCCGCCGCCCCGAGCAGGGACGCCTCCACCACGCGACCTTTGCGAAATCGGTACATGTAGAAACCGACCAGGAGCGCGATCGGGATCGTGCAAGCGATCGTAAACGTGCCCCAGGAACTTCCGCGAACAATCTCCATCGACTTGGGTGGGATCCGCAGCGACTGGCCGAAATCCTCCGAAGGTTTTGATTCACCCGATGGGTTCGCGCCCGATGGGATCTCAATGGTGAATGGCTCGGACCGCGTCACGGTCGCGCCGCTGGGAAACCGTACGGTCGCGCCGCGCGAAACTTCGATTCGCTCGACCCCGTTGGCGACGCTCCCACGCCGCAGATCGCCGGAGTATTCGATCACCGATCCGGGGGCCATCGGGATCCGTTCGCCGCCGAGAGCTTTCACCACCACCACTCCCAGACCCGCCAGGGCGATCACGACGATGAACAGGATCGCGATCGAAATCAGCGCCCCGAGTTTCGGGCCCAGCATGTCCCGCGCGATTTGTGCGAGGGATTTCCCGTCGTGCCGGACGCTGGCGGACAGGACCAGAAAATCCTGAACGGCACCCGCCAGGCAGACCCCGATCACCAGCCAGATAAGCCCTGGCATGTACCCGAACTGGATCGCCAGAACCGGCCCGATCAGCGGCCCGGCGCCGGAGATTGCGGCAAAGTGATGGCCGAACAAGATCCATCGATTGGTCGGATGGTAATTTTGTCCGTCATTAAGCCGATGCGCCGGGGTGACTCGCGTGGCATCCAACACCGCCACGCGGGCAGCGAGAAACGCGCTGTAGTAGCGGTACGCAATCGCCATGAGCGCCAAGACTCCCAACAGCAACGGCATCGCATGCATGGAGCGGGTTGATCCTTGAGCCGGAGGGTGAAATAAACGGCGCGGACGCTTTGCCCGAGCCTCATTGGACGCTACAGTATGCATCCTGTGACGCGCTTATCAGCTTAGCATTTGCGTTCCCGTCGTTGGGGGTGTTTCCGCAGGATTCCTTTGCGAATTCGGCAACTCCTCACCGCGACGAGGGAGTCGAGACCAAGGTCTTGCAAACGAAGGGTAGACGTTTGTGGTCCTGGCCCCCCGGCTCGTGGATGCCGATGCGAGTTGTGCGTGGGGAGCATCGAGTGTGCGCTCGGCCCCGTGTACCTTCGACATGGAAGCCAGAGGGGTAGGCGGTACCCGGTTGTTATCGTTCCTTTGTTTAGAGAGTGTTAGCTGAATGTCTTCGGAAAACAAATTCAAACTCGAGTACATTTGGTTGGACGGGTATCTACCCGAACCCAATTTGCGCAGCAAGACGAAGATCGTGGGGAAAGAACCCACCGGTCTCGCGGATCTTCCGATGTGGGGATTCGACGGCAGTTCTACCCAACAGGCCGAAGGCAAGAGCTCCGACTGCTTGCTCAAGCCCGTGGCGCTTTACCCGGACAGCACCCGCACGAACGCCTTCCTGGTGATGTGCGAAGTGTTGCTCCCCAACGGCGAACCGCATCCATCGAACTTCCGAGCCCTGGTCGATGACATGTCGGACCTCTGGATCGGGTTCGAACAGGAATACTTCTTCTTCGAAGATGGTCGACCTCTCGGGTTCCCCGCAGACGGTTATCCAGGTCCTCAAGGTCCCTACTACACCGGCGTCGGCTACAAGAACGTCGGCGATATCGCCCGTCAGATTGTGGACGAGCACATCGACATCACCCTCGATGCCGGTATCGAAATCGAAGGGATCAACGCCGAAGTCGCCAAGGGCCAGTGGGAATTCCAAATCTTCTCCAAAGGTTCCAAGAAGGCCGGAGACGACATGTGGGTCGCCCGCTACCTGATGATCCGCCTGGCTGAGAAGTATGGACTCGATATCGAGTTCTACTGCAAGCCGATCAAGGGCGACTGGAACGGCTCTGGGATGCACACCAACTTCTCGACCGAACACATGCGGTCGGTCGGTGGCAAGGATTACTTCGACAAGCTGATGGGAGCCTTTGAGAAGTATCGCGACGAACACATCGCCGCTTACGGTCCCGACAACCACCTGCGCTTGACCGGCCTGCACGAAACCCAGTCGATCGACAAGTTCAACTACGGTGTCGCCGACCGCGGCGCGTCGATCCGCATCCCCCACAGCTTCGTCAACAGCGGCTACAAGGGATACCTCGAAGACCGTCGCCCCAACTCGCAAGCCGATCCGTACAAGATCGTTTCGCGACTGGTGAAAACGATCCGCACCGTCAGCTAGCAACGCCGTCAGCTAGCAACGCCGTCAGCTAGCAACGCCAGCCGCGAAATCGCGGATGGTCGATTCCAACGAAAGCAAAAGGGGACTCCGAAACGGGTCCCCTTTTTTCGTAATCGGCCGCGAGGTTGTGTACGACGGACGCGTTGCCGTATGGACGATCCTTAGCGCGACACAAAGAGATCTCGCCAAGATCGCGGCATCAACCTCGTCTAGAGACCGTGCTTGCGCGCGAACGCGATGAACTGCTGCCAGTCGTAGGAGAGCAAATCATGCTCTCCCTCCCGGAGATGGTAACCGATCGATCCACCGATGGAGCGGTTGACTTCCGGCAGACTCGTCGCTGCAAGCCCCTCCTTGCCAAACAGCTCGTACGCAGGGGAGGCATGATGGCCCGAGAGCAACTCCCCGCGGGGATCCGCCCAGCGGTCGAGGCTGGCGCTGGCGATGTAGACCGGACGGGGAGCGATGGCGGCGATCAATTGATGCTGATCGAAGGGCATGGTCTCCTCGGCATCGTTGTAGGCTCGAAAGTTTCGATTGAACCAGTGCGGGAAGGAACGATTGATGGCAGCGACCGACTCCCCATAACAACGCTTGCTCAGCGCCGCCCCACCGCATCCGGAGTTGTTCGAGACGACGAGTTTGAAACGGGCATCGTTGGCTCCCGCCCACAAGGCGGTTTTGCCGAGCCGCGAATGTCCGACGACCATCAATCGCGCGGCATCGATATGCTCAATCTGCTCCAAGGCATCGGCCAACCGAGACAATCCCCACGCCCAGGTTGCGATGGTTCCCCAACGGTCCGGATGCTCGATGGAACAACGAAACTCGGGGAACAGGGCATGGACCCCGTTCTCGAATCCGTCGTCATAATCGGGATCGATATCGCCATAGTGGGCGGTGGCGACTGCGTAGCCCGATCCCACGATCTCGCGGATCGGCCATCGCTCCTCTTGGCTACCGCGGCTGGCTTCGGTGGCTCGGTTGTTGACGACCCCGGGGTGCCGGGCATCGCACCAGCTGGTCGTGATCCGCACGTTCGGATCGTCGCTGGTCGATTGATTTCCGCGAAAGTTCAGTCCGAGGAAGCAACCGACCTGCTTGGCTGGTGCGCGCGGAGACCAAACCAGCAAGTCGATGCGCACCGACCGGCCATTGCGAGCCAATGTCACCGCGTACTGTCGGCGGCGAATCGATTGGTCGACCCCATCGCCAGATGCGTAATCGCCATCGTCGATCTTTTCGAGAGTTACGTCGACGGGCTCTCGCGGCGCGATACCGTATTCCTGGGTCGCCAAAATCGTTACCAGGTACTCGCGCTGCCCAGGCCATGCTTCGGGAGATGCGATACGTTTACCATCCGGGCCCTCCAGGACATGCGGCAGATCGAATTTCGGCACGAGCGATTCGTCGTAATTGGGCGGACGAATTTGGGACATAGCATCCGGAGAGAACACGAGAAAAAAAACGGTTGCCCAAAGAGCGCGTTGCAGGATCATGCTTCGTTCCACGGGTCTCCCTCATCGCTTCGCGTTTTCTTGGACGATTCGGCCAGGACGCGCGGAGGAAGCTCCGTGCGGGTCAGCATCAGATCGCGAGCCGACAACATCCAGTTGATGAAGAATACCAGGGAGGCGGAAGCCATCAAAGCCACCCAACCCAGAAACACGTCACTACCTGGAAACAACAAAACCGATCCACCAATCACGGAGGTGGTCGGATTGTCGGATAACTCGCTCAGCGTCCAGATCGGATTGACGAAACAGTACCACGCATAACTGGTGCCTTGAAAACCATTCATCGAGAAGTTGATCGTCACCGAGAAGAGAATCCCCAGCATGACGAACACTCCTGTCATCGCGAAGGACGTCATGATCCTCGAAGCTTTGGACTTTCGATAAATCGCCAGCAACGCCAATCGCACGATTCCCAAATAGAGCGCCAAATACGCGGCCAGGGCAGCCGTGAAGATCCAAACGCCGTAGGCGACTTCCCGCGTCCCAAAGAAGCGACCGACACCCATCATCAGGTCGGTCACCGCGAAAAAACCGAGCCAGGGCCCGAGAAAGCCGAGCACGACCAGAATGTACGCAGGGCCCGCACCGGGATTGAACCATGTCAAGAATACCCGGCCAAAATACGTGTCGGGAATGGTCCTGCGAGCGCGCTGCGTGATAATCCCGCTCTCCCCCATCATCCAGGCGCCTGCGATCCCCCAGTGGAGCCAACAAAAAACGGCCCATGATCGAATTGCAATACCTAGACCTGGGGGGTTGCCGTTTTGCTCGGTCAAATAGAAAAACGCGCAGGTGAGCGCGAGGCACAAACCAACCGCAAAAACCGCGACTCGAACCGGTGTCGAACGATTCGCGCTCGCGAGATCGATCAGGCTGGCAGCGCACCGCAACCACAACCAGGAATACGCCGAGAGAATCAGACAGACGACCAGGAAACTTTTCCAGCCCCCAGCCGCGAGGCTCGTCTGGCTGACGATGGTCATGATGATTGCAAAACAGATAATCGCTGCGAGAAACTGCAAGCCGATCAAAATTACCGAGAAAAGAATTTGAACCGTGCGGGTCCTGGACGCCGACGCCAAAAAAATCGCCGTCGCTGACAGAAAGATACATACCACGCAGATCATCATCAACAAAAAGAGGATGGACTCCAACGTCACCCCGCGCAACAGGTAGGTCAGCGCGATGCATGGGGCGAGAATCGACAAATAAACAACCAACTGCAATGCAGCGACACTCAGTTTGCCGTACACAACTTGGCCTGCCCTCAGCATCGATAACGACAACGTTTCAAACGTGCCATCCTCCAGTTCCGACGACATCGAGCGAAAAGCAGCCTGCGGAATCACAATCATCGATGGCAAGAGCAGGATGATCAGGTAGCCAACGAGAAAGATGGAGCCATCGGAGTCGTAGTAAACATTCGGAATACTCGACAACACCGCCAGCAATGTCCAGCCGATCGTAAAGATGATCAGCAACATGAACGTCCATGTAAACTGCTTGCTCTTCAGGGCCTGGCGCGTTTCCTTGACCAAAATCGGATTGAGCCAATGGCTGGCTCGAATCAACCGCTGATCCCATACCGATTCGCCATCGATCAAAAGCCGAATCGCATCCTCATGGGACTGCTGGCTCGGATCGGGCATCGCCAAACCGGCCTGTGGCCCGCTCAGTAAACCACTTGGTGAACCACCTGGGGAACCGCTCATTGCACCGCTCCGGTCGTAATCTTCATGAAGACATCTTCGAGCGATTCACGATGCGCGGCGAATTCGAGCAGATCGAAACCGGACTCGATGATCAACCGGACGAGGCTGGCCTGCGCGGCCTCGTCGCCATTCAAATCCAGATGGATCCATTCCCCGTGGCCTTGGACGTTGGAAACTTCGCCGCGAACCCGAAGCGATTCGATCAATTCGTCCTGTCGGCCCGCCGCGCGGATCCGCACCCGTGTCGCAGTCCGCATCGAGCGATAGATCTCCTCCACGCTTCCGACCGCCAACAACTTGCCGCGCTCGATGATCCCTACTTGATCGCACATCTCGGCCAATTCGGTCAGGATGTGCGAAGAGACCAGGACAGTCGTCCCCTCGGATGCCAGCTGTCGAATCAAATGCCGAAGCTCGATTCGGGCTCGCGGGTCCAGCCCGTTGGCGGGCTCATCCAAAATGAGGACCGAGGGACGATGGATCATGGCGCGGCCCAAACTCAATCGCTGGCGCATCCCTTTGGATAGACCGGTGATGCTTTTGGAGGCGATTTTGTCCAAGCCTGTGAAGGACAGCGTGCGTCGAAGCGCCGCGTTGCGATCCTTCCCTACCAAACCGTACGAGCGAGCGAAGAAATCCAAATACTCGACGCAGTTCATGTTCGGATACAACGAACAGCCGTCAGGCATGAATCCGAGTCGACGACGGACCAGGTCCGGATCGTTGACCACCGAGAAACCATCGACGAAGGCATCCCCATAAGTGGGCATCTCGAGCGTCGCCAAGATCCGCATGCTGGTCGTTTTGCCCGCTCCGTTGGGACCGATGAACCCGAAGACTTGACCCCGATAAACATCAAACGATACGTCATCGACCGCACGGGTCGAACCGAAGAATCGGTGGACCCGCCGCAGCTCGATCATCGGATGTTGGGTGGCGGCATGGACGATCATAAGACAGGAGCCTCCAACCTAGCGAGCGGGTTCGATGTCTTTGGGTGTGATTTGCTGCTCGGGCAGTCGATCGTTGGCAAACGGGCTCACCGCCGGCTCGGTCGCTTCGCGGGCAAAGTCATGGACCACACCCCAGGGGAGCAACAGAACAAAAGCAAGCGCGAACAGAAGAAACACCGACGCGACCATCGCCAGGCATGCGGTCATCGCAAAAGCGAGGGTGCTGTCCTGGTTGCGGATGGTGTACACGATCAACAGCATGCACGCGGCCACGACTCCCGTCGCGACCAACAAATTGCGGACCCCGAATTGACTGCTCATCTGCGGACCTTGGACTCGAGTGTCACAATCGGGATCTCCTTCGTACTCGAACCAGTCTTGCACCCACCGCAATTCCCGCAGGGAGACCGGCTGCCGGATTCGGCCGGGTTGGAACCAAACCAATCTCGAAGTCCCAGGACCAGCGCGCGAACCGCTAGCAACGCGCACATGACGACGATCACGGAAACAATGACCCATTCCATCACACAATTCTCCCGACCCTCTATTGTACCAGATGGAATCCTGGCTGCGAATCTTTGCAGGCATCACGGATTCGCCTTCCCCCCGACCGCCGACGGCGTGTACATTGCAAAGGCAACGGAATCGTTCGCGTCCAAGGAGTTCATGGATTGATGTTTCGTCTCGGGATCACCGTCGTCGCCGTCTGGCTTTCCCTCGCCGCCCCAGCTTTTTCGCAAGTGGAATTTCGTTGGAAGTTCCGCGAGGGCGACACGAAGAATATGGAAATGACGCAGGAAATCGTCCATGAGCTCAACGGCAAACGGACGGAGACCGCGCAGACCTTGTGGCTTCGATGGCACGTCAAGAAGGTCGACGAGAAAGGGCTCGCCGACGTGGAGCAGTCGGTCCGCCGGATGAAAATGGCGGTCGACAGCCAAGTCGTGATCGACACCGACGACCCGGAACCCCAGGAAAACGACACACCGATCGCGGCTCGCCTGCGCTCTTTGATGCGAGTCCGCTTCATCGCCGAAACGACGCCGCGCGGAGAAATCATCGACGTGCAATTCGATCCCGAGGTTCTCGATCGATTGCGCGATCAACTCGGATTGAACGAGACGACCGTGCGACAAACGTTTACCCAGGAATCACTGCTGTTTCCTGGTCGCCCGCTCGATGTCGGCGCTACCTGGTCATCGACCGCAGTGACCCCGATCGAGGGCATTGGCGAGATTACCACCACCACGACTTATCAATATGTGGGGGACGATACGATCGATGGAGCGAAGCTCAGCAAATTCAAGGTCACTCCCGCTTTCCAAATCAATGAAACAGCGCGAGCCCTGGTCCGGCAGGAAGGGGACAGCACCCTCTGGTTCGATCGGGAACGAGGCTATCTGTCGCGCGCTCTGTCCAGCCAGCTGTTTGAAATGAAGAAAAAGGACGAGAGCGGAGAGTCGGTTCAAAAAAACACCGTGAAGACCACGATCGAGTTTTCTGATCCTCGGTGATCTTCAGGCTACGGGTCACTTGCCCAAGTCGGCCAGCAGTTCGCTCATTTCCGCCGCAGCGTGAACGTTGTCTTGCTTGCGGGCTTCTTCGATACCGTCCCGCAGCACGGTGCGAGCTTCTTCGACCTGATCAAGTTCTGCCAATTGCTGGGCGGCCATGAAATACGCTGCGACGTATTTCTCTTCGGGATCGTAGGCCAGCGCACGGAGCATCCGGATACTCTCGTCGTGGTTCCCCTCCTTGCGCAGTTCCATCGCCAGCGAATAACGGAGGAATGCATCATGCGGATCCTCGTTCAACATTTCCAGAATCTTCTCTTTGCGGCTCATGCGGGGCTACCTCCTGCGCGAAAAGGGGATCGATGGTCTTCTAACCACGCTGGTTGAAGGAATAAGAGCCCGGCTGATGGATTTCGACGGCGGGAGCATCGCCCCATGCCAGCGTGTCGGGAACCAACGACAACTTGCTATCCTTGATGTCGTCCCAGCGAATGACTTCGCCCGAGTAGGCGGCCTCGCGTCCCATGATAGCCATCAGCGTGCTCTTGCACATGTAATCGCCGTTGTTGATCGGAGTCCCCTCGCGGATCGACTTCATCAAAGCGACGTGTTCGAGGTAGTACATGCTCGGTTTCTCGCCGGTGAATTTCCAAGGATTCTCTCCCGTGATCTCATTGGCCAGGACGCGAGCGGTCCCCTTGGTGCCAAAGACATAGTCCTCGGTTTCGTTGAAACAGCCGGGCATTTGCCGAGTGGCGGCGTAGGTTCGGGTTCCATCGGCCCACTGATACACGACATAGAAGTGATCGTAGATGTCGCCATACTCGGGTTCGGTCCGGACCTGGCGTCCACCGAGTCCATAGCACTGGACAGGTGGCGTATCGTTGTGCAACCACAAGGATTTATCGAGCGAGTGGATGAACTGCTCGACGATGTGGTCGCCGCTCAGCCAACGGTAGTAGAGCCAATTCATGACTTGGTTGTGCATGGGTGACCACCAATCCTTCGGTTCGCGAATCCAAAGGGTGCCAGCGAGATAGTTCTCCTGGATCGAGATCAGGTCGCCGATCGCTCCGTTGAGAATCTTGTCGATGGTCGCCTTCACCCCGTAGTCGTATCGCCAGCACAAACCGGACACGACCGAGAGCCCCTTTGCCTTCGCGGCTTCGGAGGCGGCCATGACTCGTCGCACACCGACAGGATCAACCGCCACCGGCTTTTCGCAGAAGACATGCTTGCCCGCAGCCACTGCGGCTTCCATCTGCATCGGACGAAAACCAGGCGGGGTCGCCAGGAGAACGACGTTGATGTCGGTTTCCAACAGTCGCTGCATCGCATCCCAGCCGGAGAAGCATTGCTCGTCTGGCACCGCGAATTTATCGCCGAGAGATCGCTTCAGATTCTTTTTGGCTCCGTCCAAGCGGTCGTCGGTGATCTCTGCGATGGCTGTCAGACGACACCCGGAATCGGCATCCATGGCATCTTTGGCCGCCCCCGTGCCGCGACCGCCCGCTCCGACCAGCCCCAC
>Ga0315902_10013938_pt1 | contig 10364 bp, 9 predicted proteins | sample LakEriMetagenome_9_FD_203523 | JGI IMG/M metagenome (GOLD analysis project Ga0315902, IMG submission 203523) | Freshwater fungal communities from buoy surface, Lake Erie, Ohio, United States - Buoy 12 MA117 | ecosystem: Environmental > Aquatic > Freshwater > Lake > Lake biofilm | place: USA...
GGCGCGGGGCGAGGCCGGGCCGCGGGGGGCGGTGCCTCGACATGCGGCCGGCGCGGCTGCTCCGGCGGCGCGTCGTCGCCGCCGAGCACGTGCCAGGCGATCGTGGCCAGCAGCAGCAGCAGCGCGATGCGGTCGAGCCCGCCCAAGATGCCCTCCGGCGCCGCCGTGCTCAGCCGGCCATCGCGCCGGCGTTGACGATGCCGACGGCGAGCTGGGTCGACGCGGCAACGCAGGCGGAGGCGACGTCGCCGCGCTCGACCGCCGCGGGCAGGCCGCGCAGGGCGAGGTTCGCGGCGCCGAACGCCGCGGCCTGCAGCAGCGCCGAGACGGCGCCCCAGACGAGGATGTCGGCGACGTTGACCGACGTCGCGAGCGTCATGCCGATCGGGATGGCGAGGCCGACGATCGCGCCGGCCAGCGTGATCGATGCGGCGACGTTGCCGGATCGCACGAGGTCGAGCTCGTGGTAGGGCGTCAGGCGCAGGTACGCCGCCATGCCGGCCGCGTAGATGGCGGCGGCGGCGAGGAAATGGGCGACGAGCCTGGGCAGTCCGCTCGCCAGGCTTCCAAGCACGTTCTCGATCATCTCGCGGCCTCCCTGTCCTTCGCTGCGCGGCGCCCGCGCGCGGGTTGACCCGCGCGCCGACTCCCGTCGTTATGGACCCCATGCCCCACGCGGATTTCGTCCATCTCCGGGTCCACTCGGCCTATTCGCTCTCCGAGGGCGCGATCAAGGTCAAGGAACTGGTCGGCTTGTGCAAGGCCGAGAAGATGCCGGCCGTCGCCATGGTCGACACCGGCAACGTCTTCGGCGCGCTCGAGTTCTGCGCCGCGGCCGCCGAGGCCGGCGTCCAGCCGATCCTCGGCTGCCAGGTCGCGATCCGCCACGAGGCCGACGGCATGCGCCACCTGCGCGCGCCGGAGCCCTCGCAGCTCGTGCTCCTGGTGCAGAGGCCGGAGGGCTACGCGAACCTGATCCGCCTCGTGAGCGAGGCCTATCTCGAGACGCCGCCCGGCGAGACGCCGCAGGTGTCGCTCGCGCGGGCCTGCGAGCTCTCGGCGGGGCTGGTCGCGCTGACGGGCGGGCCGAAGGGGCCGGTGGCGCGCGCGCTCCTCGAGGGGCGCGCGCCGGTCGCCGAGGCCACGCTCCTGCAGCTGGCGAAGGCCTTCGAGGGCCGGCTCTACGTCGAGCTGCAGCGCCACGGCCTGCCCGAGGAGGAGCGCATCGAGGAGGCGCTGGTCGACCTTGCCTACGCGCACGGGCTTCCGCTCGTGGCGACCAACGACTGCTTCTTCGCGGGCGCCGACGTGCACGAGGCGCATGATGCGCTGCTGTGCATCGCCGATGGCGCCTATGTCGCGCAGGACGAGCGCCGCCGGCTGACGCAGGACCACCGCTTCAAGTCGGCGGGGGAGATGCGCGCGCTCTTCGCCGACATCCCCGAGGCCTGCGACAACACGCTGGTCGTCGCGCGCCGCTGCGGCTTCATGCTCGAGCCGGTGAAGAAGCCGACCCTGCCCACGCCGCCCAAGGCGCGGCAGGCCGGGGTCGAGGCGACCTTCCGCGACCTCGCCGCGCATGGCCTCGCGCAGCGGCTCGCGCAGGCGGTCTGGACCGAGGGGATGGACGAGGCGGCGCGCGAGGCCGCCGCGCGGCCCTATCGCGAGCGGCTCGCCTACGAGCTCGACATGATCGTGAAGATGGGCTTCGACGGGTACTTCCTGATCGTCGCCGACTTCATCCAGTGGGCGAAGGCGCATGGCATTCCCGTCGGACCGGGCCGCGGGTCGGGCGCGGGATCGCTGGTCGCGTGGGCGCTCACGATCACCGACCTCGACCCGCTGCGCTTCGGCCTGCTGTTCGAGCGCTTCCTGAACCCCGAGCGCGTGTCGATGCCGGACTTCGACATCGACTTCTGCCAGGACCGGCGCGACGAGGTCATCCGCTACGTCCAGCGCGAGTACGGCGCGGACCGCGTCGCGCAGATCATCACCTTCGGCAAGCTGCAGGCGCGCGCCGTGGTGCGCGACTGCGGCCGCGTGCTCGGCATGCCCTACGGGCAGGTCGACCGCATCTGCAAGCTCATCCCGCAGAACCCCGCCAACCCGATCTCGCTCCAGCAGGCGATCGACGGCGAGGCCGCGCTGCGCCAGATGATGCAGGACGATCCGGCCATCGCGCGGCTGATGGACATCGCGCTGAAGCTCGAGGGCCTCTACCGGCACGCCTCGACGCACGCGGCGGGCGTGGTCATCGGCGACCGGCCGCTGGTGGAGATGGTCCCGCTCTACCGCGACCCGCGCGCGCCGCTGCCGGCGACGCAGTTCAACATGAAGTGGGTCGAGCAGGCGGGGCTGGTGAAGTTCGACTTCCTCGGCCTCAAGACCCTGACCGTCCTGCAGCGCGCCTACGACCTGGTCGAGGCCGGGCGCGGGACGCGCATCGAGCCGCTCGCCATCCCGCTCGACGACGCCAGGACCTACGCGATGCTGACGCGCGGCGAGACCGTCGGCGTGTTCCAGCTCGAAAGCGCGGGCATGCGCGACGCCGTGCGCGGCATGCGCCCGGACCGGCTCGAGGACCTGATCGCGCTGGTGGCGCTCTACCGGCCCGGCCCGATGGAGAACATCCCGCGCTACAACGCCTGCAAGCACGGCAAGGAGAAGCCCGACTACCTGCATCCGACCCTGGAGCCGATCCTGAAGGAGACCTTCGGGGTGATGGTCTACCAGGAGCAGGTGATGCAGATCGCGCAGGTGATGTGCGGCTACTCGCTCGGGCAGGCCGACCTGCTGCGCCGCGCGATGGGCAAGAAGGACAAGTCGCAGATGGAGGCGCTGCGCAAGTCCTTCGTCGAGGGCGCGGTGAAGCGCGGCGTCGACGAGGCGAAGGCCAGCCACATCTTCGACCTCGTCGACAAGTTCGCGGGCTACGCCTTCAACAAGAGCCACGCCGCCGCCTACGCGCTGGTCAGCTACCACACGGCCTGGCTCAAGGCGAACTACCCGGTCGAGTTCATGGCCGCGTCCATGAGCTTCGACCTCGCGAACACCGACAAGCTCGCGGTGTTCCGCCAGGAGCTCGACAGGCTCGGCATCAGGCTGCTGCCTCCGGACGTCAACCGCTCGGAGGCGGCCTTCACGGTCGAGCTCGCGCCCGGCGACCAGAAGGGCGCGGTGCGCTACGCGCTCGCCGCCGTGAAGGGCGTGGGCCAGGCGGCGATGGAGGCGCTCGTCGCCGAGCGCCGCGCCAATGGCCCCTTCCGCGACCTCGGCGACTTCGCGCGCAGGCTCGACCCGAAGCAGGTGAACAAGCGCCTGCTCGAGCAGCTCGCCAAGGCGGGCGCGCTCGACGCGCTCGAGCCGAACCGCGCGCGCGCCTTCGCCGTGATCGAGCTCCTCCTGGCGGAGGCGAACGCGGAGGCGGAGGCGCGCAGCACGAACCAGTCCAGCCTGTTCGCCGGCGCCGCCGACAGGCCGAAGCTGCGCGCGCCCGCGCTGCCGGACTGGCCGCTGACGCAGCGCCTGCAGGGCGAGTTCGAATCGATCGGCTTCTACCTCTCCGCCCATCCGCTCGACGCCTATGCCGTCGCCATGAAGAGGCTCGGCGTCGTGCGCGCGGTGGAGCTGCCGCAGCGGCTGCGCACCGGCGGCGCCGCGCGCATCAAGCTCGCGGGCTCGGTCATCGGCAAGCAGGAGCGGACCTCCGCCAAGGGCAACCGCTTCGCCTTCGTCCAGCTGTCCGACGCCAGCGGCACGTTCGAGGTCACGCTCTTCTCCGAGGTGCTCGCCATGGCGCGCGAGCTGCTCGGCTCGGGCAAGCCGCTGCTGCTCTCGGTCGACGCGCGGCTCGAGGACGACGCTGTGAAGCTCCTGGCGCAGTCGATCCAGCCGCTGGACGTCGCGGCGGCGAGCACCGCGGCGGGGCTGCGCATCACGCTGGGCGACGAGGCGGCGCTGCCGGGGCTTCGCGACATCTTCTCGGCGGAAAAGAAGGGCCGCGGCCGCATCGTCCTCGACCTGGTCCTCGGGCCCGAGGAACGCGCCGAGCTCCAGCTGCCTGGCGCCTTCATGGTGTCCCCCGACACCCGCGCGCGCGTCTCGGGCGTGCCGGGCGTCCTCGAGGTCCAGGAGATCTGAGCCGCGGCGCGGCCTCAGGCGTCGAGGCGTATCGGCATCGGGCGGTCGACGAAGGCGCGCACGACCTCGATCTCCTCGTTGCTGACCGATATGCAGCCCGCGGTCCAGTTCCAGCCGATGCCGTGCGCGGCGAGAAGGTCCGTCGGCGGCCAGCCGCCATGCGCATGGATGCCGATCTCGTCTCCGAGCTGGCCCTTGCGCAGGCCACGCGCGGCGCCCTCGGCGACGTCGTGCGCGTTCGGGTAGTCGATCGGGTGGAACCACTTCCAGCGCGCCGAGGCGCGCGCGGGGAAGACCATGTAGTCGCCGACGGGCGTGCGCGCGTCGTCGCGGATGCGCTTGGGGCCGTGCTCGCGCCCGAATGCCGCGCGGAAGCTGCGCACGACCATGTCGCCGTCGAGCAGGTGCAGGGTATTGGTCGACCGCGTGGCGTGGAGATGGCGCGGGGAGGGGGCCTGGGCGGAGGCGGGCGACGCGAACGCGGTCGCGGGGAGCGCGGCGACGAAGAGGCGGCGGGGCAGCATGGGCGGGCGCAGACTGGCCCTTCCGCGCGATGCGCGCAATCGGCGCGCGAGGCGGCCCGGCCGGGCGGCGCACGAATGGAATAGACCTTCCGCGGCATGGGGTTGCCGGGCCTTGCGCGTGGGCGGGGGAGGGGATAGAAACCGCGCGGCTTGCGGCGGGGTGGTCCCGCCGGGCTCAACACTCACGCGGACTTCACGGCGCCAGCCCAAGGGGCAGGTCCCGTTTCCGGTGCCCGGAAGGGTGCTCGGTCCGCGGCGGTCGAACCGGAGAAAGGATACGCCACATGGCGATGCCCGAGTTTTCCATGCGCCAGCTCCTCGAGGCCGGCGTCCATTTCGGACACCAGACCCGTCGCTGGAACCCGAAGATGCAGTCGTACATCTTCGGCGTCCGCAACAACGTCCACATCATCGACCTCCAGCAGACCGTGCCGCTGCTGTCGCAGGCCCTGCAGGCGATCCGCGAGGTGACGTCGCAGGGCGGCCGCGTGCTGTTCGTCGGCACCAAGCGCCAGGCGCAGGAGCCGATCGCGGCCGCCGCGCAGCGCTGCGGCCAGTACTTCGTCAACCACCGCTGGCTCGGCGGCATGCTGACGAACTGGAAGACGATCTCGAATTCCATCCGTCGCCTGCGCGAACTCGACGAGCAGCTGGGCGGCGAGACCAAGGGCCTGACCAAGAAGGAGACCCTGAACCTGACCCGCGAGCGCGACAAGCTCGAGCGCGCGCTGGGCGGGATCAAGGAGATGGGCGGCCTGCCGGACATGCTGTTCATCATCGACACGAACAAGGAAGCGATCGCCGTCGAGGAGGCGCGCCGCCTCAACGTGCCGGTCGTCGCCATCCTCGACTCCAACTCCAGCCCTGACGGGATCAGCTTCCCGATCCCCGGCAACGACGACTCGCTGCGCGCGATCCAGCTCTACTGCGACCTGGTCGCGGGCTCCGTGCTCGACGGCCTGCAGGCCGAGATGGTCGCCTCGGGCATCGATGTCGGCGCCCAGGACGATGCCCCGGTCGAGGCCGTCGTCGCCGCGGCGGAGACGGGCGCGGAGGCCGGTGCAGTGGCCGAGGCGCCCGCGGCCGATGCGGCCGGTGGCGAGGAGGCCGCGAAGCCCGCGGCGAAGAAGCCGGCGGCCCGCAAGCCGGCCGCCCGCGCAAAGAAGCGCGCCCCGGACGCCTGAACAGGTGGCGACGGCGCCCCGACGGGGCGCCGTCCGATGCAACGAGAAGGATCGATCGCCATGGCCGAGATCACGGCAAGCCTCGTCAAGGATCTTCGCGAGAAGACCGGCGCCGGCATGATGGACTGCAAGAAGGCGCTGACGGAGAACGGTGGCGACCTCGAGGCGGCCGTCGACTGGCTGCGCAAGAAGGGCCTCGCCGCGGCCGCCAAGAAGGCCGGCCGCGTCGCCGCCGAGGGCCTCGTCGCCGTTGCGGCGGCCGGCTCCCGCGGCGCCGTGCTCGAGGTCAACGCCGAGACCGACTTCGTCGCGCGCAACGACCAGTTCCAGGCCTTCGCCAGGGCGGCCGCCGACGTGGCGCTGCAGTGCGGCGGCGACATCGAGAAGACCAAGGCCGCGGCCTTCCCCGGCGGCGGCACGGTCGCCGAGAAGCTCACGAACCTCGTCGCGACGATCGGCGAGAACATGAGCATGCGCCGCGCGGTGGCGCTGTCGGTGCCCGCGGGCGTCGTCACGAGCTACGTGCACAACGCCGCCGCTCCCGGCCTCGGGAAGATCGGCGTCCTCGTGGCGCTCGAATCCACGGCCGATGCGGGCGCGCTCTCCGCGCTCGGCAAGCAGATCGCGATGCATGTCGCGGCCGCGAACCCGACCGCGCTCGACATCACGAGCGTCGATCCCGTGGCGCTGCAGCGCGAGCGCGCGATCCTGACCGAGCAGGCCGCCGCCTCGGGCAAGCCGGCCCAGGTCGTCGAGAAGATGGTCGAGGGCCGCCTGCGCAAGTTCTACGAGGAGACGGTGCTGCTCGAGCAGCTCTACGTCGTCGATGGCGAGAGCCGCGTGAAGGACGTCGTGGCGAAGGCCGCGAAGGAGCTCGGCGCCCCGGTGAAGCTGGCCGGCTTCGTGCGCTACGCCCTCGGCGAGGGCGTCGAGAAGAAGCAGGAAGACTTCGCGGCCGAGGTCGCCGCGCAGCTCAAGCGCGACTGACCGGCGGGGCGTGGGGGACATGGGCGCTTCCCGGGACGCATCCGCGGGCGGGGCGCGCTATAGGCGCGTCCTGCTCAAGATCTCCGGCGAGGCCCTCATGGGCCCCGGCGAGTACGGCCTCGACGCGCAGACCGTCGTGCGCGTGGCCGGAGAGATCAAGTCCGTGCTCGCCATGGGCGTCGAGGTCGCCGTCGTCATCGGTGGCGGCAACATCTTCCGCGGCGTGTCCGGCGCCGCGAAGGGCATGGAGCGCGCCTCGGCCGACTACATGGGCATGCTCGCCACGGTCATAAACGCGCTGGCGATGCAGAACGCGCTGGAGCAGCAGGGCGTCCACACGCGGGTGCTCTCCGCCATCCCGATGTCGACGGTCTGCGAGCCCTATATCCGCAGGCGCGCGATCCGCCACCTCGAGAAGAAGCGGGTCGTCATCTTCGCCGCGGGCACCGGCAACCCGTTCTTCACGACCGACACCGCGGCGGCGCTGCGCGCCTCCGAGATGGGGTGCGACGCCCTGCTCAAGGCGACGAAGGTCGACGGCGTCTACAGTGCCGACCCGAAGAAGGACCCGACGGCCACGCGCTACGACCGCCTCGGCTACCTCGAGGTGCTCGCGCGCGACCTCGGCGTCATGGATGCCTCCGCGATCAGCCTGGCGCGGGAGAACCACATCCCGATTCTGGTATTCTCGATCCAGGAGCCGGGCGGATTCGCGGACGTCATGCAGGGCAGGGGCCGCTGCACGATCGTCTCGGATCCCGTGCGGTCCTGACCCGGCGACAAGCCGGCGGCGGCCCCAAGGGATTGGCCCGGGGGCGCCGAAGACCACGAGGACGAGGAACGCGTCATGTCGGCGAACGCCAATGTCGATGAACTGAAGCGCCGCATGACCGGCGCGATCGATCTCCTGAAGAAGGAGTTCTCCGGCCTCAGGACCGGCCGCGCCTCCGCGAACATGCTGGAGCCGATCCAGGTCGATGCCTATGGCAGCCACATGCCGCTCAGCCAGTGCGGGACGGTGAGCGTCCCCGAGCCGCGCATGCTCTCGGTCCAGGTCTGGGACCGCGGCCTCGTGAAGGCCGTCGAGAAGGCGATCCGCGAATCGAATCTGGGCCTCAACCCGATGGCCGAGGGCCAGCTGATCCGCGTGCCGATCCCCGCCCTGACCGAGGACCGCCGCAAGGAACTCGCCAAGGTCGCGCACAAGTACGCCGAGCAGGCCCGCGTCGCCGTGCGCAACGTGCGCCGCGACGGGATGGAGGCGCTGAAGGCGCTCGAGAAGGCCGGAAAGATCAACGAGGACGAGCTGCGCAAGCGCAGCGCCGACGTCCAGAAGGCCACCGACGAGTTCATCAAGAAGATCGACGACATGCTCGCCACCAAGGAGAAAGACGTCGCGCATGTCTGAACCGCGCGACGCCGCGCCCCTGGGCGCCGCGCCCGCCGCGACGCCGGTCCATGTCGCCATCATCATGGACGGCAACGGTCGCTGGGCGAAGGCGCGCGGCCTGCCGCGCGTGGCGGGGCACAGGCGCGGCGTCGACGCGGTGCGCGCGGCGATCGAGGCGGCGGGCGACCATGGCGTGCGCTACCTGACGCTGTTCGGCTTCTCGTCCGAGAACTGGCGCCGGCCGGCCGACGAGGTCTCGGACCTCATGGGTCTGCTTCGCCACTACCTGCGATCCGAACTCGCCGAGCTGCACGCGAACGGGGTGAGGCTCAGGGTGGTGGGCGAGCGCGAGCGCCTGCCGCAGGACATCGTCGCGCTGGTCACCAACGCCGAGGAGACGACGCGCGCCAACGAGCGGCTGCACCTGACCGTCGCGCTGAGCTATGGCGGCCGCGCCGACATCCTCTCCGCCGCGCGGAGGCTGGCCGCCGACGTCGCCGCCGGCCGGCTTCCCGCCGACGCGATCGGCGAGGCCGAGTTCTCGGCGCGCCTCTGGACCGCCGGCATCCCGGACCCCGACCTGCTGATCCGGACCTCGGGCGAGCGCCGGATCAGCAACTTCCTGCTCTGGCAATCGGCCTATACCGAATTCCTGTTCCTCGACACGCTCTGGCCGGATTTCGGCAAGCGCGACTTCGCCGCCGCCATCGCCGATTTCCAGCGCCGTGAACGACGCTACGGAACCTCGGGCGGCTGAGCCCCCCCGCGCGGCTTCCGGCGGCGGCTGGGCCGAGGGCCTGCGCACGCGCACGATCTATGGCGCGCTCATGGCCGCCATCGCGGGCGCCGGCATCCTTATGGGCGACGTCGCCTTCGCCTTCCTCGTGGCCTTCTGCGCGGCGGCGATGGGATCCGAGTGGACGCGGCTCTCCTCGGCCGGCCGGTTCGGCCCGCCGGGATGGCTCGCGGTCCTCGTCCCGCTCGCCTGCATCGCGCTCGCGCATCTCGACCGCACGGATGCCGCGCTCGCGCTCGCGACCTTCGGGGCCGCCGTGGCCCTCGCCATCGCGCGCGCGATGTCCCGCCCGACGCCCGCATGGGCGGCCGCCGGGGTGCTCTATGTCGCGTTGCCCGTGGTGGCGCTGGTCTGGCTGAGGGGGCATGACGCGTCGGGCGAGCGCATGATCCTCTGGCTCGTGCTGGCGGTCGCGGCCTCCGACACCGGCGCGTTCTTCGCCGGCCGGCTGATCGGCGGCCCGCTCCTGGCGCCACGCATCTCCCCCAAGAAGACCTGGGCCGGGCTGGGCGGGGCCGTCGCGTCGAGCGCTTGCGTGGGGCTTGTCGTGTCGGCGCTGGATGGCCAGGCTCCCCCGGCGCTCCTGCTTGCGGCGGCCGGTGCCGTCCTCGCGGTGGTCGCGCAGGCCGGAGACCTTGCCGAATCGGCTTTCAAGCGCCACTTCGGCGCGAAGGACGCCAGCGGTCTCATACCGGGCCATGGCGGGATGATGGACAGGGTAGACGGCCTCGTGGCTGCCGCCGCATGCCTCGCGGTGTTCCAGTGGGCGAGCGCAGGGGCAGTCCTGGCGTGGCGCTGACGGATCCGTGCGATCCCTGAGCTTCGTCGTCCAGGTCATTGAAGGGGAAGCGTTTTACCGCCTGATGGGGCCACCAGGGCCAGCCGCTCGCCCGAGCTTACAGGAAACGCCACCAAGGCATTGGAAGAAAACATGGACTTCATATCCAGCCTGCCGAGCTACATCATCCCGTTCCTGGTCGTGCTCACGATCCTCGTCTTCGTGCACGAGCTCGGGCATTTCTGGGTGGCGCGCAGGGCGGGGGTCCGCGTCGAGGTCTTCTCGGTGGGCTTCGGCCCCGAGATCTTCGGCTGGAACGACCGCCACGGGACGCGCTGGAAGATCGCGTGGCTGCCGCTCGGCGGCTACGTGAAGATGCACGGCGACGCCGACGCGTCGAGCGCGCCCGACCATGCCGCCGCCGCGACGATGTCGCCGGAGGAGCGGAGCACCGCCTTTCCGCACAAGAGCCTGGCATGGCGCGCGGCGATCGTCGCGGCCGGCCCGGCGGCGAACTTCCTCTTCGCGATCCTCGTCTTCGCCTGCCTGTTCGTCGCCTCCGGTC